>Ga0187890_10001785_pt1 | contig 15269 bp, 11 predicted proteins | sample June2016WEW_21_1_FD_133005 | JGI IMG/M metagenome (GOLD analysis project Ga0187890, IMG submission 133005) | Peatland microbial communities from SPRUCE experiment site at the Marcell Experimental Forest, Minnesota, USA - June2016WEW_21_10 | ecosystem: Environmental > Terrestrial > Soil >... | reverse complement strand
TGCCGACCATCCGGTCGAAGACCGCACCGGTGGGGCCCCGGGCGTGGCGCGGTTCGAGCACGAAGCCCACGCCGAACACCCGGGCCTGGGTCGCCGTGGTGATCTGGGGACAGAAGACCCCGATGCGATGCAGTCCCGACGGGATGTGCTGCCCACCGAGGTTGCTCCACAATGTGAAGTAGCTCTCGGGGACCGTGGCGTCGTAGACGGCGAACTCGTGGACCCCGTAGCCGATGTTGGCGTTAGGTCGGATCCCCGTCTCGGTCGAGTAGGGGGCGGTGAAGGGGAGCACGCGACACGCGCTGATGCCCACCGTGGACTGACCGACGGTACGTTGCAGCACCGTCACGGCGGGCGTGGGTGAGAAATACGACGAGCTCAGCGACCACGAGCCCACCCCGGTGGCGACAAGGAACGCGCTCGAGACGACGAGCAGAGCCGGCGCCGCGCACCGGCCCACCGTGAAGACGCCCTCAGGGCGACCAGGAGGACTCCGCCACCACAGTGCACCCAGCACCAGCACGACGACGACCTCAGCGGCGGGCCAGAGGAGGCTCGTGTCGTGGTGCGTCGTGACCGCCACCGCCAAAAGCACCACGACCACGACCGCCAGGGCTCCGACACCGCTGCGCATGGCGGCGTGGCGATGCTCGGAGCGGGCCACGATGTCGATGCCGTACGCCGCCAACACCGCCAGCGCCAAGGCCAGGACCATGACGGCTCTGGTCCAGGTGAGGGTGTGGCCGCCGGGGAGGATCCCGAGGACGTCGTCCACGGGGCTCACGAAGCTGAGCAAGACGCCGACCACCGCCACCGCGGCCAGGGCGGCGATCTCGGGACGGCGCCAGCTGATCCGCGTCGCCACCACGGCCAACACCACCGCCGCCACCCCGACGTAGGCGGAGCTCTTGAGGTTGGTGCCCTGCAGCCCGGCGGCCACCACGTTGGGAAGGTTGGAGAGCGCGAAGGCGGGCGTCCCCGCCGAGTACCGGTGCGAGGAGGCTTCGAGCAGTTGGACCCCGGGCAGGAGCAAGGCCGCACCGAGCCCCGCGCCACACCCACCGGCGATGACGACGTCGCGCACCGGTCGGGCCACGGGGTGCCGGGCGGTCCGGGCGCCCGTCCACAGGTAGACCGCCACGAAGACGATGAACATGAGGCCGAGGACGAACAGGCTCTCGGGGTGGCCCGCGTAGATCGCCCAGGCCACCCCGAGGGCGAGCAGGATCGTCCACCGCAGCCGGTGCCCACCTTTCATGAGGGCCAGGGCGGCGGCGAAGATCCATCCGGCCCAGCACATCACCCCGGTGTTGGCCCACCCGATGTGGTCGAGGAGGGGGCCCGAGAGCTCGAAAGCGGTCCCGCCGAAGGCCGCGCCCAGGGCGGTGATCCCCACCACCCGGCACAAGGCGTAGGCCCCGGTCCCGGCCACCACCAGCTTGACCAGCACGAGGGCGGTGTAGGCGTAGCGGACGGGGAGGATGTACCCGACCAGGGCGGGGAGGCTGAAGACCCCCGACTGCCAGTTGAAGGCCAGAGGCACGCCCAGCACGTTGTAGGGGTTCCACAACGGCACATGGCCCTGGTGCACCTGGGTCCAGGCCAGATCCGTCCAGGGGGCGAACTGGAGGATCTGGTCCGAGGGGAACACCCCGTGTGCCACGGTGCCCGCGCCCCGCGTGAGCCCGATGCGCGAGAGCAGGTCAAAGGGGCCGAACGAGATCCCCGGCCGCAGCGCCGGCGCCATGACCACGACGGCGGCGAGGACGGTCCACGCCACTCCCAGGGCGTCGGACGCCCATCTGGGGTGGACCGGGCGGCGGAGCACTCCGGGCAGTGTACGGGCCGTGTAATTGTGGCACCGGTGACCCCATGGGCCTCGGTGCCCCCACGGGCGCGCCCGCCCCGCGCCAGGGCCGGAACCCAACTTTGTCCCCGCGAGCCCCATAGGACCTGGTGGTTCGCCTAATATGAAACAACTTCATCTGGGGGGTTCACGTGGGGAAAATTCTGGCCGTGGCGGGTTCCTTGACGCTCGGTGTCCTGGCTATCGGCTGCTCGACCTCGCAAACGGTGGTCAACCACCCGAGCGGGTCGTCGAGTGGCGTGGCCCACACCGGCGACACGCTCACCCTCCAGAACCCGTCGGGACGGCATTTCGACATCACCCTGACCCAGGTGGTGGATCCCGCCCAGGGCGTCGGAAAGACCAAGCCCAAGAGCGGGAAGCGGTTCGTGGCCGCCATCTTCAAGCTGTCGAACTCCCAGGGAGCGGGGTTCACGGTGAACAGCAACCTGGACGCCGACGTGGTGGGGTCCAACGGCCAGGTCTATCTCCCGAATCACGCCTCGCTGACGCAGTGTGAGAAGGACGCCGTCCAATTCCAGATGGCGAGCGGCCAGTCGCCCACCACCTGTGTGGCCTTCCAGCTGAAATCCTCGATCAGCGTGTCCAAGGTGCAGTTCTACCCGGCCGCGGGGTCCGCCAACGACTACGGCGAGTGGCTCGTTCCCTAGCCGGAACTGCTAGATGAGCTCCCGGTAGAACTCGGGGTCCCGCTCGATCCGTCCGTAGACCTCGTCGCTCAGCCGCTGGGCCACCGCCGCGGTCCGGGCGTGAAAGCGTTGCGCCCTGGCCCGGTTCCTCCTGCGGAGGAGCCGGCCGAGGCCGGGCACGTGCCGGGCCCGGGTGGTGAGGCGGGGCGGGTTGACGAGGTCGACACGACCCACCGCCCAGCGGAATCCCGCGCCGTGGTGGTAGACGATTCCCCCGTAGACGCCGAACCACAGCGGGTGGAGATCGACCCGGTTGCTGCGCAACAAGGGGACCCAGTCGTCCCCGTTGCGCTCCAGCGCTCGCAGCAGATTGCCACCCACGTCGCTCGTGCGCTTACCGTCGGCGGTCACCCAGGAGTACCCCTTCGACCAGTCGCCGTGAATGCGCTCCCAGTCCCGGACCCGGATGGCGCAGAAGCAGGGGTGGGGCTGGGCGTCGGCGAGGTTCTCGTCTCGGCGCACAGCCACCAGGGCGCCGTGCTCGAGGCCCTGGCGCACGGTGGGAAGCGGGTCGGCGATGGGGAAGGCGTCGCCGTCGAGGAAGACGATGATGTCGTCGGGCTGGGCGTCGGCGACGATCTCCCCGGCCAGGAGGTTCAGCTTGGCCGGGTGCTCGCCGAGGATGGTGAAGACCCGGTCGAACTTGTGCTCATGGCCCTCGGGCACGTTCTGGAGGTTGGCGTAGACCTTGAACGGCTCGGTGATGTTTCGGCGCAAAAACGCCAGTTGGATGTCGATCCAACGCGCTGATTCGACGTGGACGGTGGCGACGTAGATCATGTCCGCCCACTCACCGCCGGCCCGTCGGGATGCTGCCGACGCGCCCGGGACACCACACCACCTTAGGCGAGCCCCGATGGTTGTCGTGAGCCTGGCACCGGCCGTCGGTGCGCCGGCCCGGTGGTTGTCGCAGGACAGCGGGGTGTGGCACCCTGATGCCGTGGCCCTCCGGACGGCGCTGGGCAGAGCGCTGTACCGGGCCCCCGACGGACTGCGCAGGATGCTTCCCCGCACCGTGCGTGACCTCGTCCGCCGGCGCGTGGGACCCTTCGCGCCCTGGGAGGCCGGCTTCGCGCACGCGCCGCCGCCGCCGGGCTCGGGGGAGGTGGTGGGACCGCCCGACTTCGTGGGCATCGGCGTGCAAAAGGCCGGCACGACATGGTGGTTCGGGTTGATCGTCGCCCATCCCGAGGTCGCCCAGCGCGCCACGGTCCACAAGGAGCGCCACTACTTCGCACCCTTCGCCACGGGGGCGTTCGGGCCCGAGCAGGTGCGCCGCTACTGCGACTCCTTCCCCCGTCCGCCGGGAAAGAAGACGGGGGAGTGGACCCCCGATTACCTCTACCAGCCGTGGGTGCCGGAGCTCTTGGAGCGCGCCGCGCCCGAGGCGCGACTCCTCGTGATGCTCCGGGACCCCGTCGAGCGCTTCGTGTCCGGGCTCACCCACAGCCAACTCGGTCCCGGGGCGCACTACGGCACCGTCCTCGCCGAGGCCGTGGACCGCGGCTTCTACGCGGCGGCGCTGGCGCGGTGGGGACCGGCGCTACAGGCGGGTCGGGTCCTCGTCCAGCAGTACGAGCGGTGCGCGTCGCACGCCGAGGAGGAACTGGCCCGCACGTACCGCTTCCTCGGGCTCGACGACACGTTCCGTCCTCCCCATGTGCACCATGTCTCGAGCCCCACCCGTCAGGAGAAGGTGGCCCTCGACGACGAGGCCCGGGCGCGGCTCGTCGAGCTCTACACGCCCGACGTGGCAGCCCTGGTCGAGCTCGTCCCGGACCTCGACCTGACCCTGTGGCCGAACTTCACGCCCCGCTGAGCGCTCCCGCCCCGACCGGCGTCGACCGACCTCAGCGTGCGGGGACCGCCCCGGTGCGCCGGGCGGTGCGGTCGGGGCCCGTCACGTAGAGGCGGGCCAGGCGAGCCGTGCGCCGCCGCCGGCCCGCTCCCCGCCGGGCCAGACGCAGGACCAGGCCGAAGAGGGTGCCGGCGCGGTACAGCTCCCAGCCCATGGTCCCGTACCACTTGCGGATGAAGCGCTCGGTGCTGGCGTGCAGGCGCAGCTGGAGCCGGTCCCCGTCGCTCTCGGTCCCGCCGGCGCCGTGTTCTGCCGTCACGTCGGGGCAGAACCGGACCTGCCACCCGCGCTCGACGGCGCGGCGCTGCCAATCCTCGTCCTCGCCGTAGAGGAAGAACCGCTCGTCGAAGGTCCCCACATCCGCGAGGGCGGCTTTGCGCAGGAGCAGCACGGCTCCCCCGACGAAGTAACGAGACGAGGCCAGGCGCCGGCGGCTGAGACCGACGGCCTCGGCCCAGGCGCCGGCGGGGGTGTGCCACGGCCAACGCGCCCGGCTCGGGGCCGGGGATCCCGGGACGCGCTGGGCGGGAGCGACGCAGGCCACCTCCGGATGGGCCCCGAGCTCGGCGTGCAGACGCGCCAGCTCGGCCGGGGTGACGCGGGCGTCGGGGTTGAGCAGCAAGACGTCGCGTCCGGGGTCGGGCAGGCGGGCCAGCCCCATGTTGACCGCGGCGGCGAACCCGAGGTTGGCCCCGGCGTCGACGTAGTGCGCGCCCGCCGTCGTGGCGAGCTCGGCGTTGGCCGGCGACGACGAGTTGTCGATCACCCATACCGGGTAGGCGTCTCCCAGCGTAGCCAGGGCCTGGGCCAGCCCCTCGGGGGGACCGTAGGCGACGATGACGACGTCCAGTCCGGATCCCCGCGGCGCCATGGCTATGTGGGACGTCGTTGACGCCGCCTGCGCAGGACCACGGCGACCGGAGCCGCCCCGACGAGCCCTACCAGGACGACGCCGGCCACGACGAGGCCGGCGCTGAAGGCGACCGGCCAGTAGTGCAGCTCCACCACGTGGGACCCCGCCGGGACCCGCGTCTCGAGCATGAGCCCGTTGGCCCACGGCGTCAGTGCCACCGGGCGGCCGTCGATGGTGGCGCGCCAGCCCGGGACGTTGGTGAGCCGGAGGCGAAGGACACTCGCCGTCGTGGTGTGAAGCGCCACTCGCCACGACGCGGGATCGGGGTGGGTCACCGGGACCGGCGTCCCCGGCGCGTCGGTGGCCAGCGACGCCATGACGGCCGGGGCCGGGGTGACCGTGGCATCGCCTGCGTCGGGGACCCGGTACAGCTCCTCGGCACCCACCGGGCCGACCGGGACGCTACCGGGCGGCCCCCCGAAGCGGGTGGGCGGTTCGAGGACGTAGCTGACCCCGAACACCTGGGCTTGTTCGACGGTCTTGATGCGGGCACAGAAGATCCCGAGCTCCGACAGGGACGCGGCGATATGGCCTTTGCCGATCGCCGCGTAGGCGCGGTAGTAGCTCTCGGGCAAGATGGGGTCGTAGACCTCGAACTCGCGCACGCCGTAGGCCACGTTGACGTCGGGCCATATCCCCAGTGACGCGGTGGGCCCGGTGACGTAGCGCTGCAGCCCGCAGTCCCCGAAGCCCACGAGACTCGAGCCCACGGACTTCTGGAGCGCGGTGATCCCCGGGTTCGTCGGCAGGTACCCCGAGCTCACCGACCAGAAGCCGATTCCCGAGCTCAGGAGGAAACCCGTCTCCAGGGCAAGGAGGAGGGCCAGTCCCGAGACGACAAAGGGCCGCGCCCCGCGCCGGGAGTGGGCCCCGCCCCCTCGAGCGCGCCACCACAGCCCCGCCAGCGCCAGTCCCACCACCGACTGGACCGCGGGCCAGATCAGGCTGTCGCGGTGCCGGGTGATGGTGTCCGCCAGTTTGAGCTCACCCGCGGCGGCCAGGCAGAGCACGACGAAGGCGAGCGCGCCGAAGGCGGCCGCCATCCAACCCACGGCGATCCGATCCCGTCCCGAACGCGCCAAGGCGTCGATCCCGAAGGCGCCGAGCACGGCCAGCGCCAAGGCGAACAGCATGACGGCGCGGTTCCATGTCACGGTGCCGCCCCCGGGGATGAGGTGCAGGAGCTGGTCGGCGGGGGAGAAGAACGTGAGCAGGGCCGTGACGACCACCATGGCCACGAAGGCGGGAACCACCGGCCGGCGCCAGGCCACGCCGGCGCCGACGATGGCGAGGGCGAGCACGATCACCCCGACATAGGCGGTGGTGTCGAAGACCTTGCCCTGGAGTCCCACCAGGACGATGTTGGGGATGTTCGACAGCGGGAAGGCGGGCACTCCCGTGCCGTAGCGACGGGCGGAGAGCAGCGCCAGCTGGGCCCCGGGAAACAGGAGGGGGGCACCGAGCCCCAATCCGCACACCGAGCCCACCACGAGGTCACGCAGCGGCCTGACGACGGGGCCGCCCTCGGTGCGGGCGCGTGCCACGAGGAACACGACGACGAACACCACCACGGCGACGCCCATGGCCACCAGGCTCTCGGGATGCCCGCCGTATACCGCCAGGGCCAGCGTGACGGCCAACAACGCCACGTTGCGCAGACGGTGCCTTCCCCGCACGAGGCCTACCACGGCGACGAGGATCCACCCCGCCCAGCACGTCACCGAGGCGTGGGGCCACGCCGCTTGGACGACCATCGGGCCCGACAGTTCGAACGCGGTCCCCCCGAAGGTGGCGGCCAGAGGGCCGAGCCCGAGGGCGCGACACAGGAGGTACACACCGACGCCGGCCACGACGAGCCTCGTGAGCACCATCGCCGTGAAGGCGTGGCTGACAGGGACGAGATACCCCACGAGGGCGGGAACGCTGAACACGCCCGACTGCCAGTTGAACGCCAGCGGCATGCCCAGGACGCTGTAGGGGTTCCACAGCGGAAGCTGTCCGCTGTGCACCTGGTGCCACGCCAGGTTCATCCACGGGACGAACTGCTGGATCTGGTCCGCCTGCGCGGCGTTGTGCACGGTGACGCCGGCCTCCCGGGTCAGGCCGTAGCGCGACAGCAGGTCGAACGGTCCGAGCGAGACCCCGGGTCGCAACGCGGGCAGGAGCACCACCACCGCGGCGCCGATGGTCCACACGAGCCCGAGAGCGTCCCGCACCCACGACGACCGCATCCGGGCCGAATCCGGCGAATCCGGCGAATCCGGCGAATCCGCAGGCAATTCCTCGGCTCCGGGCTCGTGCACCAGCCCGTCGTGAGCTACCCCCCGCTGGCGCACGACTGGAGTCTACGCCCGCGAGGAGAGTTGCCCGATGACCGTGACCACTCGTTCGAGATCAGCGTCACGCAGGCTCGACCCGCTCGGTAGGCACAAACCCCGCTCGAAGATGTGCCCTGACACGGCGCCGCCTACCACCGGCGTCGGGGCGAAGAGCGGTTGAAGATGGAGCGGTTTCCACGTCGGTCGGGACTCGATGTCCTGAGCCTCGAGCGCCACCCGAATGTCTTCGCGCGTGGCACCGAACTCGTGGGGATCGACCGTGATGCACGTCAGCCAGTCATTGGTCTCGCCGTAGTCGGCCCGTGGCATGAACTCGATCCCCGGGATAGCACCGAGGGCGGCGCGGTACGAGGCGTTGATGGCATGGCGACGCGCCATGCGCCGGTCGAGGCTCCGCAGTTGGGCCACCCCCAGCGCGGCGAGGAGGTTGCTCATGCGGTAGTTGAAGCCCATGACCACGTGCTCGTAGTGCACCTGCGGCTCGCGTGCCTGAGTGGCCAGATGGCGGGCCTGCTGCGCCAGCTCTTCGTCCTGAGAGACGAGCATCCCTCCGCCGCTCGTCGTGATGATCTTGTTGCCGTTGAAGGAGAACACCCCGGCCTTGCCGAACGATCCTGCCGCCGCTCCCCGGTACGTGGCGCCGAGCGCCTCGGCGGCGTCCTCGACCAGGGGGATCCCGTACTCCTCGCACAGCGGAAGGAGGCGCTCGTAGTCCGCCGTCTGCCCGTACAGGTCGACAGACACCACCGCCTTGGGCAGCGCGCCGCGCCGCGCCCGGTCCGCCAGCTCCTGGGCGACGAGGTCCGGTGCCAGTTGCCACGTGTCGGCATCGCAGTCCACGAGCACCGGTCGCGCCCCGATGTAGGTGGCGGCGTTCGCCGTGGCCACGAAGGTGAAGGTGGGCACGAGCACGTCGTCGCCGGGGCCCACCCCGACCAGGAGCAAGGCCAGGTGCAGCGCGGCGGTCCCGCTCGACAGCGCCACGCCCTGGGCCACGCCGACGCGCGCGGCGAGATCGGCCTCGAAGGCATCGACATACGGGCCCAACGGCGCGATCCAGCCGGAGTCGAGTGCGTCGAGCACCAGCTGGCGCTCTTCGTCACCGATGTCGGGCGGGGACAGGTAGACCCGGCTCATACCGGCACCGCCGGTCCTGCCGACAGCGCGCCACAGGCGGCCGCGATGACCACGAGAACGATCGCCGTGAGAGCGACAGCCACCACCGGAAGGGCGAGCGAGTGGGCCCGGGAGGCGCCGAGCGCGACCGCGCACAGCACGATCTCTCCTCCCATGTAGCCGAGCGCTGCCGCGCCACGCCGCCATCCCCGTTGCACGGCAAGATCGTAGGGATGACGGCGGTCCCCGCTCGTCACCGCTTGACGCGAGCGGACGCGCCGCACGACGGCGAAGACCACCTCGGCCACGGGGAGGGCGACGACCACGAGGCTGGCCACGCTCACCGGTCCTCGCGTCCCGGGCGCCCACGCCCAGGCCAGGAGCAGGGCCAGACCGGCTCCCAGGACATAGGCACCGGCATCTCCGAGGTAGACGCGTGCCGGCGGCCGGTTGTACAAGAGGAATCCCACCACCGCAGCGGCCAGGGCCGCCGCGAAGTCCCTCCCGCCGTGATGGAGCAGCACGGCGAAGCTCACGCACCCGAGCATCACGACGCCGCCGGCCAGCGCGTCCAGCCCGTCGAGGAAGTTCACGCCGTTCATGAGCACGACGGCGAGGACGGCGACGAGGACCCCACCACCGACGCCCCCCACCTTCGTCGGGACGACCACGGCGACGCCCGCGCCGATGGCCCCTTGCGCCGCCAGGCGCACGGAGGCGGGCATGTCGAGGCGGTCATCGAGGACCCCGAGCACCACCGCGCCGGTCAGGGGCACGATCACGAGGGGGTGCCCGGCCGCCGCCCCCACCAGCGCGGCGAGGAACACCGCCACCCCGCCCAGGTACGGCACCGGCTCCGACTGTGGCTTGAGGGGTCCGGGCCGGTCGACGATGCCCGTGCGCCGGGCCACCACCATGGCCACGGGGACCAGGACCACCGCCGTGGCGAAGGCCACCGCGCTCAAGACCCAGACTCGTGTCACAGACCGTGGGGGGTGCTCGGGACCGCACCGGTCGGCACAGCAGTCTCCATCAGCACCGACCGGACGCCCCGGTGCATTTCGAATGTCTCCACCGACGCGAAGCCGGCCCGGCGGTACATGGCGATGGCGGCGGCATTCTCGGCGCCCACGACGACATGCGCCGAGCTCTCGCCCCGGCGCACCAACTCGCTCAAGAAGCTCTCGACGAGCTGCCGGCCCACATGTTGGTCCCTCCAGGCGGGGTCGACGGCGACGGCCAGGAGCTCGGCGCCGCCCGACCCCATGTCGCCGCGACCGTGACGCAACGTCTCGAGCACGCGGGGGAGCGCGGTGACGAGGCGGACCGGGGCGCTGAGCGAACTGGCCAGTCCGTCACGGAGCAGGAAGGTCCGGTACAGCTGACGCAGCGCCACCGACCCGGCGATGAACCCGACGGCGGTGTGATCGATCTCGGCGATCAGCAGGAACGATCCCTCTGCCCGGGTGATCCGGTTGTAGAGGCGGCCCAGAAAGCGCGGCCCCAGGCTCGACAAGAAGCCTTCGGAGATGAGCTGGGCGTGCAGCGTTGCCGCCGCCGCTGCGTCCTGAGGCCCGCCCACACGCACGGAGGTGGGCTTGCGCTCGGACCCGCCGAGCGTCGGACCGCTCCCACTGCCACGCATCGTCGCCTCTCCCCTACGATCCGCGGAGCCGGCCGGCGCTCCGTTACCAGGGCGAAGTCTACGTCGACCCCCGCGCCAGGAGGGACGCCACGAGGCGCGCCTGCAGCCCCGGGTCTCCCCGTCTCTGGCCCCTGTGGACCGCGACGTAGCTCGACGCCAGCAAGAAGCCGACCCGGGCGCTGTCTCTGACCCGTGTGGACGCGCCCGGGACCAGGCTGCGCACCATGGCGCCACGCCCGCCCTCGTATCCGGCGAGCACGGTCCTGTGGAAGAGCCGGCACGAGTCGGACATGGTCGAGCCGTGCTTCGCCAGGAAGTTGCGCCGTCCGGTGACCTGTGCCGCCGCCGTCCTCGTGACCCGGTTCCCTCCGTGCTGGGTGTAGCGGTACCCGACATGGGGAACGGTGCGCACGAGCCCGTCCTGCGAACACCGAAGCCACAGGTCCCAGTCCTCGCCGGTGGGCAGATCGGGATCGAAGCTCACCTCGAAGGAGAGTGCGGCCCGGCGAACCACGGCGAAGGGGAGGGCCACGAGGTTCTGCCACAGGAGCTGGTCGTGGTCGTACTCGAGGGGACCCCGAAACACGGCGGCTCCTCCCGTGTCGGCGTGGAACACCAGATGCCACGAGGACGCCACCACCACGTCGGGGTGCCCGCCCAGGAAGTCGACGATCACCTTTCCGATACCGGGGAACCAGGCGTCGTCATCGTCGCAGAACGCCACCAATTCGCCTTCGGCCACGGCGAGACCCCGGTTGCGGGCCACACACGGACCGACCGGTCCCTCGACGGTGACGACGCGCACCCGAGGGTCCTCCGACGCCAGACGCTCGAGGACCTGCGCGGTGCCGTCGGTCGAGCCGTCGTCGACGACGACCAACTCGAGGCCATCGACGTCCTGGGAGAGCACCGACGCCGCGGCCCGCACCACCTCGCCGGCCCGATCGTGCGTCGGCATGACCACGCTCAAGAGGACCGACATCAGCGCCGACGGGACAGGCGGTGGCGGAAGCCGGCATAGATCTCACGGGCGCGCCAGAACGGGCTCTGCTGCATCGACGCCACCTGGAGGCGCGCCTGCTCGAGCTCGGCGTGCAGCGCACCTTGCTCGCGCCGCAGTCCTGTCACCAGGGCGGCCACGGTGGGGGACACGCCCGCCGCCCCATCCTCATCGACGTCTCCGGAGCTGTCTGAGTCGTCGGGGGTATCGGGGCCGTCGGGGGTATCGGGGCCGTCGGGGCCGTCGATCAACCACGACCCGATCGACGAGAGGTTGGTATGGATGGGAAGCAGCTTCTCCCACTTGCGGGCCAGAACCCGCTCGCTCTCTCGGTACTTCCACGGCACCCGTCCGGTGAGCGAGTTGTGATGGCACGGCGCGTCCAGGACCACGACCCGGAGGTCGCGTTGTTGGGCCTGGAGTGCGAGGTCGGTCCCGTACAGGTGCCAACCCAGGGTGGCGTCGACGCGCAGTGGCGTGTCTCGGGGCACCACCATGAGCAGCTCGTCGAGTCCCTCCACATCGGCGGGCAGGCTGCGGTGCGAGAGCAGGCGGTCCCGGTGGACGACCCGACCGATGGCGTCGAACGGGACGCGGCGGTCCAGCACGCCGAAGACCCCGGCGATGCCGACAGGGCCCCCTTGGGCTTGGGCCAGTCGCCACTGCGCCCCCAGGCGTGCCGGCCAACCCGCGGGCACATAGACGTCTTGGTGAACGAGGACGACGAGCTCGTTTCGAGCTTGGCCGATCCCGGCGTTGAGGCCTTCGGCCGCGCTGGCACAGCCCCGGAAGACCAGCAGCTCGTGGGGCCCCGGGTCGCGCAGGCACGGTGAACGCCCCAGGTTCGCGGCCAGCTGCTCGTCGTCGTTGACGCACGCCACGAACGTGATGGGGATCTCGTCAGAGGAACCGGGGTCGGGCAGCGGGTAGCCGCGCATGAGCAACCGGGCGGTCCGGAGGTCGCGCTCCGCGTCGGCGGCACCCACCCCCAGCAACTCGAAGAGGGGCGCGCCCGCGCTCACCATGGCCGTGGCTCCCTCGTCCTCGATCCGATCGGCGGTGTCGGGCGCGTAGCCGGCGTCGAGGAGGAGCTGCATGATGCTCGACGCCGTGAAGAGGCGGAGATAGGTCGGGTCGAGCAGCGTTCCCGCCGAGTAGGGAAAGACCCCCCGCACGAGGCCACCCACCACGCTGTGGTGCTGGAGGTTGGGTACCGAGCACGAGATGGTCCCCGACGTCGACAACAGGGGGCCGAGGCGCGTCACCAGGGCCAGAGGATCGACCACCCGGGGCAGGCTGTCCGCGTAGACGATGCAGTCGACCGAGCCCCGCTCCAGGGGTGGCACCTCGTGGTCGAGGTCGATCTCGAAGTAGCCGTCGAGACCGTCCCGTGGTGCCGCGCCCCGCCCGGGGGAGTCGGCGCCGTAGAGCACCGGTGCCGGATGACGTCTCTTCAACTCGTCGACGAGCCAACCCTGCCCGGAGCCGATCTGCAGCACCGTCTGCGCCGTGGCGGGGACCGTCAGCGCCAGGCGCTCGTTCAGCGCTGCGGCGTCGTTGCGCTCCTGGCCCCCCTGGTGCATCTTCCCGAGGCTAGTGCCCCGTCCTCTGATCGGGTCCTATAGGTTTGGATGTCATCGCCGTGGCGCTCGACGCGAGATGAGCGCCAACGCGCCATCGAGAAGCGAGCGCCGAGAGCCTGCGAGGGGCGTTGGCCCGAACCACACAACGAGGACTTCCCCCCGGGCCGTGGGTGCTCGTGCTGGGCATGCATCGCAGCGGCACCTCGGCACTCACCGGCGCGCTGAGCCACCTCGGTCTCATGGTGCCTACCCCCGACGACCTCGTGGCCGGGCGCTACGACAACCCGGTCCACTACGAGAGCCAGGGCCTCACCGACATCGATGATGCGGTCTTGTATGCGCTCGGGGGGACGTGGAGCGCCCCCCCGGTCATGGAGCCCGGTTGGGAGCGGTCGCCGGCGGTCCTCGACGTCGCCGGCCGCGCCGGCATTGCCGCCCGACGGGCCTTTCCCGGAGACGGGCCGGTGCTGTGGAAGGACCCTCGCCACTGCCTGCTCCTTCCCCTGTGGCGCTCGGTCCTCCCGGCCCCGGTGGTGACCGTCTTGTTGTGGCGCGCTCCGCTGGCGGTGGCTCGATCCCTGCGCTCGAGACAGGGCTTCCCCGTCAGCCTCGGCCTCGCCCTGTGGGAGCGCTACACCCGTGATGCGCTGGCGGCGCTGGCCGGTCACGCCGTCTACGTCATGCGCTACGAGGAGCTCCTCGCCGATCCCACCGCCTCGATCACATCGGCGGCCCGCTGGCTGGAGGCGACGGTGCCCGCGGCCATCGACACCGACGCGGCGGCCATCGCCCGGGCGTCCTCCTCGGTGTCGGGCCCCTTGGCTCGCCACGAAGGCGCCGGCGACGTTCCCGACGTGGTGCGCGAAGCGGTGGGCACACTGACCGAGCTTTCGGGTGCGCACGACCACGTTCCCGAGACAACACCGGCGCCGGCGCCGGCCTGGATGGCGGACGTGATCGCCCAGCGCCACGATTACGAGGAGCTCTACGCGCGGTACATGCGCTACGTGAAGTGGAAGAGGCGCATCCCGTTCATCGCCGTTCTCGGCGACAGGGCCCGGCGGGGAGGCAACGGTCCGGGAGCCCCTCCGGGGCGCTGACCGTCGAAGGAGACCTACACATTGGGCTCGTCGCCGTGTCCGAGCACCGAGCCCCAGAGATCCTCGAAGCGGTCGACCATCTCCTCGACGCCATGGCGTCGGGCCGAGCGGGTCGCTCCGGCGCCGAGGCGGGCGCGTTCCCCGGGGTTCTCGAGCAAAGCTCCCACCGCCCCCACCAGTGCATCCACGTTCCCCGGCTCGACGAGCACGCCGCTCACCCCGTCCTCGATGAGCAGGCGGGGACCGTCGGTGGCCGCGGCCACCACCACCTTCCCCGCCGCCATGGCCTCGAGCACGGCCAACCCGAATGACTCGGCCCGAGAGGGGTGCACGACGACATCGGACGCGGCCACGAGGTCCTCTTTGACCGGGGTCCGCACGTCGCCGGGGATGATGAGCCGTTCGCCGAGGCCGTAGTGGCGCGCCAGATCTTGCAGCTTCTGCCAATAACCCGATCCCTTGTCGGCCGGACCACACATCACGCCGTAGAGCCGCGGGTGGCGCGCCGAAAGACGGCCCAGGCAGTCGACGAAGTCCGCTTGGCCTTTCATCACCCCGACCCGGGCGAACATCGACAGGACCTGGGCGTCGGCGGGGATCCCGAATGCGTCGCGGCCCCGGACGGGGTCGCCGCTTCGACACCGGTCGATGTCGACGCCGGGCGTGACGACCGACCACGGCACTCCGGGAAACTCCACCGTCCTGTTCTGGGCGCCCGACGACGTGAACACGATGTGCGCAGGCGGGATCAGCCGCAGCACCCGCGCCACGGCGCGTTCGGATCGCGACCGCGGTTGCAGGGGCGAGTGGATGTGCCAGATGACCGGCGTCCTCGTCAGGCGACCGGCCAGGCTCGCATACAGCAGAGCCGAGTTCTCACTGGCGTGCACGAGCTCGATCCGCTCGCGCCGGATCACCTTCCGCAACCCGAGGACGAGCGTCATCAGGTTGCGGGGCGAGCGCAGCCGTGACCTCGGAAAGCTGTAGGCGGCGGTCCCCCGGGCGCGCACGAGCTCGGGCCACCGACCCGGCGACAAGCACGCGAGCACGGGGACGAATCGAGTCCTGTCGACCCGTTCGATGATCTCGTTCAATACCGTGGCCGCCCCCCCGAGGTCCTCGTACCCCGAACTGTCGACGAGCAGGACCGCCGGCGCCG
>Ga0187890_10001780_pt1 | contig 15294 bp, 16 predicted proteins | sample June2016WEW_21_1_FD_133005 | JGI IMG/M metagenome (GOLD analysis project Ga0187890, IMG submission 133005) | Peatland microbial communities from SPRUCE experiment site at the Marcell Experimental Forest, Minnesota, USA - June2016WEW_21_10 | ecosystem: Environmental > Terrestrial > Soil >... | reverse complement strand
TACAAACCTGAAGAAAGGATTGGCGCCAACGGAGGTGAGATTGTTCATCCGGATGACGTTAAGGCTTTAGCCGATGTATTCACTACTTTGTCCAGGGATACAAGCTCTCCGGTTATAAATGGTGAACTGCGTCTTCGCCATAAGGATGGAAGCTGGCGTACGCTCGAAGCGGTGGGAAGCAACCTGATAAACAATAATGTTGTTGAATCTATCATTATTAACTACCGCGATATCACCGAGCGCAAAAAGGCGGAAGAACAAATACAATATCTGGCGACCCACGATTTGCTGACTGACCTTCCCAGTTTGAGATTTGCCAGGGACCGGCTGTCTGTAGCTCTTAACATGGCTCGCCGGTATAAGAAAGCGGTGGCCGTGATGTTTATCGATCTGGATGGTTTCAAAGACGTCAATGACACACTTGGCCATGATGCCGGTGATTATGTTCTCCAGCACGTGGCCCGCCGCATGCTTTCATGTGTGCGCGAAACCGACATTGTTTCTCGTGTCGGAGGAGACGAATTTTTAATCATCGCGACCGAAATCAACGCTCCGGAGAATGTCGTGCAGATTGCCAAAAAGGTAATTCACATGGTATCCCAACCGATTATTTTCAACGGGAGACAGGCGATTGTCAGTGCAAGTATCGGGATCGCGCTTTTTCCCGACGACGGTATCGATATGGATCAGCTGATCAAGAAGGCCGATGAAGCTATGTATAGCGTGAAAAAAGCCGGCAAGAACGGATTTCGCTTTATAAATACTACAGTAAACTAATTTTTTGCGCCGGTTTGACTTTTGGAAAATATTTTATTTCTTACTTCATGAAACAAACAAATCGTTAACCGTGATGAATATACAATATTTCAATCGGTCATAAACAAAATTCACACTCGGAATATCATTTATTTTATTATCTTGAATTATTTATTTTTTCGTTTATGATCTGACCTATAACAGAAAAAACATATTTCAAATCCGCTTATCCACAATAGGAGATACATGATGTCCAAATACGATTACGATCTTGGAATCATCGGCGGCGGCGCGGCAGGTCTTACGGCTGCGGCGGGAGCGGCGCAATTCGGTGCCAAAACAATTCTCATCGAGAAATCGGCAAAGCTAGGCGGCGATTGCCTGCACTATGGCTGCGTACCTTCAAAGACGTTAATCCGGACAGCCGGTGTTTACGTGCTCCTGAAAAGAACAACGGAATTCGGCCTGCCCCGGGTTCAATTGCCGCCCGTTGATCTGGACGCTGTCATGAACCGCGTAAAAAATGTTATCGATAAAATTCAGCAGCATGATTCGCCCGAAAGATTCTGTGATCTTGGAGCAAAGGTCGTATTCGGCAAAGTTTCCTTTATTGATGATCACAGCGTTAATCTGGACGGCCAAAATCTATCAGCCGGAAGCTGGATTATCGCCACCGGTTCAAGCCCCGCTCTGCCTCCAGTAGATGGTCTTGCCGATACGCCTTACTTAACCAATGAAACTATCTTCAGTCAAAAGAAACTGCCCGCAAGCCTGATCGTACTGGGCGGCGGACCTATCGGTTTGGAACTGGCTCAGGCTATGGGACGACTGGGTTCGAAGGTAACAATCGTTGAATTTATGGATCAGATCCTGGGTCCGGAAGACCCGGACATTGCCGATATCCTTCAACAGCAGCTAAAAGAAGAAGGGATCACCATATACACGGCGACTAAAGCTGTGAAAGCGCAATATAATGAATCTTCGTTTTATTTAACCATAGCCCAGGGAGGCGGTAAAGGACAAACCAGCGTCTTAAAGGCCGAGGCTCTTCTGGTTGCTGCCGGACGCAAACCGAATATCGACGGCCTGGGGCTGGACGCGGCGGGGGTTGTATTTACTCCCCGCGGTATTACAACGGATTCAAGGATGAAGACAAACATAAAACATATTTATGCCTGCGGTGATGTAAACGGCCTCTTACCCTTTACACACGTGGCCGGTTACGAAGCGGGCATAGCTCTGACCAATGCCGTTCTGCGTCTGCCCCGCAAAGCGGATTACGCAAAAATCGGCTGGTGCACTTACACCGATCCGGAAATTGCCAGTATCGGGTACAACGAAAAAAGAGCAAAGAAGGAAGGTCTTGAATATCGCATTTGGGAAGAACCGTATGCCGAAAATGACCGCGCTCAGGCAGAGGGAGCAACAAAAGGCAAAATCAAATTGCTGGTGAGCCCCGCGGGTAAATTACTTGGTTGCCAGATTATCGGCGCTAAAGCCGGCGAACTGATTCATGAATGGGTTATTGCTGTAAGTGGCGGCGTTAAACTTTCGACGATTGCGGCTTCCGTCCACATTTATCCGACACTATCTGAAATATCTAAACGCGCGGCAGGGAAGATATTTGCCGAAAAGATTTTTAGCCCTCGCACCAAAAATATTCTTAAATTTATTTTCAGCTTAAAGGGGCGGGCCTGTTCGCCTGCCGAATGATCATCTGATGAAATAGTTTCTATTGGCCGCCAGATACTTCATCGTTTGGGAATGGGCAAATGCCGTTGACTTATTTCTTTCCATCAAATTCATTAAATCATCGCGTGTATCAACATCCTGCCATTTCTGAATTATTCCGGTTTGAAAACCGCAGGTTTGTAAAATTTTCAATGTTTCGGGAAAAACGGAAACGGTACCCCAGGTGAGTCCTTCGAAAACAGCTGGCAGAAATTTATCATATCTGAAGCCGATCAAATAATAACCTCCGTCGGTCGCGGGGCCAATGACTGCATCCTTTGGATTATCAAGCGCGGCAAAGGCATCTGAGATTAATTTCAAGGGCAGGTCCGGGATGTCGCTGCCGATCAGGACTACGGACTTAAAGCCCTCGGAGAAACAATCATCAAAAGCGTTCTTCATCCTTGCGCCGAGATCAGCGCCTCTTTGGGGCCGATATTCATGATCATTACCGAACATTTTTTTTATTTCGGTTTCTTTTTCCGGCGGATAAAAAAATATCCGTAACTGCCAATTGCCCTTTATTGCACATTCCAAAATATCAAAAACAAAAGCCTTGTAAAGCGCGGCGGCAAAATCACTGTCAAAATCGTTTGCCAGCCGTGATTTTACCTGCCCCGGCTGCGGGTATTTGACAAAGACTATCAGGCATCTATTCCGCATCATTTACTCTTTTTTGAGAAACAAAAGGCATCATCAACAAAGCCGATAATTGCATAGATCGATCGTCATGATAGCCATTCAGACCTATTTTCATTTTTTCATGGCCTTCCCGCGGTTGAGCATTATAAGTGCCGAAAATTTTGTCCCACCAGGAAAAACTAAATCCATAGTTGCTGTTTGTCTCCCGCGCAATCACGGAATGATGCACCCGGTGCATATCCGGTGTTACTAAAATGAGTCTGATGACGCGGTCAAAGGATAAAGGGATTTTAATATTGCCGTGGTTGAACATGGATGCGCCATTGAGTAGAACTTCGAAAATCAATACAGATAAAGGCGGTGCGCCGATTGCCGCCACAGCGGCGAACTTAATCAAAAGTGATAATATTATTTCAATAGGATGAAAACGCAATGCCGTGGTCACGTCAATATCCTCATCGGTGTGATGCACCTTATGCACACGCCACAGTACAGGGACAATGTGGAACAGCCTGTGTTGAAGGTAGATGACGAAATCAAAAACCAGCACACCAATGATCAGCGCCGCCGGTCGCATGATATGAAAGTAATTCAGTAAGCCCCAGCCTCTTTGCTCACAAAGAACAGCCAGTCCAACAGGGAATAAAGGAAAAATCAATAGCAGTAAAGCAACATCTATTATCTGCATCCCAAGATTGCTGATCCAGCGTTTAAACCTGGATTTTAACAGAATTCGTCGCGGCGCAATATTTTCAATTTGCGCCACGACAAAAAAGATTGCGGCAAAAAACCCCAGACGCGCTAATGTTTCAGACGAAAAAGAATTCGTATCGGCACCCATTATTCCAAAGAAATATCTGCCATTATTTCTTAGATGAAAATAATTTCAAGTACTTTCCGTAACCTTCTTTTTCCAGATCCTCTTTGGGAATAAAACGCAGAGCTGCGGAATTCATGCAATAGCGCATACCTGTAGGCGGCGGCCCATCCGGGAAAACATCTCCTAAATGAGAATCTGCTCCTTTGCTTCTTACCTCGGTATTATTGGTAAATATCCCCTTTTCTTCTTTCTTAACGATGTTTCCCGGTTCCAGCGGCTTGGTGAAACTTGGCCAGCCGGTGCCGGAATCGAATTTATCCAATGAACTAAATAATGGTTCGCCGGAAACAATATCCACATAGATACCCTCTCTCTCGTTATTCCAATACTCATTATGAAACGCCCGCTCAGTGCCGTTTTTTTGAGTTACATCATATTGAAGTTCGGAAAGCTTCTTCCGCAAAGTCGCATCGTCCGGTTTAGTGAATCTTTCCTGACCGGAAGATTCCAGGCCTGTCTCATTTCCCCATAATTTATGCACGGTATTATCGCGGCCGGAACCGTGGCGGTAGTAATTATAACGTATGGGATTTTTAGTATGATAATTCTGATGATAATCTTCCGCGGGATAAAATTTAGTCAATTTTATTAAATCCGTCGCAACAGGTTTCCCGAGTTTGCCTGATTTTTCCAGCGCCTGTTTTGATTTTTCGGCAATCTGCCTCTGTTCGTCATCCTGATAAAATATGGCGCTTCGGTATTGAGGGCCGCGGTCGACAAACTGTCCGCCTCCATCCGTCGGATCAATATGGTGCCAGAAGTAATTTAAAAGTTTTTCATAACTGATTTTTCGGGGGTCATAATAAACCTGCACTGCTTCAATATAACCCATTGCAGCATATGAGTGATAAGTGGGATTTGCCCCTGTTCCCCCAGCGTAACCGGATATGACTTTTATTACACCGGGAACCTTTTCAAAATCCGATTCCACACACCAGAAGCATCCTCCTGCCAGAGTGGCTACACTTTCAGATGTTACTGCATTTGTTTTCGTCATTTGTGATTTTCCCTCCTTCTGCGCGGCATTACCGCTTTGACAACCTAACGCAAAACCTAATATTAATATGTACAGGAATATTTTTTTCATTACTTGCCTCCTCCTTTTTTTTAAGAATATATGATATTATTGAATTTACTATATGGGTTGTTCTGTAGGTTTATAGTAGGGTAAACCTACTCTTATCAAGTGATATGGAATATAAAAAACTGATCATTTAAGCGAAAACCTTCTTTAGTGAAGTTAATCACTTGACACTCATGGCTGAGTCAAGTATTTTTAAAATAACATTTTTATTATTGTTTTGACTTAATTGTTTCACCGAAATTTTATGGAGAAAATCATATGTCTGTAAACGACTTTAAAAACGCTAAGTCATTGCAACCACTTCTATTTTTTACATTTTTGCTGGCTGTCATTATCCTGCTGAAATTTTCAGGTATAGCGGATAAATTAACAGATATGCGTGAATGGATCAATGGACTCGGTTTCTGGGGTCCACTGGTTTTTGTTCTGGTTTATATACTGGCTGTCGTTTTGGCGCTGCCCGGATCGGCGATAACGATTGCCGGGGCCACACTTTTCGGATCAGTTTGGGGAGTGGCGCTGGTAAGCATCGCTTCCACAATCGGAGCAAGCATCTGTTTTCTGATATCCCGTTATCTGGCGAGAGACTTCATTTTACGCAAATTCTCGCAAAACGAGAAATTCCACAAGTTGGATCGCATGGTGGAGGAACATGGGGCGATGGTCGTTGCGATAACACGTCTTGTACCTGTTTTCCCTTTTAATGTTCTTAATTACGGATTTGGCCTCACCGGCGTACCCCTCCGAACATATGTCTTTTGGTCATGGCTGTGCATGCTGCCCGGAACAATTTTATATGTCGTTGGCACGGATACTATTCTACGCGGAATATCAGAAGGTAAGATTCCCTGGCTGCTGGTATCGGTTCTTTTGTTTGCCGCAGTTATTCTGGCTTTTCTTGTATCGTGGGCCAGAAAGAAGTTGTCCGTCAAAGATAACAAAGATATAGTGCAAAAATAATTCATGACGGGCTTCATGAACATTTCATACATCAAAGGAGGAACATTTTATGAAAATTAATCTTGCGGTTCTGGCAGCATTTCTTGTATTTTTTACGGGACTTTTAGTAAGAGCTTCCGCTGATACAGGACTTCGTGACGGTAAATTATCCGAGTGTCCCGATTCGCCAAACTGCGTTTCATCGCAAACCGAAATGAAAGGCCACACGATCGAGCCTTTGTCCTATAGAGGGTCTTTCAGCGATGCCAAAGAGGCGCTCCTGTCAGTTATAACATCTTTACCGCGAACTAAAATTATTGTTGATAATGACCGGTATATCCACGCGACTTTTACCTCACGTATCATGCGTTTTGTAGATGATGTGGAATTTTTGTTTGATGATACAAATAAAAAAATTCATGTTCGATCTGCTTCCCGGGTGGGATATTCAGACATGGGGGTTAACAGAAAAAGAGTCGAAGAACTGCGTAAACTGCTCAACGAAAGGCTCAAAATCCAGTAATTACTATGGTAATATGGAATTGCCGGATCATATTTATATTCAATAAATTTGTTCAATCCTGTTGACAATACGTTTAAGTAGTCCTTAAAAAACGTATTGTTATAGCTTTGTTACAAAGCTGTTTCTGATGAATTATTCCCCGCCTCCGGGGAGTTATTCCCCACTTACTGACTAATAATAATTGATAAATATTTTAACAAGAAAATATTTGTCAATTATTTTAATAACATAGAAATTATCAATTTATGTTTCATTATTGGTATATAAGTTGCTGTTAATATAGTCACTCTCTGTTCTGGAGGTGATTCATCATGACAAAAGCTTTACTAGGGTATGCAGTTGGCGCGATTTTTCTTTTATCAACATTAGCTTTTGCAGTTGATAAACCGGATTCCCCTGTTAGCGCCTATCCGGCTAAAACAACTATTGTCAAAGCTGCCAAAATGCATGCCAGAGGAAAGGTTATAGAGATTTCCGATGAAGCCATTAAGATTGAACGCACTGTAAAGGGCGATGTGGAAAATATGGAATTTGCTTTAGAAAAACCTGCAAACAACATGATTGTAAATGATTTTGTTAAAATAGACTATATCGAAAAGGATGGTAAATTAATAGCATCGAAGGTGACTAAAGTTGCTTTAAAGAAAAAAGAAATTAAGCCAGTTGATGCAGCTTCAGAAAAAAAGTAATCGCATTGGAGTTAAGGGCCCTTAATTTAAAGGGTAGTAATAAATAAAATATATTTAAGAAGGAGGGTTTAAAGATGAAGCGTTTAGTATTGTTTGTTGTAGCATTGGTTTTCGCATTTTGCACCACCGCAATGGCAGCTGAGCCCATGGCCACACCAGTAGGAGCTAACGCAGAGAAGGCTGCTCCGGCAAAAGCTGAAAAGAAGAAAATGAAGAAAATGAAGAAAGCAAAGAAAATGAAGAAAGAAGAGAAGAAAGACATGGCGCCAGCTGAGGCTCCGGCAGCAAAATAAGCTTGTAAAAAAAATTATGTGGTTTTAAAGAAGGGACAGGTTTTGCCTGTCCCTTCTTCATTTGTTTACTACACCCGCAAAACAACAGGTTAAAGAAAAAATCAGATGAGTTTCAAAATGTCTTTTTGAAATATGTATCATAAAGAAAACCTGCCTTCATGTTCAAAGCTTCCGTCATTTTTTGCAAATTAATAACCCATGATTTATCGTCATGTATCCAATAGATAGTAATAATATCGCGTGAGATATTCTTACTATCTATTTATTTGGAGAATTGGTAAACTGATGATACTTAATCGGTGCTTATAATTACAATAATTCAAGGAGGTGTTGTATGAGTTACTATGAACCAAAAGATCTTGCCGATTTTCCTAACATTACCGAATGGGCGCAGAAAGAAGGAAATAAATTTTTTGAATATTACGGTGCCGCGACCAGCGCAGGCAAACTCAGCGAGCGGGAGAAGTCGCTCATCGCTCTTACCGTGGCGCTCACACAGAACTGCCCGTATTGCATTGATGCCTATACCAACAAGTGTCTTTCTCTTGGAATCTCCAGCGAGGAAATGATGGAAGCCGCTCATACTGGCGCTGCCATGATGGCGGGCGTGACGCTGGCACATTCCACACAGATGCGAAAAATCATCAAGAAAAAGGAAATGTAATGATGGATGCCCGGGAACAACTTCGAACTTTAAGCCGGATCGGCGATATCCCATATCTTACCAATAAGATCCGCGAGATAAATATGTTTCCGCTATGCGCAAAGGGAATAGATATTTTACAGATTAACATGGGGTCTGTCTGTAATCTCTCCTGCCGTCACTGTCATGTCAATGCCGGACCGCACAGAACAGAGATCATGTCCAAACCGGTTCTGGACAAATGCCTTGAGATTCTTTCATCGTTTCCAATCTCTACCATTGATATTACCGGCGGTTCGCCGGAAATGAATCCACATCTGGAGTGGTTCATAGACGATGCAGCCAGGCTTAATCGACGCTTGATTGTCCGTTCCAATCTTACACTGCTTCTTGAAGAATCTTATCGTCATTTCATGGATGTCTTTGCGCAAAACAAAGTCGAGATTGTGACATCGCTCCCGGATTATCTGGAAACAAAATCAGACCGCCAGCGCGGCAAAGGCGTTTTCGGCAAGGTTATTAAGGTTTTGCGCGAACTCAATTCGCGCGGCTACGGCATGAAAGGAAGCGGTCTGCTTATTGATATCGTTCACAACCCTGTGGGAGCCTATCTTCCGGGCTCACAGGCGGCGCTGGATCACGAGTACCACGAGCGTCTTCTAACTGAGCAGGGAGTTCATTTCAATCAACTTTTCTGCCTCACAAATCTTCCGGTCGGTCGTTATCTTGATTATCTCATTGAATCCGGAAATTTTGAAGAGTATCTATCCGCACTTTTTCATTCATTTAATCCTGCCGCGGTCAAAAATGTTATGTGCCTGACTATGCTTTCCGTGGGATGGGATGGGTCGCTTTATGATTGCGATTTCAATCAGATGCTTGACCTTACCGTTAATTCCGGCGCACCGGCGAGCATTATGGATTTTGATATGGATAAGCTCAAAAACCGTGAGATAGTGATCAATAATCACTGCTATGGTTGTGTTGCCGGGTCCGGTTCATCATGCCAGGGGGCAACGACGTCGGGGGATTAGCGTCATGAAAATATCGGTGATCATCCCCGTTGTGCATGAAGGTGAAAAAATCAATGAAATACTTGATTCGATAAAAGCAGCCTCTGCCGATGTGTCATATGAAACGATTGTCGTGGATGGCGATTTATCGGGCGACACCATTTCTCAAATTTCGGATTCCAGCGTTATAACGCTCATGGCGCCCAGAGGCAGGGCGCTTCAGATGAATGCAGGCGCCGCCAGGGCTTGCGGAGATATCCTTCTCTTTTTACATGCCGACACGCTCCTGCCCCCGAAGGCATTTTCGAAAATTATTACGGCCCTTTCCAACAGCAATTTTATCGGCGGCGCTTTTGATTTAAAAATACAAAACCGCCGATGGATATTCAAGGCTATCGGCCTGGCTGCCTCATGGAAGCACCGTCTGACACGTGTGCCTTACGGAGACCAGGCTATCTTTATTCTACGGCGCTATTTTGAAAATATGGGCGGCTATGCCGGAATTCCTCTTATGGAAGATGTGGAACTGATGAAGCGCGTGAAGCGTCAAAGGGGACATATCATCATTGTGCCCGCGGCTGTGATAACGTCTTCGCGAAAATGGGAAACCGACGGTGTATTCTACGCCATCATAAGGAACTGGATTATCCAGATTCTTTATCTGGTTGGCATGCCTGCACGGCATCTCATAAAGTATTATTATAAAGAACAGCATCACCATGCAGGAAAGTGACTTATAAAAATGATCATAAAAAGAACATTGATAATTTCAGCAACGATTATCGTTATGATTGTTTCGCCTCTGTGTGCCCAAATGAACGAGCAGGGTTTTCGCGAGGAATTCAATTCACTGGATAACTGGAAGACGTTCACATTCCCCGGGATACCGCGCCATTCAACTTACAGCATCGGGAAAGAGGGTGGAAAAAGCATACTTGTCGCCCACGCGGACAATTCCGCTTCCGGCATTATATATACCGGTAGTTTTAATATTTATAAGACGCCGATCATTAAATGGAAGTGGAAGATATCCAATGTCTATAAGGCCGGCGATGAAAAAAAAAAATCCGGCGATGATTATCCGTTGCGCATCTATGTGGTGTTTAAATATAATCCGGTTAAAGCCGGAATATTCGAGCAGGCACAGTATAGTGCTCTGAAGCTGGTTTACGGAGAGTATCCGCCGCACAGCAGCATCAACTACATTTGGGCAAATAAAAAATATCCCGAACGTATCTTGCCGAATCCCTATACGGCAAAGACCCAGATGGTTCTTTTGCAGAAAGGCTCTGAACACGCGGGTATGTGGATTGAGGAAAAGGTAAACGCGCTTGAGGATTACCGTCAGGCCTTCGGGACTGATCCTCCGGCAGAGGGCACTATCGCTGTAATGAGCGACGCGGATAATACCAAAGAGAAGGCAACCGGGTATCTCCAATACTTGGAAGTATCCGCATTTTGAAAAATTCTACATGTCATTTTTTAAATAATACTCGTTTTCATACAGAAGGGCTTTGCCCGGATGAAGTGTATGTTACAACCGGAAATAAATATAATTCATATCTAAAAAATATTGACGTACACTTCATATTGCTGTATTTTACTTGTATATTAACAACCTGATTCTATATAGAAATTAAAAAACAAGCTGTAAATAAAGACCAATCATATTGCTGTATTCTACTCATATTGCTGTATTCTTCTTCCATATTAACAACCTGATTCTATATAGAAATTAAAAAACACGCTGTAAATAAAGACCAAAGTGGTCTTTAAAAAAAGTGGTCTTTAAAAGAAAGGAGGAGATATGAAGAGATGTGATTGGTTAAAAACAGTAGCATTCGGGGTGGCTATTGCCTTTCTGGCAATGCCACTTACGACACAGGGAGCAACCACGGCACAGAAGATACAGCACTTCCAGCAGAACCAGGCACTGACTAATGGCAACGGGACTACTAAGGGCAATGTAACAACTGCCAATCTGAGCGCCATGCGTAAGCAAAGGCACGCACTCCACGCCCAGAAGTCCGCGCTGCTGAAAGAACGCAGAGCGTTGGCCAAAAGAGGAGACAAAGCCGCGCTCAATAAAAACAGCGCCCGGCTTGACGCTTTGGATGTACAGTTTAATGCCGGCAAGAAGGGAGGGACCAAACTATGAAATCATTTAAATTATTTACTCTGATCATCGCTGTGGCTTTACTCTGGGGTTGCTCGGGAAGCAGTAATACTACTTCAGGAATATCTTCTAATACTATTAATATTGTCGCCAATGGTGGTAACGCCACGACCAGCGGCACAGGCAATAACGGTGGCAATGGCGGCAGCATTACTTTTGGCTCTTTTGACGATGGTCCTGGCTTTTACCCGTTTTTTGGCGACGTCAGTGTTACCCCAAGCGGGACGCTGGACACCAGTTTTACTGTCCCGGTCGTTGCCCCCACTTATGGGGCCAATGTGCTGACCATCAGCAATAATACAACGGCAACCTTGGTTGCTTCATCACCATGCGCGGGTGCCGCAGGCCCTGTTTATCTGTATAGCAATAGTCAAAACTTGTATTATTGTGACCCCACTAACGGCGAGACGCAAGCGACGGATTTGATCGTTCAGACCGGCGCTACCCTGACTTTACCCGGCAATTATACTACACTGGCTGGAGAATATGGTGGTGGCACTTCATCTGCACAGATTTCTCTTTCCAACACCGTCACCATTAACGGAACGGTCAATGCGGCGGCCGCTGGTGTGCAACTTTCCATCGTTGCCCAAGGCAATCTCCTCCAGATCGGATCTAACGGCCTTGTGACCACCAAGTCGTCCACAACCGGCACCGATGGATCATACATCTATCTGTATAGTGGTCGAGTCGCCATCAACCAGGGAACTATTGATACCAGCGGCAATTCTACAACAGTGGCAGCCACAGACGGCAGCAACGGAGGTGGAGTTGATTTCGAGGCTGATACATACCTTTATAACACCGGTTCCATCCTAGCTAGAGGTGGAGCATCGACATCCGGCAACGGCGGTAAAGGGAGGCACATCCATCTTTACGCTTATGGTGCCGATCTCAATAGTTCCGGCACCATCGATAACAGCGGCGGCAAAGGCACCCTGGCTGGTGGAAACGGAGGCTATAGTATTAAACTCTATGGTGGCGCCGATTATTATGGTGGCAACTACAATTACGGCGGAGTTGGTAACTTGATCGTCGGCGGTTCCGTGCTGAGCAACGGTGGTAACGGCGGTACCGGCAATGGTGGTTCCGGCGGTTATATTGACTTCGAAAGTTACGGCGGCAAACTCTCGAGCAACCCCACCGTCAGTCTCAATGGCGGCAGTTCTACCGCAGCCATTGGTGGTAGTGGTGGTGATTATAACCTCTTCGGTGCACCTTACTTAGAAGGAGAGAACGGCGCTGAAAGTAACGGAATTATACTTAGTGGCAGCATCAACCTGTCGGGCGGCAATGGAGCCACCGGCGGCGGCAATGGCGGCTATCTTACTTTCGAGAATGATCTTGACTATAATGGTTATGAAGGTGAAGCCTACGGCCTGTTGCCTTCTCCGGCAGCCGCTATCGTCGGCATTTCCAGCCTGACCATGAATGGCGGCACCGGCGATACCGGCGGCATGGGTGGATTCTATTCTATCTTCAATTTCCCATATTACAGCGAGAACATGCACGCATTTGTATATGGCGGTTTAATGCTCAATCAGGTGCCTGTTTCCGCCACAGGCGGCTCGGGAACTACTACCGGTGGTGCTGGCGGTTCTGTTTGGTTCAACGCGCCTTATATCTTCTCTGAGTTTGAAATTCTATATTATTTTTTCGGACCATATGAGAGCGTGAGCATGTCTACTTCGGCAACTACCGGCAACCTTGCCGACATTGATGTTTCCGGTGGTACGGGAGCAACCGGTGGCGAAGGTGGCGTGGCCTGGATGGCTGCCTTAGGCACAGTAGTGAACACTGGCGCCATTAACGCCAATGGCGGCGCCGGAACGGCAAGCGGTGGCAATGGCTACGATGATGCACCCTGGGGCGCGGTTGCGTTCTGGTCTATGTTTAATGTAGTAAACAGTGGGAACATTACCGCATCTGGCGGTAACGGCGGCGCCACTGGTGGTTACGGTGGCGGTGTCTCCCTAAACGCAGGTGGCCAGACTCAGAACAGCGCAACCATAGCTGCTACGGGTGGCAATGGCACGACAACCGGTGGTGCTGGCGGCGAAATTTACATGGACTCCTATGATTTGGGGCCCACTATTGCCAACTTATCCGGTCTCTCTGTGGCAGGGGGAACAGGCCCCACACCGGGAACTAACGGCACGATCGATATTCCTTTTTGATCCTATTAACCAGATAAGAAGTGTATCAGTGTTTTTTAATGAGGGGGACGGTTAATACCCCCTCATTTTTTGTTAAAGCCATTGAGTTTATGGTGGTTATGAAAACCTTAAATTTTCAATCACGGCAATCATTGAAACTTTCGATTGATAATCGATAAAATGAGGAAAAAATCTCCATTTGGTGGGGAAAGAATTCTCATCTTAAGCATATGTTAATTTTTCTCTTATCATATAAGTAGCTGTATTTATGATATTTATTATTAATCTGTTGAATTGGCATATTTGTTGCTCATTCTTTTTCAGAGATGATGAAAGGAGGCAAGACAAAAAGTTTTGATAGTTCAACCATTAACAATCAGTATTTTATCAAAAAGGAGAAATGAATATGAAACGTTATATTAAAATTGTAGGCATTACTTTACTCATGGCAGTTTTTTTCTTGGTAAGTCTTCCAACTGTTCGAGCCGAAACTCAGTGGCAAAAAAATCATCCGCGCCGCGCCGAAGTCAATAAGCGACTGAAGAATCAAAATAAACGAATCAACCAAGGCGTGAAAAATGGAACACTAACCAGGCAGCAGGCACACCAATTACATAAGGAAGACCATCAGATCAGACAGGAAGAACGTGATATGGCATCACAAAATGGCGGACACATCACAAAGCAGGAACAGAAAACCTTAAATCAGCAGGAAAACGCAGCCAGTAAACAAATATACGATGAAAAACATGGTCAATAAATAAGTTGCTTCTTACGGTATTACGTAGCATCATAATTCGATAAAGGAGGTAACACAATGAAAAAGTTGCTTTTTGGAACAATCATTTTAGCGTTAATAAGTGTATTTCCTGTCATGACGATGGCAGGGGTGGATGTTAGTGTTGGAATTTCCATTCCATTGCCGCCGCCTGTCATATTTGCAGCACCGCCGCCTGTGGTCGTATTGCCGGATACCGATGGTGTTTATGTTGCTCCCGGTGCCAGTGTAGACATTTTTTTCTGGAATGGTTTCTGGTGGCGTCCGTGGGAAGGGCGTTGGTATCGTTCACCGTATTATGATCGCGGCTGGGGTTATTTCGACAGAGTTCCAAGATTTTATTCTCACGTAGACCCAAATTGGAGAGGAAACTATCGTAATCATATGTGGCAGGGTCACAGTTGGAATTATCAACCGATTCCTCATGCGCAACTTCAACAGAACTGGAAAACCTGGCAGAGTAATCGATCCTGGGGCAATCAAAAAAATTGGGGTGTTCAAGGTTATACACCTAAACCTCAACAGCAGAGACAGGTCCTCGGACAACCAAGACAAACGATGAACCAAGGACAACCAAGACAAATGATGAACCAAGGACAACCAAGACAAATGATGAACCAAGGACAACCAAGACAAATGATGAACCAACAAAAACCTGAAGTTCAGAAACATCAGCAAATTCAAAGACAACAGATGCAACAGCAAAACAGGGGTGCATCACATCAACAGCCTCGAGGACATGAAGGCAAAGGTGAAGAACATGGAAGGTAGGTGGACAAGAAGTTAAACACACTATCTTATTGATCGGTGAGTGAAAGGCAGGGTCAGAAATGGCTCTGCCTTTTTTATGCACTTTTTAATTGGTAATTGTTGAGTGCCAGGACATCGTGGACAGAAATCTGTGCCAAGACATCGTGGACAAAGTTCTTTGACAATCGAATAGCTACTACGCAACTTCATGAACATCTAAAACAAATTGGAGGTGTTCATG
>Ga0187890_10001776_pt1 | contig 15322 bp, 14 predicted proteins | sample June2016WEW_21_1_FD_133005 | JGI IMG/M metagenome (GOLD analysis project Ga0187890, IMG submission 133005) | Peatland microbial communities from SPRUCE experiment site at the Marcell Experimental Forest, Minnesota, USA - June2016WEW_21_10 | ecosystem: Environmental > Terrestrial > Soil >... | reverse complement strand
CGGGCGCCTTTCGCAGCGGCGATGTTCCCCTAAACTCAGGGAGCTGCGGGGCCATAGCTCAGCTGGGAGAGCGCCTGCTTTGCAAGCAGGAGGTCACCGGTTCGATCCCGGTTGGCTCCATTCACCGATGTCCCTGCATATGGCCGGGTTTCGGGGTTTCGGGCGCGCCTAGGCCGGGTGGGTGCCCTGCTGCGCGGACGAGTGGAAGTCCGGGCTGCGCATCGCCTGGGAATAGGACTCGGCCGGGGTAGCGGTCTCCAGGTGGGGCGGTCCGGCCGGGCCGCCCCATTTCAGGGGGGCGCGCGACGGGACGCAGGTGCCGCGCGCGGGGCACTCCCGCCCGCGGGGCGGAGGTAGCCCAGCGTCGGGTGCGGGCGCGCCGGGGATGCGTCGATGAGAATCCGCACATCGACGTGATCTCTCAGCCGGAAGCGTGTCTAATTGTCGATGGTCATCATCCGCCTCGGTCCGCGTGACGGGCGAGGCGGCCCAAACCGAGAGAAGGGGTTCGAAGATGCTGCGCAAGGCGGTCCTGGGCTTCGCCACCGTGGCGATCGTGAGCGGAGCGCTCGCGGGCGCGGCGTCGGCAGCCGAAACGCTGCGGCTCTATATGGGCGAAGGACCGGCCTTCGCGGTCCTCGGCCACTGGTGCGGAGGAATCCGGCAGGAAGTCTATGAGACGGGTTTCAGCTCGCACGGCTACCCGGTCGGCAACGTGCAGCTGAAGACGACCTGCGGCGGCAGCGGCAAGGGCGGCGGCGGCCACTCGACGACGTACACGGCGACCGCGAGCGTCGAATGGACCTGGTTCGGCGAAACGCGATCGTACGGCGCGATGTCGGGGAGCCTCGAATCCAAACCCGCGACGGACGCGTACGGCGACAAGCTCTACAACGTGGGCTCCGCGGCGTACCTCGAAAAGGGAACCCCGCCGCTGCGGCCGCCCGCGCCGCCCACCATCGTCGGCGTGAGCGTGTCGCTGGCGGAAGGCGGCTCCACGGAATATCTGCTCTTGAACGTCGGTTGGACCGAGGCTCCGGAAACCGAAGCGCTGGTCAAATACTCGACGGTCACCGCCACGCCGGTCGGCTCGAGCGCGCCGGTGGTGACGATCACGACCTCGAGCAACTACTTCCGCGAAGCCCATCTCGGCCCGGTGCAACCGAACACGAAGTACCTCGTGACGGTCACGAGCACCGACGCTGAAGGCACGAGCGAAACCAGCGCGCCCGTCGAAGTCAAGACGCCGAACTCCGACGGCGAAGTCGGAAAGGAACGCAAGACCTACGACACCTGCACGGTCAACGACGGCACGATCAAGCTGTCGCCGGGGCTGAGCGAAACGCCGCGCGTACAGACGATCACGATCAGCGGCAGCCTGGCGGGATGCGAAGGCCCGAACGTGCCGGAATCGGGGGGCTACTCGCTCAAGGAGAAAACCACCGAAGCGGTCACGTGCTCCTACCTGCAGCAGTCGACCACGCCGACGACGACGGCCGGCAAGCTCACCGTCACCTGGAGCGAAAACGAAGGCGCCTCGGCCGGAACCCTGACGGTGCCGATCTCGGAAGTGTCGCTGACCGGGATCACCGGCTCGCTGAAAGGCGGCCCGTTCTCCGCGATGACACCGATGAACGCGGCGTCGGTCTACGAGACGTTCCCGCCGTGCGGAGTGCCGCAGGGTAAGAAAGGCACGATCAAGCCGATCAAGACCGGCACCTTCTCGACGAGCGAAGTCGAATTCCGCTGAGCGGATCCGCCTCGCGCAGGCCGGCGGTGAGCGCGCGCCACCGCCGGCCTTGAGCACCCCCGCTCGACAGAGGGGACCGTCGGAGGGTCGGTCGAGGCGCGACCGGGGGCCGGCAGAGGCGCCGACCGCCCCCTCGCCGAAGGCCGCCAGGCTCTACGTGGGTGGTCCTAGCTTCTGCCGCTGGCTGTGAGCTTCGCCTGCTGCGCGCCTGGAGTGATTCGCACCACGTCCCACGCGAGCCCGAGCCGCTCGAGACCGTCGATCAGCCACCCGCCCGGGTCCAGTTGCCGGCGGGTGAGGCCATGGTGTGCGGACGTCGGGAAGGCGTGGTGGTTGTTGTGCCAGGCCTCGCCAAAGGTGGGTAGCGCAAGCCAGGCGAGGTTGCGCGATTCATCGCCGGTGGCAAAGCGGCGCCGGCCGAAGAAGTGACACAATGAGTTGATCGAGAAAGTTGCATGGTGAAGGAAGAGGATGCGGACGGCGCCACCCCATAGCATGCCGGTCAGGCCACCGACCAGCGAGCCGGTCAGCGCGACGCCGAGACCAAAGGGAAACGCGAGCCCGAGCAGAACCCAGAGAGGGAACGTGCGATCGACCGCGCGAATCAGGGGGTCGGCGAGCAGGTCCTTGGCGTAGCGCTCCTCACTGGCGCGGTCTACGCCGCGGAACATCCATCCGACGTGCGCGTGGAGAAGCCCTCGTGCTGCCCCTCGCCAGCCGACACCGTGGTCGGTGTGGGGGCTGTGGGGGTCACCGGGAAGGTCGCTGAAACGGTGGTGCTTGCGATGGGTGGATACCCACTCGATCACCGGTCCCTCCACCGCGGCGGATCCGAACACGGCAAACAGCGCGCGTAGCGGGCGGCCGGTCTTGAAGCTACGGTGAGTGAACAGACGGTGGTAGCCGACGGTGATCCCAGCGCCGGTGATCAGGTAGCTGACCGCCAGAACCACGAGGTCCTGCCAGTGAAGCGTTCCTCCCCACGCCAGCCAGATCGCGACGCCCAGGAGGGCGACGGGAACGACCGTGACGACGACGTTGGCGAGGCGATCTACGGCCTCGTGCTCGAGGGCCAGCGTGTCATCGCCAGCGGGTTGGTGAGGCATGAAGTTGTTTCCTCTCAGAGAAGGCCTCGCGTCTGCCAACCGTCACGGTCAGCAGACGCAAACGGCTCTAGGCGGCTTGGACGTTGACCGCCTTGGGTCCCTTGTCCCCGGCCTCTGAGTCGTAGGTGACCTTCGCGCCCTCAGCGAGCGAGCGGTAGCCCTCCCCGATGATTGCGCTGTGATGGACGAACAAGTCCTTGGACTGGTCATCGGGCGTTATGAACCCGAATCCCTTGTCGTCGCTGAACCACTTCACGGTTCCTGCAGCCATTGTCTTCCTCCGGCGTCGATGTGTGCTGCGAACGCGGGAGTTGCTATTTGAGCAAAGGCTACGAGCGCTGGCACTGCGGTGTTGGACCAACATCCAACCTGATGCACGAACGGTAGCAGAGGTTGGCGCGACCGCAGGCGCTCGACGAGTCTCGCCACTCGCAGAAGGCCTTCGAGCCGCTCGGGTGCTCTCAGCTGTACGACGCTCGTGCCTGAGAGCATCGCCGACGGCACGAGCTGCCAATTCCGTGTCAGGCGCCGTCGCCTCGCTGCCAGCCGGCGATCGTGAGCGCGATCGCGCTGGCGACCGCCTCGGTGGAGTCGATGTCGACCCACTCGTCGGTGCCGTGGATCGAGCCCGCGACGGGGCCGTAGCAGACGCAGGGGTCCGGACAGGCGCTCGGCCATCAGACGCTGAGCCCCCTCCTCATCGCCGATCAGCGAGCGCTCGCGCACCAGTGCCTGAGTGAGCTCCACGAGCTCCGCTCGCCGGGCCACGACGGCCGCGCGCAGGCGGTCGACGAGCCGGTCATCCCTGAGCAACGCAAGACCTCCCTCTTACGGAACCGTTGAGACGGCCAGCACGCTGTTCTGTGGGACGGACAGCCGGATGCGGCCACCCCTGGAGCTCAGGATCGCCGTCTGCAGTCCGGCTCGCGCGGGGCTGAGCACCGCGGTCTGCACCCTGTAGGCACGGCGGAGCACAACGGCACGGGCCTGCGCGCGCTCGTTCTCGAGGATCAGCAGGACGCCACCACCGGTCTCGCCCACGGCCGTGGCGAGCAGGCCTCGCACCCCGGGCACGGTTCGCAATGAGGAGCCGGGCGCCAGCCACTGGTTGAGCGCGACGAGCGCGCTCTCCAGGGGTCGCGTAAGGACTTCGGCACCGCGGACGACGAAGGGGTCATACGAGTTGCCGCTGAAATGGAATCGCACCTCCCCGAAGCCCGTCTTCAGGGCGGAGAGGACGAACCGCACCGCCCAGACCGCGGCCGCCGGGCTGTCGGAGACGCCCGCCAGGCCCCCGCAAGAGGCGGAGTTGGCCTCGGAGATGATCGACGCGACCCCGGCCGCGCGAGCATCGGCTACCACCCACGCGAGTCTCGCGGGGGCGTTGGCCGCCTCGGTTGAGAGCAGCCCTCCGATCGTGACTGCCCGCGGGCTGGCGCAGGCGGTGAGCGGGTAGAGATGGACGCCCACCGTCTGCTCATGGAGCTGTTCGACTACGTGTGGAAGCTCATAGCGCCAGTCCGCGGGTCGCGCGAGTTCAGGCCCGACGACGGGCGCGCTCCCAATCGCTGGTCGCAGATAGGTGGCGAGCGACAGGTACAGGCTCGCCGCGGCCGCTTCTTCGCCGGCGAATGGCTTGTCGAGCGATGCGTAGTTCGGCAGCTGATAGAGGTCAGGCTCGTTCCCAAGGGAGAAGCTCAGGCCGGCGGTCGCCGCGCTCTGCGCTTCGGTTGCCATCTGCGTGGCCCACGAGAGGTTTCCCGTTCTCAGGTTGAGGCCCACCGTGAGCGGGTCCTTTGCCGTCATCAGCAAGCAGTGCAACTGGCCCCAGAAGGCGACGGGAAGCGAGTAGAGCGTGCCAGCTTCCCATGATGTGGGCGAGCCGGAGCGCGCCCCGCTCGGCGCCGTCATGTCCTGGCTCACGCCAGCCAGCGCCAGCGGTGGCGATCCGAGCCGGAGCAGCTCCGCTGCGAGGGCGGAGGGAGGGCAGGCCCCGCTGCCGAGGTCCTGGGCCATCACGGGGTACTCGATCGACAAGCCGACCGGCGGCACCGTGACCGTCACACCCGGAGCGGCTGTGAGCGTGGGCGTCAGGGTGACTTCCGATGGCGGAACCTTCGCAGCCTTTCGTGGCTTTCCGCCTGCTTGCCGGTTGGCGGATGCCGCCAGGGAGCTGGCGGGGTCCCAGGTGTGGCCGAGCACGAGCGCCCCGAGTGCCAGAGCGAGCCCCAGCAGAACCCGCGTGCGTCGTCGGTGCTCCATCGACTGAACATACAGATCCCGTGGTCACGAGCGAAACGCGCAGTGGTGCCGCTAGCGTACGGGCCGTGCGGGTGGCGACCTGGAACGTGAACTCAGTCAAGCAGCGGGTGCCGCGGTTGCTCCCCTGGCTCGACCAGCGCCGGCCGGACGTCCTCTGCCTACAGGAGACCAAGCTCACCGACGACGCGTTCGACCAGCTGCTCGGCGAGGAGCTCGCCGGCCGTGGCTATGCGTTCGCCCGGCACGGCGAGACGCAGTGGAATGGCGTGGCGATCCTCTCTCGGATGGGGTTGGACGACGTTGTGGCCGGAGTCCCCGACGCGCCGGGCTTTCCGCATGCAGAGGCGCGTGCGGTGTCTGCGACCTGCGGCGGGATTCGCATGCACTCCGTGTACGTGCCAAACGGCCGCGAGCCGGACTCCGAGCACTACCACTACAAGCTCGCCTGGCTGGCAGCGCTACGGGTGATGCTCGGCAGCGGTCCGCAGGACACGATGGTGTGTGGGGACATGAACATCGCGCCGGCAGACGTCGACGTGTTCGATCCGGATGCCTACGTCGGCCACACCCACGTCACGCCGCCGGAGCGCGCGGCGCTGGCGGAGCTACAGGGCTTGGGCCTGCACGACGTCGTGCGCGACCGCTGGCCGACCGAGCGTGTGTTCACCTATTGGGACTACCGAGCCGGGATGTTCCATCAAGACCTCGGGATGCGGATCGACCTGGTGCTGGCCCCCGCCACCGTCGCCGGCCGGGTTCGGGCGGCCTGGGTCGACCGACAGGCCCGCAAGGGCACCGGGCCGAGCGATCACGCCCCCGTGATCGTCGATCTGGACGAGGCGCCGGACGGGGACATCGGACCGGTGGTGCCGCCGCCCTCCGCTCCGGCCGCCAAGCGGGGCCCGGTCAATCTGCCCCAATCACGGTGAGCGGGCACAGGGCACAGGGCACGAAGCGCACGTCGCCTGGCTGAGCCTCCCGTTACTCGGGCTCGACCGCGATCCCGAGCGCCGCGGCGAGCGCCTGCACGGAGCCGACGAGGTCGGGCCACGGCATCGACAGCCCGCGCAGCGACTCGACGCCGAGCACAGCATCGAGTGAGGTCCCGCGGATTGTGCACTCCTTCAGGCGTGCGCCGCGGAAGTCCGCGCCGGTGAGGTCGCAGCCTTCGAAGCTCACCGATGTCAGGCGCGTCTCGAGGAAGCTCGCTTCGCGGAGGTTGACGTTCTCGAACACGACGTGGCGCAGCGTCGAGTGCGCGAGAGAGGCGAGCATCATCGTCCCTCCCACGACGCGCAGATCCTCAACCTTTCCCTCGCTGATACTGAAGCCGACGAGCCTCGAGTCCATGAGCTCGGTGCGACGGATCTCACCGCGCCGAACGCGAATGTTCGACAGATCGCAGCCCTGCAGGCGGGCGTCACGCAGCAGGAACTCCGTCGCAGTGCCTTCACCGAGGCTCAATCCGTGGAGCTCGGACTCCTGGACGCGAATGCGGCGCGTCGTGAGCGCATCGCGCCCGTGGTGCTCGACGAGCGCTTCCGAGACCATGAGCTCATCGAGCTCACCCCCGTCTGGGAGCTCGCGCTGATCGAGCTCTGAGAGGATGGGCGCGGCGACGGGCACCGACTCTGCCATTGCCGCCGAGCGTACCGAGTTGGACACGTCAACGAGACCGCAGACGGCCGCGCGAACATCGGCGGGTGCCATCGATACGGGTCGATCCAACCGTGCGCCGAGCGCGTGCTCGGGGCGCGCCTCGCCTCGCCTGCTGATCGCCTAGCCTTAGGTGCCCGTGCTCTTCGTCCTGGTTCTAGCCGCCGTGGTGGCGGTCGCGCTGCTCGGGTTGAGCATGTGTCGCTCGGCCGCCCTCAGCGACAGCGATCATGCTGCCGCCTTGGCTGAGTGGACTGCCGCGAGCTGTCTCGCCGAGCATGAGGCCCTACCCGCTGACCGCCCACGCGAGCAGATCCCGCTTGACCCGCGAGGCGGGCCATTCCGCGCGACGGGCTGACGATGGCTGGCCGTCATGGGTTTATCATCCGCCGCTACGGCAAGCGCAACCACGACGGAACATGCTCGGGATAACCCACAATCCCTCCACGAGGATCGCCTTCAAAGGCCTTCTTTGCATGAGCGTAGCCATAGTCGTGCTGCTCGGGTCGCTGGTTCTCGCTGGCGCTGCCAGTGCCGAATCGGCCACTGAACCTGCGGCGGAAGCGCCTGCGCCGGTCAGCGAACCTGCGCCGCAAGCGCCTGCGCCGGTCAGCGAACCGGTACCGGAAGCGCCTGCGCCGGTCACCGAACCGGTGTCGGAAACGACTGCGCATGCTGAACCGATCGTGGAACCTCCGCCGGAAGCGCCTGCGCTGGTCACCGAACCTGCGCCGGAAGCGCCTGCGCATGTAGAACCGATCGTTGAACCTGCGCCGGAAGCGCCTGCGCATGCAGAACCGATCGTTGAACCTCCGCCGGAAGCGCCCGCGCACGTAGAACCGATCGTGGAACCTCCGCCGAAAACGCCTGCGCCGGTCACCGAACCGGTGTCGGAAACGACTGCGCATGTTGAACCGATCGCAGAAAAGACCAAGGAAGGCGCGCTCGTCGCACCGACCACGGGACAGGCAGCGGAAGCCTTGCCCTCGGCGCCCGCTGCCCCTCAGCAGAATGCCTCACTGCCCGGTGATCCGTCGGGCCCAGTCCCCGCGGAAGCTGCAAGCGCTCTGATCGCGCCTGCGATCGTGACCGCCACTGAAGAACCTTCGGTGGGCTCGGCTGAAAGCCTGGCCTCGATCGTTGCGCCGGTGCGGTTGACCGCTGCGCAGCGCGCCGAAGACTTGAGTTGCCAGCTGTCCGGCCTGTCAGGGCCCGCGACGGACAACTGCACTGCTGCTTGGCCGGGTACGCAGAGCTTCTCCGCACCGTCCGCCGCTCTCGTCGCCGAGACGGCGACGACGACGGGGACGGGCGCGCCTCCCGACGGCGGCGGCTATGGCGGCTCCACAGGCGGGAGCCGCTCCGTCGCACCGCCGCCCGGACCCGCACCGAGCGGGGCCTTCGGCGGATCGGCGGCGGGCGGCTCCGGTGTTGCCCTCTCCGGGTTCTTCACACTCGCGGGTCTCCTATTGCCGTCGGACGCGCTCACCATGCGCCGCCTGCGGCTTTCCTGTCAGCCGTGGCTGACAGCGTTCTTCGTTCTGATTCCAGAGCGACCGGGCTAGCTCCTCCCGATCGCTTCGCTCGGCCCTGGATCTCGTGATCCAGGGCCTGGAAATCAATTCGAAGGCTTCTTTGGAAGGAGCTGTATGTGATGGAACGTCATCAAGCGACGTCGACAGTAAGCATTGGTAAGCGAAACGAGGGCCGCACGGCGGGAATTGGTGCCGATCGGATCGACACCGCGCCGGACGGGAGCATGCGTGAGCAGCCTGGTCGGAGCGAGCCCGGCTTGGCGTCGAGGACTGCGCGCCTTTGGACGCACACATTGGTCCTGACCGGCGAGTTGACTCACCGCTCGGCGCACGCGCTCGAAGTGGAGATAGAGCGACTCTGCGACGAAGGGGTCACCGGCATCACGCTGGATCTCCGCCAACTCAGGCAGATCGACTCGATCGGCGTGTCGGTGATCTCGTTCCGCTGTGGTCTCTGTCAACGACAGGGCCTCGGGTTCTCGCTGATCCCCGGGTCGCGGCTCGTTCAGCGCGCCTTCGAGCGGGCCGGCGTCGGCGATCTGCTGCCGTTTCAGGTCGATGAGGTCGCGGCCCGGCGACTGCGCACGCCGACGCCCCGACCAGCGTTCCCGGCGATTGTGAGGCGCGATCGGTAGCGCGCGAGCCCGGCTAGGCTGTGCCCGGTGATTCGCGGGCTCGCGACCAGGTGGGCGTTCAACGTCGTCGCGCTGTTCGTGGCGACATGGCTGCTGTCCGGGCTGAGCTACGGCAGCGACTGGTGGGCGCTGCTCGTCGCAGGGCTTGTGTTCACGCTGGTGAGCCTCTTCCTCAAGCCCGTCCTCGCATTCCTCTCGATCCCGTTCATCATCGTCACGTTCGGGATCTTCTACCTGCTCATCAACGTCTTCATGCTCTACCTGACGCACTGGATCGTTCCGCAGTTCACGATCGCGACCTTCTGGTGGGCGACGCTCGCGGCGATCATCATCAGCGCGGTCAACGGGATCCTGCATGTGTCCTTCGGGCGCCAGGACAGACGCGGCGCGCGCCCCGCGGGCTGACCGACGTGGTCGGCGGCGTAGTCAACGTGCTCGCCACCGACTACCCGTAGATCGCTGGCACCGTCATTTCACCAACACGGGCCGTTCGAACGACGCCGCTTCGGGGATCACCAGACCGGCTTCCGTCTGGAACCACTGTTCGAGCAGCGAGCAGTACATCCCGCGGAAGTCGGATGTCTTGATGAGGTTTTCGTTGACGTCCAGCTTGGTCAGGCCCGGAAACTCTCCGACCATCTTCCCCGCGGCCCGCGTGCCGATCAGGAACGCCACGCCACCGGCGCCGTGGTCCGTACCCGAGCCGTTTTCCTTCGGGCGACGGCCGAACTCCGACCACAGCTGGATCAGCACCCGCTGATCCAATCCGCGTGCTTCCAGGTCGCGTTGAAAGGCAACCAGCGCGCCCACGGTCTGTTCGAGGTTGGTGGTCAGGGTGTCCACCTCGCCCGAGTGCGTGTCGTAGGAACCGACCGCGTTCAGCGAGACGCATTTGATCGGCATCCCGGTGTGGAGCATCGCCGCGAGCACCGCAAGGCGTTCGGCGAATTCACCCGTCGGATAGGTGACAGACGAGCTGTCGCCCGATTCTTTCTCGGACGTGACGAAGTTTGCCATCTCTTCGAGCACCAGGCTCGTGTCATAGGAGGCATTGCGCGCTTGCGCGTACGCGGGTGACGGCGCCGGCAGCGCGCCGAGCGCGCCGAAGGTCTCGAATGCCGGCCCGGTGACCGGTTCACCCAGGCCATAGGCCCACATCGTGTAGTCGGCCGGCGAGGAGACCGCGGCGACGGGCATGCTCGCGGTGGCAAGAGCGGGTGCCAGCGAGTAGTCCAACGAGAGGCCCTGCAGCGGGTTGTCGGGTTCGCCGACCAGATCGAGGTAGCGTCCCATCCACCCGGAGCGCGCGTTGGCGTCGAGCTGACCGACCTCCCAGTAGTGGCGACTCGTGAAGTGGCTCTCTTCGGACGGTTCGTAGCCGATCGCCGGGAACACCGTGACCTTGCCCTCGTCGTGGAGTTCGGCAAGGCCGCCGGCGGCCGGATGCCACATCAGGGTTTCATCCTCGGTGAAGACCTTGCCCGAGCCTTCGACGAGGCCGAGCGTCGGGCGCAGTTCTTTGTACTTCGCTTCACGGACGGGCGCGAGCACCGATAGCGCGTCCCAGCCTCCTTCCATGAAGATCGACACGAGCACCGGCTGGTCGGCGCCGCCGGCCGCGGAAGCCTGCGCGATGCCCTCTTCGAAGTGGCGCGGACTGAGCATCGAGGCGCCGTACACAGACAGGGCCGCACCGGCCGAGCGCAGCAGGAACGTACGCCGGTCAAGGCCCGTGCCGGCCGGCAAGGGCATCCCCGGCTCGATCGTGGGCAGTCCCTTCCCGGCGATGGCCACGCCGCGGCGCAGCAGCTGCGAGCGGGTGAAGTCGTTACACGAGCAGCTCTTGGCCATGGTCAGCTCGCCCTCTCCCTGAATGTCGCCGCCGCCGGCATCTCAGCTCACCTGCATGTCCGGCGAGGTCGCGATCAGCAGCCGCAGCGCGTTCTGGCGCATCGCCCGGTAGGGGCTCTGCTCCCATTGCGCGAGCGGTTCCTTCAGGCAGGACTGCGCGAAGGCGGCGATGCACTGTTCTGATTCGGCGGAAAGCAATGGATTGGCCCAGTAGGCGAGCGCGCTCGAGAGCGCCGTGGCGGGGTCCTCCGTCGAGCTGTACTCCGGCTGGCCTTCTGACGGCCAGGGGTTGGGATAGGTCTTCGCAGTCGCGTAGCTGGCCATTTCCCAGCGCGCCCTGACGGTAGAAGGTGTCAAGCCAGCGGGTGAAGTCCCAGCCGGAGACGTTGGGTGGGTAGAAGAGCTGCTGGCCGGCATTCGCCGACAGCCATGCCCATGCGGTCGTGTCGATCGGACGGGAGATCGAGCGCAGCAGGCCGGCGTTGTAGACGACGGGTGGCGTGAGCAGCTCGGGGCCTTCGTAGAAGTCCGGATGCTGGAGGATCGCCTCGACGATCGCTTGGATGCTGTGGCCCGAGCTCGCGTAAAGGCCCTGCAGCGAGGCGAGCGTGGCTTCGGAGGGCGCGCTGGGGATGAAGTAGCCCCACAGCTTGGTGACGAAGAACGACGCGTGCAGCGGGTGGCTCACGCACAGGCGCACGGCGTCTTCGTAGCTCCAGTCGCCCGTCTGTCCGAAAACCGTCTTCTGACCCGTGTCGTGGAAGCTGGGGTCGAAGCGGAAGTTGTGGCTGCCGAGCTGTTGCGACCAATCGCTGCGCCAGCCCGTCAGCGCACGGGCCATTTCGCGCACGTCGTCCTCGGTGTAGGCGCCGCGGTCAGCGCCGAGCGAGAACAGCTCCATCATCTCGCGCGCGTAGTTCTCGTTGGGGTCCCACTTGTTGTTGGACGTGCCGTTGAGGAACAGCAGCATCGCGGGGTTGGCGGTGACCGCCAGGAACAGATCGTCAAAGCTGTCGAGAGCCATCGAGCGGAACAGGTTGTTCTGATCGAGCATCAACTGCTGGCTGCCGACCTGGTCGTTGGAGTTCGCGAACCAGTCGTGGAAGATGAACGCCATGCGCTCGACGAGCTGCTGGTCGGAGCGGACCATGCGGTCGAGCCACCAGCAGTGGTCATCGCCCCAGGCGCCCGCCGGATCGAGCGGCTTGCCTTCTTCGTCGACCGGTTCCGGACCGCTGAGCGTCGCTGGACCGGAGGGGCGCGTCAGGCTGAAGACGACCTGTTGCAAGGGCTGGCCGACGAGCGCCTCGGCCTGCCCGGGGGTCGGCCCGAACCCCGCGCGCCAGAGCAGGCGGTGCGTCTGAGCGAGCGTGATCGGCGGAGAGCCCACCGAGGAGACGGGGGTGGGCGACGGCGCGGGCGGCGAGACCGGGGCCAACGGCAGCGGGACCGCGAGCGTGCCATGTGGTTTGGCGATGACGCGATGGCCAGCAGGCTTGTGCCGCCTACGTCGGCGCTTGTGATGCTTGGGGTGCTTCTCGTGATGCTTCTGCCGCTCCTTGGCCAGCTTGCTGCGCGCCAGCTTGCGCTGCTGATCGCGACCGGTGGGATCGAGCACGGAAGTCACCTCGACCACTGTGATCGGTTGCGGGGCAGCGCCGCGCGATCATCGACGGATGTCCGATGGAGCCGGCCAGACCGATCCGCGGAAGGACTAGCGCACGCGCGCTCGAATCTTGGAGCGATGATCTCTTCGGAGGTGCAGCGAACGCTGGTCAAGTCGCCGCCCGAGCTGTGGGCCGAGCTGAGCGATCCCAGCGCGCTGGCACGCCACCTCGGTGAGCTGGGGGAGATCCGCATCGTTCGCACGGAGCCCGAAAGCACCGTCGAGTGGGCAGCCCAGAACACCACCGGCACCATCTCGATCAAGCCCTCCGGATGGGGAACCAAGGTGACCCTCAGCGTGACCCGGGAGACCGTCGACCCGCAGCCGGTGCCGGCGAGCGATATCGAGCCCGCATCTGAGCCCACGTCCACAGCCGGGTCACAGCCGGCAGCGAGCGTCGAGCTTGAGCCAACGGCGAGCGTCGAGCCCGAGCCCGAGCCGACAGCGAGCGTCGAGCGCGAGCCAACAGCGACAGTCGAGTCCGGGCCGACCGCCGCAGTCGAGCCCGAGGCGATGAGCTTCGACACCGAAACCGACGCCGATACGGATACCGAGCCCGCGGCCGACGTCGAGCCCGCAGCCGAGCCTGAGGTCGAGCCCGAACCGCGCCGCGGATTCTTCGCACGACTGTTCGGCCGTCGCCGCAGCCCGCAGCCCGCGACCGCGGCGCCTCTCGAGACGACAGTCATCGAGCAGCCACTCGACGCGCCCGCGCAGAGCGCGGTGGCGGAGCGCTCGCCCGGGCAGCCTGACGCCTTCGCGGCGGTGAGGCAGGCGCTCGCACCGGAGACGTTCGCGGCGTCACATCCGTTCGCTGCTCTCCCCGCCGCCAAGCCTGCACCCGACGCGATCACGATCGAGCGACTCCGAGCCGAGCAGCTCGGCGACGAGGCTCATGCCGAGCAGGTCAGTGACATCTCCGTCGAGCTGTTGGCGGCCGAGGACGTCGCAGCCGAGCAGGTGAGCGCGGAGGAAGTGACGGCGGTGCTCACTGCGGTGCTCGACCGGCTCGGAGCCGCGCATCACCGGCCGTTCTCGCGGGCCTGAGCTCGGCAGCTCCGGCCTGCTCCTGCCAGCCCGGGCGCCGCGCTCGCGGCGGTTGCATGCCTTGAAGTCCGCCGCGATCGGTGCTACTTTCCTCATAAAGTAAGTGAGAAATACCGAGGAAGGCTGACGATGTTCTTTCGCCAGGTGCTGTATCGAGATCTCGGATGTGCCTCCTACGTGCTCGGCGACGGCGGCGAGGCGATCGTCGTCGATCCGCGCTTCGACACCGACGTCTATCTCGAGATCGCGCTCGAGGCCGGGCTCGAGATCGCCCATGTCGTGGATACGCACGAGCACGCCGATCACATCAGCGGGCGTGAGCGCCTCGCCGCGCTCACCGGCGCTCAGGCGCATCGACCGGCGCGCCAGGACGCTCGGCGTGGCGGCGACCTCGAGGCCGGCCAGGAGCTGCGCGTGGGGAGCGTGCTCGTGCGAGCGCTCGCCACACCCGGGCACCGTCCCGAGCATCTGGCGCTGGCCGTCAGCGACGCCTCGCGATCGCTCGAGCCGTGGATGCTGCTCAGCGGCGACTCGCTGCTGGTAGGCGATCTTGCGCGGCCGGACCTCGCCGTCGAGGCCGAGCTGGGTGCGCGCGACCTGCACGCGAGCCTGCAGAGCCTGCTCGAGCTCGGCGACCACGTCGAGATATGGCCTGGGCACGTGGGCGGCTCACTGTGCGGAGGCGCCGGCCTGAGCCTCAAGACCTGCTCGACGATCGGCTACGAGCGGCGCAACAACCCGCTGCTCTCACTCCAGGCGCCCGAGTTCGTGCGGCGCCTCACCAGCAGCATCCCCGCACGGCCCCCGAACGTGGCGCACGTGGTCGAGGCGAATCGCCGCACGCGCGAGCATCTACCGGCACGTCCGTCGCTGCTCGACGCCGACGCGCTTGCGCACGCGCTCGACGATGACGTGACCGTGCTCGACGCACGCGACCCGCGCGCCTTCGACGAGGGTCACATCGACGGCGCGGTCAACCTGCCGGTGTCGGCCTCGGCGCTCGGCACACGCGCCGGCTGGGCGCTGCGCCCGCACGAGCCGATCGTGATCGTCGCGGATGAGCAGTGGCGCGCCGAGGCGATGACGCGCGCGCTGCACGCGGTCGGGCTCTGGCGGATACTCGGCGTGGCGCTCGATTGGACGGAGCTGCCCTCCAAGCGCGGGGGTGCCTGGAGCCTCGAGGCACTCGCCGCCGGCCTGCGCGAGCGCTCGGTCGCGCTCGTCGACGTGCGCGAGGCCGAGGCGTGGCGGTCCGGCCACGTCGACGGCTCGATCCACCTGCCGCTCGGCCGGCTCGGCAACGGGCGGGAGCTCGCCGTGGCCGCACCGCGCGGCACGATCGCGGTCGCGTGCGCCGCCGGAGCACGCGCGGCATTCGCGGCAAGCCTGCTACGACGGGGCGGCTGGCGAGACGTCGTGCGCGTGGCCGGCGGCGGCATCGGCGGCCTGCGCGCGTATGACATCCCGCTGATCGGCGGCGCTGCATGACCAGCGCTCAGCGCGAGCGCGCCAGCTCGGCCATCCCTTCGAACGCGGCCAGCGGGTTCAGCGGCTCCTGATCGCCGGAGAGCTCTGCGTAGATGTTCGCGACGTTGACGAACAGGCGCTCGCCCTCGCCCCAGTCGCCCCAGCCATCGAGCGAGATCGCGCGCGCCGCCTGCAGCGCCGTCATCCCCTCCGCGTGACACGCACGCGCCTGCGTGTAGAGATATTCGAAGTACGACTTCAGCTCTCTCACCGCCTCGGGTCCCGCCAGCGGCCCGTGTCCCGGCACGATCGTCTCGACGTCCATCGCGAGGATCCGCTCGCAGGCG
>Ga0187890_10001774_pt1 | contig 15337 bp, 15 predicted proteins | sample June2016WEW_21_1_FD_133005 | JGI IMG/M metagenome (GOLD analysis project Ga0187890, IMG submission 133005) | Peatland microbial communities from SPRUCE experiment site at the Marcell Experimental Forest, Minnesota, USA - June2016WEW_21_10 | ecosystem: Environmental > Terrestrial > Soil >... | reverse complement strand
GACTATAATTATTTTTTATATGCGAGAAGAGGTGATTTATGAAATTATCAAGTCAGATCAAACAGATCAGCTACCTGGAGGCTCACGTTGTCCGGCACGATGCGCCGGGAAAAGCGGAATACGCACTTACGCGCATATCGCGAGGTCTTTTTCAAACCCTACCGATTGATTTACCGGATTATAGGCGACAAAGTTTACATCTTGCTGATTGTTGATGGACGTCGTGATATGTAATCGCTATTACAGCGAAGACTTCTGGAAAATTAAATAGATAGTTTTTCAAAACCTGATGCTAAGTGAAAGGATAATACCAAAATGGATTTCATTAATCTCATAACTCATCAGAAACGTATCAAAAAAAATTGCATAAAAACATCTGTATTAATTATGTGCATACTTGTTGTCAGTTTAACGGTGCCACATGATACTTATGCTGGAAACAAAATTCATACCGGATTGTTTGGCCTTTGGTATTACTCTTGGTATTACTCTTCAAGGGATGAAGGATTGAAACTTGTTAAAGACAATGGGTTCGACATTGTTATAGTTGATGGAAACAAGAATAGAATCGAGAAAATACGTAAACAGGGATTGTATGGAATTGTCGCTATCAACTTATCAAGAAAAACAACCCAGGATGCTGTGCAGTGGAAAGAATATTTGAAAGGACTTGAAAAAACAGTTCTTCAATTAAAAGACAATCCAGCAGTATTTGCCTGGTATCCGGTAGATGAGCCTGATGGCCAGGATATTCCGGTTGCCAAGGTTCAGGAATTAATTAAGCTGATTAAATCGCTTGACCCGAGCAGGCCGATCTTTACGGTCTTTAACACTCCCGAAAAGTGGGAAAGTTATCTGCCGTATTTCGATATTATTAGCGTCGATCCTTATCTTGTGAAAAGGGGTCTTACCACAGGTAAACCTGACACCATTGACAAGGTCAGCGTTTGGTTGCGAAAGATCAAAAGCGATCTGAAAAAAATGAAAGAGGAAAAGCCGGTATGGGTTGTTCTGCATGGCTTTGAATTTATACCGCGAGTCCCCGGGATCAAAGATTGGTACCAGATAGTCACTCCGGCGCAGTTTAATGATATGGTCAATATTGCCTTGGATGAAAATGTCGATGGTATATTGGTCTATACCATGGCGTTTATCAATAGCCCTGATTACCAGGATTGGATTCTTCCGGTTAACGATCCAAAACTCTGGGATGCGGTGAGAAATCTCCCCCGAAAGACAGTGGAAAGGGGTAAAATAAGATAAGATGTCCGTTCATTCTGCTTTAAGCAGAATTTGGCCTTCCTTCATTCGAACCAAACTTGAAGGCAGTGCAATATTACGAAAAATTTTCGAAAATATCAGTTGGCTCGTTTTCGACCGGGTAGCCCCGATTTTGACAGCTTTCATCGTCAACGTGATTGTCATTCGCTATCTAGGGCCAAGTCAGTTCGGTCTTTACAGTTACGCACTCAGTTTTGCGGCGATGTTTGCCACGCTGGCTTCTTTGGGCAGCGATCCGATAATTATCCGGGAGCTTACACGTGCAACAGAGCGCGAAGGCGAGATTCTCGGGACCGCTTTGGTTATGCGACTGGTCGCAGCACTGGTGGTTTGGGTCATTGCCATCGTTGCAGTAATTCAATTGCGTGACGACATATTGACACGCATTTTAGTTGCTATTTTGGCTGGGCAGACAGTTACGACAGCTATGGGTGTCTTCGACTGCTGGTTTCGTGCAAAAATTGCAGCTCGCACGATGGTTATTCTCAGAGCATCTGTCGCTCTGTTTGGCCAAGCAGGACGCATCGTGCTGGTGGTTATAGGCGCGACACTGCCAGCCTTCGCGTTACTTCTGGTTGGCACGAGTCTGCTTGCCTCAGTCATCGTGGCGGTGAAGTGCAGGAGTGCCTCAGGTCAGAAACTTGTTTTCAATATCGGCCGCGCACGGCAGTTAGCACGGGACTCATGGCCGTTCCTAATCATGAGCATCTCTGTTATGGTTTACATGAAAATTGATCAGGTAATGCTTACTTCCATGTCGGGCGCTCACGAAAACGGTATTTACGCAACAGCCGTTACACTTTCAGAGTTGTGGTATTTTCTCCCCATGGCTATAAGCAATACGGTTTTCCCTCTTATTGTGAAGGCACATGATTCTGCGCACCAAGCCAGTTTTGAGAAAAAGCTCCAACTGTTTTACGATGCGATGACCGCTCTTGGTTATTGCGTGGCAATACCGATTTTCATATTTGCGAATCCCATAGTCCATATGCTTTACGGAAGCGCCTACGAAGGTACTGCCAACATACTCCGTGTACACGTCGCATCTTTCGTATTCGTCTGTATCGGCATCGCTCGAGGTAATTTTCTCATCGTCAAGAATTACAACATTTTCAACATGCTCACCAGCGTTGCCGCTGCCGTCCTGAACGTGACACTCAACCTGATTCTCATACCTCCGTATGGAGCAATAGGCGCCGCATGGTCTACTTTCATCTCATACATGGCTGCCAACTATGTATCCGGCTTTTTTTCCGCAGATCTAAGACGACAGACATGGATGTTGACGAAGTCTCTTGCCCTACCGCTCAGGTTACGGGAGCTCAGGCGCAACATTTCGGAAATTTAAGTTTAAAAGGAGAGATCGTTATGACAGAGTCCAAGTTCCATCTGGATACGCCTGTTTTGTTCATAATATTTAATCGGCCCGACACGACCGCACGGGTCTTCGAGGCCATTCGTGCCGCAAAACCGCGGATGCTGTTTATCGCGGCCGACGGACCTCGTCCGAATATCCCCGGCGACGTGGAGCGCTGTGCCGCGACGCGTGCCGTCGTGGAGCGTATCGACTGGCCCTGCGATGTCCGCCGCGACTACTCGGAGAAAAACATGAACTGTCGCTACCGTCCGCAGTCCGCTATCCGGTGGGCGTTTTCTCAGGCCGAGCGCGTGATCATCCTTGAAGATGACTGCCTGCCTGATCCGTCGTTCTTTCACTTCTGCCAAGATATACTGCTGCGTTTTGCGAATGATGAGCGCGTCATGTGCATCGGCGGCACTAACCTTCTTGGAACTTGGAAAGCCGATATTCAAAGTTATCATTTCTCATTTATGTCTAGCAGTTCCGGCTGGGCGTCATGGCGTCGCGCATGGGATTTGTACGATCCCGACATGGAGGCATGGGGCAATCCTGAGGCTAGCGCCACACTTGATCGCGACCTTTTCTCTCTAGCGCCTTCGAAAAAACGACGGAAATATTACGAACTTACGTACCAGGGAGAGATGGATGCTTGGGACTACCAGTGGGAAATGTGTCGCATTCTGCAATCCGGACTCACGGTAACCCCATCGGTCAACCTCGTCCAGAATATCGGATATCACGCCGAGGCTATGCACACGTTTGACGTCAATCACCCGCATGCCAAACTGACGGCCCGGAATCTAGAGTGGCCGCTACGGCCGCCATTCGGCATAGTGCGCGATATTGAATTTGAGAGGAAGTTTTTAAGTGTTATAGAAATACGATTTAACTGGCGTAGTCTCATTCCTGAGCCAATCCGCATCTTTTTGCGCCCGCTTGCGGATAAGCTCGGGATGAGGGGAAAGAAATCTTTGCAAAAGCCGCCAATTCAGATGTGATTAAAATTGAGGGCATTTATTAAAAAATATTATAAACATACGACAGTATACAAAACAGTTAACTTATTTTAGGCAAACATCATATGTACTCAATGAAACAGTTTTTAAAGCTTATCTACTTTCGCTTTGCTTGCGCCAGAAAGAAGGTGAAGTTCTCATGGACATGTAACATCGGCATAAATTCACATTTCGAGGGATTGAATGTAATTGGTGCTAAAAGCAGTTTTTCCGGTTTCTTGGGTCGTGGTTCATATATTGTTAGTAATTGTCATATTTCAGGTAAAATTGGCCGTTACTGTAGTATTGCCTCAAATGTAAATGTAATAGCATTTACACATCCCGTTCATAAATTTGTCTCTACTCATCCTGCTTTCTACTCGTTGATAAAACAGAACGGTCACAGTTTTGCCAAGACACAATGTTTTAATGAATATTTGTTCGCTGACAAAGAGAATAAATATCCTGTAATAATAGGCAATGATGTTTGGCTTGGTTTTGGAACCACGCTCATTGGGGGGATAACGATTGGGGATGGAGCTGTAATTTTAGCAAATTCTACGGTAACTAAAAATGTCGATCCTTATACCATCGTGGGTGGAATTCCAGCTAAGCCGTTGAAAAAGCGCTTTGATGAAGAGACGATTGCTTTTTTGCTTAATTTCAGGTGGTGGGACAAACCTGAGTCTTGGATATATAGAAATGCCGACTATTTTTGTGAGATTGATAATTTTATTGCTAATGTTTCAAAGTTAAGCAAATGAACCCATGATGAAGAGATTATGTTCTATAGAGTTAAAGAAATAAATCCGTTTTTAACTGCCGCGATAAAAAGCAAAATACTCACGGGTAAAGTTTTAAAATATTATAATAAGTAATCAATGAAGTTTTATCCTAGCTTTTAATCTGATAATTTGGTCATAATATAATTGAAGTCTTAATATTATACGGGCTCGAAATGAAAGCGATAAGTAAATACGGCACAAGCAATATAAGTCATTATGTGGTTTTGATCGGTATCGTATTGATCGCAATGGAGATACCTAAACTATCCCTCGGAATATTGATACTAATGTTCATTAGTATCGTTTTAAAAGGGTTAATCGTAAAACAACCCATTAATGAAGCTTTCTTCTTAAGAATTGTATCTCTCTTGATGTTCGCCGTAACATATTATTCTATTATGGCTTATTACGGCTATAATAATACTGATATTGCAAATGCAGTTAAATACACTATATATATAGTAGGAATGTATGCTATCGGGTTTGTGGTTGGTAAGCGCAATAAACCATTATTGTCTGATGGACCGTTGTGGATTATGTTAGCCCCCGTTATAGGCTGTGTTTTGTATTCTTTCTTATGTGTCTATAAAGAGATAAGCGGTGGCCATGTACTGGAAATAGCTAAACGAGCAGTTCCAAGCTTTTGGACAAGTAGTGAGTTGATAAACGGACCCGGCTTAGGTACACTGGCTTCTTTGGGTATCTGCCTTGCACCTATTCTGTTTCTAGGCGCAAGGGAGGGAATGGGAAAAACAAAATATTATTCATTCAAAATAACAATTTTATTCTTAGTCCTTATAGGAAGCTTCGCTAATTTGGCGCTGCAAAACAGAGGTCCTTTTGCGGCACTGGTGATTTCTTTTATTTCAGCGTTATGTATTGTTTTTCTTTTCGGCAAGAAAAGCTTTTACTATGTGTTAAAGTTTGCAATTGCCTTATCATTAATTGTCTTATTAGTGTGGTTAATAATACCCCCTGATATATTGTCTCAGTTTACAATATTTAAGCGATTTGCGGAGCGTGGTCTTGAAACTACCGGACGTTCGACAGCCTGGCTATTAATGCTTAAAGGGCTCTTTTCAAGTTTCACAGGGGGACGATTTGTTGATATTCATTTAGATTACGTGCATAATGCATGGCTTGATGTCGCCTACGACACAGGCATTGTTCCATTTACACTGCTTCTTATTTTTCATGGAAGTCATGTCTCCAGTTTTATAAAATTATTTAAATCTTCCTTAAGCTTGACAATGGCTCTTACGATAATATGTTTATCTGTTTCGTTTCTTGTTTCATTTTTTATCGAGCCCTTACTTCCCCTATATCTTGCGATAAGTTGTTTTTTTCTCGGGCTGGTACTAAGACTCTCGGAGGATATCAAAAAAGAATTAGATTCATCAGGCGGAGCCTCGACATGTGTTTAAATAAGAGTGATATTATTTGTCTTGATTATGGGTATGCGACAACAAGAAGGCTGAGCGCTATTGAGCCGGTTGATTATCCGCGGATAGATCGCATTTTGCAGAACAAAATTCATGGCGGATTAAGAAAAAAAGGTTTTTATAAACAGTCGTATCCCGACAAACCTCTTATCAGCATAATTACCGCTGTCTACAACGGGAAGAACAAATTGGAAGTAACCATTAAAAGCATATTAGCGCAGAACTATGATAATCTGGAATATATAATTATTGATGGAGGGTCGGAAGACGGCACTCTTGATATAATACGAAGATATGACGAATATATCGATTTTTGGATAAGCGAGGCAGATACAGGTGTGTATGATGCAATGAATAAAGGCATTGATTTTGCCTTTGGCGACTGGCTGAATTTTATCAATGCCGGAGACAGGCTTCTTCATCTTGATGTCAAATCGTTGCAACAGACCAGTTCATGTTATTGTTACGACGAACGTTTGGGGAAGATTAATCGTCGTCCGCTCACAAAAATATTTTTGTGCAGAAATACACCTTATCATCAAAGTATTTTTTATAAAAAAACGGATATCCGGTATTATGATTTAAAATATCCCGTAAATGCAGACTATGAACAAATGACACGAATAGTCGCTAGAATAGGCAAGGGCGGCGCCAATAACTCATTGGTCTATTATAATGAACCCGGAATATCAAAAAAAGACAGAGCCGAACCTATTTCGGCATTAAGGGCCAGATTAAGAATGCAGCGATCAATCATCAAACAAAATCTGGGCTGGCCGTATTTTTTTATTGCTGCAATTCATTCTGTAAGAATTATTCTGAGAAAAGCATTCACAATGTTGATTAATAATATACTGTCACGTGACAGGCAACAGAGTCCGGACAAAAAATAAAAGGAATCCGTCTATGTCACTCCAAAAAACGAGGAAGGTATTTGTCATTGACTTGCTGTGTATGACGCCCTTTTACGACAGGTATCTTGTGGAAGCTTTATCAAAAAAATTTCCCGAGGTAATTTTAGTAGCCATCAGCTTCCATCTCGATCCGGAATATTTTGAAAAATATAACGTTAAGAGACTGAAAATAGTTGACATCGTTTCCAAACTTAAAATTACCAACCAAATGTTAAGACAGGCGTTCAAATTACCTGAATACCTTGCTAATCTTTCATTGTTGTCTTTTAGAATGATTTTTAACCGCCCGGCTATACTTCATATCCAGTGGATTACGCTTATAACAAAGACATCACTTGGGTTATGGTCTTTGAAACTGGCCAAAGCAATGGGAGTAAAGATTGTATATACAGTTCATAACGTACTTCCTCACGACACAGGATTAACTCATAAATCAATTTTCAAAAAAACTTATCAATTTATGGACGCATTGATTTGCCATACTTCACAGGCAAAAAATGAACTTATAACGGAGTTCGGTATATCAGACAAAAAAATATGGGTCATTCCGCATGGACCGATGTTTCACGACAGGGTAAATACTTCCAGCGCAGATGCCAGAAATCTTTTATCATACCGTGAAGATCAGGTTGTTATTCTTTGTTTTGGTGTAATCCGGCCATATAAGGGAATCGAATTTTTGTTGGATGCCTTAAAAATAGTAACCGGAAAAAATAAAAATACGTTGTTAGTCATAGCAGGCAATGGGGAGGCAGCTTATTTAGATAAGATAAGAAAATATATTTGGGAACTTGACTTAAATGAAAATGTGCGGCAAGATTTCAAATATATTCCGAACGATGAACTCCCGATATATTTTCAGGCTGCTGATATCCTTGTCTATCCATATAAAAATATAACGCAAAGCGGCGCTTTGTTAACAGGCATGGCCTATGGGAAACCTATTGTGGCTTCGTCGGTGGGAGGTTTAAAGGAAACTCTCCTTAACGGTAAAATTGGTCTATTGGTTGAATATGGAAATGCGAAAGATTTGGCTGATGCTCTTACGACGCTGATAAATTCGCCTGAAGAACGTACACGACTTGGCAATGCCGCCTTGCGTGAATTAGAGGATAAATACTCATGGGATGTTATTGCTGAAAAAACATTGGAATGTTATAAAAAAACTTTGACAGATTAAAATAACTATTTTTCATCTATGAGTGAGAAGAAAAGATGAGATGGAGTACAAAAGCAGCGATAATGAGAGTATGCTCAAAGTTCCCTATGGGAGATATTCTATATAAACAAATTCAAAAGAGATTTGGGCGTTTAAATGCTGATCCTGTATCCAGACTAAGAGCTCAAATGAAAATGGCTTGCTGGATTGCAGAAGTGGGGATGGTATTACAGGGGAAACGGGTGCTAGAGGTTGGCACGGGACATATGCCTATTGTGCCAGTTGGATTTTTTCTTTGCGGGGCGGAATCTGTTACTACTGTTGATCTTCATAGACGTCTTGATGTTGCGCTGTTTAGGAAATCGCTTGAATGGATGGCCTGTAATAAATCATGTTTGGAGAACATTTATTCCGGGGTAGTTGCTCCTACGCTCTTGAGCCAACGGTTTGCATTAATAGAAAAAATGTATAAAACTCCTCTTCAATTTCTTAAGGAAGCTGACATTAGGTATTTAGCACCTGCAGATGCAGCTGCTATGGCTATCCCTGAGAAAAGTGTTGATTTTCACATATCTAATACCGTACTGGAACACATATCAAAGGACGTCATTAAAGATATTTTCTGTGAAGCTAAAAGAATATTGAAGAAAGAAGGGACTGCCATTCACTTTATCGATTTGAGTGACCACTTTCAACATCAAGATAACTCGATTAAAAAGATACATTTCTTAAAATTTCCCGATAAAGAATGGTTGAAGATTGCAGGAAACCAATTTGGTTATTGTAATCGTCTCAGAGTAAGTGACTATCTGTCCCTCTTTGATGAGTTATTATTTGTCGTGATGAAAAACGAAAGCAATATTGACAGTGGATCTGTTCATGCATTGAAAAACGGATTTATAGTGGATGACAAGTTTATTCATAAGGATATTGAAGATATTTGTCTTATGAATTTGGACATAATGTTAAGGTTGACTTGAAATGCCGCCTTGAGTGAATTAGAAGATAAATACTCATGGGATGTAGTAATCGCTCAGAAAACGCTTGAATGTTATGATTGGACGTTGAGAGGATAGAAAGGGGTTTCTTTTGAACATCTTGATTGCACTAAAATATATGAATTTGCAAACGGGTGGTGTGTCCACACACAGGCTTGAGATCGCAAGAATGTTTAAGAAGATGGGCCACAACGTAATCGTCGTTTCTGGCGGTGGGGAATATGCTTTGCAGCTCCAGGAAATAGGCGTTAAGCATTATTATATACCATTCCATAGGCTCAAAAAAAATCCATTATTGTTTATTCCTATTGCTAAAGCTTTTTATGATGTTGTTAAGGATAATGATATTGATATCATTGATTGTCATTGGAGTATAACTTGTTTCTTTAGTGAGTTGATGTTCAAATTGTTTAATATACCCTATGTTTGGACTTGTCATGTACAAGGCATTCCCCATAGAGGTTATTATAAATATCTCCGCTTTTGTGGTTTATATACGATCTGTGTCAGCAGCGAATTAAAAGAAGAGTTAATGTTTAAATATGGTATTGCTCCCCATCGTATTCAGGTAGTATATAATGCGCTTGATCTGGAAAAATATCAACCACTTCAGGAAAACGAAAAAATAATTATTCGGAATAAGTTCAATATCACAGATGGTGATCGCGTTATCACTATTCTGGCAAGAATTGTTTCTTATAAAAAGCATATGGATTTCTTAAAATGTCTGAAGGAACTGGTTTTTGATTATAATTACAATAACTTAAAAGTAATTTTTGCAGGTGATGCTGTAAAATCTTGCAAAGATGACCTCATCGAATTTATCAAGACAAACAGTTTGCAGAAATATGTTAATTTCGTGGGACATCAGAGACCTCGCGATGTGCTTGGTATAACGGATATACTAGTCTTGCCTAGCGATGTGGAAGGATTTGCTATAGCTTGTGCAGAGGCCATGGCTATGGGCGTACCGGTCATAAGAACAAGGACCGGAGGATGGAAAGATATGCAGGATTACTGTCTTGCTTTTGAGCCGGGTGATATTAAAATGTTAAGTTATCAGCTGAGAGAAATCCTTAACCACGATTCCTTTGCCTCTGAACTAAAACACAAGGGATTTGAATTTGTTAAAAAAAATCTTAAAATTGAAAAAGAATATGAGGCTTTATACCGCATATATTCTCAATTGGTAATATCAAATAACAAACATTAATAAATTTATCATGTGAGTTAAGAAAATGCATGTACTTTATCTGCATCAATATTTTGCTCCGCTTGACGGCTCAGGCAGCACACGTTCTTATGAAATGGCTCGCCGCATGGTGAAGGCAGGCCATAGGGTTACCATGATCACATCAAGCGCATTTTTCCCGGAACATTACAATTTTACAAAACCAACGACCAATCTTGAGATAGAAGGGATAAAGCTCAAAGTTATTAATGTACCATACTCCAACCAGCTTTCCTATACACAGCGAATCAAGGCATTCATTATCTTCGCGGTTAAGGCTCTGATTGAAACCGGTAAAGTCAAATATGTTGATTTAATCTTTGCGACAAGCACCCCACTGACGATTGCACTGCCCGGTATCTTTGGCAAGTATTATCACAAGAAACCGATGGTCTTTGAAGTCCGCGATCTTTGGCCTGAACTTCCCATAGCAATAGGCGCCCTTCGTAATCCATTGCTGAAAAGTATGGCAAAGTGGCTGGAACGTACCGCCTATAAACATTCGTCGCATATTGTTGCCCTTTCTCCCGGAATGAAAGATGGCATAGTAAAAAGCGGCTTTCCCGCCGGCAAGGTGATAATCATCCCTAACAGTTGTGATGATTTGTTTAGAGTTCCTGAAAGTGAAGGTAAATTATTTCTTGATTGTCAGTCATATTTAAAGAATGGGTACGTAGTTTCATATACCGGCACGATGGGTTTGGTAAACGGTATACATTATCTTGTCGATATAGCTACTCATATGCTTAAAATAGATTCATCTGTTCGATTTTTAATTGTGGGCAAAGGAAAACAGCAAGAACTTGTAAGGGCGATGGCTGACAAACTTGGTATATTGGGGAAAAACATTTGGATTCTCCCTTCTGTTGCCAAAAAAGATATACCAAAAATACTTTCAGCTAGCACCATAGCAACCTCCTTTGTTATCAATGTGCCTGCGCTTTGGCACAATTCGGCAAACAAAATTTTCGATGCATTTGCGGCGGGCAAGCCTGTGATGATCAACCACGAAGGATGGCAGGCTGATATTCTCAGAAAGACAGGTGCCGGAATCGTGGTTCCACCGGATAACTCTCAAGAAGCCGCGCGGATACTTTACGATTTCCTTACTGATAGCGACCGCCTGCAGAAGGCAAAGCTGGCTGCTTGTAATCTGGCCGAAAATGATTTTAATAGGGATAAACTTTTTGATAAGCTCCTCAAAATATTGATCGAGGTTGTTCAAAGTAAAAGATGAAATAGAAGTTTTGCAGGCTGGCTTTAGTTGTGATAAAATACGTTACTCAGGTGCATTGACTTAAGGAGGATTTAATGCGTGAACATACCCATTAAAATTCTGTATGTTTGTGGGTGCGGCAGAAGTGGTTCGACCCTTTTGGACGTTGTTCTTGGAAATCATCCTGCGTTTTTTAGTGCAGGCGAGCTGGCCTTCATATTCAAGATGATGGCTGAGGACCAACCGATATTATGTTCCTGCGGCAGGAAGTATATTGGATGTCCTTTTTGGTCGCGCATAGTTTCGGATCTCTTGGGGGGCGATGGTGAATGGACCATCGACCGGCTGGATCGACTGACGAGAAAATATGAGAACATCTTAGGTTTTGGAAAGCCCAGTACGGACTATCTACGTATGTGGTCCGACTTGCTCAAAAGGCTTGCCGAAGAAAGTGGAGCGGAGGTAATCGTTGACTCGTCCAAGACGATGAGAAATACTTCCCGCAGGCCGATGCTCCTCGAGCAGGCTGGCGTGAAGCTTTTTATTATTCATTTACTGAAAGACCCCAGAGCGTTAATGTGGTCGAGGTCTAACAGACGAATCGTGGAAACCAAAAGCCATCGTGTTTTCGGAGGTGCATTCCGCGCCTTGTTAAGCTGGATATTCTTCAACGTCATGGTAGAACTGCTGAAATGGAGAACAAAAGCGCCATATCTTCGAATCAGGTATGAGGATTTTGTTGCAGACCCTAAGCATGAGTTAATGAGAATCGGGGAGTTTGTCGGAATAGACATGACATTCTTAATTGCGGCTGTGGAAAAAGGAGAGGATTTCGAAGTTGGGCATGGGATTGCGGGGAACAGGATGAGAAGGTGTGGTGCCGTGCAAATAAAGGAAGATGACGAATGGCGTCGGAAGATGCCTTTTTTTATGAGCGCTTTGTCAATCATTGCTCTTCCTCTCATGGCGCGCTACGGATATACTCAGCGGCGTAAAACAGGTGCCGGACACATTAAGGAATACGAAAGGAAGCATTTATGACAATGCCAATTTTTTATTTTCAAATTAGCCTGCTGAGTTGTTCAAAAAGCAAAGGACAGCGGTGGATTGATGGCGTTGGCCTAATACACACAACTTCTTCTTTGAATAAGTTATGTTCTCATCTGTGGGAATAAAGGGTACGATAGAAGCAGGCATGAAGACCTTAAAGTATTTATCGAGGTTGACCGAAATAAGAAATGAAACGTAAGTGGGGTGATAATAGGATGGAAAGCTACGCGAATAAAGATCATTTTTCGGTCCTGATACCTGATGGCGAAAGTGACTTTGCTCTATCGGTTCTGCGGTGCTTGTCTCAGATAAAAGGTCTCAGTCTGTATGTCCTCTCAAATGATCCATGTGCTCGAATTCGTTTTTCCAGGCATCTGACTCAATTTTTCAGTCAGAAGGGAGGTGAGAATGATGAAGGCCGGTTAGCCGCTATACTTTATGCTGTAAAACAAACAGGGGCGGACGTTATTTTACCGGTTGATCAGCGGACAATCCGTTTGCTGTCGGTAGAAGGCGGCACATTGTCTCAGTTGACGGCTATTGCTCCCGTACCGGACACGGAAGCTTTCGATATAGCGGAGAATAAGTGGTTACTGGCTGAGTTCCTTAAAAAGAACGCTATCCCCTGTCCGCCGACAATCTTGTATCAGACTGATCAGGAATTTGATCAGCGTCTGTCCGCTATTCCCTTTCCTGTCCTGATAAAACCGGTCCAAGGAAAAGCCGGAAAAGGCATAAAGCTATTCGATAATCCCTCAGCACTTCTCAAATTCTTTGATGAATATGTTGGTTCGGAAGAGTTTATTGTTCAGTCCTTCATCAGGGGATACGATATCGATTGCAGTGTCTTATGTCAGGAAGGAAAGCTATTGGCTTATACAATCCAAAAAGGTTTTATGGAAGGTCCTCGTCCCTTCAGCCCGCCGGGGGGCGTTGAATTCCTTTATGACATCGGTACATACGATATCATCAGGGTTTTGGTAGCTGCTTTGAAATGGACAGGTATCGCGAATTTTGATCTGCGGTATGATGAACAAGATAAACAAGTGAAAATGATCGAGATGAACCCACGTTTCTGGTCAAGCTTGCTTGGTTCTCTGATTGCCGGCGTCAACTTTCCGTATCTGGCCTACCTTGCCGGATTGAAGGTAAACCTTCCGAAGGTTGAGTACCAACCCATCCGTTTTATCAAGCGTAATGCGGCAATCAAAATATTGACTCAGCGCTTTTTAGGAAAGAATACAGATCTGGATTTCGACAGCACTGACATTGGATTTTGGTTAAGAGATCCTTTTCCTGAAGTGATTGGTAGTTGTTTACGAGTTTACAGAAATGTGATGCAAGGGTGCACTTAAGTTAATATAATTATAGTTGAAATGTGTGAGGCACATTTTGAGTTTCAAAAGATGTTTTGATGTCATTTTAACCGTTCCGGCAATCATTGTCTTGTTGCCGGTGTATGCAATCATTACCTTTGGGGTGCGAGCGTCTATCGGGTCGCCTGTTTTGTTCAATCAAAATCGTCCTGGTCTTGGCGGTAAGCCATTTAAAATCTATAAATTTCGCACGATGACCGATATACAGGGCAAGAATGGAGAATGCCTCCCTGATGCGCAACGATTAACACGTCTAGGTGCTTTCTTGCGTAAGACCAGCCTCGATGAACTCCCCGAACTCTTTAATGTTCTAAAGGACGACATGAGTCTGGTGGGTCCACGTCCACTACTCATGCAATATCTTGATCGCTACACACCAGAGCAGGCGCGGCGGCATGAAGTGAAGCCGGGAATTACCGGATGGGCACAGGTTAATGGGCGCAATGCCATAACCTGGGAAGAAAAATTCAAGCTGGATGTCTGGTATGTTGACAACAGATCGCTCTGGTTGGATGTAAAGATTATTTTTATGACAATCTGGAAAATCGTTAAAAGAGAAGGTATAAGCCAGCCGGGGCAGGCAACGATGGAGGAATTCATGGGATATAAAAGATGACACTAAAAGGTAAGGCAAACATTCTTTTTTCATCCGCTGGTCGCAGAGTTGCATTAATGAATACATTTAGAAATGCGGCAAAAGGATTAGGCATCGACACCAAAATCTTTGCAGTTGATATGGAACCAACGTGGAGTCCGGCGTGTCAGTCAGCAGATATTTCTGTCAAAGTGGCTCGATGTACATCAGCCGACTTTATCCCGCAGATGCTGGATATCTGTCGGCAGCACAAAGTCAAACTGATTATCCCGACGATCGATACGGAACTGCTGATTTATGCGAAAAACAAAGCTTTGTTTAAAAAAATTGGGACCGATATCCATATCGGAGATTATAAATTTGTCTCTATTGCAAGAGATAAAGAAGCTACATCTCGTATATTGAGGGACAATAATATTCCTATTCCCGAAAGCTGGAGCGTTAATGATATTCTCGATAAAATAGACAATATCTCTTTTCCTCTTTTCATAAAGCCCAAAAACGGTTCTAGTAGTAAAGGTATCTCTGTCGTTTCATCCATTGAGGAATTGCATGATAAAATTGAAGGCCATAAAGACTATTTTATTCAAGAGTTATGCACGGGAGAAGAATATACCGTCAACTGTTTTTATGATCGTTCCGGCACATGTGTATCATGTGTTCCCCATCTTCGTAAATTTGTCAGGGATGGAGAAGTATGCTTTGCCCAAACAGAAAGGGTACCTGAGTTCACATCAATCGCTCATCAGTTTTCACGAATATTCAAAGGTCTATGGGGTTGCATTTGTTTTCAGGGTTTTAAAAGAAAAGATGGTGTTACTGATCGGTGCTATAGAGCCATTCCGTGATCGGCGCAATGGAGCCAGTATGTGATCACCGTAATGGAGCCAGTATATGATCGGCGTAATGAGGCCAGTTGCTGATCGCCGTAATCG
>Ga0187890_10001773_pt1 | contig 15343 bp, 12 predicted proteins | sample June2016WEW_21_1_FD_133005 | JGI IMG/M metagenome (GOLD analysis project Ga0187890, IMG submission 133005) | Peatland microbial communities from SPRUCE experiment site at the Marcell Experimental Forest, Minnesota, USA - June2016WEW_21_10 | ecosystem: Environmental > Terrestrial > Soil >... | reverse complement strand
TGCAGCAAATCCTCGGTGAACATATCGGGGCATACGCCATGCCTTACCCCCCTCAACTTTGCTCCGGCAAATACAAGCACTACCTATCACGGCACAACCAATACCGCGGCGCCACAGGCTGACTGGGGCAACACCAAACCAAACAGCTTCCGCGGGCCCGGCTTTTTCTCCATCTCAGCCCAGCTTGGCAAAACAATACCCGTGACTGAGAGTACGCACTTCGAGATCGGCGCGGACGCATACAACCTGTTCAATCATCCGAACTTTGGATTGCCTACTTCGGACGTAAACAGCGGAAACTTCGGCCTGATTACATCCACGCAGGCCTCGCCGACCAGCATCTACGGCACGGGTCAGGGAGCTGCTGTCTCCGGGCGCGTTCTGGTTGTCTTCGGCAAGTTCGTCTTCTAACTCCGTACGGCCGCTTGTGCTGAGCATGCTAGCGGCCGTACCTACATGGCACTGAATTCATGGAGAAAAATATTATGCGAAATATTAGATTCGTATCCAAATCCTTGGTTCTATCGGCTTCCTTATCGGTGCTGTTTCCCGTACTGCTGGCGGCGCAGACCGATAAGCTCACATTGGAAGATCTGCTAGGTGGCGGGCGCGGCGCTGCCGGCGGTGCTGCCACTCCCGGCGGACCTGCTGGAGGCCGTGGCGGAGGTGGTCGTGGCGGTCGCGGCGGAGGCGGAGGTTTTCGCGGTGGCGGCGGCGAGGCGCAGCTCACAGCCGATGGCAAGTACACCGTGACGGAGGATAACAGTCAGATTGTGCTGAAGCCGGTGGATGGCAGTGCGGAGAAGGTGCTGACCTCTACGCCGGATTTGAAGTCTAACGTAGAACTGTCGCCCGATGGAAAGCACATCGCGTATTTGAGTCTGGGGCAGGTGTGGGTGGTGACGACTGCTGGCGGCGGCGCGTTGCAGTTGACGCACGATCCTAAAGGCCCTGGCGATCCGCGCGGCGCGACCGATCATAATCCGCAATGGAATCCCAATGGCAAGTGGATACTGTATGACACCGGAACCAAGGGATACAACGAACTATATGTTGTCAGCCAAGATGGCAAGGTCAGGAACTGGCTGGCGGCGACGGAGATCTATCACGGCAAAGATGTGATTGCCGCAAACACCGCGCCGGACAAGGGCGATGCGGTAGCGTCGGACCGCTTCGATGCCCGTCCGGCCTGGTCTCCTGACGGGACGCGCATCTCGTACACGGAGCGCTCGCGGGAGTTCTTCTCCGGCAAGCTGAAGGTGCTGCCGTTCAATCAGGAGACGGGCAAAGCGTCCGGAGCGGCGCTGGACCTCTATGTTGCGAAGAACGATCCAGGCGGCGCGTGGGCCATCAACACGGACGTATGGTCGCCCGACAGTAAAACTCTTGCCGTGGTGCTACAGGAGACGCACTGGGACAAGATATGGTTAATCCCTTCCACAGGCGGCGCGCCAAAGGAACTGACCTTTGGCGAAGGTGAGGACGAATCACCCATATACTCGCCAGACGGAAAGTGGATTGCTTTCGAGTCCAACCGTGGTGTTGCCGAAGAGCGCCACATCTGGGTGGTCCCATCGGCGGGCGGCGAAGCACATCGCCTGACGAGCTTTACCGGTCAGGAGGCTGGTACTCGCTGGTCTGCGGACAGCCAGAGTATTCAGTTCACACACAGCACGGTGCTTGGCGCGTCGGCAACCTATAGCGCGGATGTAGGTGGCAAGACGGCACCGCGCCTGATTGGTGAAGAGCGTCCTTCGCGCTATGCAAATCTCGGCATCACCCCTGAGGTTATTCACTATAAGAGCAAGGACGGGTTGACGATTGCCGCCATTCTCTATAAGCCGGTGAACTATCAGGCTGGCACGCGCTATCCGACGATCATCGAGGCGCATGGCGGGCCCGAAGGGCAGACCACGCTCACCGCGTCGATCACATCGCTCTACTTAGCCGATCAAGGGTACGTCGTACTGGAGCCGAACTTTCGTGGCAGTACGGGCTACGGCGAGCGCTTCCGCAATGCCAATGTGGAGGACTCCGGCGGCGGAGAGATTGATGACATCGCGGCTGGCGTGAAGTATCTGGTCGACACAGGGCTGACCGATCCGAAGCACGTTGGGATCTCCGGAGGAAGCCACGGGGGAACGGTGGTTGCCAACGCCGTGACCAAGCTGCCAGACACCTTTGCCGTGGGCATCGAGAAGTTCGGCGTCGTCGATCGCGCGCTGTTTTTGAAGTACACCAACCGCAACTCCGAGATCCGCTGGGAGACGAAGATGGGTGGCACGCCGGAGCAGAAGCCGGCGGTCTATCGCAAGGCGAATGTGCTTCCCGACGTGGCGAAGATCAAGACCCCCCTGCTGATCCTGCATGGCGAAGAGGACCCGCAGGTCCCTCCGCAGGAGTCGCAGGAGTTTGCGGCTGCGCTGAAGGCGGCAGGCAAGACCTTCTCCTACTTTACCTATCCAGGTGAAGGGCATGGCATCTCGCAGCCCGACCATCGGCGGGACGCTACAGAAAAAGAGATCGCGTTCCTCAACAAGTACCTGAAACCGGACTCAGTCCAAGTCGCCGCCCAATAACAACAAGACAGGAGCGCGGCCCGCGCATTGTGGGCCGCGCCTTACTGAGGAGAGATTCATGAAACATCTGAAGATTGGCACAACCTGCGCAGCGATTGCACTCGCAATCGCCACCACGCTCTTGATCGCGCAGCAGCGCTCCCGCTTAAGCTCTTACGATCCCGGAATTCGCCCCGTGACCGCTGACTCAATTCAGGCGGAGAAGACAGCAGAAGATGCATGGTTCGAGCACATCCGGGTGCTTGCCAGCGACAATCTAAAGGGACGCCGAACGGGGACGCCGGATTTCATCCAAGCGGTAGAGTACGTCGAATCGCAGTACAAGGCGATTGGACTGAAGCCGGCAGGGACGGACGGCTATCGGCAATCGGTTAAGTTTCGCAGCGCCAGCGTGGACGCCGAAGATTCAAGTGTTGAGCTAGTGCATACGGATGGACAGACACAGAAGCTGAATATCGGCAGCGAAGTCACGATCAGTCCGAACGCAGAGGGTGCGGTCTCAGTCTCTGCTCCGGCTGTCTTCGCCGGCTATGGCTTGGAAGTCCCCGGTCTTGGATTGAATGCTGTTAAGGGCATCGACCTGCACGGTAAGATTGCGGTTATTTTGTTAGCATCGCCGACTTCGGTGCATGGGCCCCTGAAGGCTTACTTCCGCACGGCGGGCGCGCGATGGAAGGCGCTGAAGGCTGCCGGAGCCGTGGGCCTCATCACAATTCCCGAGGCGCGTCAGTTTGCGGGAGGTGCTGGGCGTGGAGCAGGCGGTGGACGTTTCGCGGCAGGAGGAGCAACTCCAGGACAACCAGGAGGGACTGCTTCGGTAGCCGGTGCCGTTCAAACGGCCGCTGGTGCCGCAGGAGATGCGCAACAGGAAGGCACGGGACGCGGGGCAGGGTTCACGCGTCAGTCCGGCATTCAACTGGCCGATCCGGCGCTCAATCCGCTGGAGGGTGCGCGGCTGAGCGCAACGCTGCCCGCAGCTTCCGCCAGTGCATTGTTCGCTGGCTCGCCGCATACGCTGGATGAACTACAGGCGCTGGCGAAGAATGGCGATGCGCTGCCATCGTTTCCGCTTTCGGTGACGGTCCACGCAACAACAACGACGAAGGTAATCTCCACGGTGGAGGCTCCGAATGTTGTTGCGCTGCTTGAGGGCAGCGACCCGAAGCTGAAGCATGAGTACCTGGTGCTGAGCGCGCATCTCGACCATCTTGGGGTGGGCCGCCCGGTGGATGGCGACACAATCTATCACGGCGCGATGGACAACGCTTCGGGAATTGCGTCGCTGATCGAGACGGCCAAGGCGTTGGCCCAAGGCCCGCGGCCAAAGCGGTCTGTTATCTTTCTTGCGCTAACCGGGGAAGAAGAGGGCGAGCTTGGGTCGCAATTTTACGCGCACTACCCGACCGTGTCGCGCGCGCAGATCATCGCGGACCTGAACATGGACATGTACCTTCCGATCTTCCCGCTGCACTTTCTGGAGGTGCAGGGCCTGGGCGAATCGACGCTGGGGAACGATGCGCGCGCCGCGGCCCAGCGGAATGACATTGAGGTGCAGTTCGACAAGCAGCCGGATGAGAACCGCTTCATCCGCTCCGACCAGGCAAGCTTTGTGAAGTTTGGGATTCCATCCCTGGCCTTCAAGTTTGGCTGGCTGCCCGATACGCCCGAGCAGAAGGCCTTCAACGACTGGATTCGCGATCGCTACCATCGCCCAGGCGACAACCTTACTCAGCCAATCGACCGCGAAGGGGCCGTGCACTTCGATCGCGTTCTATTCACACTGGTCACTCGCGTTGCGAATGCGTCGTCGAGGCCTGCGTGGTACCCAGAAAGCTTTTTCAGCACAATTCCACGAACATGAAACTCAACCGCGCCAGAGCTTTTTTGGAGGCACAATGAAAACTCGCTCAACACTTATTCCATTTGTGAAGTCGATTCTTGCTCTCACGGCGGTCACATTTGTTCTGGGCAGTGCAACCGCTCAGAAGTTGACTGTCAACTCCGTCGACTATGCCACCCTCGGCAATCCGACCTCTGCCGTGGAGACGCCGGACGATCGCTATGTCTTCGTCTCGGTGACAAACGTTGGCGGGCCGAACTTCACTGGTCCGGACTCGGCAGGCGCGAGGAAGGGCGTTGTCTCGGGCGTTCAGATCTTCCGCGATGCAGACGGCACCCTTAGCTCGATCGGATTCATTCGGCTGGGCAGCAGCGGCGCCAACGGTCTTGCTTTGTTGCCCGGCGGAAAAACCCTAGTCGTCGGCGCGGGAGATGACGGCGTCGCATTCCTCGACGTGCAGGACGCGATCCACGGAACGGCCAAACCGGTCTTCGCCGCTCAGGGTGCGGGTGCCGGAACCTTCGATGTGGTCGCGACCCCCGATGGAAGGTATGTGTTTTCCGCCAATGAATACGGTGTAGTTGCGCAGCAGCGCGGCAATGTGGGCGTCATCGCGGTCGAGCCGGATGCGAATGGACGCGTAACCCAACCTGTGACGATCGAGCAGATTCCGCTGGGGGACGTAGTCCCCAGCCTCACTCTCTCGCGCGACGGAACGCGTCTATACGTTGCCACTGAGTTGGTGCCTGCGAAGAGCGCCTTGCAGATTGCCGGCGCGGGCAATCCAACCTTGAACAAGCACGATTGCGTGCAGGCGAAGGGATCGTCGGCAGGGACAAATGGATTTATTACCACCATAGACGTACCGCGCGCGGAAACATCGGAGTACGCCGGGCAGGACGCGATTCTCTCGCGCACGGCTGCTGGATGCTCACCCGTGCGTCTGGTCGAGTCTTCGGATGCCTCATCCATATTTGTCTCCGCCCGTGGAGACAACGCAGTTCTTCAGTTCAACCCGACATTGTTGGAGTCCGATCCGGACCACGCATTTCTGCGTTCCATTCCAGCGGGCGGCGATGCGGCCGTCGGCCTTCTTCTCTTCGACCAGGATCGCTTGCTCGCGGTTGCAAATTCAAACCGTTTTGCAGACTCCTCAGGGTCTCTCGCCTTGCTCAATGTTGCAAAGCCTGCCGAGCCAAGCCTGTTACAGACGCTGCCCACAGGGACCTTCCCAAGGAACCTTAGCCTGGCGTCCGATGGCCGCTCGTTCTATCTGACCAACTACACATCGCGCAGCTTGGAGAGAGTCATCGTTGCTTCTGCACCAATTACTGTGGCCTCTCGTAATTAAGTCAGACCGTAATTTACTATCAGGAGAATAACCAAGATGAATGGATCAGAATGCCACCCATTGCTTCTCTAGAATGTTCTCGCTGTCATGCAAAGCTCTCCGCGGATACGCCGCAGACCGTCTGTACGCAATGCGTGGATACTCCCGCAGGCTCACTCTTTGTGCGCTATGACTTTTCCTCGCTACGCGGCAGTTCTCCCGATGCGGTCATCGCGCGGGACCTGACGACTCCCTGGGCTGGGATGTGGCGCTATCGGCCCGTTCTCCCCGAAGTTCAGCCTGTGACGCTTGGCGAAGGGTGGACGCCGATGCTGCGCAGCAAGCGATACGCAAATGTGTTTGTGAAGGAGGAAGGCGCCAATCCGACTGGGACCTTCAAGGCCCGTGGGCTGGCCATGGCCGTCACCATGGCTCGGCACTACGGACTGCGCAAGCTGGCTGTTCCTTCCGCCGGCAATGCCGCCGGAGCGCTGGCCGCCTATGCCGCGGCAGCGGGAATCGAAGCACACATATTCATGCCGAAAGATGTCCCCTTCGCCAACTATGTGGAGGCGGTTGCATACGGTGCGAATGTGACGCTGGTGGATGGGCTGATCTCAGACTGCGCACGGATCGTCAACGAGCGCAAACAGCAGGAGGGATGGTTCGACATCTCCACTCTCAAGGAGCCGTTTCGTATTGAAGGCAAAAAGACGATGGGATACGAGCTGGTGGAACAGCTCGGATGGGAGTATCCGGACGCGGTCTTTTACCCTACGGGCGGAGGGGTTGGATTGATCGGCATGTGGAAGGCTTTTGAAGAGATGGAGGAACTAGGCTGGGTGAAGCCAGGTAATCGACCGCGCATGATCGCGGTGCAGGCCGCCGGATGTGCCCCCATGGTTCGCGCCTACGATGAAGGCGACACTGTGAGCAGAATGTGGCAGAACGCATCCACCTTTGCGGCGGGGCTGCGCGTTCCCAAGCCTTATGGAGATGCGATCATCCTCGATATTTTGCGGGCCTCGGACGGCATTGCACTCACCCAGACCGACGAAGAAATCCTGGCTTCAATCCTGGATTGGGCCAGGAACGAAGGGATATTTCTATCGCCTGAAGGTGCCTCCGTCACTGCTGCCTACGACAAGCTGCTGGCCGATGGAATCCTCAAGCCATCCGACCGCGTCGTACTCTTCAATACTGGGGCCGGACTGAAATATACCGATGTCACGGCGGAAGCAATGAAGCTCAAGCGACCCTAGAATGCCAAGGTGGATTAGCTCATTTCCGGGCAGTTTGGCCAAGAGCACATGGGCCCTCGCGGTGTTTGGACTTGCGTTGTGGATGGGAGGCACAACCTCCGCTCTGCTTGGCCATCCGGCGCTGGGAACAGTGCTTCGTTCCACGGCATTGGTGCTGTTTGCCGTTGCCATTCTGCCTCGGTCCACGCTGATGCTATGGACTTTTCTCGCCATGCTGGCGGGCGTGGAACTTGGTTTCGATGCTCCACGCTTCTCGGTCGAGACGCACTTTTTGGGCGAGCTGTTCCTGCGGCTGATCCGTATGATCGTCGCTCCGCTGATCTTCGCCAGCATTACCACAGGCATTGCGTCGCACAACCACCTGCGCTCTATCGGCCGAGTAGCAATCAAAGCACTGATTTACTTTGAAGTGGTCACTACGCTTGGCCTGGTTCTTGGCGCAGTTGCCATCAATCTCTCGGGCGCAGGCTGGGGAATTGCGCTGCCACGCGCGGTTCAGGGTTCCGTACCCTCAGTCGAAACAGTCCATACCTGGCAGCAATCCATCGTGAATCTGTTCCCTGAAAACATTGCGCAGGCGGTTGCGCAGAACCAGATTCTACAGGTTGCAATCTTTTCGCTGCTATTTGGCGCGGCGCTGGCTATGTTGTCGCAATCGAAGCGTGCTCCACTGCTCTCCGTGTTGCAATCGCTCGCGGAAGCAATGTTTCAGTTGACACGAATCATCATGTTCCTCGCTCCGCTCGCCGCCGGCGCAGCCTTGGCCTACAGCGTGGCGAGCATGGGGCTGGCCGCGTTGCTGCCACTGGGCAAGCTGGTCCTCACGTTCTACGCAGCGCTGACCGCGTTCTGCTTATTTGTTCTTATCCCCATCCTTCTTCTCTTTCGTATCCCGATGCGGAGATTCGTTGCCGCGGTGGGGGAGCCGGCGGCGATTGGATTCGCCACTACAACGTCGGAGGCTGCGTTGCCACTGGCGATGGAGCGCATGGAAGAGTTTGGCGTACCGCGCTGGATCGTCTCATTTGTGATCCCGATGGGCTACAGCTTCAATATGGATGGCGCCAGCGTCTATCTTGCCATGGCTTCCATTTTCGCAGCGCAGGCTTCAGGAATTCACCTCAGCCTCGGTCAGCAGATCGCAATGCTGGCTACATTGATATTGGCCAGCAAAGGTGTCACAGGTGTTCCGCGCGCCACCCTTGTAGTGCTGTTAGCGACAGCCAGCGCAATCCACATCCCCACCTCCCCTGTACTCTTGATTCTTGGTGTTGACACTTTGATGGACATGGGTCGCACCATGATCAATATTGTGGGGAATTGCATGGCCAGCGCCGTCATCGCGCGTTCTGAAAGCTGTTTACTCGATTCTTCGACCTTGCCCAGGACGGAATAGCATCTGAATTCACAATTCGACTCCGACCACCGTTCGTTCCATCGCGGTGCTATTGGCTAGGTGAGGCAGCTTCGGAACCAGCTCTAGTTCCCCATACGTCGAATAGCAGAGCCTTCAGTCCCAACGCCCAAACCGCGGTCAGAAAGATGCGGCGAAGCCACAGATTGCCGATGCGAATAGCAAATCGTGCCCCCACCAGGGCACCGAAAAACATGGTTGCTCCAAGAATCAGTCCGAGTTTATAGCTGACAAGCCCATGCCACATAAACACGCCCGTGGCAACGGCGGATGAGAATACATTCATCAGCTTGGTTGTAGCGATGGCCTCGACAAATGTAAATCTAAAGATCGCGACATATACGGCCGTCAGAATCGTGACGTAGCCCCCGCTGAAGAACCCACCATATATACCGAGAAGAAACGTCATGGCATAGCCTGCGATTTCGGCCCCGGCAGATGGAGCAATCGCCGACTCTTGCATCCCCGACTTGCGATAGACCACGGAGAAAGCCGCTACTGCAATAACGGCAACCGACACAATCATAGGGACCGAGCGAGTAGGAACCCGTAAGAGCAGGAATGCACCCATTACAGAGCCGAGCAACGTCAGACCGGCCAATAACGGAAGCCTCTTGAGATTCACATCCGGACTGCGTAGGAACGGCAGAGTCCCGCCAACACTCATAAAGGTCAGAGCAAACATATTGGTTGCAAGCGCCGTGCGCGGCTCAATATGGAACTGAAGCATCGCGGGAACGGTAATGAGCGACGTACTACCTGTGACAACGCTGATTGCACTGGTCATAAGGAAGATGACCACGAGCCAAAACACTTGAATACCGGCCATACCTCATACCTCTATCATAAAGCCCGTTCCCACTCTGCTAGCCACGAGAGTACGCATGGTGAGCAGGAAGCTCCGTGAAAACGGGGTTTCGCCGACTTCGACCCGCCGATCTTTACGGGATATTCGAACCAATCGACGACCAATACTCAGGTGTTTCAAAAAATACGGGGCACTTCACCACCTTAGAGATGAAATGTCTTGTCCGCGCCATAGACAAGGCCGAGTGTGATCAGAGCAATCACAATTTCACCGATGGTCCCGACTAACAGCGGACGGATGCCTTGTTTGCTGAGTTCCCGGACGCTAGTCCGGAGGCCGACGCCGGCGAAGGTAAGCAGGAACGCCCAACGGGAAAGATTGCCGACTGCCAAGAGCTGCGGTTTGGTGAAGAATCCTATAGTGGCGAGCAATGAGATGAGCAGGAAACCGAGTACGAACTTAGGGAACTTCTGCCAGAGAAAGGCTGCCTTGTTTTGTATGCCGGCGGCTTGACCCTTCGAAGCCCAATAGATTGCATAACCGAGCACAACAAAGCCGATGAGCGCATTGCGGCAGGTCTTGGTGAGGACGGCGATTTTGCCGGCGGTGTCGGAGTAAAGAGCGCCAGCAGCAGCGGTTTCTGCCGTGTTGTCGACAGCGAGACCAGTCCAAACACCGTAGGCGTGATCGGAAAGGTGCAGCGTGTGCCCGATCACGGGGAAGACGAAGAGCGAGATTGCGCCGAGGGCAAGAATGGCAGCGATGGCATAGGAGGAATCTTCTTCGTCGGCTTCGATAGCGCCCTGAGTCGCGATAATCGCAGAGACACCGCAAACCGACGCGCCAACAGACAGCAACGAAACCAGCTTTGGAGCCAGCTTGAATCGCTTGCCAAGCCAGGTCATGAAAGCCAGGGCAAGAGCGATCTCGATGAAGACCAGTGCAAGCGAGATGCCGCCCAAGCGTGCGATGTCGCCCAGAATAAACCGTGCACCCAATAGAACAATGCCGGTCTTTAGCCAGAAATCGTAGGTGGCGACTCCGCGACGGAAGAGTGTGGGGACACCGACTGTATTAGCGATGATGAGACCAATAAGAATGGCCCACAGAACATATTCGATGTTGGGGAGTACCAGGTGATGGGATTTCCCGTAACGCGCAATGAACTGCTCGATGAATTTGCCGCCATACCCGACGGCTGCAAGCAGAAGCAATCCAGGAACGAGTCCAAGCCAGTAGCTGAGACGGCTCGAAGACTGGGCAGGCACAGCAGCGATGGTACTTGTATCTGACATGACGATCTCCTGTGCCTACCAGGGCACGACTTTGAGAACTCCGAAACGGACGAGGAGGGCTAGTCCAATCGAAAGAAGGACGGCCCAGGTATCTGAAGAAAAAATGGCGGATAGCGTAGGGCGCGGCGAAGCCGACATAGATTGCTCCTTGAAAGAGATGGAAGAGTTGCAGTCTGACCGCACAAGTGAGTGCAATCGCTGTCTCAGAATTGAATTTGGAAAGGGAGGTGCGAAGGAGCGCTTAGCGTTGAGGACAACAACGCACAGGCTGCAGCGGAGCGACAATTTTGGCGAGTGTACTCATGTGTGGTTCATTTGTAACATCTGGAATGATGTCGATCAAGACAAGAAGCCGCGATCAGATTAATACCAGGTTAAAATCATACCGTTGTTTCGACTGCAAAGCGAAGCGAGTTGTCCATGCTGCGGTAGAGCGCCTCTACTGCCTCCAGCAGCGCGAAGACTTCTTCTTCAAGCTGATTGAGGGCCTCATTGTTCTTCTGCTGCGCAGCCGCAATCACCGGCTCAAAGCGCATTCCGACCAGCCCTGCCTGAATGAAGTGCTTAAGGAAGTTCTCAAAGACGGCCGCGTCTGTAGGCGCTTCGATGCCCCGCGTGATCAACAGTGCACGAGCGCTGCGCAGAGCGATAGCGTACAGCGCGTCGTCATCCTGCGAGTCGCCGGAGCGATGATCTTCGCGCAGATGCCGGGCACTCTTCAGATCGACCTCGATCAGGTCGAACAGCCCAGCCGAGCACTCCCCTAGCCCCTTACCAACCAGCGAGAAGGTGTCCTTGGCCCCCCAGTCGTAGTAGTAGGTCTTGTCCACGCTAAAATCTGGAATTGCGCGGAAGCGATCGGCGATGGCCCGGATGTCCTGCGTGCCTTCTCCATCCACATAGGCCGCGAAAGAGGAATGGCTGTCCTTCCTCACGAGCCATAGTTTCAGAACCTCATGCACAAACTCGGGAAGATCGCGTGCGCTCACGCGATCGATCTGTCGCGCCAGTCGGGCTTTGCCCTCGCCGATCTCAGCACCCGCTACGACCATGTACGCCGGAAACATCTGCTGATCCTTACGCCCGACGTTGCCGAAGAAACCCAGGTCGGCCAGCATATGCTGTCCGCATGTATTGGGGCAGCCTGAGAGATTGAGTTGAAACTCCGGAATCCGGTTCAGATCCAGGTCCGAGTTCTTCAACCTCTCCGCTGTCGCAGAGAGTGCTCCCTTCGAAAGGCAGATTCCTAGTTTGCAGGTATCCGCTCCGGTGCAGGAGATGGAATTCCCCATCATGCGTGGACCCGATGCGAGTTCCGTAATCTCTCGCACCAGATGGAAGACATTCGCTAGATAGCCGTCCGGAATATTACGCAGACGCAGGTTCTGACCGAAGGCGGCACGAACCACATAGTTGCCAAAGGATTCAAGGAAGTCTGCAAGACGAATGGCATCTTCATTCTTCAGATTGCCAAGAAAGATCGGAACTAGGACCGAGACCAACCCCGGCTGCTTCTGCGGCTCAACATATCGCACTTTCCATTGCGCAAACTCGGGAGTCTCATCACCCTCCGGTGCATAGGCGGGAATCGCGCTGGGCTGCGGCACCTCTTCGAGCAGCAACGCGGGAGGGTTCTCTGCGCGAACACGCTGCAATTGCTCCTCATACAGCTCGCGGAAGCGCTCTTCGCCGAGCGTATTCCACAGGAAGCGCAGGCGCGCCGCATGGCGGTTCTTACGATTGCCATGTTTGTCGAAGAGCCGCTTGATAGCAGTCGTTACAGCGTACACATCTTCGGCGGGGATGAAGTCGTGCAGTAGATGTCCGACCGCGGGCCTGGTGCCAAGCCCTCCGGCAACAAACACCCGGAATCCCTTCGCCCCGTTGCGCAACTGCGCGACGAATCCAAGATCGTTGAACTCAGCGTACGAGCTGTCCGCCGTGGAGTTGGAGAAGGCGATCTTGAACTTGCGTGGCAGCATCCATGAATCGGGCTCCGCAATCAGCCTGCTCGTCAAGGCAAACGCGTAGGGGCTTGGATCGAAGACCTCATCGAGTCCGACGCCCGCATCCGGGGAGACAAGGACGTTGCGGACCGTGTTTCCCCCACCGCCTCGTGCCGCAAGTCCAACCTGCAGCAGTTCCCGCATCACGGGCAGAATGTTCTCCAGCGCAATGTCGTGAACCTGAAACTCCTGCCGCGTTGTAACGTGAATCGCAGGACTCCCGTACCGCGCGGATACCATGGCAATCGTACGCAACTGGCGTGGCGTCAGCGCGCCGCCGGTAGTCCGAATCCGTACCATGTAGCTGCCATCGGTGCGCTGCTCATAGCAGCCAAAAGGGACGCGACGCACCTTCAGCGTAGCTGCGTCCATCTCGCCGCTGCGGTAGCGCTCCATGTAGGAATCGAGCTCTTCGAGCTCAGACGCGAGGTTTTCCGGAACCTTGTAGAACATGGTTTCTCCAATCCGCAATTCGTATGAGCCCAGAGACCCAGATCGCATGTGCTGGACAACAGCCCGGCATCCAGACGCTATCGAGTCCTATTAAGAGGGTATTGGAGTTACTATTATGGCGGTGTGATGTCGGTCACAAGTGAATCCCTGTGCGCCAGAAGGTTGCAATGGATTATGTTTTGTATTCCACGTTTCAGTGGAGCCCGCCGGCGTTTTGAGCAAGTTCAAATCTCTCGCGCACGCCTTCGGCGCGGATGATACTTTTGACACCCTACTCTGCTATCAATTCAGTGGCGGCATATCAAAATACTGGATAGCGGAATTGATTGTATCCAGTATCTGTGGCACACCTGCGGCTGTTGTAGCTTTCGCCCCAGCATCTAGCGAAATTTTCGCCTGTACAAGCGCGGTGCTGCGCACCGGATGGATTATGACACTCCATCCCTCCGAGGGAACTGCACGGTAACCTGAAAGCGCTCTGCGGGAACCTTTGCGGCATCAAAGAGATAAGACGTTCGGAGTTTCCGTGCGGAAACCTGCGATTACATATGGAATCAGGCTTCCGAGAAGGGTTGGATTGATGGCATTACTGGACGAAAGCAACTTGATGGCGGAGCGGGCGAGGCACGCGAAGTTTCGGACGAACCACGTTGGAACGAAGCTCAATGAGGCCGAACTGCATGAGCTGGGGGAGTTGGTAGCGAAGCGGAAAGAGACGCCAGCAGAACTGATACGCGGCCTCATCCTGCGAGAACTGAAGCAAGATAAAGAAGGCCTGAGGCCGAGTGCGGAGTTGATCGAGATCACCGCGATACGGCTGCAAATCGTGAATCTCCTCAAGCCCCTTCTAACCGGAATAAAAGCGACTCCGGAGGCCTTCGACGCCATTATTCAAGAGGTCAGAATCCGCAAGCGCGGTTGTGCTCTGGACGTTCTTAAAGACTACGAGCAGGGGTGAAGCGTGGCCCTCGGCACCCGTGGCGAAGTACCCTCCGCTCCAGCGTCCGTCAAGGCGCTTCGCCCGCTGCGCGGCGTGCAAAATCGCGCGACCTTGACGGACGCTTCCGCTCCGGGTGAGGCGCTGGCATGAGAAGAATGTCTTCTTCTCATGTGTCCAAAAACACATGAAAGATCAACGGCGTTAGGCGGTACAAAGACGTTAATGAGCGGGATCAAATCGTCAAAGCTGAGAGCATCCGGGCAAGCGCCGGAACGCCGATGGCTACCGTTTCTGCATCGATCGGATACTGCTCCAGCCCCGCGTTCACGACGAACTGCTTGTCGGGTTTGAGGTCGCGGCAAGCGATGTAAAAGCCCTTTTCGGGACGACCCGATAGGCTCCGTTTGACCTCGATGGCCCACAGTCCGTGGCCGGGTATTTCCAGCAAAAGATCGATCTCGGCTCCAGCAGCCGTGCGATAGAAACTGGCGATGCTGCGCTCCGGCGCGGCGGCCAGCAGGTTCTCAATGATGAAGCCCTCCCAAGAGGAACCTGCCACAGGATGTCCAGCCAGATCGTTGAATGTTCTCAAGCCTAAGAGGGCGTGAACCAGGCCACTGTCCCTGATATAGACCTTGGGTGACTTCACCAAACGCTTGCCTGCATTGCTGTGAAAAGGCTGGAGCCGCCTGACGAGCAGCAGGTCGGCGAGCAGGTCGATATAGCGCTGTACGGTCGGTGCTGTAATCTGGAGCGCGGACGCCAGGCGCGACGCATTCAGCAAAGTTCCTTGCCCATGCGCCAGCATGGTCCAGAGCCGTTCCAGCACGCCAGCGGGCACGCGCGGCCCGAATTGTGGAACGTCTCGCTCCAGATACGTGCGTATAAAGTCTCCGCGCCAGCGCAGGCTTTCCGTGTCGTTCGGTGCGAGATAACTGCCGGGAAACCCGCCTCGCGTCCATAGCTCAAGGAGCGTCGGCTCATCGGCGGGCAGCTCCAGCACGTTGAATGGGCCCATATTGATGTACGTAATCCGGCCAGCAAGGCTCTCGCTGGACTGCCGCAGCAAATCAATCGAAGCGGAGCCGAGAATGAGAAATCGACCTTTGCCATGACCGGTTCGCCGCCCCTGGTCGATGATGCCCCTGAGTGAACTGAAAAGCTCGGGGACGCGATGAATTTCATCGAGGACGACCAGACTATTCTCGTACTGCCGGAGGAAGAGAGCTGGCTCTGCAAGTCTGTCCCGGTCCTCCCGAGCCTCCAGGTCAAGGTAGAGCGATGCGGGACGGCTGCTTGCAATCTCTCTCGCCAAAGTTGTCTTTCCAACTTGGCGCGGGCCGATGATCGCCACAGCGGCCTGCTCGGTTATGGAATGCTCGATTAGGGTCGTGACGGATCGCTCAATCATCCTTG
>Ga0187890_10001767_pt1 | contig 15354 bp, 15 predicted proteins | sample June2016WEW_21_1_FD_133005 | JGI IMG/M metagenome (GOLD analysis project Ga0187890, IMG submission 133005) | Peatland microbial communities from SPRUCE experiment site at the Marcell Experimental Forest, Minnesota, USA - June2016WEW_21_10 | ecosystem: Environmental > Terrestrial > Soil >... | reverse complement strand
GACGTGCGCGGGTTCTGTGCCGAGCACCAGATCGCGGTCGAAGGCTGGTCGCCGATCGCCCAGGGCGAGGTCCTCGAGGACCCCACGATCAACGACATCGCCGAGCGGGCCGGCAAGACCCCCGCCCAGGTGGTGCTCCGGTGGCACATCGAGCGGGGCGACATCATCTTCCCGAAGTCGGTCACGGCGTCCCGGATCAAGGAGAACTTCGCCATCTTCGGCTTCGAGCTGTCCGGCGAGGACGTCGAGGCGATCAGCGCCCTGAACAAGGACCAGCGGACCGGCCCCGACCCCGACACGTTCGCCGGGTAGGCAGGCGAGCCGGCCATTCAGGGCGGGCTGGCGTGCGCCACCAGCGCCGCGGTCAGGTCGATCATGGCCAGCGCCCACATTTCCCGCGAGACGTGCGTTTTTCCGGGGTGTTTTGTCCGGTTCGACGCACGATCCGCGGGAAACGTGGACGGAAGGGGCCTGTGTGACTGGAGGGGCCGGGGTCCGTGCAACTGAAGGGGCCTGTGTGGCAGGGGTGAGATAGGCCGGGCTCACCGGGCTTCGCGGGCTGACGGGAGCATGACCACGCCGCGAACAGCCGGGTTTCACACCAGGGGCCGGCCGCGCAAGACTCGGACGATGACGGACTGGCAGAGCGAGGTCGGCGCGTGGTGGGCGGGACGGCTAGGCCTGCCCACCACCGCGTTACGCGAGGGCGGCACCTACGTGGCTCACATTTCGGGGCACGTCGGGATGATGGCGGTGAGCGGTGCCGACCGGCCCCTGGTGTACGGGCCCGCCTGGGCGCTTCCCGCGTTGCGCCGCGTCCTGTCCGATCCCCCGGGTGGTTGGCTGCTGGCGGAAGGTGATCTCCTGCCTGGCGGCCCCTTGACAGCCGTGGCGGCCAGTGTGAGCGCCGCGTTGGGGGCGCCGCCCGCGGCGATGATCGGGCCTGCCTGGTACGGCTACGTCACCGCGGCCACCCTCACGCCGGTGCGCAGCCCGCTCGTGCGTCCGCTGTCCCCGGCTGACCTTTCCCTGCTCACGCGCCTGCAGGAGCAGACACCACCCGCGGAACGGGACGAGAGCGGCACAACTGGCCTGCCCGCGTTCGGCTACCTCGACGGGGACGACCTGCTCGCGGTCGCCTGCCTGGGCGTGTGGCACGAGATGCCGACCCTGGGCGTGCTCACGCACCCCGGGCACCGGGGGCGGGGCCTGGCCCGGGCGGTCGTCGCCGCGGCCGCCCAGGCCGGACTGGATCGCCGGGCTGTCGTCCAGTACCGCGCCTGGCGGGCCAACGCGGCCTCGATCGCGGTAGCCAGGCGGACCGGGTTCACGCACTTTTGCGACGGCCTGGTCATCGACGTGGAAGATCAGCGTGCCCGCTGACGGGCCCGCCGCTCCCATGGCTACGCCTGTGGGCTGAGTTCGGGCTGGTCGAGGACGCGGAGCCAGGTCCCGTCGGGCTGACGTCGGGCTACCTGCACCCGGACCCCGGTGCCGTCCCGGGCCACGGTGGCGGTGAGCGCGATGTCCCCGCTGACCAGGGTGGGCAGCGGCGATTCTGGCTCGAACCGCGGCGGGCTAGCCAGGACCTTCTCCCACAGGGCGCGGATCGCCTCGCGGCCGGTCGTCTGGCCGCCCGGCGGGTAGGCCATCACTGCGCCGGGCTCGTAGAGCGCGGCGATCCCGGCTGCGTCGCCGGCGTTGGCGCACGCTACGAACAGGCGAGTGAGATCCTCCGGCTGGCTGGCTTTCTCGTGGGCAGCCATGGTCCTCCGTTCCCGCGGCCAGCGTGGCCGCGTGGTCGCCGTGGTGACCGCGCGAGGTCCGTGCGATCCATCCGGTCCTGCACCACCCAGCCTGGCCCGGGCCACATGAGAAGTCCAACAGATAGTTCTTCTTATAACTAGAATCACTGGTTATGGAGCTAAGGCAGCTGGAGTACTTCGTCGCGGTCGCCGAGGAGGCGAACTTCACCCGCGCTGCGCAGCGTGTGCACGTCAGCCAGTCCGGGGTGAGCGCTCAGATCCGCCAGCTCGAGCGGGATCTCGGCGTGCCCTTGATCGACAGGTCGGGCAGAGCGGCCACGCTGACGGGGGCCGGGCTGGCGGCGCTGCCGCACGCCCGGGCCGCGCTCGCGTCCGCGGCTGCCGTCCGGCAGGCGGTGGACGACGTGACCGGGCTGCTCTCCGGCCGGATCGTCGTCGGGATGGTGACGGCCTGCACCGTCACCCCGCTGTTCGACGCCCTCGCCGCGTTCCACCTGGCCCATCCCGGCGTCGGGATCGCGCTGGCAGAAGGCAACTCCGACTGGCTGATCGAGAGCGTCCGGAGCGGTGCGGCCGACCTGGCGCTCATCGCGGCGGCTGGCGCCCCGCCCCCGGGACTGGAGGCGCTCACCATTGTCAGCGAGGGGCTCGTGGCCGCGGTGCCCCCGGGCCATCCGCTGGCGGGCAGGGGCGACGTCACCTTGGGCGAGGTCACCGGCTACCCGATCGTGAGCCTGCCTGGGGGAAGCGGGGTGCGCGCCGTGTTCGATGAGGCGTGCGCCGCGCAGGGGCTGCGGGCGGACATCGCGCTCCAGGCCAGCGCCCCCGGCGCCGTCGCCGACCTGGCCGACCGCGGGCTCGGCGTGGCCATTCTCTCCCAGACCATGGCGGCCGGATTCTCCAGCCGGCTGACCGCGGTGGGCATAAAGGACGTCGAGTCCCCGGCGGTGCTTGCCCTGGTCTGGGCGGCGGGCAAGAGCCCGGCCCTGCGCGAACTCCTTGTCCACTGCCGTCAGGCGTTCGCCGGCCCGCCGCCCGGATAGGCCGGGGTCGCCAGTGGCCGGGGGCCGCCGGTGGGCGGGGTCGCCAGTGGCGGGGTCGCCGGTGGGCGGGGGTCAGTGGCAGGCCGGGCGCCGGTGGTGGCGGGGGTGCCTGCGGTTGCGCCGGGGTCAGCGCCCGATGGCCGGGCGGGGGCGCGGCTGGCGGGTTAGCCACTGCCAGAACGTCCGCCGGGGTGGCCGCGGAAGGCGTAGTGGCCGCCGCGGCCGCGCGGTGATGAGGCCGCTGCCGACCTTGCCGGACACCTGGATTCGCAGCACGGACGCGTCATGGGCCCAGGGTGCCCTGACCTCGAGCTTGCCGCTGCGGACCGTCACGTCGTCCATGTCGACCACGATGCCAGGCTTGATCACCAGCCTGAGTGCCCCGGCGCCCACCTCGGCGTCGATGGGCAGCACCGCCTGGGTGATCACCGCCTCGGTGAAGTCCAGCGTCACGACGCCGCTCTTCACCCGGACCTCCATCCGGCGCGGGACGAGCCAGGGGCCCGTGCGTTCCACGCTGGAGGACTGGCAGTCGATGCGGACGATGTCCTTGGGGGCGGGGGCGCCCAGCCGGGTCCCGGCGGCGGACGGCAGGTCTCGGGTGACCGAGGCGAGTTCGGAGTAGGTTCGCGCGGTCAGCGCGACGTCTAGCCGTTCGTCGAGTTCCTCCGCGGTCAGCCGGCCGTCACCGGCGGCCACCCGCAGCTCCTCGGCGACGCGGTCCCGGTCCTCGTAGGACACGCGCAGCTCACCACGGGGCACCGGGTTCTCGCTGTGGTCGGCCGGCCGCAATTCACCCGTCATGCGCATACTCTACGGCGCGGCGGATACGGGGAAGGGCATGGTGTTTCACCCGGCCCCGATGGGTGCGGCCCACGGCGGACGCGGGATCAGGCAGAACGGGTGACCGGCCGGGTCCGCGTACACGGGCGGGTGGCTGTCTCCTCCGGGCAGGCACCGGGCTCCCAGCCCCTGTACGCGCGGCCGGGTCGGCTTCGACGTCATCGACCATGATGTCGAAGTGCATCTGCTGCGGCCGGGCCGGATCCGGCCACCTGCTGGCCGTGGTCGGCCTGCTGTTCGGCGTGCCGCTGGGCATCGCGCTGGGCCGGGTCATCTGGCGCACCGTGGCTGGCTTCACCCCGCTGGCCTACCATCCGCCCCTCGCCCTGCTGGCCATGCTCCTGGTCGCCCCCGTCGCCCTGCTGGCCGCGAACGCGCTGGCCGCCTGGCCGCAGCGGCGCGCCGCGCGGCTGCACGCCGGGCAGGTCCTGCGCAGCGAGTGAGCGGGCCGGCGGGGGCCTGACCTCCGGGGCAGGGGCGGCTAGCCTTAGAACGCTGGATCGACGATCCTTTTCCGTTACTATCGTTGTCGAAACTATATTCGACAACGCGGGTGAAGAACTGCTAGCGTCGCCGTCACGCTGAGCGTCCAGGCGGAGGTGTCATGATGAGCAGCACGAGCGGCGATACGCACGCTCAGGAGCCGACCGAACGGGACCCCGAGCGTGATCTCACCCCGCGCCAGCGCGACGTGCTCGATGCCATTGAGGGATTCCGGCGCAAGCACCAGTACGGGCCGAGCGTGCGCGAAATTGGCCAGGTAATCGGGCTGGGCCCGTCCGGTGTGCAGCACCACCTCCAGGTGCTGCGGCAGAAGGGCTGGCTGCGCGAATCCGCCGGACAGGCGCGGACCTCGGTGGTCCTGGCGCCGGGTCACCCGGTCGTCGAGGTCATCGAAGCCCGCCAGGCGACCGGCGCGATCCGGGCGGCCAGGTCCCGGGAGAGCAGAAAGGCCCGCCACCCCCGTGTGACCGCCGGGTCGGCTGAGACGCTGCCCACGGCCGGGGTGCAGAACGCGGCCTACGTGCCGCTGGTCGGCGAGATCGCCGCGGGTTACCCGAAAGACGCCAAGCAGTCCGTCGAGGACGTGTTCCCGCTGCCCAAGCAGTTGGTGGGCGAGGGTGACCTGTTCCTGCTCAAGGTGGTCGGCGATTCCATGATCGATGCGGCCATCGCCGACGGCGACTGGGTGGTCGTCCGCGAGCAGCAGGTGGCCGAGAACGGCGAGATCGTCGCCGCCATGATCGAGGGCGAGGCCACGGTCAAGAGTTACCGGATGTCCGATGACCATATCTGGCTGATCCCGCACAACCCGGCGTTCGCTCCCATCCCGGGGGATGGGGCCACCATCCTCGGCAAGGTGGTCAGCGTCTTGCGCAGGGTCCGGTGACCATCAGGAGCTGAGTGCCCGGCGTGACCGCCGCGGGTTGAGGCTCGAGCCGGAGAGGGGCACAGTGGTGAAGGGGGCGGCGGGCGGGGGCTCTGCCGCGACTGTCCCCCGGAGGCACCCGATGGCCACGAACATTCACGCCGAGCACGTCGGCAGCCTGCTCCGCCCGCGCTGGTTACTCCAGGCGCGCGCGGCCCGGAGGCAGGGCACTCTGACCAGCGCGGATCTGCGGGAGGCCCAGGACCGGGCCGCACTGGAAGCGCTCGAGCTCCAGCGCCACGCGGGCTTTGAGGTCTTCACCGACGGCGAGGTACGCCGGGATACCTGGATGGCGGGGCTGCTGGAGTCGACCGGTGGCGTCGTGCCGGTCGAGCTGTCCGGGGTCCGCTGGTACCGGGGACGGGGCACCGCCCCCGAGGAGGAGACCGCGTTCGAGGCGGTGGCCGCCCGGGACAAGGTCACCCGGAAGGCCCCGCACACCAGCGTGGAGGCCGCCTTCATGGCCGCGCACGCCCCGGGCGACTTCAAGATCACGATGATGAGCGCGTCGATGGGCGGGATGCTGTGGCACCCCAGGATCAGTGACGCGGCATACCCGTCCCCCGCGGACCTGGTCCGCGATCTCGTGGCGCTTCAGATCGAGGAGATCGAGAGCCTGATCGACCGGGGGGTGCGCTGGATCCAGCTCGACTCGCTCGGCTACAACCAGGTATTCGACGAGCAGTTCCGCACGGCCACTGGCCTGGGACGGGTGGCACCGGAGGCCATCCTCGGCGCGATTGTGGCGGCCGACGCGGAACTGGTCCGCGCCGCGAAGCGCAAGGACCCCACGGTCACGGTGGGCATGCACATCTGCCGGGGCAACAACCGCAGCGCCTGGATGGCCACCGGCAGCTACGAGGCGGTCGCCGAGCGCCTGTTCGGGGAGGTGGGGGTGGACCGTTTCCTGCTCGAGTACGACACCGAGCGGGCCGGCGGGTTCGAGCCGCTGCGCTTCATCCAGCCCGGCACCACCGTGGTGCTGGGCCTGGTCTCCTCCAAGCTGCCCCAGCTCGAATCGCCGGATGAGCTGCAGCGCCGCGTCGAGGCGGCGTCCCGGTATGTGCCCCTCACCAACCTTGCCCTCAGCCCGCAGTGCGGTTTCGCGTCCACCGCCGGCGGAAACCAACTGACCGTGGACGACGAGCGCCGCAAACTGGAACTCGTCGTCGGGACGGCCAGCAAGATCTGGGGCTGACCAGCCCGGCAGGCCGCGGGCGGACGGGGGAGTCACGATGACCATTCAGCCGGGGTGGGACGCCGTGTACGTGGCGGACCAGCCGCCACCGTGGGATATCGGCCGCCCGCAGCCGGTCTTCACCCGCCTGGCCGACCAGGGCCTGCTCCGCGGTGCGCTCCTCGATGCAGGCTGCGGAACCGGGGAGAACACCATGATGGCGGCGGAGCGCGGCGCCGGCGCGCTGGGGGTGGACGTCGCGCCGCACGCCATCGAGCGGGCCCGCGGGAAGGCCGCGGAGCGCGGCAGCACGGCCAGGTTCGAGGTGGCCGACGTGCTGGACCTTGGCCAGCTGGGCCTGACCTTCGACACGGTCGTCGACAGCGGCGTGTTCCACGTATTTGATGACGAGGACCGGGCCCGCTACGTGGTCAGCCTGGCGTCGGTCATGCGGCCCGGGGCCACGTGCTACCTGATGTGCTTCAGCGACCGGCAGCCGGGCACGATAGGCCCGCGCCGGATCAGCCAGGACGAGCTGGTCACCGCGTTCCGCGACGGCTGGGCCATCGCCAGCATCACCGCCGAGACGTTCGCGATCCACAACTTCGGGGGCGCTTCGGAAGCCCAGGCCTGGCTGGCCGTCATCGAGCGTTGCGGGCCGGGATCAGGCGCCTAGGGCCGGCGTATGCCGCCGCGCATGGTGGCGATGAAATGGTGGCCATGAAGCTGCGCCACTGCGCCGGGTTGAACCGCGGTGCCGGACCGGGGCAGGCACTTCGCGGTCCTCACCTACCAGGTGACGCCCCGCCTACCAGGTGACGCCCCGCTCGTCCTGACCCGTGCGGCCGGTCAGTCCTTGCGTCCGGTGAGGGCCAGGCTGGCGCCGATGCCGATCATGGCCAGGCCGCCGGCTCCGCCGACCATCTCGAGCCGGCGGGGGGAGCGGGCCAGCCAGGCCCGGGCCGTCCCGGCGGCCACTGCCCAGCTGCTGTCGCAGACCACCGCGATGGCGAGGAAGACCGACCCGAGCAGCAGCATCTGGATGGGGACGTGCCCGGCCGAGCGGTTCACGAACTGCGGCAGCACGGCCGCGAAGAACACGATCACCTTCGGGTTGCTCACCCCCACCACGATCCCGTCCCGGAGGATCCGGCCGAAGCTCTTGGGCTCCGCGGCGACGTCCAGCGCGGCGCGCAGCGAGCCGCGGTGGCGGATGGCCTGGACGCCGAGATAGACGAGATACGCCGCACCGGCCAGCTTGATCACCGTGAAGATGGCCACTGACCGCTGCACCAGCGCCCCGATGCCGAACGCCACCGCCACGACCTGCAGGTAGACGCCGATCTGGCCGCCGGCGGCGGTGCCGACGCCCGCCGCCCGACCGAGCATCAGCGAGCGGCTGATCACGAACAGGACGTTAGGTCCCGGCACGATGATCAGCACGAACGAGATCAGTGCGAACGCGAGCAGATGGCTGGTGGGAAGCATGGGTTAAGCCTAGGCGGGCGGCGGACCTAGGCTGGGCTGGTGGCCTCCCCCCTCCGGCAGATCTTCGCGTTTTCCGGCGTCCTGGATTCCGGGGCCGGCAAGAAGGGCTCCTACGCGCTGGTGGAGCACGCCGTCGCGCTCGCCGCCCGGGCCAAACCGACCCAGGCCACGCCGGACCGGGCAAAACCGACCCGGGCCGCGCCGGACCGGGCCGCGCCGGACCGGGCCGCGCCCGACCGGGCCACGCGCGACGGGGCACCGCCGGACCGGGCCGGCCAGGACCTCGTCCTGGTCGAGGGCGGCAGCGTGGTGAACCTGATGGCCTTGTGGCGGGCCCACGGCCTCCCGGGAATCCTGCGCCGGTGCTGGGCGGCCGGGGTAGTGCTGGCCGGGGTCAGCGCCGGCAGCCTGTGCTGGCATGTGGGCGGCCCCACCGACTCTTTCAGCGACCGTCTTGACCCGTTCACCGGCGGCCTGGGTCTGCTCCCTTACAGTAACGGCGTGCATGACGATTTCCCTGGCCAGCGACGCCGCGAGGTGTACCGGGCCATGGTCGCCCAGGGAGTCCTGCCCGGCGGGAAGGCCACCGAGGACGGCACCGGACTGCACTATGTGGGAACCACCCTGCACGAGGCGGTCAGCATCCGGCCTGGCAAGCGCGCCTGGCCGGTCGGGCCCGGGCCCGGCGGCAGCTACACGGACGAACCGATCGAGCCCCGGGCCATCTGAACCAGACCCGTGGTTCCGAGAAACCCGTGGTCCAGAGAGAAAGGGGAGAAGCGGCGGATGCGCATCGCGCTGGCTACCGACCCCGGCACGCCGGGCTGGCCCAACGAGGATTTCGCGGCGGTCGCGCCCGGCGCGGCCGTGCTGCTGGACGGCTGCACCACCACTCCGCGCGGAGCCGGCACCGGATGCCTGCACGGGGTCGCGTGGTACGCCCGGACCCTGGGCACCGAGTTCCTGGCTGCGATCACCGCCGATCCGTCCCCGCCTGATCCGGCCCTACCGCTCGGCGAGGCGCTGGCCGGGGCGATCACCGAGGTCCGGGCCCGCCACGAGAAAACGTGTGATCTGGCCAGCCCGCACACCCCGGCGGCCACCGTGATCGCTGTCCGGGCCGCCCAGGGTGGGTTCGAGCTGCTCGCGCTGTCGGACTCGAGCATCGTGGCCGACTACGGCGAGGGCCGTGATCCGGTAGTGGTCACCGACACGCACCGGGCCGCCAGCACCGACCCGGACGCGGCCCGGCAGGCCCTCACCACGGTCCTGGCCCCTGACGGCCTGCGCGGGATCGCCCTGCTCAGCGACGGTGCCGCGCGGATCACCGAGGTATACCACCTGATCGGCTGGGCTGACCTGGTGACTGTCCTTCGTAATGAGGGTCCGGCCGGGCTCCTCCGCCGGGTCCGTGCCGCCGAGGACAGCGACCCGGACGGGGCCCGCTGGCCCCGGCCCAAGAAACGCGACGACGCCACCGCCCTCTACTGGCCACAGCCAGGCCAGTAATCAACGGCCAGGCCAGTGATCTGAAGGTGGGGGCCCGTGATTCTGGCCATCGAGCATCCACTCGCGGCGCGCCAGCAGGTGTGCGGTCCCGTGGCGCCGGGAATCGTGGCAGATTAAGGGGTCGTCACTACTGTGACAGAAGACGATCAGCACTGTGACAGAAGACGATCAGCGGATTGACCAGCCGTCCCGCCTGGCTGGGGCCAGGCCGGCCGCCGCCGGGGCGCCCGGGAAGGCAGGCCGGACCGGATACTTCGGTGACCGGTCGAATAGTAGAATTCGGGACTTCCAAACCCGGCGGCCAGGGGAAGATCGTGCCGTCCCCTGGCTGAAGGCCACCTGAACAAGGAGCCAGCAATGCTGCCCTGCGTACCCCGGCGCACTAACCTGCTCCGGTTGGGCGCCAGTTCCGGCTGGGCGCCGCTGACCCCGCGCCCGGCAGCGTCGCGACGTGCGTCACGGGCATGACCGGACCGCACCTCGAGACACGGGCCGGCGCGGCGATCGGCCGCCGCCGGAACGCCGCGTGCGCGGAGCCGGGTGCGCCCGGCGCCGCCAGGGAGTCCTGGGGTACCCGGGCCGCCCGGCTGCTGGGACGGCACTGGCTGCTGATGGTGCTGCTGGCCGCCGGGCTGGCGCTGCGGATCGCGGCACAGATCGCCTACCGGCCCGCGCTGATCTATGTGGACACGCTGAAGTACCTGTACGGCGCGTCGCCTGGGGCTGACCCGCTCGGGTACACGGTGGCGCTCCGGGCCATCATGGTCTTCGGCGGCCTGGGCCTCGTCGCGCTGGTCCAGCACCTGCTTGGCCTGGCGCTGGCGGTGGCGCTGTACGCCGTGCTGCTGCGCCGCGGGGCCAGCCGGTGGCTGGCCGCCGTGGCCGTGGCGCCGGTGCTGGTGGACGCTTATCAGATCCAGATCGAGCAGACGATCATGCCGGACATCTGGTTCGAGGCGATGATCGTGGCTGGCCTGAGCCTGCTGCTCTGGCGGCCGGTGGTGACCGTCCGGCTGGCCGCGGTGGCGGGCCTGGTCCTCGGCCTCTCGGCCACGGTGCACCAGGTCGGCGAGCTGCTGATCATCCCCGCCGTGCTCTACGTGCTGATCGCCGCCGGGAGTGTGCGCCGCGCGGCGACCACTGCGGCGGCGCTGGCCGTGGCCTTCGCGCTGCCCATCGCCCTCTACTGCACCGGTTCCTACCTGCACTTCGGTAGCTTCCGGCTGGCCGTCGGCCAGACCACGGTCGGCCGGGTGGTGGGCGCGGCGGACTGTGCCACGCTCACCCTGCCCCCGGCGGTGCGGCCACTATGCCCCACCCCGCGCGAGCAGGCCCACGGCCCGGACTGGCTCGAGCACTCCAAGTACTCACCGCTCATCGCCGCCCCCATCCCGGCCGGGGCGAGCCGGGCCACACTGGTCTCCGAGCTGACCTCGGCGATCAGCAGCCAGCAGCCGCTGCGGGTTGTGGGCGGCGTCGTCCGCGACTCTGTGCGCCTGTTCGCGGTGACCCGGACGCCCAATCCCTGGGTCACGCCCCTGTCGCGCTGGCAGTTCCAGACCCGGTACCCGGCCTATCCCCAGTGGGTCACCCTCGGCCCGGGGAACGTCATCGTCGTCGGGATCCAGCACCAGGCGTTCGGGCGGTTCTTCTACAGCAACCTGAAGCCCGCTTACGGCGGGAAGGCGCAGGTGAACCGGCCGGTCGCCGCGTTCCTGCGGTCCTACCAGCTGAACGGCGGATTCACCCCGGGCCCGTTCCTGGCCTTGTGCGCCGCGCTGGGAGTCATCGGGACGCTGCTCGCGATCGTCCTCCAGGTGCGCCGGGCCCGCCGCCTCGGCAGCGGGGCCCGCGCGGCCCGCGCCCGGCAGCTGGCCCTGGCCTGCCTGCTTTTCACCGCCACGGCCGTGGTGCTGCTGGTGGCCCAGGACGTCGTGGAGTTCTCCTGGAGGTACCAGCTGCCCGCCGTGATCACCTTCCCGCCCGCCGGGATCCTCGGCCTGTCCGCCCTGCTGGCCCTGCGCCGCGGCAGCGCGGGGCCGGCACCGGCGAGCGCAACGCCGCTGTCGGCAGGCGCGGGCCCGGCAGGCACGGGGGCACCCACGGTGAACGGAGCGGGGGCGCCGGCGGGGGAGAGGCCTGGTCAGGCAGGCGGGAAGCCCGGCGAGGCAGGCGCCTGAGCTCCGTGAACCGTGAGGCCGGCTGACGCCAGCACCTCCTCGGTGGGCCGCGGGCTGGTCCGCGCCCCGGCGGCCAGGCCTGAGAGCAGGCAGGACCGGAGCGTGCCGCGATCAGAGGACTTCGCGAACGTGCGGGCCCAGCGGCGCAGCGTGGCCCCGCAGTACAGCATCCGCTCCGCCGGGGCCAGCGACGAGCCGTCCCGCAGCATCCAGACCTTGTTCCGCACCTCGTAGAAGAACCGCTGCCCGGGGTCCGCGTCGGTCGAGCCGAACGCGGCTGTCTTATGCACCACGACGCTGGCCGGGCAGAGCAGGCCGGCCTGGCCGCGGAGCAGCCGGGTGGTGAACTCGAAGTCGTCGTTCCACAGGAAGTAGTCGGCCTGGGGCAGGCCCCGGGCCCGGCAGACGCCGGCGTCCACGAGGATCGACACGAACGACGCCGAGCGGATGGGCAGGCACCCCGCGGCGGCCGCCGCCAGGCGCTCGTCTTTGCTCACAAACGGCTTTATCCGGGGGGTGTTCATCGGATGGGGACGGCCGTCCGTCCACTCCACCCGGCTGGCGATCAGTGCGGGCGGGCCGCCCGGGTGCAGGGCGCGGGCGTCGAGCATGGCCCGGAGCGCGCCCGGCTCGGGCACTGTGTCGTCGTCCATCAGCCAGACCAGGTCGGCCGCCTCGGCCAGGGCCAGCGCCAGGCCGTAGGCGAACCCGCCCGCGCCGCCGGTGTTGCGCCGTGCCACGGCGAGCCGCACGGACGGGAAGCGCGCGGCGACCATTTCCGCGGTTCCGTCGGTCGAGGCGTTGTCCATCACGATCACGGCGTCCGGGGCCCGGCTCTGCGCCAGCACCGCGGACAGTGACTCGGTCAGGAGGTCCCGCCGGTTGTAGGTGACGACGACGGCGATGACCCGGGGCTGATCGCCCCCCGTGGTGGAGGTGCCTGTGATGGAAGTGCTGGCGGGCGCCATGCTAGGAGTGCCTCCGGGCCCGGGTACGCTCCATGGCCTGCCAGGTGAGGATGCGCAGCCGCCGCACCGCTGGGTAACGGCTGCTCATGTCGCGCACCGCCCGCTTGAGCCGGGGCGAGGACGCGATGGCCGCCTCGACCCTGCCCGCTAGGCCGGTGCTCGCTAGAGCGGTGCTAGCTGGACCGGTGCGGGCCAGCCCGCCCTGGCCCGCTCGTTTCCGCTGCGGGCCGGCCGCCGGGTACTCCTTGCGGTACTGGTTGACCACCAGTGCCGCGGCCGCGTCCACCGCGGCACCGATGATCCGGTCCTCCGGCTGGCCCGGGGGACCGGCCACCCCGGGTTCCCGTGACGGCCGGGGCCGCAGCTCATCCAGGTCACCGATGACGTCGTAACCCGAGGACGCCAGCCCGCTGACCAGGATCTCCGCCTGCTCCTTGGCCCAGGCCTCCCGGTCGGCGGGCAGCAGCAGGCGCCCCGTGCGCGGACGGGCGGCCAGGGCCCGGTGCGCGACCCCCTCCTTCACCGTCCACATGTAGAACCAGTCCGGGATCTCAGCGGGCAGCGCCTGGTTGAGCCGGCGCAGGAACTCGATCTCCGGCAGGCCCAGGGAGGTGTTCGCCCGGGCCCGGGACAGGTCCACCCCGCCAGGGTCGACGCCCAGCAGCGCCGCGAAACGCTCCCAGAGCACCGAGTTGCCCGACCCCTGCGGCGGGGTCATGATCACGTGGATCCTGTCCGCCGGCACGTGGCGGGCCCACAGATCCAGGATGGCCAGGGTGTCGTGGACCCGCCAGAACCACCACTGGCGCCGGTCCGGATCGACCGATTCACGGTCGATCACGTCCGCCAGCCAGTCCTCCCAGCCCCGGTCGTTGCGGTGCTTGACCGTCTCCTGCCACTCAGCGGGCAGCAGCGACGCCATGTCCCGCACGGTCGCCACGACGTGCACCTCAGCGGGCTCGAGGGAGCGGACGGCCCGCGCGGCCTGCTCCCCGTCCACAGCCGAGAACAGCTCGTGCGAGATGACCGCGGCCCGCGGGGCCTGCCGGGCCTGGTGGGCCAGGATCTCCCACTCGCCGGTCCAGGATCCCGCCGGGTCGTCGGCCCGCTTCTCGATGCCCCGCAGGTCCTGGCTGGCGCGGAAGTGGTCCTGGGGATGGTGGCCAGGCAGCACCACACCCTGGGCCGCCAGTTCGGCCCGGTTGCTCCACATCACCTGCTGCAGGAACGTGGTTCCGGTCTTCGGCTCGCCGATGTGCACCAGGACCCGGGGACGCGGCCGGCCATCAGCGGGCGGGGCGGGAGACTGGTCGGCGGCGCGCGGGGCCATCGGTACACCTCTACAGGTCAGGGCGTGGGCGGGTAAGGTCAGGCTTGGGTGGATGGCATCTGGCTGCCAGGGTAGACCAGGTGCGCTGGGGGACTCGCCGGATGACGGTAACCCAGCAATCCGTCGCATGGCTGCCGTAAAGTGGCGTCCGCCCACCGCAGTTGCTGACGTTACAACCCATATGTCTACACGAACGCGCGCCGGCCAGGGCTGCTCGCTCCCTGGTCCTCGAGCTCGCCGCAGTGTGCCCCTTCACCGGCATGAAAGGCGAACCCGGCATATGCACGAGCCCTTCACGCTCCTGCTCTCGGTATACGACGGTGACCGCCCCGACTTCCTGCAGCGGGCGTTCCGAAGCGCGGTAGACGACCAGACCGTGCCCCCGGACCAGGTGGTCATCGTCCGTGACGGGCCCGTCCGTGAGGAACTCGGCGGGTGCCTCGACCGGCTGCAGGCCGGCAGCCCGGTCCCGGTGACCATGATCCCGCTCGAGCACAACCGGGGCCTCGGTCCCGCCCTGGACAGCGGGCTGGCCGCGAGCTGGCATGACGTGATCGCCCGGATGGACGCCGACGACGTGGCCATGCCGCACCGCTTCGAGGTGCAGATCCCGCTCATGGCCGAGGCCGACATCGTCGGCGCGGGGCTGCTGGAGTTCGTGGGGGACATCGATCACATCGTGGGCCAGCGGGTCCCGCCGACCGACCCGGAGCAGATCCACCGCTACGCCCGGATGCACGACCCGTTCAACCACCCGACGGTCGTCTACCGGCGGGCCGCGGTCCTGGCCGCGGGCGGGTACGGCGACTTGCCGCTCATGGAGGACTACGCGCTCTTCGCCCGGATGCTGCAGAACGGCGCGCGGGCGGTCAACGTGGCCGAGCCACTGGTCTACTACCGCGTCGGCGCAACCTCGTTCAAGCGCCGGGGCGGCACCGACCTGCTGCGCTCCGAACTGCGGCTGCAGCGCGAGTTCCGGCGCCAGGGTTTCACCTCATCGCCTGAATACGTCCGTAACGTCGTCGTCCGCGGCGGCTACCGCATGATCCCGTGGCGGTTCCGCCGGGCGGTGTACCGCCCGATCGTCGCCCACTACACCGATCGTGGCGAGCACCGCGAGCACCAGGCCGGCGGCGATGCCGCCGGGGGCGGGCCGGAACCCTCCGACCACCACCTGCCGGTGCGCTGGTGAACATCGACCTTGTCATCGTCGGGTCCGGCTTCTTCGGCCTGACCATCGCGGAACGCTGCACCCGTGACCTCGGCCTGCGCGTGCTTGTCCTGGAACGGCGCGCGCACATCGGCGGGAACGCCTACAGCGAGCGGGAACCGGACACCGGGATCGAGATTCACCGCTACGGCGCGCACCTGTTCCACACCTCGAACGCGCGGGTGTGGGAGTACGCCAACCAGTACACGGCCTTCACCGGGTACCAGCACCGGGTGTTCTCGGTGTATAAGGGCCGGGTCTACCCGATGCCGATCAACCTGGGCACCATCTGCGAGTACTTCGGCGCGGTGATGTCGCCGGACGAGGCGCGCGCGCTGATCGCCGGGCAGTCGGCCGAGGTGGACGCCGGGCGCGCCGCCAACCTCGAGGAAAAGGCCGTGTCGCTGGTCG
>Ga0187890_10001766_pt1 | contig 15356 bp, 13 predicted proteins | sample June2016WEW_21_1_FD_133005 | JGI IMG/M metagenome (GOLD analysis project Ga0187890, IMG submission 133005) | Peatland microbial communities from SPRUCE experiment site at the Marcell Experimental Forest, Minnesota, USA - June2016WEW_21_10 | ecosystem: Environmental > Terrestrial > Soil >... | reverse complement strand
CGATCTGGGATCGCTTCGATGGGCAAAGTCTGCTCGGTGCGGCTCTGCTCGGCCAGGGCAAATATGCCGAGGCAGAACCGTTGCTAATCTCGGGCTTCGAAGGACTCCAAAAGCTGAGTCCCACGATCTCTGTCGAGGTCAATCTTCCCGAAGCGGGCCGGCGCCTGGTGAGGATTCTGCCCGCCATCAGAATTTTCGCAGCTTATTTCACCCCGTTTTCCTCCCGTTCGCGCTTAGATCTATTTGCGCCAATCAGAAATTGACTCAGGATAGTTTGTTTCCCGCTGCCGCTTCTCTCAGGAGTGCGGTTTCTGGAATCATCCTTCCTTCCCGCGCGAGTCACTGACCGCTGAAGGCCGAAAGCGCACATCGCTTCAGCCCTTGGTGTGTTCCCGTTTTATCCTCCTCAATCAGCACTTTAAGCCAGTTGAACAGCTTCCGAGCCATATTACCCACCATAACCACCCATAGGCGATCAGCAGGACTGGAACGGACCAGAAAACAGTGGCGCAAACTGGAGCGCAGTTCGCGGGGTGGTTTCATATCTTATGGATTCTAAAAAGTGCTTCGGTATCATCCGCGTCGCACTAAGTTTCTTAAAATCAGTTGATGACTTCCCTCATAACCCAAGGGTCGCTGGTTCAAATCCAACCCCCGCAACCCTTTAGCCGTTCGGCCAAGGCCAGATAACCCCAAATAACAGCGCCTCTCAAAACGCCGAGGTTTTTCTGGGTGCGTTTACAGGTCCCTCTCAAGGCTATTCGCTCCTTAATGCCATCCTGACCACCTTGCTGTTGGCCTCACGCTTGGCCGTCATCAAAGCGTTTCCGTACACGTTCATCGAACCAGGCAAGGCGGGCAGCGATGAATACACGGAGCGGATACTGGCGTTTGTCTAGGAGATGGAAAAATCGGGCCCAGAGCTATTCATACCACTGCTCGCCGACCTTGCCTTAGCGCGAACGTTGATCTGAATTGACGGCGCCAAGCATCTCGCACCTCGATCCACTGCTTCATCCAACCCAGAGCGGGTAGCGCGTTCCATTGTCGCTCATGGAATATAGTCAAGCGTCTTGTCTTCGCGGGCCGCTTTGCGCAGCGGGGCCGACGACACAGGCGGCAGCACAGTCGTCGACTCTAATGTCGGCGCAGGCCTCAAGTTCAAAGAACAGACACATCGGCGACAGATGGGGTTTTCTGTAACATTGAGGGATGCACGAAACTCTCGCGCCTCATCACCGTTGATTACGCGCTCCAGAGTTTGCTCCAAGGTACTTCCGATGGGCCTGTGAAAGAAACACGGACGTACAGAACCATCTACCTCCATCACCGCCGATACCCACGGTGCGTTGCACTGTGGAGCAATCGGAGCCAGCTCTCCTAACTGCTCTCTGAAACGGCGGATGATGCGTCTTAGCTTTGCCTGCGATTCCACGATGTACCCTGACTCGATATCGTCGGCATTCTCTCGAATCAAAGCTTCGACTTCCTGTTCAAGCATCTCAATCTCTTGCTTTGTAAGTGCGATCTGGTTTTGTCTTTCTCCTGGCCACACAAGCTTCCGATTGAATGCCTGAGATGTCACATCCGCGGCCAGAAACGATATAGAATCCATTGATAGCGCCTTTGCGCCCTCCACCGTCTTGCGTAACAGACGATGGTTAACCTTCTGGACCGTGCTGCGCCCATGAACAGGCATTCCGAGCTTCTTCTCTCTTATCGCCTGTACTCCTTCGTCAATAAGCCGATAAGCTCCTTTCACTCTTCTCACCCGATCATGCACCTCTTCTGGACCATCGAGGGAAATGATGATTTCGTCCATGCCCTCTGCTACAACAGATGCCCTTTGTGAGAGCAGCAATCCCGTTGTCAGAAGTGTGATCTTTACGCCGCACTCTTTGAGAAGACTGCATAGACCTGTGAGATCCCGATGCAGCAGAGGCTCTCCGCCGGTAAGGACCACTTGACGAACGCCAAGCCGCAAAAGCGATTCGCGATGGCGCGCAAAATCTGCCAGATTGAGATCCTTGCCGTCTTTCCGCTGCCAGATGTCGCACATCAGGCAGCGGCAGTTACAGTGCTCGTGAACATTCAGCAAGAGAATCGGAAGGCTGGTAAGCCTTTCTCTCAGCAGCTCATTGTCTTCTCGTTCGTGGACTGAAACGGGAGTCTCCGATGTAAGATCAACAGACATGATGAACCTCCGTGCGTGCTGGAATGCGGATTGACTTACCACCAAGCTGGACACGGCCGGCGCCTAATACGTCTTCAGATCTCTTCAATAGTTTCTGTACAGGAGCTCGTAGCCATCGGATCGTTCCGTCAACCGACAATGGTTCGAGTTCCCCCTTCATTGTTTCTGGCAGGCGCTCCAGAACAGTCTCGGAAGCGAGCTGAACACGTCCACCTATCATCACGAACTCCACGTCTGCCGAGGAAAGCACTTTCAGCCTGCCTGCTGCATCGCAGTTTGTATCACCTACGGCGATCAAATCTCCTCTCCCGGAGACTTTAATCGATCCTTCCGCATCTCGCAGGCGGAGGATTGCGGCAGGAACATCTGTCACCATGCCATACGCGACGCTGGATGGAATGCCACAATGGTGCATCGCAAACCGAACCTCATCCAGTAGATCGCCCACTGCCGTCAAGGGTGAATCACTTCCTATAGCGACCCGATCAATACTCTTAAGAAACTCAATATCCGGCACCTTTCCAAAAAGAAAATGGTTGGACGACGGACAGACAAAGAGCGATGCTCCGCGTTTACGCATGAGGGCGGCGCCCTCTTGACTGATTGCCAGTCCGTGCACAATTACGGTATTTGCATCCAAAATTCCGAACCGATCAAGTTCCCAAATCTCACTCCGCGCCTCGTCGTCAATTCCTTCACATGCATGCACAATAAACGCGCTGCCTTTAGGTGTGGTCGAGTGCGCATGGCGAAGATCCCCTCCAAAAGTCAAGGAGTGTCCCCATCCGAATTTCTGAACAACTCTTACCGGAAAGTCCTGCCGCTGCAACTCTGGTTCAAGAGGGTTGTGATGGCACACAGTTGTTACTCCGCAGAGAAGGTTCCGCAGTCCACCCCACCATAAGCGCACGTCTTTGGGCACGGACCGGTGCATCGCGATCACATCAGCGAAGCAGTTATGAATATCTCTCGCCCAAGCGGTGGAATTTTGGTATCTCGTACTTGCAAGCCTTGGAAATAGAGCGAACTCCAGATGGTCATGTGCATTGATCAGTCCTGGCATCAGCAAATAACCGCTCAGGTCAATCTCTTGCTCTTGGCTGCGGGGCGCAGATGCAAGCTCTGAGAACCGATCGCTTAGGATGTGAGTTATTCGATCGCCGTTGATTTCAATCGTGGCGTGAGCGGTTTCTTGTGGTCCGAAAACGCAACGAACTCCGCGCACTATCGTCTGGTTTTTCCGCTCGACTCCCTTGTGGGTTTCCTGATATTTCCGCAGATGCAGTAAATAGACGGCAGATCTGCCTTCGGCTTCGCGGAACCGGTCCAGCCGGCCGGCATCGGTAAACACTTCGCGTTCAGCAGCTCCGAATTCTGGCTCGATCGCAGCGCACAGCTTCCATCCCAGAGAATTGAAGATCTTGACGATTTCACGAAGGTCGTGCCTCACGGTTTTAGCCTCGACCCCGCTCCGACCATCTCGAAAAGTGCGTCGCCAGCCCAAAAGCCCCTGCGTCTCCGGATGCATATCCGAAACAAACAGGTCGCATCCGTTTCGAGCGATACGGTTTGTCTCCACGGCTAAATCGCATATGTCTTCAATGTAACTCAGAACAAACGACGATAGGATCAGGTCGAAACTGTGTTCCTCAAACGGAGTCGCGTCGCATGGGCACTGAAAAAGTTCGACGTCCGGTATGCTTTTCTGCGAAGCAGTTTGAAGCATTGCAGAGGATAGATCTATTCCCCGCAGGGTGTTCGGCTCTTTGTTGGCGAGATAACTCAGCCATCGTCCAGATCCGCATCCCGAGTCCAGCACGTCCCGGCCAGATATTTCAGGAAGCATCGTTGCGAGATAGCGTCTCTCAAGCATCAGAAGGGGATTAGGTTGCGAGTCGTAGCTCTGCGCGCACGCGTCGAAAAGGCAATTGTCGCGCAAATCTTTGGCCGAGCCGGCCTTGATGCTTTGAGCCGTTTGACTCATAGGCTCTCGCGCTTGGGCTTTCTTAGCTGGATGAACCTGTTCGCAAGTTCGAGCTCAAATGGATAGCTGTAGAACTGCATGGCATAACGCCATGAGCTGAGGGTTTGCAGGAGCTTTCTGCTCCAGTGTGGAGCGCAGATATCCTGCACAGTCGGCCAACGGGATGCTACGACAAGCTCAAAATTGTCGATGAGCTTCTTTGTCCTTCTCTTTAACCATGGAGCGCTCGTATCGATGCGCAGTGTAAAATCCATCCACTGTTTGGTGGCCCACTGCGCAGGCGTGTCTGGGAATACGATCTTTCCGTCAACATCGCCGTACATCGATCCTGGCTGAGGCGTCGGCGTGTAGTGTTGCACAATGATCTCCGAATCGGGATTGATACGCTTGATCTTCCTAATAAAAGCCAGCGTTTCGCGCGTGTCTCGCTCTGGATCTTTGGGATTGCCTACAACAAACGAGAATTCGGGAATGATGTCGAACTCCCGCGTGCGACGCGCCATCGTCAGTGTTTGGTCGGTAGTGATCCCTTTCTGCATTTCCTTAAGCGCCCAGTCGGAACCCGATTCGGCGCCAAAGAAAATCATGGTGCAGCCCGCGCGCCGAATTGCGGCCATGGTGGCGTCGGAATAGCGCGAAAGGATGTCGACGCGAGCTTCGCACCACCACCGCAGTTTCAAGGGAACCAGCAGCTCCAGTAATTCCATGGCGTGATCTTCCCGAAGAAAGAAGTTCATGTCATAAAACTGCACAGAGTCTGCACCGTATTCCTCAACCAGATGCTTGAGAATCGCGAAGGTTCGTTGTGGCGACTCCATCTTCTCGTCGCGTCCATACGCGGCGTGGACTCCGCAGAAACTGCAGTTGAACGGGCAACCGATGCTCGCATGGTGAACCGCCGTCCGTCTTCCAAAATACGAGGGCCGTAAATAGTTCTTAACAGGCAGCCGGTGAAACGGAGACCATGGGAAGTTGTCTGGTCCTCTCATTGGCCGCTCGCGATTGCTGCGATGCAGACCGAACGAGTCTTTGTAGGAAAGGCCAAGGATTGAGTCGAACAATCGCTTTCCGCGTAGTGCATCGAGTAACTCCAGCAGCGTATCTTCGCCCTGACCGCGCACAACGAAATCGACATACTTCGCATTGAGCGCGGCATCTGGGTAGATGGATGGAAAGTATCCGCCCCAAACAATCTTGACCTGAGGTCGCAGTCGGCGTATCTCCCGCGAAGCCTCCATAGCTGCAACCATCTGAGGCCCCGGCATGGCTGAGACCCCGAGCAGTTCGACATCGCGCGTGTCAATCAGCTTCAGCATTGCCTCGACAGGGCCATCGTCGACGTTTCCATCCACGATCTCATACTCTTCGCGCCCCTCGAGTACCGCGGCTAAGGCAAGCACCGCTAGCGGAAGACGGCAATTTTTCGGTTTCGTAGCCCGAGGATGAAAAAGAATAATCATGCACATTTCCGAGCGACATAGATGCGGAACCGCGAGGGTTCGCGTCTGTGGCACAGCTTTGCTATGAGAGGGCGCATCGCCCATCTGAGGCCATACTGAGGAAAATGGATTCTCCACCGAATCGATAGCCTCTCTTCAAGGAGTTGCAGCCGGGCGTCCGTGAGATATTCGATGCTCTCTATGGAATTGGAGGCCGTTCCATAACTCCCAAGAAATGCGGCACGGCGCTCATTTACCATTTGCCTGCCGCTTTCCTCTTTGGAGTACCACGGTGTGTCACTGACAATTACCATGCCACCGCTTCTCACACACCGAAACGCTTCGCGCAGAGTAGTTTCGGAATCTTCGGTGTAATGGAAAGATGCATTGAACACAATGGCATCGAATTGACTATCCTGGAACGGCAAATGTCCCATTTCTGCCTGAAATCGCGGGAAGAGTTGCGGTAGCTTGGTTCGAAAATGCACCGCCGCGCCTAGACCGTCGCGCTCGTTTGTGAGCAAATCCGCAGCAAAGGGTTGGAAACCAGATATCGCCAGGCGGAAACTCATCCAGCAATTACCAGCGCCGAGGTCGAGGATCCGTCCGCCTCTGTATTGATCGTCTTTTTGCAGAATATACCGAATCAAATAGTCATAGCTACGCGCCCGGATCTGCCATTGTCTCAAATTGTTTCCAGAGATATCTTTGTAGGGAAGGCTAAGATAGAATTCTTCACGTTCGCTACCTCTGCCCTCCGCCGTTCTTATGTGCTCGTAATCCCGCACAAACTGCGCGTAATGTGCGGCTCTCTCCGGAGATAGTGCATGCACAATTCCGTCAACGATTTCCATTCGGAGTGCGCAGGACGGACAATCCATACCTATCGTATTGCTCCCGCAGCGAGGACACTTAAGCAGGACCCCTAAATGAGTTGAGAGATCGCTATCAACGGAATTGTGGATCGCGGCCAAACTCATTAGATCCCCATATCTGGATCGGAATCGAAGGTGTCACCTACACGATCATCATCATCCGGAAGAGTAATCATTGCTCCACCTCGGAGTAAGTGGCTTGCATGCCTGCCCTGGCTTCAAAAATATTCTGCTCAAGACCCGCCAAAACCGATTTATCCGCGGTCCCATTCATCTTGAGCAGGCGAGCACGCTCCACTTCATCCCGAAGGAGCTTGTCAACATGCGAATAGAACTGCCGAGTGTGTTTTCCTTTAACTCTTAGTTCTCGATCGGAAGTCTCAGTCCAAGGCTCCAACTGCACAAGACGGTCTGCAATTTTGTTATAGTATTTCGTTCCTTTGATTGGGTACGAAACCGTCGTGAAGAAGATATCTGGATTTGACGCCCGCACATGATCGATCGTCGCTTCGATATCCTCCAGCTCCTCGCCTTCATATCCCCACATCAGGAACATTCCACTCTGTATGCCTCGCTCTCGGCTCATGCGCACCGCGTCCTGTACCTGCTCCACCTTTACGCCCCGATCCATTGCATCGAGAATGCGCTGCGACCCGCTCTCCGAGCCAATCCAGAGACGAAAACAACCCAGTTCCGCCAGCAAATCGAGCACTTCTGCATTCAGTCTGTCCGCGCGTGAGATGCATTCAAAGGGAATTCGAAGACCTCTCCGTTTCATCTCGGCGGCATAGCGGCGAATCCAGTCGTGGTTGATGGTGAAGACATCATCGGAGATCCAGACCATCTCGGGCGAGTATTCACCGAGCAGCCATTCCACTTCATCGACGACCATCACAGGGTCGCGTCGTCGGTGCGATTGACCGTAGACCTGATGGCTGCACCAGTTACAGCGAAAAGGGCAACCACGGGCTGTGATGAAATTCACAGAGCCGCTGCCGTGGTGCGTTCGCCATGTGTCCACGTATTTCTGGACATTGATTGCTTCCCTCGCAGGCCATGGCTGCATGTCCAGATTCGCAATCTGGCCGCGAGGAGCTCCCCGCATCATTCTGGAGTCTTCATCCAGCCACGAGAGTCCAGCGATCTTCGTGAAACTTGGCTCGTCGCAACGCAAGGCCTGTAACAACTCCTCCATAGTGATTTCGCCTTCTCCCGAAACGACGAAATCAGCCCCGGCCTGGAGATACTCCAGCGTATAAGCGCCGGGTTCAGGACCCCCTACCACGGTCTTCCATCCAGCCTCGCGCGCAACGCCCAGAATCTCAATCACATTACCGCGAGTCATCAGGTTCGCGTAAACTCCCAGGACGGACGGCTTCTCGCAGCGCAGGTAGTGGAAGAGGTCTCCGCGGCTGGCAAAGGTCGTATCGAAAACATCGACGTCGAATCCCTTTTTGCGAAGATGCGAGCAGAGGTAGAGGATTCCGAGGGGCGCATAAGGTTTCATAATCTGCTGTTCTTTTGGATCCTCGAAGAGAAAATATCCATGGGTCAGAAGAAGGTCACGCATCTATGCCTCCCTGGTCCAGGTCAACTCGCGAAGAGGAACGATGACAGAGGAATTCGCGGCAGCGATCCCTTCTTCCAATGACACCAGCGAATCCGCGTTCCGGCTTACCGGTTCCAGTTCGTGGACTTGGTGCCACAAGGCTTCGACCTGGAAGTTCATCCTGCATGGAATCTCTGCCTCGTGCCAGGAGTCGACCTCAGCGTGTAAAGCCTCGCGGACAGCGCGATAGAAATCGGTCGTATAAGCTCCCTTGAACATGATGCAAAGGTCGTCGCTATCCTTCCAATTCCGTTTGCGTCCGAGTTGCGCTTGCACGCGCTCATAAAACACGGTGCGCGGCAGAGGATATGAAAACGAGATGCCAATGTCGTCCGGACGTGTCTCACGAACGAATCTGATCGTCTCCTGCAACTCTGTCCAGGTTTCGCCAGGATAACCGAACTGCAAAAAATAGCACGCACGAATGCCTGCCTCTTTCAACCTGCTGCGCGCAGAGATAACAGACGAGATCCGCAATCCTTTGTCCATGGCGTCGAGCACATTCTGCGAACCCGATTCGACACCCATCCAGACCTCGGCGCAGCCTGCGGACCCGAGATTCCGGACAGTTTGCTCGCTCATCAGGTCAGCGCGAGACTGTATTTTGAAAGGAACAACGGCATCTCTTCTTCTTACTTCTTCAACGAACTGCTCCACCCAGTGTTGATTCAACGCAAAAACATCGTCACCAAACCAAATGTGCTGCACTCCTACATCCGCCTTTAGCAGTCTCATCTCTTCCGCTACAGCCCATGCGGGACGCAGATGGAACTTATTTCCGGAGATCGGTTTTGCACACCAGTTACAGTGGTAAGGACACCCGCGACTCGAAACCATATTGGCTGAGAAATACCCGTAGGCTTTCATCCACGCCGCCCGATATGGCTCCAGATCAATCAGATCGCGTGATGGTAAAGGCAATTCTGCCCACGCGGGATTCTTCGAGAGCCTTTGCACGCTCCTGACCGGACGGCGACCCCCGTCGAGTTTGACCATACCGTCAATATCCGGTACTTTTCGGCCGTGAAGTATGGACGAACAGAGCTGCACCAGCGTCTCCTCCGCTTCACCGCACAGCACATAATCGAATCCATTTTCCAAGAACAATTCAGGATTGTCGGTCGAGTCCGAGCCGTGCACAACGACGACAGCGTCTACCGCCCGGGCCGCCGTCGAAATCTCCCGTGCCACTTCTCTCATGCGCGTCAAGCACATCTTCGAAAGAAAATTGAAGTCGTCCTCATAGACAGCCACGACCTTTGGGCGATGCCGCTGCAACATCCCCGCAAACTTTGCACCCGGCTCTTCGAGCATCGGGTCGAACACCGCAACAGTTATATTGTTTTCCCGTAGCGCAGTTGCAGCATAGAGCGTCCCGATCGGCGTGTAGGGCTGCATCTTGCGCAGTTGCTTCGCGTCGTATGGAAGATGATACGAGTGTGTCAGCAGTACGTCTGCCAAGGTTTACCTCCAAGCCTAACCGCAGGCTGGGTTAGCAAGCGGCTTCGGCCGGTGTGCGCGCCAGGCGCTTTGCATCAACAGCCGGTTTCATTTCCACGACCTTTTTCATCTGAGCATTTAGCCACAGCTCAACGGGTAGCTGATAAACATCGTGATCGAGTCTCCAGCGCGCCGGAAATGAAATTGCCTTCTGCGCCAGGCGTGTAATTTTGCCGCGATTATCAGCCCGGATCGGAATCCGATCAAATGCAATGCGCAGATAGTCTCGTATGACCTGTAGGCGTTCATGTTCGGCTCCATCGAGCCACGGAAGCCTGGTGTATCTCGGAAAGAAATCGGACCATTCCTCCAACGAGGTTGGCATATCGATCCCGAGTTCGGTCGTTCGCTCAAAGATAGGAGAGCCCGGATAAGGCGTGAAGATATTGGTCCAAAACTCACTTCCCGGAAACCGCCTGCATACATCCATCATGAAATTGATCGTCTCGCGCCGTTCTTTGTTCGTTTCCCCTGGGAATGCGAAGATGATATTGAATGAAGGACGGATGCCGGCTTCGAGGCAACGCGCCGCGCTCTCATAAATAGACTCGAAGTCTTGCCAATCCTTGTGCATCGCCTTCAAGACCGTATGCGAGCCGGAGTCCACACCCTGGCAGATCTGGTGAAGGCCGGACCGACGAAGCAGTTTCAGATCTTCGGGCGTCAAGCGCGAGGTCATGTTCGTGGTGGCCTGTATGCTCCATCGATAATGTGAATTCTCCCTGACCAGTCCTTCTGCGATTCCGCGAGCGCGGTCCAGATCGACCAGAAAATTGTCATCGACGATCCAGAGCATTTCCAGCGAGTAACGCCTGCTCAGGTCAACCGTTTCCTCTACAAACTGTTCGGGGGGCAGTGCATTCCACTTCCGCCCGTACACCCCCGAGTTCGTGCAATACGCGCAGTTAAACGGGCACGCCAAACTCGATGTATACATTGCCCAGCGTCGCCCACATCCGCGCTCATACGCATCGAAGTCGGCAATTTCGTATGCCTTTGGTGGCATCTCGACGAGCGGCTTTAGCGCGCGTTCCGGGGTCATGATCAACCGTCCATCTCGTTTGAATCCGATGCCGGGGATCAGATCGGGCGCCGCACCTGCTTGTATATGCTGAACTAGTTCCAGTAATGCGTACTCGCCCTGGCCGCGCACGATGTAGTCGATGTACGGCGCTTCTAGCGTCTGCTTTGGCAAGAGCGACGGATGCCATCCACCCAAAATAATCGGGAATTTCGGATTCCACGCTTTGATTGACTTAGCGATGTCTACCGTCTCCCGGATCATCGGACCAGTTACAAGCGAGATGCCAAGACATAACGCGTCGCGCACCTCGGATAAGACCCGCTGTTTGAAATTCGGTGTGATGGTAGAGTCGACCAGGACCACCTCGAACCCTGCGCGCTTCAACGGCGTAGCTACCGCGAGGATTCCAAGCGGCGCCGTCGCCTCAGAACTGGCGAATGAGGGAAAGAAGAAAACGACCTTCTTGGATGGACGCAAGAGACACCCTCCACTCTGCTATAGGAAGCCTAGACCTGCCCCATATGATCGGTTGTCGCGAAATTGTCAACTGAATGTAATCTCTGCACAGAGTTCCACGGCGTTCAGTTCAATGAGATGAGCGTTATTTGAGCTGGTGTTGTGGCTCGTTGGAGACGCTCTCCTCGCACAATTAGAGAGGCCCATTCTTCTGAAGCAGGTGTCGCTCCAGCGAAGTCTTCAAAAGGGAAACGTTTTCGCGGAGCCGCCATGCCTGATACATGCCGTAGATTACGCATAACTGTTCATCGCGGGCCGGCGCCTCGTCGGATACAACCCTAGCAACAAAGAACATATGGCTGCCGAACCTCTGGATTTGCTCCGCTTCCATTTCTCTGACTCGGAGAGCGAAACTCGGAACCGGAATTCCCAGCGTTCTCGATGTTATGAGGGCAAATGGGAGTTGATCGCCGCGATCGACTGCTTGTAATGGTGAGTAGAAAACTGGTAGACCAATGGCGCATACCGCGTCGGCACGCTACTCAGAGCCACTTTGCGTGTGCATTCCACAGACTGACGGTAGTCCATGTGTCGTTTAGGCCGAAGCCAAACCCGCCTTGCCCTAAATCGCCCACCATAAGTACTGTAAAGATATTGGCGCAAAAGTCGCCGTTGACACTCATGAGACTTTTGGGATGGGGGCGAATATACGTAAACCATGAGGTGCGATATTGGAGAAAAGACATGTTCACGTTGGTCGTGTTAACGAATTTCTAATTCTCATAGATCCGCCACAGATAGTGAGCCCCCGAGCGGGCGCGGGGCAGACAATAGTTGGCAGCGCTTCGTGGCGTGAAGAAGATTAGCTAGGTCTGACTAAACAACCCTGGTCGCCCGCAAGTGTCGAAACAGTAAGGCGAATTTACCCGGAAACCGTTCACACCACCAAACTGCGAGCTAGATTTCTGCCGACCGTGTTCGTTTTTCCATTTTCCATTGCCTACATATGTATAGGGCTCTTCCGCTCTTTGCACGCTGCCACTCCCGTTCGAGGTGCATAGGGCTACTGCTCGCCCGCTATCAGGGTTCGCTCCGAAATGGGGATCGGACGCGATTGCTTTAGCAGAACACGCCAGGGTGCTTTCTGGAACGAAACTCGTCCAGCTTGTCCGAAGGCTCCAACGTCAGACCGGTCGCACACAGGAGAAATACTGACGATTCGTCATTAAGTACGGTATCAAGGCGGAGGTGAATAACCGTCGCTGGCACGTGCCTCTTCACGCCACGGCTACCGAGGCATTGCAGAAGTACACAGCTTTTCGGCGACTCTATGTGCCCGTGCAACCGGAAGCATTCTTCTTCGTCTCCGCATCGGGCGCAGGCTCGGTGAACCGAACCGTTCATAGTGCTTTCGAACGGTTACGAGCTGAACTGGGCTGGGTTGCACGCGGCACCCACGCGGCGCCGCGCATCCACGACCGGAGACATACGTTCATCTGCCGGCGCGTCCAACAGTGGCATCAGCAGGGCGCCACGATCGATAACGCGATGGCGGCGCTGTCGACCTATGTTGGACACGCCAAGGTGTCCGACACCTATTGGTATCTGACCGCTGTCCCCGACCTGATGGCCATAGCGGGAAGGAACTTCGAAATGTTTGCATTGAAGTCCAAGGAGGACAGCCGTGGTTAGATTTCCACCAACGTCGTCCTTCGCGATGCTGTTGCAACGCTTCTTCGATCATCTTCAGCAACATCGGGCACTCAGTTTCCGCACGATCTCAGCCTACAGAGACACCTTCAAGCTGCTGCTCCGTTTTGCCGAAAAGCATCTCGGAAAAACTCCTGTCAACCTCGCCCTTGCCGATCTTGATGCGGAGTTTATCCTGGCCTTCCTCGATCACCTTGAACGCGAACGGCACAACGCAACTCGGAGCCGCAACGCCCGACTTGCAGCCCTCCGATCTTTTCTGAAGTACGCGGCTCATCACGATATGAACGCGCTGCCCATCCCACGTCCAGTTACTTCGACTGAGCTATGACGGTCAGTGCGACGGTCGTGGTTTGCAGCATAAAAGCGCCGGACGATGCGTTGATGATGACCGTGTAATTCTGGGAAACTGGTGGAGGGGAAGACGGCACGCTTGATGAACCTCCGCACCCGGAGCTGAACACCACTCCGGCCAAGACGATCAGAACGAGAATTTTAGCGGGGATTTGCTTCTTCCCTCCTATGAAGCACATCAATCCTGCTAAGGTTGTCGCGAGGATTGCCGGTCCTCCGCTCCGGGGCAGCGCCACACTCGATGAGGGTGTCGTCACCGTCAGCGTCGTTTGAGCGTTGGCTCCTGACGGGGTCACAGTTTGAGGTGAGAAATTGCAGGAGGCGCCCGAGGGTAACCCGGTGCACGCAAAAGAAACTGCGGAATTGAATCCGTAGAGCGGGGTAACAGTGATCGTCGTCGAAGCGCTGCCGCCAGCATCGAGGCCGGAGTTGCACTGACGAAGAAATTAGGCGATGTGATGGTCTAGATTGCACTGGCTACTGCGCTCGTAGAATAAGTCGTAGCCTCAGCAAAGGCCTTTACCGTTCGAGACTGCGTGAGCGTAAAGGGCCCACCATATTGCTCATAACCCACAGTCGTCGGTGTTGATCCGTAGGTGGTGTAAAAGATGGTCGCGCCGTCAGCAGCGTCACTAAGGGCGAGGGTTTGCAAAGACGAGTAGACGCCGCGCGCCAACCGTTCGAGACGGCCACAGTGTGCAAGCCGAACAAGGACGGAATCGAGTATGTCTACGCTTCGAGCCTGCTTCGATGTCAGCAGTCCTTCATTCTCGTCGGCAAATTCAATCAGCTCGTTCATCCTCGATCGGGGCACAGTGCGACTATGACTCGCCACGTTGTAGTACGTCAATATAGTTCCATAATTGAATGATATTGACTCGTATGGATGGGATAAAAGTCCCATATCTTGTTCATCTTGAAATGTTTGTTATGTGTAACCAAGGGTTCCTTCCACACCCTCCGGTATCGTCTGGAGAATTGGCGATTGGTCGTCAAAAACTGGGCACATGTCGTCATGCTCTATTCAATCGCGGACATTAGTACTTTCTCGGCAAATCTGCACGGCATTCCTATCAACTGACTTCGGTCAGCTTGGTGGTCGGGATCGTGAAGGACGTTTGCGGGACTGATCCTGATTCCGTTAAGAGCTTTCAGCTGTTAAGTGCGGCGATTAGGAGGCGTAATCGCCGCACTATGTACGTGGATTAGTCCTTGAAATTGCGCCGAATAAGCGCTATATTCGCTGCATATCGTGCGGAGAATAGCAAGCAATACCTACATTCACGAGCGGCCCAATTGGCCGAAATTCCGCTGGGATTCCGAGCGGATTTCCCAGCGGTTGGTCGAGGTGCGACACCGGCAAGGACGCTTAATTGGCCGTATGGAGGGGCTTGGCTTCCAGCTTCGCAAGGAAGCGGTACTGAACACCCTTACCGAGGATGTACTCAAATCGAGCGAGATTGAAGGAGAGAAGCTCGATAGGAATCAGGTTCGCTCCTCGATTGCACGTCGGCTGGGAATTGACATCGGAGGCCTGACACCCGCGGATCGTGACGTGGAGGGCGTTGTTGAAATGATGCTGGATGCAACCCAGCACTACGATCAACCATTGAGGGCGCAGCGCTTGTATGATTGGCACGCCGCGTTGTTTCCAACCGGCCGAAGCGGAATGTCGCGGATTAACGTAGGCGCATGGCGAAACGCCAAGAATCGCCCCATGCAAGTCGTTTCAGGGCCAATTGGCAAGGAGCGAGTTCATTATGAAGCCCCACTTGCCGCCCGCCTTCGCGGAGAAATGAAGCAATTCTTGGACTGGTTTAATAAAGAGAGTTCGACCGACCTCGTGCTCAAGGCAGGTGTGGCGCATCTGTGGTTCGTCACCATTCATCCATTCGAGGACGGCAACGGACGAATAGCGCGCGCGATTGCCGATATGGTACTGGCGCGGTCAGAACACAGCCCCCAACGCTTCTACAGCATGTCGGCCCAGATTCAGCAGGAACGGAAAGCTTACTACGAGATTCTCGAATCGACCCAGAAAGGCGATCTCGATATTACGCGCTGGCTCGAATGGTTTCTGGCATGTCTCGGGCGCGCCTTCGACCATGCGGAGACCATCTTGGCCGCCGTGCTCAATAAGGCCCGCTTCTGGGACCGGTTCCCCGGAACGGAGTTCAACGAGCGGCAGCGCAGCATGATCAACCGGCTCTT
>Ga0187890_10001763_pt1 | contig 15365 bp, 18 predicted proteins | sample June2016WEW_21_1_FD_133005 | JGI IMG/M metagenome (GOLD analysis project Ga0187890, IMG submission 133005) | Peatland microbial communities from SPRUCE experiment site at the Marcell Experimental Forest, Minnesota, USA - June2016WEW_21_10 | ecosystem: Environmental > Terrestrial > Soil >... | reverse complement strand
GAGATGCTGCTCGGCGAGGTCTTTGTCCTGCTGAATTTCCTGCGTCGCCTCGAAATTCCCGGCCGCCAAAACCGCTCGCGCGGTCTGATGCGTTCGCGCCAGATGGCTGGTGACCCAAATAGCGTGTCGCGGCAAAAGCGCCGCGAGACTAGAAAAGACGCGCGCATCGCTGCAATCGCAGGGCAAATCCGTTTGGCCGTAAATGCGGCCTTCGTCCCCGCGGACCGGTGCGTGGCGAATCCACCACCAGCGTGTGCGCACGAATCCGTCTTGAGCAGCCTTGCTCGCCACGATCTGGTCCAGTGTTGCGGCTTCGGACAAACCTCGCTCCCGGCGCCTGTTGGATGCTCTGATTACGGGCAGCGATTCCCCGATTCAAGCGCAAATGCGAAGACCCGGTTTCTTTGACGACTGGCGCACGCGTAGCCACAATAGGGCTACAAATAAAGACCAAAGCATCGCTACAGCACCGCCAAAGGGATCTTTATGCCTCCGCTCAGCAACCTCGCCGTTCGCGACGTCGAAACTTTGGTGCATCCCTACATCAATCTCGCGAGCTTCCGCGAAACCGGGCCGCTCGTCATCGAGCGCGGGCAGGGCGTCTATGTCTACGACACCGACGGCAAGCCCTACATCGAGGGCATGGCGGGTCTCTGGTGCACGGCGCTGGGCTACGGCAACGAGGAATTGGTGGAGGCCGCCGCCATGCAGATGCGCAAACTCTCGTTTGCACATCTCTTCACCGGCAGGAGCCACGATCCGGCGATCGAGCTTGCCGAGAAGCTCAAAGAGATCGCGCCGGTGCCAATCTCGAAGGTGTTCTTCTGCAATTCCGGGTCGGAGGCGAACGATACCCAGATCAAACTCGTCTGGTATCTCAACAATGCGCGCGGCCGGCCGCAGAAGAAAAAGATCATCAGCCGCGTGAAGGCCTATCACGGCGTCACCATCGCTGCCGCCTCGCTCACCGGGCTCCCCGCCAACCATCGGGACTTCGACCTTCCCTTGCCCGGGTTTCTGCACGCGGGATGTCCGCACCACTACCGCTACGCGCATGACGGCGAAACCGAAGAGGAATTCGCCTCGCGGCTTGCCGACGAGTTCGAAGCATTGATTGTCAAGGAAGGACCGGAAACGGTTGCGGCGTTCATCGCCGAGCCGGTGATGGGCGCGGGCGGCGTCATCGTGCCGCCGAAGACTTATTTCCAGAAAATCATGGCGGTGTGCGCCAAGCACGATTTGTTTGTGATCAGTGACGAGGTGATTTGCGGGTTCGGGCGGCTCGGCACGTTGTTCGGCTGCGAGAAGCTCGGCTTCAAGCCCCAGTCGATCTCCGTCGCCAAGGCGTTGTCGTCGGCTTATCTGCCGATCGCCGCAGTCATGATACCGGAGCTGATGTATGAAGCGCTGCTGGCCGAGAGCAAAAAGATCGGCGTGTTCGGCCACGGCTTCACCTATGGCGGTCACCCGGTTTCCGCAGCCGTCGCGGTCAAGACGCTCGAAATATACGCGCGCGACCGCATCATCGAGAAGGCCGCCAAACGCGCTCCACTGTTCCAGGCGCGGCTCAAGGCGCTCGGCGATCATCCGCTGGTCGGTGAAGCACGCGGACTTGGTCTGATCGGCGGCCTGGAACTTGTCGCCGACAAAGCCAGCAAGCGTTCGTTCGCCGCGCCGCACGGCGTCGGCGCCGGCGTTGTCCGTTTCGCCGAGGCGGAAGGTCTGATCGTGCGCTCGGTGCTGGGCGACGTGCTGACGCTGTCGCCGCCGCTCGTCATTAACGCCGGGGAAATCGAGGAGCTTTTCGATCGCCTGACGCGCGCGCTGGACAAGACACTTGATTGGGTGACGCGCGAGGGCCTCAGGCAGGCTTGATGCGGGCTTCATTCGGTCTGCTGCGACAAAGTGGAACGTTCCGGAGATTGCATGCCGTAATGAACGCTCCATTCATGACTTGCGCGCTAATTGGCGCGCTATGAACGAAGCTGTACCGAAAGAACGACAAACGAGGCCGCAACGCCGCCCGGAAGGGCGCGCGTGACCCGGCGCCGCGTTCTTGCCGGCGCAGCCGGGCTAATCGGCCTCTCCGCGGTCGCAACCGGCGCCTACGCCAGCGCCATCGAACCGCAAAGCCTCGTCGTCACGCGCTACGCGCTCAATCCGCCCGGCTGGCCGGCGGGCCGCAAGCTTTCCATGACCGTCATCGCGGACCTCCACGCCGGCGGCCCGGACATGACATTGACCCACATTCGCCGCGTGGCAGATACCGCCGGTCGGTTGAAATCCGACCTTGTCATCCTGCTCGGCGATTACACCGCGACATACCGTTTTGTGAATGAGCGCATTCCTTACGCGGTCTGGGCGGGCGAACTGGCGCGGATCGGCGCGCCGCTCGGCACATGGGCGATCCTCGGCAATCACGATTGGTGGCACAACGTTGCCGACTTCCGCTGCGCGCTAACGGATGCGGGTATTCCGCTGCTTGAGAACGACGCGGTGATGCTGGGCGCCGAGGGAGAGCGATTTTGGCTCGCCGGTCTCGGCGATCAGCTCGCGTATCGGCTTGGGCACGGCCGGTTCCGCGGTGTCGACGACCTGCCGAAAACGCTGGCGCAGGTGGGAACGGACGATCCCGTCATCCTCCTCGCGCACGAGCCCGACATTTTCCCGCACGCACCCGCGCGCGTCGCTCTGACGCTGAGCGGCCACACCCACGGCGGACAAATTCGGCTGCCGCTGATCTGGCCGGCCTTTGTTCCTTCGAAATATGGCGCGCGCTTCGCCTACGGCCACGTGATCGAGGAGGACCGCCACTTGATCGTGTCAGGCGGCCTCGGCACCAGCTTCATTCCGGCCCGCCTCGGCGTGCCGCCGGAAATCGTGCACATCCAGCTCGGCGTCTAGAACATGATTCGGAAAAAGCCCGCCCCGGACTTGATCTGGGGCGGCAGGCGGATTTCCGACAAGGTTCTTGCCCCACATAGGAAACAAGGTTCTTGCTCCACATAGGAAAATGGCGTCGACCGGGTCGGCGCCAAGGTGCTTATCCGCGTCTTGAAACGTGAGTGTTTTAGTTCGCGGTATACCCCCGTGCCCCTCCCGCCATGCGCGCGCTGAACAATCCGTCGTTTTGATGCGGCGCCAGTACGATGACCAACGTGCCGACTTTGACGTGATTGTAGAGATCAATCGAGTCCTCGTTGGTCATGCGGATGCAGCCTGACGAGACGGCGCTGCCGATATATTCCGGCTGATTGGTGCCGTGGATGCGATACAGCGTGTCCTTGTTCCCGGAGAAGAGATACATGCCGCGCGCGCCCATTGGATTGTGTGGGCCGCCGGTCACATATTCCGGCAATGGCCCAAGCCGCGTTTGCTCGCTGGGCGTCGGATGCCAAGCCGGCCATTCTTCCATACGGCCGATCTTTGCGATGCCGCTCCAGACTTGCGCCTCCTCGCCGACCGCGATGCCGTAGCGGAGCGCCTTGCCCTGGGGCATCACGTAGTAGAGGAATTTATTGTCGGTATCGATGACGACCGTGCCGGGCGCTTCCTTGCGGTGATACTCAACGATGTGCCGGCGGTAGGTTTCAGAAACCGCCGCCTGATTGTACGGCAGATTGGACATCAAATCCTTGTCGCGCTGCTTCCAGCTGGCGTCGCCCGCGGGATCCAGCGTCCCGCCGGCCATATCTTGCACGCAGCCGCCGAGCGCGACGGCGACAATTACGAATGCTAGCACACGCATGGCCATGAGATACCCACTCTTCCGCCTGTCCCAGCCGTGAATCTACCCCGGAAATGTCTAGCGAAATCGTATTGATCAATCCAGCGGTCGGCAGCCCTCGGCACTGACGTCGACGCCAAGTGTTGCAGGAATGTCGCACTTTTCCCTTGACTGCTCGTGTGTTTTTCCACGTAGGCCCCAATGAGTATGTTTTGCACACCTTAACCAAGGGTTTACCAGGATTCGTGTCAGATGCAGAACGCGGCAAGTGGACGGGAAATGTCACGCCGGCGGACGATTTGTCGCCCATTTCCGCCGCACTCGCCGCTTACGACCGCATCATCGCTTACGACAAGGGAATGGGGTTCACTAATGACGGATGTGACGGCCAAATCGGCTCAGAAGACCACCAATCAGCGCAAGCCTCGCAAGTCTTCCGACGAACATTTCGCGCTTCAGCTCTGCTACCGGCAAATCGGGATTTCCGCGGTCGCGGCGGCCGCGCGCTATCAAAGCGGCGCCAAAAATCCCGCATATGCGCCGCCTGCGATTGAATTGGACGAGCGCGGCGCCGCGGTCGCCTGATTGGCATTGTATTGGGCCGGCACGGCTCGGCCTTGGACGACAAAGGGGGACGCTAAGTCCCCCTTTTCATTTCACGGACAGTTGGAGCGCCGATCGAAGGGCTGCGTGGTCAGGGGTCAGGGGCTTGCGACCCATCGCTTCGTGTCCGTGCGCAAGCCACATTTCGCCGATCGCGGCGTCGATGCTCATCGCGTCGCTGTCCCGGAAACCCAGCAGTCAGGACGATACGATGAGGGTAAGCTCGGCGATCAAGTTAAGCCATTCCTCCCAGACCGCGAAAGCGGCGAGCGCGGCGATCGACAGCACAGCGATGAGAATTCCGATGGTCGATGCCGCCTGCCATTGCACCCCGGTGGAAAGGTCGAAAAGCCAAAAAGCCAAGGCGAAAAGAACAGGATCATGCCGAGGATCAAGTTCGCCATGTCGCAGAGCTTTGCGCTCGACCAATCGTCCATCACGGCTTCCCGCTTTTCCGCCGGCGCGGCTGCGGACCCGGCACCGCGCAGTGTTCAGGAAACGTCGAAACGCTCTCGAGGTTCCACGCCCGGCGTGTTGGCGGGCCGCGAACAAGCGACCCATCTGCGCCGGTGCGACGGTGGAGTTGATCGGTCGATGAGCAGCGAGAGCGATTTTTCCAAAGCCGAGATCGGCAACGGGCACCGCCTGTTTGCCGGCGAATGGATCTTTCTCTCGGCGGCCGGTTCGCTCGAATCGCTGCCGCGCCCGAAGGGGCTGGAGGTCGCGCTCGCCGGCCGCTCCAATGTCGGCAAATCGAGCCTGATCAACGCGCTCACCGGCCGCCGGTCGCTCGCGCGCACGTCGAATACGCCGGGCCGCACCCAGGAGCTGATTTTTTTCGGTGGCTCAAGCCAGTTGGTGCTGGTCGATTTGCCGGGCTACGGCTACGCCGCAGCCGCCAAGAGTAAGGTTACGGCGTGGACGAGGCTCATCCACGATTATCTGCACGGCCGTGCCGCGCTCGGACGCGTCTATGTACTGATCGATGCTCGCCACGGCCTGAAAACGGTTGATGAGGCGATTCTCGATACGCTCGGAAAGGCCGCGGTCAGCCATGAGATCGTGCTCACGAAGTGCGATCAAGTGAGCGAGGCGGAACTGGCGAAATGCAGCGATTCCGTAATGACGGCAATCCGGAAGCGGCCGGCGGCGTTTCCCGACCTCATCGCGACCTCGGCGCGGACTGGCGCCGGCATTCCGGCTTTGCGCGCGGCCATCGCGCGCTTGATGCACGAACGGAGCTGAGGCCGTCGGCACGGCCGCGATAGACGAGCCCCGGTCCAATTCAGTCCTTTCGCCGTGTTGCGGACCCCGCTAAAAGGCAGCGTCTTCCGTCCGACGTCCCTTCCCGGTTGAGCGGCTTTATGAGTGTTTCGGATCACGAGATTGCTCGCGTCCTCTCCGAGGCCCTGCCCTATATGCAGCGGTACGACGAGGAGACCATCGTCATAAAATACGGCGGCCACGCCATGGGCGACGAACACCTGGCGCGCGAATTCGCCCGCGATGTAGTGCTCCTGGAGCAGACCGCGATCAATCCGATCGTCGTCCATGGCGGCGGCCCGCAGATCGAGGCCATGCTGAAAAAACTCGGCGTCCAGTCGCAGTACGCTGCCGGCTTGCGCATCACCGACGAAAAGACGCTGGAAGTCGTCGAGATGGTGCTGGCCGGCTCGATCAATAAGCAGATTGTCGGCTACATCAACGAGGCCGGCGGCAAGGCGGTCGGACTTTGCGGCAAGGACGGCAACATGGTGATCGCGCGCAAGCTGACGCGCGCGGTCGTCGACTCCGGCTCGGAATTTGACGTTGATCTCGGCTTCGTCGGCGAACCGGAAAAGGTCGACACCACCGTGCTCACGCAGATTCTCGGCCGCGAGCTCATTCCGGTGCTGGCGCCGGTCTGCGCCGCGGCGAATGGGGGTACCTACAACGTCAATGCCGACACGTTCGCCGGCGCAATTGCCGGCGCGCTCAAGGCGAAACGCCTTTTGCTCCTGACCGACGTCCCCGGCGTGCTCGACAAATCGAAAAAGCTCATCAAGGAACTGTCCGCCGACGAGGCCCGCCGCCTCATTGCCGACGGTACGATTTCCGGCGGCATGATTCCCAAAGTCGAGACCTGCATCGACGCTCTGGAACGCGGCGTCGAGGGCGTCGTCATCCTCGACGGGAAGGTGCCGCATGCCGTGCTGCTCGAACTGTTCACCGAGCTCGGCGCCGGCACACTCATTCACAATTAGGCGCCAACGCCTGCGGATGGTTGCTCCGCGCGAAGCGCCGATCGATCTCGTCACAGAACGCAACGACGCCTGCTCCGAGGCGGCGCGCCAGCTTCATCGCCAAGTCGTTGATCGGGCAGAACGCGACCGCGCAAAGAATAGCAATCGGGAGTAGCGCTGCGCCGACGATCCACCGCTGCATCTCGGGCACAAAGCCGAGCGACGCCAAGAGAGCGAGACCCCGCGGCGCCAACGAATAGATGACAATTGCTTGCACCAGATAGAGCGGGAAGGAGATCCAGCCAAGAAAGCTGCTGAGGCGGCTTTCAAAAAGTCGACGTACCGGTGCGCAGAAGACGGCGCCTGCGGTCAGGCAAGTCGTTCCGGCAACGTAGACAAAGCCGAACCAGGTATTCGGCAGCAAGATCAGCAGGAGCCCGAGAACGATGAGCGCCACGCCGGGCCGATTTGCCCTTGTCGACGGCGCGACGAGGGGAAACAAATCCGCCATCAGGACGCCGGCGACGAACAGCGCGAAATAGGTCTGCAAAGCGGCAAGCGACACGAACAACGCGCCCAAAACCAAGGTCCGCCGTCGGGAAGGTCGCAGATAGGCGACAATCGCGAACACCATGAAGGAGCCGTAGAACTCGTAGGACATGGTCCACAATGGTGGATCGTAGGTCTCGGCGCTCGAGTAGGCGACAAACACCTTGAGCAACGAGAAGCTCAAGAGTTGCTTGATGGTCGGCGTGAACGTCAGGAACAGATCCAGCGGCGGCGGCCGTTGCATCGCGGGAGGAATGATCCCCAGTAGAAGCAATCCATAGGTAATGGCGCAGATCGCAAATATTGGAACGGCCAGTCGCAGGTAGCGTCCGGCGGCGATCCGGGCCAATACTCTGCCGTCGCCGGAGTCGAGATAGCGGATCGACAGCGAAAATCCGGAGATCACGAAGAAGACGCAGACAGCTAGCGTGCCGTTGAGGAAGAAGACCTTCGCCCACAAGGCTCGATCGGCCATGAAGCCGTTCGCGGGCAGACCGTCGATGAACACGTGGTGCAACAGCACGACAAGCGCGGCCCAGCCGCGTAGCCCATCGAGAAATCGGAAGTGCCGGGCGTCGGCTTCCTTCATCGCCGAGTGTTGCGCTTGCATGCCGGCGATGGTGGCCGACGGCCGTTAAGGCTGGGACAATCGGGATGGTTAACGACCGGTTCCGATTCGGCGGCGTTAAGCGACCGGTGCACAAATGAACAACGTTGCCTTTACCAATGACCGGGTAACAGTTGCGCCTTCTCGGACGTCGCGGAGGCGCGCTTGGACTTCTCGCCAGGCATCTCGTATTTTTTGGGCCAGCTGGGCAAAGCGTTTTTTGCTCCCGGCTCTCAGGTCTCGCTTCTGTCGCTGCTGTGCGCGTTCTTCATCGCGCTCGTTGTCGTCGGCGCGCGACGTTTAAAAAAAGGACGGCGCGTTCGCCTGAAATCTTTGCTGCGCGCGCTGTTCCCGAAACATATCGTCATGAGTCGATCGAGCTTGGCGGATCTCGGCTATTTCTATTTCAATTTGTTCCTGTTCGGGATCATCTTCGGGTGGGCGCTACTTTCGTATGAAGTGCTGAGTCACAGCGTTGCCGATCTGCTGACGGCAACGTTCGGTCCGAGACAGCCGCCGGCGTTGCCGATATTCGTTTCCAGGACGGTCATCACCGTCATGCTGTTCCTGGCCTACGAACTCGGTTACTGGCTCAATCACTATCTGTCCCATCGGATACCGTTTCTCTGGGAGTTCCACAAAGTCCATCACTCGGCGACGGTACTGACGCCGCTGACGAATTTTCGCGTCCATCCGGTTTATATGTGCATCTTCCTCAACATCCTGGCCGTCTTCACCGGGCTGGCGAACGGCGTCGGCGACTACCTCTTCGGCCCGACGACGCATCAATATGGCTTGTCGGAGAATAATCTCATCCTCGTGTTCTTCATCTACCTTTATGTGCATCTACAGCACACGCAGCTTTGGATCTCGTTCACCGGGTGGCTGGGCCATCTGCTCATGAGTCCGGCGCATCACCAGATTCATCACTCGCGCAATCCCGATCACTTCAACAAGAACCTGGGAAGCTGCCTTGCGTTGTGGGACTGGCTGTTCGGCACCTTGCATATCCCCTCGGGGGAGCCTGAGGTGCTTAAATTCGGCGTCGAACCGGATCGTCCGCACGCGCACACGATCAGGGGCGAGTTTATCGCACCATTCGGGCGTGCCGCGCTGCTGCTTAAGCACCTCATCGAGCGGCGGTCGCAGCCGGTTCCGTTGCGGGCTCCGGAGCAAAAGCGGGCTTAGGTCTTCGCTTCGGGTTGCGACGCTCGCTGCCGCCGCGTATGTGCTCATGAGTATGCGTCCACCAGAGCCTCCTTCAGCTTGAATTTCCGTTTTGTCTTCTCCTCGGCGCCCGGGATTGCCGCAGCGGTCGCGCTCGGTGTCTCCGACGTGCTCGTCAAGATCATCGCCGCGGCCCACTGCGACGTCCTGACTATGCTGTCGTTCCGCGGCGTCGTCGGTCTCGCCTTCATGACGATTTGGCTGCGAGTGGGTCCGAAGCCACCGACCGGCGCGCGCGTGCGCTGGATATCGCTTGGCATCGGTGTGCTGTTCGCCGTTCTGATCTTTTGTCTGTTCAAGGCGATCGAGGCGAACGACGTGCCGACAGCGGCGCTCACCTATTTCGCCTATCCATTGCTGACTGGTCTGGCCGCCTCGGCGACCGGTCTTGAGCCGTTGCGGTGGCAAGGCGCGGCGTGCGCGTTCGCGGCGTTTTGCGGGCTCGCGATCATGATCGGTGCTCATCCGGCGGGTCTGGCGCTCGGCGGCATCGCTTACGCACTCGGGGCGGCGTTCTGCCGAACCGGCGTTCTCATCGTCACACGCGCATTCCTCGTCGGCGCCGATGCGCGGCTGACGACATGGTACTCGGTGATCGCACAAACCGTGATCTTCGTCGGGTTGTCGGCGGCGACTGGGACGTGGCACCCGCCGCAGACCGATGCGGGCTGGGTGGCCTTGATCGCGATGAGCGTTGCGACCACGGCTGGCATCCTCTTTATATTTGTTTCGACCTTGCGCATCGGTCCTTTTCGCACGGCGCTGGTGATGAATCTCGAGCCGCTGATCGCGATGGTGTTGAGCGCGCTCGCGCTGGGGGACGTGATTACGCCGCTACAGGCGCTCGGCAGCGGCATCATGCTCGCCGCGCTGGTGGCGTTTCAGCTGTTGAGATGATGACCGGCTTTGTGGCGGCGGATGGCCGGAATGCGCTTTCTGTGTGTTCACGCATCGATGATCCACGAGGGGGCGCGACGGAGTGTCATGCGCCATTCATGCTGGCGGTCACAAACGCGGCCAACTTGAAGCTAATGCTTAGCCACTCCGTAACATCCAAGTCATCGTGGTGAGGATGGACCATGCGCGGGTTCCACTCTTCTTCATTTGATCCCCAGACGCTTGTCGTCCTCGAGGCAGCTTTCGACGAGGCGTGGCTGACGCTCAAGGCTGTCGGCAACAGCACGGTGCGCCCGGACGAATTGGCCCGCTCGGTGCTGCGGCTTGCCATGGAGGGCGAACGCGACCCGGTTCGCCTCCACGACGGAGCGCTGAAGGGATCGCTTCCGGCGGCGTCGTGGCGGGAGGCGGGCTAAGGGATCTTCGGCCGGGCGACCACCGTCAGGAATGGGAAATCAGCATCGCGACGGCGGCGAGCGCCGCGGCGGCCAGCGTGCCGATGAGCGCCGCCTGCACGAATGGAATTGACCTGCGCAATGCCCGCCGCATCGATTGCTCCCAGCCCGCCGGTTGCTAAAACTTGGTTCGGCGAGCCTCCTCGCCAGCAACTGTGGCAACAACGAGTCGCCGGAAATGATTGAACGCCAAATCCGCGGCTTCGACGCGGTCGAGACTTGGGTCTTCGATCTCGACAACACGCTCTATCCGCATCACCTCAACCTCTGGGAGCAGGTTGACGTGCGCATCCGCGACTACATCGCCGGCTTCCTCAAGGTCACGCATGACGAGGCCTTCCGGTTGCAAAAGGACTACTATCGGCGTTACGGCACCAGCTTGCGCGGACTCATGGAGGAGCACGGCCTCGATCCGGACGAATTCCTCGAACTCGTGCATGAGATCGATTATTCGCCGCTCACGCCCGACCCGGTGCTCGGCGAAGCGATCGCCCGCTTATCCGGACGCAAGCTCATTCTCACAAACGGCACGCGCCGTCATGCCGAAACGGTGATGCGCAGGCTCGAAATCGAACAGCGTTTCGAGGACATCTTCGACATCGCCGCCGCCGAGCTTGAGCCAAAGCCTCGGCCGGCGGTTTACGACCGCTTCCTTGCCCGTCACCACGTCGATCCGGCCAAGGCGGCGATTTTCGAGGACCTCTCCCGCAACCTCGAAGTCCCGCACGGGCGCGGCATGACCACGGTGCTAGTGGTGCCAACCGGCACCCGCGAGGTATTTCGCGAGGAGTGGGAGCTTGCCGGCCGCGATGCGCCCCACGTCGATCACGTCACCGACGATCTTGCCGCTTTTTTGCGCGGTATCGCCGATGCGCGCGGCCATGGCGACTAGGGCTGCCACATCATTTAGAGGTAGCCGGCAAGTCCGCCAATATGCCAAGCGACAGGAATGAGAACCGCTATAGTGAGACCAGAACCGCGCCGATAGACCAACTGGGTTTGATTATCGCCGCGTAACGCGCTCAAGCCGCCATAGATAATCGCATAGATCAGCATCCAGAACGCGAGCTTGTACAAACCCGGCCAGTAAAAGACGCCGGCACCGACGGCGATTCCCATCGGGATCATTGCATGTCCTTTGATAGCGTTGCTTACAATCGGGCCAGGCAAAAATGGTTCCAACTTTGGCGCTGGCGCGGGCTGGTGCTTGACATCGCGCATGCGCACTCCGACAAACCGCGCAAGCAGGGGATTCCTCTCATGTCGGCCGCCGAACTCGCCAAGACCGAAATCAAGACCGCAAGTAAGAGTCTTGCCGAAACCATCGATGCGGCTTTCGATCGCGGCGACGAGATCGGCCCCGCGACCAAGGGTGCGGTCCGTGAGGCAGTCGAGGATGCGCTTGACCTTCTCGACCGCGGCGCCGCGCGGGTGGCGGAAAGGGCGGCCAATGGCGCCTGGCACGTCAACCAATGGCTCAAGAAGGCGGTACTGCTGTCGTTTCGATTGAACGACATGGGCATCATCCCGGGCGGGCCCGGCCATGCGGCTTGGTGGGACAAGGTGCCATCTAAATTCGACGATTGGGACGATACGCACTTCCGCGCCGCCGGCTTTCGCGCGGTGCCGGGCTGTGTGGTGCGCCGTTCGGCCTATATCGCGCCGGGCGTGGTGCTGATGCCATCCTTCGTCAATCTCGGCGCTTATGTCGATCGCGGCACCATGATCGACACCTGGGCGACGGTCGGCTCCTGCGCGCAAATCGGCAAGAACTGCCACATCTCCGGCGGCGCGGGCATCGGCGGCGTGCTCGAGCCGCTGCAAGCGGGGCCAGTGATCGTCGAGGACAATTGCTTCATCGGCGCGCGCTCGGAAGTCGCCGAGGGCGTGATCGTGCGCGAGGGCGCCGTGCTGTCGATGGGCGTCTTCATCGGCGCTTCGACCAAGATCGTCGATCGTGATAGCGGCGAGATTTTCCAGGGCGAAGTGCCTTCCTATGCGGTCGTCGTGCCGGGCAGCATGCCGGGTAAGCCACGCCCAAACGGCGAAGCGGGCCCGAGCCTATCTTGTGCCGTGATCGTCAAACGCGTCGACGAAAAGACGCGTGCCAAGACCAATATCAACGACTTGCTGCGGGATTGAACGGCGCCGGCCGATGGATTGGGCGTATCTTTTCAACGGCTTTCACGGCCGTATCGGCCGCCAGACGTTCTGGATCGCGATGGGCGTGTTGGCGGCCGCCGAGCTTGTCGGCCATTTCATCGCCGACGAGATCCAGGGTGAGCGGCTGAGCGCCATCGTCGATCTCGCTTTCACCTATCCCGAATTCGCCGTCTCCCTAAAGCGCGCCCATGACCGCAACTTGCCGGGTTGGCTCTTGTACATTTTTTTCGGCGGCGGCGCCGTGCTCGACCTTTTTACCGTGCTCGGCCTGGCCGGCTCCGACGAGGCGCCGAGCATGCTGTCGCTGGCGATCGCCGTGCCGTTCACGGTGTTCGGCCTCGCGTTGCTCATCGAGCTTGGCTTCCGCCGCGGCACAATTGGCCCGAACCCAAACGGCCCGGACCCGCTGGCGAAGAGTTGACGGACGGGCGATCGTCGAGCGAAACTTACGTATTGCGGCAAATCCAGCAGTTCACTTCGCATCGCGCCAATGAAGTGGATTTATCTCTTCAGAAATTTTGACGGTCGTATTAGTCGAAAGACGTTTTGGCTAATGTCGATATCGGTAATTGCGATCGAGGTTTTTATTATCCTTATTTCTGTGTTCTTGGTAGTCGCGTTGTCCATAGGCGATTGGTGGATCGAAATTATTATAGTAGCCTTCATTTATCCTAAGTTCATGATCGATGTGAAGCGGGGCCACGACCGCAACCCTATGTGGGTGATCGGCACTGTCTACGCTATCGCTATCGCGCGGGCTGCCCTCGTAAAATTGGGGTGGCTGGTGACGCTTCCGGACCAAAACGTGATGACACCTATAAACGTAATTTCGTTTTTGATGTCGATGTTATTGGGCATTGCCGGTCTTGCCCTCTTAGTCGAACTCGGCTTTCGCAAGGGCAGGGCGGGTCCGAACCAATATGGTCCAGACCCGCTCGCCAACACCTGATTGCGCGGTATAGGTTCCGCGCTTGCAAGCGACTCCACCATGACCGCCGATCCCGTCGCCATTGCCCGTGATCTTGTCCGCTGCCGCTCGGTCACGCCGGAGGAGGGTGGGGCGCTCGCGTATTTGCACGACGTACTGGCGAAAGCGGGCTTCGCCGTGCATCGCATCATCTTTGACGAGCCCGGCACCGCGCCGGTCGAGAATCTGTTCGCGCGGATCGGAACGGAAAAGCCCAATCTCGTATTCGCCGGCCATACCGACGTCGTACCGCCGGGCGACGAGGCGGCATGGCATCATCCGCCTTTCGCAGGCGAGGTCGCCGGCGAAAAACTTTACGGACGCGGCACCGTCGACATGAAGGGCGGCATCGCCTGCTTCGTGGCCGCCGCGCTCGATCATGTCGCCGCCAATGGCGGCAAGCCGAAAAGAGGCTCGCTATCCCTTCTCATCACCGGCGATGAAGAGAGCGTCGCGGTCAATGGCACGGTGAAACTGCTGAAATGGGCGGCCGAGCGCGACGAAACATTCGACCACTGTATCCTCGGCGAGCCGAGCAACATCGAGGTGCTCGGCGACACCATCAAGGCCGGCCGCCGCGGCTCGCTCAACGGCACGCTCATTGTCAGCGGACGTCAGGGTCACGTCGCTTATCCCGACCGCGCCGACAATCCGATCCGCGGGCTCGTTCAGCTCATCGCCTCATTGCAGGCACCGCTCGACCAAGGCAGCGAGCACTTCGACCCATCGCACCTTGAATTCACTTCGGTCGATGTCGGCAACCCGACCGTCAATCTCATTCCGGGCGAAGCCCGCGCGCGCTTTAACATCCGCTACAACGACTGCCACAGCCAGATCGCGCTCAAGACGCTGATCGAGCGCCGCGCGCATGCAGCCGCAGCCGACCGCGTGCATTATGCCTTCGATTGGCAATCATCGAACGCCGACGTCTTTGTCACCAAGCCGGGACCGTTCACCGATCTCGCCGTCGCCGCGATTGCCGAGGTGACCGGGCGTCAACCCAAACTCTCCACCTCTGGCGGCACTTCGGACGCGCGCTTCATCAAGGATTATTGCCCGGTGCTCGAATTCGGCCTGGTCGGCCAGACCATGCACCAGGTGGACGAATGCGCGCCGGTCGCCGATCTCGTCACGCTGACCGCGATCTACCGGCGGATTATCGACCGCTATTTTGGTCCGTAACCGGCGGCGTTGGCTTCTGACTCGTCATGCCCGGCTTTTGCCGGGCATCCCGCTCATGGGGGCAAAGTGCCTTCCTAAGCGAGATGACTGGGACAAGCCCGCCATGACGGCTGATGGCGGCCGTCAATAATCCACCCGCACCAGATAAAGCCCGTGCGGCGGGGCGACCTGGCCGCAGGCGGCACGGTCGCGGGCGGCCAGCGCCGCGGCAAGATCGTCGGCGCTCCATTTGCCTTCACCCACATGAATGAGCGAGCCGGCAATCGAGCGCATCTGATGTTGCAGGAACGAGCGCGCAGACGCGCGGACGCGCAGCTCGTCGCCGTAACGCGCGACGTCGAGCCGGTCGAGCGTCTTTACCGGCGACTTCGCCTGGCATTCCGCGGCGCGGAAGGTGGTGAAGTCGTGCCGGCCGACGAGCCTTTGTGCGGCGTCGTTCATCGCTTTGTCGTCGAGCGGGCGAGGCACGCGCCAGGCGCGGTTCTGCTCGAGCGTGAGATCGGGGCGGCGATTGACGATGCGATAAAGATAGTGGCGTTTGACCGCCGAGAAGCGGGCGTCAAAATCGTCCGCAACGCGCTCCGCCGTCAACACGGCGACCGGATGCGGGCGCAAGTGTGAATTGAGCGCGTCACGCACGGTGCCGCCGTCCCACTCCTTGGCGAGGTCGATATGGGCCACCTGCCCGAGCGCGTGCACGCCTGCGTCGGTGCGACCGGCGCCAGCCACGACGACACGCTCGCCGGCGAAGGCCGCGACTGCGTCG
>Ga0187890_10001760_pt1 | contig 15370 bp, 15 predicted proteins | sample June2016WEW_21_1_FD_133005 | JGI IMG/M metagenome (GOLD analysis project Ga0187890, IMG submission 133005) | Peatland microbial communities from SPRUCE experiment site at the Marcell Experimental Forest, Minnesota, USA - June2016WEW_21_10 | ecosystem: Environmental > Terrestrial > Soil >... | reverse complement strand
TGCTACAGTTCGGGACAAAGCGCCAAACCTCTTTGAGGAACTGGCAGGAATTAAGTCGCGCCAACAAGAGATCCGGGACCGCAGGGACAAAGTTGTGGGTACAGTTCGGGACAAAGCGCCAAACCTCTTTGAGGAACTAGCAGGGATTAAGTCGCGTCAACAAGAAATCCGGGATCCCCAAAATAAGGTTGTTGCTACCATCAGAGACAAACCTCCAGGGTTCGTCGATTCCTTGGTTGGCGTGCGCGGACACGAAAGAGAAGTGCTGATGAAGGCTCACTCTGACCGGAGGGAGCCCTCGGCAGGTGGCGCAGGCACTTTCAGCCCGGATCGAGGTCAAGATCAGTGGCGGATCGCGGCTCTCGTCATAATAATCGCATTCGCAGTGTTTATCGTTAGGCTACTTGTAACAGAGCGGGGCTCCGGGATACGGCAAACTCAATCCGAGATATTCAATACCGGAGATGCTGTCTCTAGACTTGACCAAGCGAAAGAAATCATTCCCAGAAATCTGGATCGCATTTATCAGGAGCTCAATGATGGCAATCCTTCGGCCCTCGCAGGTCTAGTAGCACCGGAATTGAGGGGGCGCTCCGGGCAACTCGATTTGATTTGTCGGCCCTATGCCTATCGCGCCCACTATATCGAGGCGATTTTCGAACGGCCGGACGGGATTTTTGAGGCAAGGGTGCACACACTGTTTCAGCCAGTCGACGAACAGGCAGATGCGCTCAGATTTGGCTGGAGAGGCGGGCAGTTGGTCTTACTGGGAATCGAGCCGCAGCCGGAAGACTGGTTGGGCCCGCAGAAACAGCGTGCGATTGCAGTCGCACGACAATTTATCTACGCCGCCCACTCGGGAAAGAAAGATGTCGTTGCAAGGCTCATCAGTCCTGGTCTTGATGTATCAACGCTATTCTCAGATTCAGACTACGTTTACCGCTTGCAGCAATTGCGCAGTGTTTCCGAGCAACAAGGTGCTGCGTTCGAGCAACATGACGGGCTAAAGGTTTCGGTGTACTTGGACAGCACAAGGCAACAGTTCTGTGGAGATTTGTGGCACTTCCTGATTGACCCCATGGGACCCAGCTACAGGATCGTGGAATGGGAGTTCGCACCCATGGTGGGGTGTTACCGTCTCTTTCAGCCCCCTAGTCGCGACAGGTTTCAGGACAACGATCTTGAAGTGTACACGCTTAAGCGTTTTGGTTTGTTGAAGAAAGACCCTGTTCTCTCGACGACCGACGACCAATCGACGGACAACAATGTAGTTCGAGCCGATGAGCGACCGAAGGACAATGATACAGCGCCGCAAACCGTGAGTTCGGACCAAAAGGATACGACTAATGTGGATGCGACTGTTCCTGGCCCGTCTGCATCTATTCCGAGACTTGACGCAACTTCACGGTCCACTTCTGCTGAAGTGGGTTCCGTCTCGGACGCTGCAACCACGGTCCGGGTACCCGAGCAGATGTCTAACCGACCCGTCGCCAGCACCGTGCTGCCGGCGAATGGAGGAGTCGATCTCAAGACGGATGGCGACCGCCGAGGCACACTTACGCTTTTCGGCGATCATATCGAGTATCGAGATGAGGGCATGGGCACCAGTGGTGGGGTGGCTCCCTTCGGGCCGGATCCCAACAAGAATTTCGCTCTGCCTTGTTCCGAAATTTTGCGTATAAAAGCGTATGGTTTCAGGCCAATACTCTTCGGTTCGTTTCAGGTCGTCATTTCAACGCCGAAGCACAAATTTCACATTCCCGCCGCCAGAAGCGAGCTTGTAGCTAAGGCGATTCGCGACAAATGTGGCGTCAGTCCAGGCGGCGATCACTGATTTGTTCCCTCGTCAGCGAGCGTCGTCTTCAGGGTTTTCATTCCAAGCGCATACCTCGACCCCCTGTCGCCCTTGGATCTTCGCTGCGGGCGGAATTGTTGGCGGTGAATGCGATGCGGCTGTTTGACGGTGCAGCGGTGCAGCACACTCCAGACACACGAGAAGACGTGCTTTGCGGCAAGAATCTAGCCCCCATGGCTTGCCGACAGTAAGCCGATAGTTCTGACCCAGTCGCCGGTGTTGCCGCGATGAATTCTGCGCAGAGTTGGCACACTATGTTTCTTCGTGACCATCGTTTCGCGGTCGAACGGCATGCGATGCTTTGCTTTCTAGAAGCCCGTTAGTGGAGTAATCGTGACGATAGCTGCAACCGACTCCCAATGAATGCCTTCTCCTAAGACTCAACAACGACGGAGGCGCCTGGCTAACGACCCCTAAGGCGGTCCCAGAACCGCCGCTTCTTCTTGCCTGCCTTTGGCGGCTCAACCGTTTGCATTCCAAAGTGCTCATCGCGAGCTTTCTGATCTCTGGCCCGCCCCCGTTCAATCTCGTATTGGCTCATGTTTTCACCCCAAACGACAGTGTCGCGGCGAACGAAGTAGTGCGAGTGGCAAGGAAAACTCCAACTACCAACGGACGGAAACAGCGTCACAGTTTCGCCGTCAAACGTCAGTTGCCAAGCAACTGGACTAATTGGCGTGACGACCTTCAAGCCGCATCCACAAAAGCAGCTGTGGACTGCTGTCGCATAGGGGATCGACACATAGAGAACGCCTTCTTGACGATCCTTCGGAATGAACTCAACGAATTCGTGCTTGATATTGACAACGCGCTTCATTCTTCGTCCTCGTTGATTATCTCGTTTCCTGCGATCACGAAGACGCTGAAGTGCTCGGCGCTGTCGTCTGCGTAGAAGCCGAACAGCTTCTTCCATTTGATCACAGCGAGGGCAGCGTTGAGCGCGTTTAGTTCCACGACCTGGATGTTCTTGTCGTACTCATTGACCTCGTCAGCCGTGGTGAAGGCGATCCGGTTCTTTTCATAAACATGGTTACGTTTCGTCGGCGTGCTCGTAGTGGTACGGATCTGGCCGCGCAGGCAGTCGCCATTGATAGCGATGCCCATACCGACATCCACGAACGGAATGCCTAGGCTCTCCAGCTTCTCAACGATAGGCCTCTTGCCCTTACCCTCCATGCAAAGGAAAACGAAGTCGAGACCTTTCAGCTCGTCCAACGTGTCAGGCAGCATCGGGTCAGGACGCACCACTATGCCGCGGCGCATCTTCCCGTAGGTGCGGGCGTGGAAAGCGACCTTCGTCAATCTTTGTTCAAGCTCTTCGCCAGACGCAGCGCCGGGTGCGCGGAACGCATTGTGTTGGTCGAAAGTGTCGCCGTCGAAAAGATGAATCTCTTTCACTGGCGTCTTCGCAACGAAGTCGAGAACGTAGGAACCTGTTCCGCCAAGGCCGACGATTCCGATTCGCAACGACTTGAGCTTGCCATTGATTGCCACGATGTCTGCCCGGCTGCTGGCCGTGTCCTCGTAAAGGAACACGGAGTCTTCGGGATCCGGCTGCCGTGGCTTGAATCTCTGCGCGTTTACAGTCGGATCGATTGCCTGCGCGGGCCCGGAGATCTTACTCGCATAGTGCGACATCTTGTGATGGAAGTCATCGTACTTGTCCGCAGGTTTTGGCTTGCACGAAAAATTCCACGTCACCTGGTGCCCTGAGATCACCGTCGGTGCCTGGCTGGGTCCAAGTCCCTGCATGATGCTACCGTCTTCATTACAAGGGCAGTCGCCGGCCCATTTAGCCTGGTGATCTTTGGGTGGTTGCGCGACGTCGTTTGTGAGATCGAGCGCGGCCATCAAGATGCCGCGCTTGACCTCGCGCTTGTCATTCACATAGGGCACGTCGTGCATCAGCAGGTATCCGTCAACCACCTCGATGTCGAAGCCCTCGTCGCGCAGCTTCTTGAGTGCAGGGCTACGATCTATCGGTCGGCGTGACATCGAAAATCATCCTGTTCTTAATTTTGACGAAGTGGCCGGCGGTCAGCGTCCCCTTCGGATTGGCCGGCGGGCCATTTCGATAGGTGACCGTGAACTCGATGCAAGTCCCGCTTGGCGGTACCGGGTAGGCGAGCTTCACCACCTGTTCGAACGAGATGCGTGTCTCGGTCTCCTCGTACGGCTCGCCGTTCACGAGGATCGTCACAGCTTTCTGGCTGTAGAAGTGATCGTCCTGCTTCAGACGGATCACTGTCACCTCACGCGGCACCTCAGGGTCCTCATGGTCGCCCCCGACTTCGCGGAAGAGCTGGCGGTGCGCCGCGATATGGGCAAGCTCATAGAGAGCCTCGCCCGTCGTTGGGTTGGGAGACTCGTAAACCTCCCGGTCGATATGGATGCGCACCAAATGCCCGATATCCGCTACCTGAGCGCCTTCGGCGACCGATTTAGCGACCGCCGCAATTTCTCCGCTAAGTTCTTGATTTTCCATATTCTTACCTCTCGTAACTCCTTTTGGCCAGGGCCGCATCCACTACACGCATCCCGGTCCTATTCATAAAGCGAATGAGCCGCCCTTTTTTCGCCGTCGCCGCGGCGATTTGTTGGGGGCTCGATGGCCTATACTCTGCTCAAGGGTCTAGACAACACCACGTCCGCACCGATCTGCCCCCCATAGGCAAAGCGGGCGAGCGTGCATTTTCTCGTCGCAGCCGGTCAAAAAAGATGAGGTCATCCGCTTGAATGAGTAGGGATCGAGTGGCCGCGCTCCAACGAGACACCGTCGATTACAACCGCTTGTTCGAGCGGCTGGTTGCTCATGCGTGCTTCTTCATGAGAATCTTCGGCGGCGATGCGGACCTGATTGTCGTCGATGGAATAGGAAAATCCCCGACTGACTTTGCTGCGGACACCTTAATTCTGTTCCTGGATGAGCAGGTCTCGTGTAATGGCGATGAAGACGCGATTCTTGCATGTCTGAAACGCGTCATGGAACATGACATTCTCGACGCACGTGGCTCTGCCACGGTAAGAACGACGAAGAAGGTGGAGCCGCTCTCCGGGAAAACAACCGATGACGGCAAAGTTCTGGAGAGTCTGGACGATTACTCTGATGCGGATGCGTTTGACCTGCGTGTGGAAGGAGCCCAACTCAAGCAACGCCTGTATGAACTCCTCGAACACCAAGAACCCGAACTATACGATCTCGTCTACGCGATTTTTGAGGAAAACGCTTTGACGCCACGCGCAATAGCAGCAGTCGTCGGAACCGATGTTGATAACATTCAAAATCGGAAGAAGCGTCTTCGCACCTTCCTCGCGAAGCAGAACATAATGAAGATACCCGTGCGAGCATCCAAATGAAAAAGCCCAAGAACATCTCCGAACGGGACCGGGCGTTCCTAGATCAGATCGACGCACTCATAGGTGACCCGGAACCGTCGCCGAAAGAACTTGCCGCAGAGCTAGAGCAAGTGGGCCTGGATTCTGATGAGCTTCGAGACGTAGCCTTTCAACGGATTCGAAGCTTTGCGACCCAAAAGTATTCGTCGAAGGGTAAAGATATACCCGTCCGATTGAGCGAAGCATTGAAACAGTTGCGCCCGCCCACCCCAGAGGAGCAGGAGGCCTCCCGCGCAGAACGTGCCAAATCACGCGTACAGGGCATTTTGGCGACGATAAAAAATGTCGGTTCGTCCACCTTTGCTACCCCTGGCAATTTTGCTCCGGCCTATCGAAACAAAGAGGAAGAGACATCGGAATCAGATAAAAAACTTTTGGAAGATCAGCAAAAGCAATTGGATGGCGAAGGTGAGCAATAAGGCAATGACCGAAGAGGCCATGATGGCCGCAGCATTGCGCGCAGAGCTCCAGACCGCTCCGAAGGTGGACCTCTATCTCCTCGCTGGCCAATTGGGCCTGACCATCGTTGATGTTGAGTCCAAGTCATTTGAAGGAGCTTTACTTCGGAGCTCGCGGACTCTCTCAGGGCGTATTCTGGTGCGAAGCGGTATCCGCGAATTGGGCCGGCGACGTTTTACGATCGCTCACGAAATTGGTCACTACATCCTTCATGGGAATCGGCAGATGCCTTGCTCTTCTGGTGTAATTGAAAGTTGGAAAGAGGGCCAGCCTACACCTGAGCGCGAAGCCGACACGTTCGCTTCGGAACTCCTGCTTCCAACGAACGAGGTGACCCAATATGCAAATAAGCGCTGGCCGTCGATGGAAGTCGTCGCTGATGTTGCCGATCATTTTGGTTCCAGCTTAATGGCGGCTGGAAGGAAATTCTGCGACGTCGCATCGCAAGCATGTGCGATCGTCTGGAGCAGTCAGCGCCAGATTCGGTGGTTCCATGGATCCCCAACCTTCGCTCATTTCATCGAAGTGGGTAAGGAAATCGACCTCGACAGCATTGCTTACCGTGCGTATGAACGTAAGCCTCTTCCAAGCGAAATGGAAGAAGTCCCTGCAGAAACCTGGATCAAAAGTTCTTGGCTGAGACAGGATGCCGTTGTATCTGAGCAAACAGTGCCAATGCTCTCTTATGATGGCTGCCTGTCCCTAATCTGGGTTCGCCGTCCGATTGAAGATCGTCCAACCGCAGAAGATGAACTTCTGCGCGAACTTGACCCTGACGATTTCACAATCAAGCGCAAGCGCTGGCCGAGATAAACCGCTTCCCATCCGATGTCCAGGTTGTCGAGCGACCGTGAATGTCGGTAATTGAAAACGATGGCGGGAACCACGGCACTCGAACTATACTGACAAAAATGTCGGCGCGATCTGACCGTGCCTACAATACCTTCACGATCTTGTTGGCTTTTCGCACCTCCGCCCTGAGAACAAAATCCTTGATATCCGGGATCGAGTAATCAATTGTAAGTTCTGCAACAGCGCCCTTGCCGTACTTCCGTCTTTCTGCATAAGGGAAGTCATCAAAGGAAGCAAACGTTGCCCTGCCCCGAGGCTGTGGGTTGTACACTGTGCTGCCAGAATTGATCGGTGACAACTCTGTCTTTTGGGAATACTTAGCCATCAGCCTCGCGGTGTCGATGGTCATCACAAGATGCTCGTTGTTCTTGTACGCTCTTGCGCCGAGAAGCGTGAGAACCCGTTGTTCTGTCACCCACAGGAACACACGTCGGTTGAGGAGCTCGTACCATTGTCGCGGCGACATGTTAAGGAGGCATTTTAATAGTGCTTTCTCGCTCATCGGTTTCTGGTCGCGAATCACGGCGGTTCCATGGACTGGATGCGAAATCTCCACGCATTTTGGGCGGTGTGTAGACTCAATACGAAGCCTCAAATCGCCATTTATTTCAAACAAATCCAAAAGTGCGGTCGTGCTCAGCAATCCTAACTTGTGAATGGACAGCCAAGTTCCGGCTTGTGCCATGTGATAAAGCATCGGGTATCTAGCGACGAAGTCCTTTACTGGGTATCCCATCTACGTTTACCATGCTCGACGGTCAATAATGGATCTGGCGGCGAATCGTGTTGAGATCAGGGAGACTGGAGCTGAAGCGACCCTTTCAAGTTCTTCGATAAAAAGAATCGTTTCTTCTGAGAGCTGCTCGAACCGCCGTGCTTCACGGTTCTCGATTTTCACGTAATCGACAAACGTGAGTGCAATATCAGTAGGAGCGTTTAGAGACACTCCACGCCGAAAGAGATCCCAGTCAAACTCGCTCACCCTTCGCTTGCGATCCGTTGTCGTTGTACGTTCCTTATCCTGTAATTCTTCTAATGGAATTCCCGAGCGTTTGGAAACGATCTCCCAGGAAATCTCGCGGGACATGGGTCCGGATGTAGCATTCTGCGGGTCTTCGACACGGATCGGATATGTACGACAGACCATAATTACTTTGCGAACCCGGCTTGGCGAGATGCCGGCGTCCGCAAGACAGCCAGCCACAGAGGTCTCTCTCGATGTAACGTGGGGATAATGGCCATGATGCAGACTGAGACCCGTTCCTTGTGTGCCCTCCAAGAAAACGCGCCAACCATTCCGAAAGGCGTGCTCCAGGACCTCGCGTGATTCCTTTATATATGGCTGCAAGGCTTTTATGCTGCGAGCGAGCCTGACTTTTCCTTCTGCACCGCGCATGACCTTCCGGGCGGTTGCGGCGCCTACACCCTGCCCCGTCGAACCAATACTCCCAACAATGGTCTTCTGCTCACGCAGTTTATCCCGCTCCTCGATAATCATTGCCTGCGGATCTATGGAGATGCGCTCGACGGAAACCTGACAATCCGAAATCTCTTTCAGAAGTTTTTGCACATCCAAGACGGCACCCGGGCCAATTAGCAAATCAGCGCCGCTTTTCCTCGTTCCACATGGAAGTTGATAGTGCTTGAACGGCTTTGGGTCTTCAAAAACAGTGTGGCCTGCATTGGGGCCGCCTACTCTAATGAGCAGGTCATACTCGCCAGCCAAATGAGCGCAGATATGGCCTTTTCCCTCGCTGCCGTATTCGCCTCCCACAAGCACATCGACGAGACGATTAGATTCTCGTCCGTATAAACCCAAGTGGGCGGCTGCTCGAACAACAACGTCGTTTTCCGTACACAATCCAGTGTCGATGACCACATCGGCAGTTTGTGCAAGCAATCTGACTCGCGCCTCGGTCTTGCTTGTAGAGAGTTGATCGTATGACTTTAATTCACGGTATTTGGACGTGTGTTTCTTTCTTTCTTCGTACCGTTTGGATAATTCGTCAACATCGGCTTCGAGGTGAATGTGTACTACCCTGGGCCCGTAGGCTGCTCGGATGGCTTCGATCTGACGCAAGATTCGTACAGCATCGACCACAATCACTGCTTCCGGGGGGAGACTTTCGACGACGGGCGTGACGTCTTCGGCAACCCAAAGGCCCCCGGTAGTGCGATCAAGTCGTTCACCGAAACGCTGCATAGCGCCGCGTTCCGGTTGGAGCTTCTTGGCTCGTTTTTCGATGAGCTCATTGGTCTTGACGGAGTGCGTTCCAAACCGAAGCGCCAGCTTGCTGCAAAGAGTAGTCTTCCCAACTGCGATCCGTCCGGACAGCAAAACGATGAGCTTCGCCACGATTCGTTCTTAACCTCTCTCGTTGAATAGTTCGTCGAAAATTGACGATTGCTTTGGCTGCGTCGGCGACCCAGACGGAAGATCGTAAACGTAGACTTTCATGTCGAACGCACAGAGGGTTTCGTCAATGATCTCGGAAACTATGCTCCAATAGCCGCCTGCTTGCCCTGAGCCGAGGCGCGGAACATGGATTGTCGCGGCACGCGATGAAGCGAACTCTCGCAGGCTGCACAAAGATCTCTCGAGCGCTGCATATCTGATGCGGGGTTGGGGGGAAGGTCCGTATCCGTGCTGAGCCACCATGCTTGCGAGCCACAGGTCCGGTGTCAAACATGTTGTATGAATATTGCCGAGTGCCAGGTTCCTGCGATTGCTCGCCCAAAGCCGAAACGATTCCTGTGAGGCTGGCCACCTCTTTCGCATGGCGACGGCAAATCCAGCTCCCCATGTCAACGCTTGATCGTTGACAATTTGTGCGATGACCTTCGGACCCCCGCACCCATGTGGTTCGGTCGCGTCACCTTTCAAATATGTGATCTTGTTGTGCGCGATGGATGCCTCTCCGACAGGGAGCAATACACCCGCTACCCGTGGCATCACTTGGGTTGGATATGGGGGAAGACCAACGCATTCCACTCTCACAGGCCCGAGGCCGAACCAGACTTCCTCAGCCTTCGCTGTGTGTCCAATTGCCGTACACGCATTAACCACACTCTTCCGGGACAAGATGAATCCAGGACCGATAGTTGTCGCCTTCAAGTTGCGAGAAGGAATCGCATATTCAATTCTGTACCGTGTTTCCGGACCGGATTCAGTTGGCGAGGCCACGAAGGAAAGGACTCTATCCTTGGCTAGATGTACTGACCTAAGGAGTACTGCCTCTACTGAAACATCGAATCTCTTACGGAGATCAAGCACGGCATCGATGTTGAACCGATTCGATTCCAGTTCCGGGAAGCTTCCTATCGGCATCAACAGCTCGGCGGCAGCGATGTTGCACAGCGATTCAAGCTGCCAATCGTCGCCAGTCATGTCGGCGTGAGTCAGTCGATGCCGGACACGATTCCCGCAATCCCGGAATAAAGTGTGGGCAATCTCGTGGCAAATGGAGTACCTGATTCGGTGTTTAGGGCGGTTCGGATTGAATTCAATAACGAAGCTACCGCTCGTCGAGGATGGTATCGTCCGAGCATCCGAAATATCGGATCGCGCTACAACGTTCAAGCCAGCTAGGGCTGCGAGTTGAAATGCATCGAATGGCGGTCCAGCGCAGCCTAGTTCAGATGCTTTGAAGATCAGATTGCGTGCCCGGTCTGCGATGACCTTAATCGGATCACCTTCTTGTGCCATTTGCACCACAGACGGATGCGTCCACAGGTCGGTCCTGCCTAATGTCGCTTTCATGATTATTCCGCGCACTTGGATTGTACCTTCAGAACGCCCGGTGGCCCAGCGGCTTGGTTGGTGCTCTCGCTCAAACAGCGTGGTAAATTGGTTTTGCGAAATTTGATGGACCAGACCATGAACGTCATCCAACAATGGGTTGAGTCTCTGACGCTGATGCAACAGACTGTTCTCCTCACGGCACTACGAGGGCCAGATACACTTCCGAAATTTCACGTGAGCAAATTTCTGCTCCGTTGGTTCAGGAGGTGCGTGGTGGTCTCGGCATTTGACCGCTGTGCACTGACCGACCCAAAAGATCCGCGAGGAGGTAGCTTCACGGGCCCAATAGGTGAACCTTCTCTAGACGAAACAGCCTCCGCGTACCTCCGCGCGGTTGACGAAATACCACTCCACTTTCACATGCACCTAGTCCATGCCGCGGAGATCCTGGGTTACAAGCATCCAGATCCGCCAATCCGCGAATGGTGGTATCGGTTTTATGGCGCTGCCGTCAGAGATTTACATCTTCACGTCGAAACAGTGGAGGAGCTTGATCGTCGCCTGGGCGACAACCTGGATCAATGGCAGAAACTCGGAGGAGAAGGCGAAGCGTTAAGTGGCCGACTGCCGCGAGAAAAAGGCGGCAAATGAACAGTGGGGGAGGCTTCATGGCTGCCAATGAGAAAGCAGCAAACAAGGTCAACATGATGTGGAGTGATCCAGAACCAAATGTGTTCGGGATCCTTCTGTCCGACCGCATAGCATATTATGCAGAGAAGATCGGGCTCGTAAGTCCTTTCTTGCACGAGCACCTCGGACCAGCAAGCTATGACTTGTCACTAGGAAGCGAATGTTGGTACTCCGATCACACTAAGGAAACCGGACAGGCGAAGCGAATGTTACAGCAAGGGGAAGCGCTAATCATCCCCCCCAATTCCATCATATTCGTGAGCACTGCAGAATCACTCAATCTGCCCTTCTATATGGTGGCTCGGTTTAATCTTAAGCTTCGGATATTGCACGAAGGACTCCTTGTAGGCGTTGGCCCTCAAATCGATCCCGGCTATTCAGGCCGTCTTTCCTGCCCCCTTCACAACATCTCAAGCGAGAAAATCTCTCTCGCCTGTGGGGAGACATTCGCCGTGATCGAGTTCCAAAAAACTACCCGCTTTGCACAGGAGGAGAAGTGGACTCCTGAGACTGACCTTTCTGAAATTCGCGCCCGTGGAGAGCAGCGCAAACTTAAGGGTGTCGCGAGCCTTCCATGTTTAACGTTCCCCACGAGATCACTTAACCGTGAACCGGTTAAAGGCTACTTGCCTCCTGGTAAAGCAATCGGCAGTTCGGTTCAGGGACTTTCCTCCAAACTAGCGGAGCTTGATTCGCAGGTGAGCCAAAAACTGTCGGAATTCAAAACTCAACTCAGCACAATCACGGTCGTGTCGTTCATCGCAGTGGTCGCTGTCGCGATTTCGCTTGGGACATACTTCTGGGGAGCGATCAATTTTCATCGGGCGGAAGCCGAAGCCGCCGTACGCGCTGAGCAACAAGTTAAGGTGCTTGATGCTCAACGCGCATCTTTGGAACAAAAAGTTAAAGACTTAGAGCAGCGACTCGACAAAGCGAAGATTGCAAAATAACGCCCTTGGATGGAACGTGATTGGCCGATTTTCTCATTCGATGATGGATTACGGAGTCGCCGGATAATTAGCTTTCTGTCTTTCGGAAGCTGCCTGAATTTGCAAGAGTCGAATGAAGGAAAGGGAGGCTGTAGGAATCTGTGGGGATCGCTCAGCCTCAATTTTGCCCGCAGCGCTGTAGACGAAAAACCAGATGTACTGTTTATGTGCTTGAAAACATTGGTCGGGGAGAGAGGATTTGAACCTCCGACCCCCCGGTCGGAGGAACCCGCCTTGTGAAAAACCTGCATGTACGAGAATGCGAATCGTGCCACTACTTTCCCCCGGATCTCCAATGCAACATGTGTAGGATATCCGTACCAAAAAGCGCAGAGCCGGCTAGCAACAATCCTAAACCAAGTACGAGTGTCTGGACGAGACGAACACGTCCTGAGTAAAAGACCATGGAATACGCTGAAAAGACAAGAAGAATCATTCCTCCAACAACGACCATCATTCGCGCCCCATCTTCAAACTTGAGGCCTTGAGAAATCTGAGTGCCTGTTACGAGAAACGCAATAACTGCGGCGAGAAGTCCTAGTAGCTCCACCACCCGGAGGCGCACTTCCTCCAGTCTTTGCAGGGCCTCCTCCTGTTGTTGGCGGATACGGGTTGTTTGTTCCATAAAGCCGACGCGGGTGCGGATTTCTTGATAGTCTCCAAGGCGGATTGCGTATTGCGGGTTATCTGAAGGCTCAAGCTCCACTGCCCGATCTATCATCGTCCTCGCCTCTGCAAACCTTCCCATGAGACTCAGAATGCGCGCTTTCGTGGCGAAATACTTTGCATATTTAGCTTCATCAATCGCAATCGCCTGATTGATCGTTCTTTCGGCTTCAATGAGACGACTTCTCGGAATAGAATCGGAGATTTCTCCGAGGCGAGCCACTAGCTCAGCAAACAGATGCAGAACATTTGGAAGTCCAGGGGCGTCTTCAATTGCCTTAGATGCATAGTCCAATGCCAGCGTCAGTTGTGGCACCTCGTTTCCCAACGAACTGTAGTATTGCGATCTGAACGTCGGGAACAACGGATGAGCTTTAAAGAGGTGCTCGTACTTGTCTACTAACACGCGATATTGAGCGAAGTCATGGTCTCGCCAATGATCGACGAGGAGTCCATAGAAAGCGGCAAACCTTATCGTTTCCCCCGTCGATTGCGTATTTAGGACATGCGTGAGGGACTTTCTTGGCTCCGGGAGAGAAGCGATGATGTCTCGAACACGGGTCGCGAAGCTCAGATGCGTCTCTAGCGGAAGATCTCCAAGCTGTTGAAACAATTTGTGGTCGGTATCACTACCTTGCTTCAGCATATTTCCTACTCTGTGTCCATGATAGACCTGCCGATCTGTGGAGCGACTGCGAACTTGCCCAAGGTCCGACCGCTAAACGCCTAATCTCCGTGCATTATGTTGACTCCATCGTGAGTACGAACCGCAACTGTCCCATGATCGAGACCATCGAGCAATCGGATAGCAAAAGCCTCGACGACACGTTCGCGTATCTCATCCCGCGTCATCCATGTGACATCTGAGGACTCCTGGGTTTCGTGCGGAGTTCCTCTGAGAACCGTGCACCTAAAGACGAGCGCAACAACCCCGGCCTTCATATTCTTGTACACTCCAGCAAGGGACTCAGGCTCTACTTCCAGGCCCGTTTCTTCTTTTACTTCCCTCCGTAGTCCTGCGTAAATTGTCTCGCCAATCTCAAGAGTGCCGCCTGGAGGCTCCCATTGCCCGTTGTCCCGTCGGCGAATAACAAGCGCCCTCCCATTGGAATCCGAAATCACCGCAGCCACGCTTACAAAGTGTTTCGAAGTTTTCTCCATCCCTTTGCATAACAGTACCTCTGGAATAGAATGAGAACAAGAGAATGTATCGATGTTTGATTACCACTTCAGCCATCTCTGAAGCGGGATCCGTCAAATCTAACGAGGATATATATTGCCTCAAATCGGCACCGGGTTCGGAGTTGGCTGCTATTTTTGACGGTGTGACCTCTCTCAGTGACGTGTCTGCCCGAACGCCCGGATTTAAAGCTGCTCGAATCGCTGCTTCGGTAGTCTCTCAAGCTTCATTTGCGACCGCTCCCATATCACTGTTGACGCAGGTTAATCAAAGCATCCGCAAGAAAAGCACCTATCGTAACGGGGTGGATTTTAAGGAACCCGCCACACTGTGGGGAACCGTTGGTAGCGTCGTGTCCGTTGACACAGAGCGTTCACAGATCAGATATGCATTCATCGGCGACTGCCCCATCGTAATTGGGTTGCGAAATGGTACGTGGTCGGTCTTGACGAGTCATCATACAGCGCGATTCAGAAAGGCAACCCTCGAAAAGATGGCTGAGGCGCGGGAAATGAACATCTTTGATGCCCGAGAACAAGCCGCCTATGCCATCGTGCAGATGGCAAATAATCGGCGCAAAGCCAATGCTCTCGATGGGTCGGGCCACGGCATTCTCAACGGGATGGATTCAGCATTGAAGTATATCGAAACGGGAGAGTTAACCGATTTATCCTCGGTCGAATTCGTCGCACTCCTTTCAGATGGGATTCTCCCACCCCCTACCAGCGCTTCGGCCGGAACGAACTTTAGCGAAGTCGCTCATACGTTGAGAAAAGGAGGTCTCCTCGGCCTTCTCCAACACACCCGAACCATCGAACAGTCGGATCCTCATTTGACAAGACCTCGCACGAAGATGCACGACGACGCCACAGGTATTCTGCTACGCTTCGAGGTCGTTTCATTGTCGTGATGAGCGGTCGCTGCGACAACCGAGGCTAAATCGCGCACCATACCCACCGTAAGAACAGGCCGACCTCGAATGCACTGGTTATGAACTCTGAGGATTTCTCAGCCTCAAAAACGCCCTCAGCGCTGTGATGAAAAACCAGAAATGCTGTTTATCTGCTTGAAAAGATTGGTCGGGGAGAGAGGATTTGAACCTCCGACTCCCTGGTCCCGAACCAGGTGCTCTACCAGGCTGAGCCACTCCCCGACTGAGGTTAGTCCCTTCATTCTACTACACGTTACATCACACGTCCTGTGCTCGGAAAATCCGGAAACTTGGGACCATTGGGACCATCCTCCTGTGAGAACAGTCCTTGAACCCGCGCCATTCGCTGACGAAACGCATCATTGAAGTGGGTGTATCCGGAGGTGGTTTTCAGGTTCGAGTGTCCTACTTGTTCTAGCAGGAGATCTCCCGGCATTGCTCTCGCTTAGAGCAGTGTTGGCTATTGACACCATTCGGCTGGTCACAATGAGCCACAGCAGGTGCCAGCCAAGCAATGAGCATCCCCGACTACATCTCGCCCATCATCGGCTACCGTGTTTGGAAATGGGAAAAGACGGGGTTGAAGTCGCTCTGCGGGGAGCGGTGGAAG
>Ga0187890_10001759_pt1 | contig 15371 bp, 18 predicted proteins | sample June2016WEW_21_1_FD_133005 | JGI IMG/M metagenome (GOLD analysis project Ga0187890, IMG submission 133005) | Peatland microbial communities from SPRUCE experiment site at the Marcell Experimental Forest, Minnesota, USA - June2016WEW_21_10 | ecosystem: Environmental > Terrestrial > Soil >... | reverse complement strand
GGCGGTTCCGCCCGCGAACTGCGCCGCGATGTAGACCACGGCGGCCCGGGTCCGCAGCCCTCCGAAAACCCGATCGACGAGGGTGATGACAGGGTTCAGGTGCGCTCCGGACACCGGACCGACGGCGAAGATGATGGCCACCAGCGCGGCGGCGGTGGCGGCGGTGTTCTCGAGGAGTTCGAGACCGACATCGTGGGGGGACAGCCGTTGTGCGGCGATCCCCGACCCCACCACGGCGGCCACGAGGAATCCTGTCCCCACAAACTCCGCCAGGGCCTGGCGCCCCAGGGTCCGGCTCGCGCGCGTCACGGTGTCGATTCGTTCAGCGGGGCGAGGCCGGGCCCAGAGACACAGCACGGCGCTTCCGTCGGCTCTGTCCCGCTGGGCCCGCCGGTGGGCATCCCGGCGGTGGCGAGCACCGTGTCGGCGAGCACCGTGTAGATCTCCCACGCCGATCCGTCGGGAGTGTCGACCCACACCTTGTCCTGCACCGCGTAGCAGCACGACACCTCTTCCTCGAGCGTCGGCGCCAGCTGGTGTCCGGCGAGGCGTCGGTGGGCGGCCGCCACCTCGAGACGGTCCTCGACCTCGACCCCGAGGTGGTTCAGGCTTCCCGGTGTGCCGCCGCCTTCGATGAGGACGAGCTTGAGCGGAGGATCGGTGACGGCAAAGTTGGCGTACCCGGGCCGGATCTTCGCCGGGGCTGTTTCGAACAGCTTCGTGTAGAAGTCGATCGCCGCATCGAGGTCCGAGACGTTGAGAGCGAGTTGCAGGCGCGCCATGGTCTACCCCTTGTATTGATAGATGTCGATGCGTGAGTATGATGGTCACATCGATTGTTGTCAATGAGACGATGGGTCACCCCCGTGGCCGAGGAGCCCTCATGCCGACCCGAAACCTCCCGAAGCCGGGGACCGAAGGGGAGCTGTGCTGTGCCCCCATCACCGACACGGCGCTTTCCGAGCGCGATGCGGTCGAGTTGGCCCCCGTGCTCGCCGCCCTCGGCGATCCCGTGCGTCTGCGTCTCTTGTCGATCGTGTCGGCGCACGGTGAGGTGTGCAGCTGCCACCTCGAGGCCCCCCTGGCCAAGAGCCAGCCCACGATCTCCCATCACACCAGGGTGCTCGCCGAGGCGGGGCTGATCGTCGGCGAGAAGAGGGGGAAATGGACGTGGTGGCGAGTGGCGCCGGGACGCCTGGCCATGCTGCGGACGCTGTTGGGCGGCTCCTGAGCGTCGGTCAGCGAGCCCGGACGTACACGTAGCTGGGCCCGGCATCGCTGGGGTCGGTCGACTCGATCATCCCCTCGAACACACGGTTGTAGCCGGCCTTCTCGAGCGCACGCCACGAACGATGGTTGGCCTGTTGCACCGCCACGGCCATCCGGTCGATGTCGGCATATCGCTCGAAGGTCATGGTGGTGATGGACTCGACGATGATCGGCCCCAAGCCGACCCCGGTCAGCGAGGCCACGCCGATCAGGTAGTCGATCCCCGCGGCGCGATCGATCCCGAGGGCGGTGCACCACTGCGGGTAGTCCTCGATGCGGTATCGCTGGACGAACCCGACCGGTCGACCGTCGAGCTCCACGATGAAGGCGTCGGTCGGATCCGTGCCGTCCACGACAGGTCCGTAGCTCTCCTCGAGCGCGCTGACTGTGGGCTCGTCAGACCACCACGGCGCCACGTGGGGTAAGGCCAGCCACTCCGCCAGAATCGAGAAGTCGCCGCGCTGCAGCTGTCGGAACGTGACGGGCAACGCGTCGGCGTGTCAGCGGGCGTTGATGTACTCGACGAGTTCCTTACGGTCCTTCTCGAGCTCGTCGATCCGGCTCTTCACGACATCGCCGATGCTGATGATCCCGCACAGGATCCCGTCGCGCACCACTGGGACGTGCCGAATCCTGTGTTCGGTCATCGCCGCCATGAGGGACTCGACGTCGTCGTCGGGCGAGCACGTGAAGACCTTCGCCGTCATGATCGAACGGACGGGCTCGGCGAGGAGGGCTGCGACCTGGCCGCTCAGACCGCGCACGATGTCACGTTCGGAGACGATGCCCTCGATGTGCTCCCCATCGGAGGACACCACCAGTGCCCCCACGCCGTGAGCACGGAGTTGGTCCACGGCATCGGTCACTGTCTTGTCGGCGGTGATCGTGGCTACCGAGTCTCCCTTACCTGCAAGGAGGGTCGAGATCTGCACCGGCACACCTCCTCGTGAGTCGTGAGCCTGAGCCTGCACCTCTGGTGAGTCGCAAGACAAGGCCAGTCTACGACCGGGCCGGCTGGGCAACCAGGAATTTTCTGGGCCCCCGCCCGGGTCGGGCCCGGCATTCACCTGTGCCGAGCGGCGCCACTAGCCTGCGGCGGCGATGGGTGCCTCCGAGCAGTTCACGACGATTGCCGGTCAGGTGCGGAACTGGGGTCGGTGGGGTGATGACGACCAGCTCGGCACGCTCAACCTCGTCACCGAGGAGGTGCGGCGCCGGGCGGCGGGTTGTGTCCGATCGGGCCGGGTCTTTCCCATGGGACTGGCCCTGTCCGAAGCCGAGGGGATCCAAAAGGGCGTCGTACCGGGCCGGTTCAACCCGGTGCGGACCATGTCGTACGTGAACGTGCCGTTGTCCGACGACGCCGAATGGATCTGTGCCAACGAGGACGTGGTCGTCATGCCGCTGCAGTGCGCCACCCACTGGGACGGCCTGGCCCATGTCAGCTACCGGGGCACGCTCTACAACGGGTACCCGGCCTCCGCGGTCAACTCGGCGGGAGCGAGCCGTCTCGGGATCCATCTCGTCGACTCGCTCGTGAGCCGGGGGGTTCTCCTCGATGTGGCCCGGGCCAAGGGCACCGACGTCCTCGAGGGCGGGTACGCCATCACCCCCGCCGATCTCGACGCCGCCTGCGGGCTCGCCGGAGTGACCGTGGAACCGGGAGACGTCGTGTTGGTGCGCACCGGCCAGATGGCCCATCTCCGTATGCCGGGGCGGTTTCCCGCGGGCGGGACGACGGTGCCGCTCCCCAACATGCTGCGCTTCGGTGACGTGATGCACTACATGGGACTGTCCTCGGGGCTGTCGATGGCGACGGCGCCGTGGTTCCACGCCCACGACGTCGCGGCGGTGGCCACCGACACCATGGCGCTCGAGGTCATCCCGTGCGAGGACGCCGAGGTATACCTGCCAGTGCACCTTCTGCACATCGTCGAGATGGGAATGACCCAGGGCCAGAACTGGATGCTCGACGAGCTCGCCGCCGACTGTGCCGCGGACGGTCAGTACACGTTCCTGCTCGACGCCACACCGTTGCCGTTCACCAACGGGTGCGGATCGCCGCTCAACCCTGTCGCCGTCAAGTAACCCGTCGGGGCGGGACCTCGGGTCCCGGGCGCCGTCGGGCCTGGCCGGCCCGTGTCTGAGCCGCGCCACCTCCGACGACGGGGCCGGTGCGGGGCGCGGCGGCGACGTCGGTGCTCGGCGGCCCGGGCCGACCCGTGACGGCCCAGTGCAGCACCCGGGCCTGGGTGTCGACCATGGCGGTGGTCCGGATGCCCCAGAACTCGAATCCGTAGCGGTGCGCGGCGACGTGGGCGAGCATGGAGATGAGGGTGGCCGCCACCGCCATGGCGTCGGTTCCCGCCGGACTGCGGTTGGGGATGCCCGAGGCGATCACGCGCGCCAGGGTGACCGTCACCGCGTTGAGGGCGCGCACCCGCAGTCCCTGGAACCGGAGGTCGCCCTCCTCGGTGGCGAGCTCCACCACCCGGAACACGGCCCGGTTGGCATCCCAGTAGGCCATGAACCCCTCGACCACGCGCCGCGCCGTGGCCCAGCTGGCGTCCTCGGACCAGTCACCGTCGACCAGGTCGGCGAGGGTGCCCGCACCCTGCATGAGCTCTTCGGCCATCACCAAGATGGCCTGTTCCACGTTCTCGAAGTATTGGTAGAAGGTGGCCGGGGACGTCCCGGCCTGGCGGGCGATGTCGATGACCTTGATCGAGCGCCACGCCGTGGTGGCGAGAAGCTCGGCGGTGCACTCGAGCAGGCGTGTCCGGGTGGCGAGCCCCCGGCGTCCGGGCACCCGACCGTCGGTGGCGGCGATCGCGCCCGGGTCGTCGGTGTCGTCGAGGATCGTCTCCAGGGCCGCGTCGCCCAAGTCAGGGGCCATCCGTGCGAAGGCTAGCCCTCATTGGCTGACGCCGCGTCAGATTTGAGGTAGCTCCGTAGCTCCGCCGGCTCCGGAGCGGCGTGGGCCAGAGTAGAACGAGTTCCGTTCCAGATACCCCCGGGAGTAGCCTGAACGCCCGTGCAACAGAGGGTGCTTCCCCGGTCTCTGACCCGTGCTCAGGAAGCGCGCCGCCAGCGGGTCATCGACGCCGCCATGGAGCTCGGCCTCGAGGGCGGCTACGAGGCGGTCCAGATGCGCGACGTGGCCGCCCGGGCGCAGGTGGCCATGGGGACCGTCTACCGCTACTTCTCCTCCAAGGACCACCTGCTGGCGGCGGCCCTCGTCTTCTGGGTGGAGCAACTCGACGCCCGTCTGGCCCAGGTGCCGGCCCGGGGAGCGGTCGCCTCGGAGCGTGTGATCGATGTCCTCGAGCGGGCCTTGCGTGCCATGGGCCGCCAGCCCCAGCTGGTGGCGGCCGTCTTCGCCTCGCTGGCATCCCCCGACATGGCCGCCATCGAGTGCCAGCAGCAGATGGGCTTGGTGATGGACGGCATCATCATCAGGGCCATCGGTGAGCCCCAACCCCCCGACCATGCCGAGCGCACCCGGATCATCGGCCACGTCTGGTACTCGTCGTTGGTCGGTTGGGTGAACGGCTGGAGCGACCTGGACCGCGTGCGCGACGAGCTGGCGGTGGCCGTCCGGCTCCTGCTCCCCAGTGGCCTGGTCCCCAACGGCGCCTCGGCCCCCACCGCACGCGAGCCCCACGAGGCGTAGCGGCGAACGCCCGATGTTGCGGGCCACACCGGCGCATGGTCGAATGCGCAGGCAGGGTCGACGCCAGGGAGGCACGGTCGGCCACCAGGGAGGGAGTTCGGATGCGCGCAGCGATTTTCAACGAGGTGGGCAAAGAAGTCATCGACATCTACGACGACGTCGAGGTGACTGATCCGGGACCCGGCGAAGTCCGACTGAAGCTCCACGCCGCGGGCGTGTGCCACTCCGATCTCTCCGCCATGAACGGGACCCTGCCCCAACCTGCCCCCGCCGTTCTCGGCCACGAGGGCGCAGGCGAGATCGTCGAGGTGGGCCCGGGTGTGGACCAGGTGGCGGTGGGCGACCACGTGATCGTGGCCTGGACCCCTCCGTGCGGAAAGTGCTCAGCCTGCCTGCGGGGCGAGGCCAACCTGTGCGTCGACATCTTCTTCAACATCGCCGGCGCCGCCAAGTTCTCGCGCGGTGGCGAGCCCGTCTTCGGCTTCGCCGGCACGGGAACCTTCGCCGAGGAGATGGTGCTCCCCCAGCAGGGAGTGGTGAAGATCCCCAATGACGTGCCCTACGAGATCGGGGCGCTCATCGGCTGCGGTGTGACCACGGGTGTCGGCGCCGCGCTCAACACGGCCAAGGTGAAGCCGGGATCGAGCGTGGTGGTCTTCGGTGCCGGCGGCGTGGGGATCGCCGCCATCCAGGGGGCCCGTATCGCCGGGGCGGCCGAGATCGTGGCGGTCGACATGGTCGATTCCAAGTTGAAGACGGCTCTTGGCTTCGGGGCGACGCACGGTGTGAAGCCCGACGATCTGAGCGCGGCCAACGCCGAGATCAACGGCTCGGCCGGCGGCTTTGACTACGCCATCGAGTGCATCGGCCTGCCCCTGACCATCCGGGCCGCCTACGACGCGGTGCGCCGGGGCGGCACGGCGGTGATCGTCGGTGCGGGCAGCGCCGAGAAGAACGTCGAGTTCAACTGCTTCGAGCTGTTCTTCATGGAGAAGAAGCTGCTGGGGTCGTACTACGGCTCGGCCGATGTGCGCAGCGAGTTCGGCCGCCTCATCCGTCTGTGGAGGGCGGGGCGCCTCGACCTCGACGGCATGATCTCTTCTCGCATGGACCTCTCCAAGGCCCAGGACGCCTTCGACGCCATGAAGAAGGGCGAGATCATTCGCCAGATCCTGACGTTCTAGGACGGTCGCCGCGACAACGCTGCACCCCCCGTCGGAGCTGCCGACCCAGGTCGTCGCCCGGGGTCTTACCAAGCGCTTCGGCGCCGTGGTGGCTGTCGACAACCTGAGCTTCGTGGTCGAGCCGGGCACGGTGACGGGGTTCTTGGGTCCCAACGGCGCGGGGAAGACCACGACCCTGCGCATGATGCTCGGGCTGGTGGCCCCGTCCTCGGGGAGCGCCCTCGTGAACGGCGTCGCCTACCACGACCTCCCCGACCCCACCCGGGCGGTCGGGGGCGTGCTCGAAGCGTCGGGGTTCCACCCGGCGCGCACCGCCCGCAACCACCTGCGCGTCGTCGCCACCGTGAGCGGGATCGAGAACAGGCGGGTGGACGAGGTACTCGACCTCGTCGGCCTCGGGGGCGACGGCGACCGCAAGGTCGGTGGGTTCTCGCTCGGCATGCGCCAGCGGCTCGAATTCGCTCGGGCCTTGCTCGGTGATCCCCAGGTGCTCATCCTCGACGAGCCGGCCAACGGGCTCGACCCCCAGGGAATCGCCTGGATGCGCGGCTTCCTGCGCTGGTACGCATCGCAGGGTCGAGTCGTGCTCGTGTCGTCGCACCTCCTGTCCGAGGCGGCCCAGACCGTCGACCGGGTCATCATCCTGGCCGGCGGGCGACTGGTGGCCGACGGCCCGCTCCACGAATTGCTCCAGGGGGCGACCACCAGTGTCCGGGTGCGCACGCCCGACGCCGACCGCCTGGTGCGAGCCCTCGAGGACGTGGTGGCGGCGGGGCCGGGGGACGACGTCCCGACGGCGGTGCGCCGGGAGGCGCCCGACGTCGTGGTGGCGGAGGGGACGACGCCCGAGGTGGTGGGCCCGCTCATCGCTCGCCACGGCATCGTCGTGTACGAGATGACGTCGTCGGGCGAGTCGCTCGAGCAGATCTTCTTCGAGCTCACCGAGGGCGCAGAGCGAGGGGTCCGGCCCATGGGCCAGCCGCCGGCTCTCCAGGCGCCGTTCTCGGGCGGGCCCGAGGGGGGACCCGTCCCGTGATCGCCCTGTTCTCCTCGGAGCTCAAGAAGTTCCGGACCATCTGGTCGACCTGGCTGCTCCTCGGCATCACCGCTCTCCTCGTGGGCGCCTTCACCACGCTCGTCGCCTTCGTGCCTCGCGGCCACGGGCCCAGAGCGTCGCTCTTGCCGGTGCGGGGGACGGCGCTGTGGTTCGACTCGACCTTCTCGATCATGAGGCTTTCCCTGGACCTCGCCCTCGTCCTCGGCATCTTGTGCATCACGGGGGAGTACCGCCACAAGACCATCACCCCGACGTACCTGGCTGAACCCAAGCGCGGCCGCGTCGTGGTGTCGAAGTTGTTGGCATCGATCCTCGGGGGAGCCGCCGTCGGAGTCGTAGGGGGTGCGGTGGCGTTGGTGTTCGGGTTCAGCGTGGTGGGGGCGGGGTTCGGGAACGTCCAGACCATGCTCACCGAGTACCGCCACATCTTCCCCGGTGTGCTCGCCGCCGCGGTCCTCTACGCCGTCTATGGGGTGGGCCTGGGGGCACTGCTCAAGAACCAGGTGGTCGCCATCGTGGTCGGTCTGGGCGTGACGGCGATCGTCGAGCCCATCATCGACGGGGTGTGGCCGTCGGTGGGGCAGTGGCTGCCCGGGCAGGCGGCCCAGGCGCTCGAGTCGGTAACGGCCAACGTGAAGGCGTTCGGCGCCAGCAACGGTCAGCTGATCGCGTGGTGGCAGGGCGGGTTGGCCCTCCTCGGCTACGGGATCGTCCTGGCCGGAGCGGGCGCCTTCACGACCCTGCGCTCGGACGTGACCTAGGTATTGACATGTGACCAAATGGTCACGTATTGTCCTAGTGTGGACGAAGTGTTCAGGGCCCTCGCCGATCCGACCCGGCGGAGCCTGCTCGACGAGCTGTTCCGTGAAGACGGCCAGACGCTGAGTGCGCTCGAGGCGCGGTTCGACATCACCCGGTTCGGCGTGATGAAGCACCTGAAGCAGCTGGAGGAGGCCGGCCTCGTGGTCACCCGGCGACGGGGTCGCGAGAAGCTCCACTTCCTGAACCCGGTCCCGATCCGGCTCGTCCACGACCGATGGGTGAGCAAGTACGCCGAGCCCTGGGTGGCAACGCTCAGTGGCCTCAAGCAGAGACTGGAGAGTCCGATGGAGAAGATTTTCGAGATCTACATTCGCACCACCCCGGAGCGTCTGTGGGAGGCGATCATCGATCCCGACATCAGGGCCAAGTACAACTTCGGCGCGGCGATGGTCGTCCCGGACCTGAAGCCCGGTGCGCACTTCGAGATGACCGCACCCAAAGCGGGGGCCGTTCTGGGGGAGGGTGAGATCCTCGAGGTGGACCCGCCCCGGCGGCTCGTCCACACCATGGTGGCGTATTTCAGCGACGAGGCGAAGGCCGAAGGGACCTCGAGGGTCACCTGGGAGATCGAGCCCGTCGGTGACTCCTGCCACCTGACCTTGACCCACGACCAACTCCGGGAAGGCGCCAACTCCCAGCTCTACGGCGGGTGGCCCATGGTCCTGTCGGGCCTCAAGACCTGGCTCGAGTCGGGCGAGTTGCTCACCACACCCGGCTCGCTCATGTGGGGCTGATCCGACCCTCGCATTCCCCGCCCCGGGTCGGCCCGCGCTGACCTGGGGGTGGGGGCCGGGCTGGCAGCGAACTGCAATGTGTTCTAGTTTGCGCCGTCGTAGGGCAACCGAGGGGAGGGTGTGATGGCCGACAGCGAAGTCCTGCGGGCGCCGCACGTTCTCGAGTACCCCTACGTCCGCTCGGTCGGCCCGGTCATCGGCGCCTTCCTCACGGGCCTGCGCGACGGGCGCATCCTGGGCGCCCAGTCCCACGACCGCGACGGCGCCGCCACGGTGATCGTGCCTCCCACCGAGTACGACCCGGTCACGAGCGCCGATGTGGGCGATCTCGTCGAGGTCGGCCAGTCCGGTGTCGTCACGACGTGGTCGTGGGCGAACAAGCCCTTGCAAGGCCAGCCCCTCGACCGTCCTTTCGCGTGGGCGCTCGTGCAACTCGACGGGGCCACGACGGGGATGCTGCACGCCGTGGACGCGGGCTCCGCGCAGGCCATGTCGAGCGGTATGCGTGTCACGGCGCGGTGGCGTCCGGCGGCCGAGCGCGTGGGGAGCCTGCACGACATCGAGTGCTTCGTGCCCGAGGGGAGCGCGTCATGAGCGAAGAGGGGGTGGCCCCCGTGACGACGCTCGCTACGCCGATGCGTCTCGACTACCAGTACACCGCTGGCCTTTCGCAGTCCCGGTTCCTCCAGGGAATCGCCCAGGGCAAGTTCATCGGCCAGCGCTGCCCGGCCTGTCACCAGGTCTACGTCCCGCCCCGTGGATCGTGCCCGACCGATGGTGTCGCCACCACCGACCCCGTCGAGCTCGGCAACAGCGGCACCGTCACGACCTACTGCGTCGTGAACGTCCCCTTCCAGGGCCAGTCGATCGAGATCCCCTACATCTGTGCTCAGATCCTCCTCGACGGCGCCAACATCACCTTCATGGGCCTGATCCAGGAGCTGCCCGCCGCCGAGGTGCGCATGGGCATGCGTGTCGAGGCGGTGTGGGTCGACAAGGCCGACCTCGGTCTCACCATGGCCTCGGTCAAGTACTTCCGGCCCACGGGGGAGCCCGACGCCGACTACGAGACCTTCAAGGCGTACTCGTGAGCGCGGCCGCGCCACGCGCCGCCGTCCGGCCCATCGGGGTGGTGTCGGTCGCCCAGTCGAAGTCGGTGCGACGCGAGGACCACCGCAACGAGGTCGAGATCCTCATGCCGGTGGTGACCGAGGTGTTCGCCAACATCGGCGTGACCAAGAGCGACATGGGGTTCGTGTGCTCGGGGAGCACCGACTACCTGGTGGGCGCCCCCTTCAGCTTCGTCATGGCTCTCGACGCCGTGGGCGTGTGGCCACCCATGCGCGAGAGCCACGTGGAGATGGACGGCGCCTGGGCCCTGTACGAGGCGTGGACGCTGCTCCAAGAGGGCGAGATCGACACCGCCCTCGTCTACAGCTTCGGACGGTCCTCGCCGGCGCAGCTCGACCGCATCCTGGCCCTGCAGCTCGACCCGTACTACATGGCGCCGATGTGGCCCGACCCCGTCGCCCTGGCCGCCCTGCAGGCGCAGACGCTCATCGACCGGGGCAAGGCGACCGAGAAGGACTTCGCGGCCGTGGCGGCCCGGAGCCGGCGTGACGCCCTCGGGAACCCCAACGCCCAGGTGGCCAAGGACCAGGCGGTCGAAGACCTCCTGGGCGACGACTACGTGGTGGCTCCCTTGCGCCGCCACGCCCTGCCCCCCATCACCGACGCCGTCGCCGCCGTGGTGCTCGCCGCGGGGGACCGGGCCCGGGACCTCTGCGACCGCCCGGCGTGGATCACCGGCATCGACCACCGCATCGAAGCCCATGCTCTGGGGGCCCGTGACCTGTCGGAGTCTTCCTCCACCCGCCTCGCCGCCGAGGGCGCGGGGGTGTTCGAGGCCGGCGGCGGCGCCCCGGGAACCGTGCACGTCGACGTGGCCGAGCTCCACGCCCCCTTCGCGTCCCAAGAGCTGATCCTGCGCGAAGCCCTCGGCCTGGCGGACTCGGTGGCGGTGAACCCCTCCGGTGGGGCGCTGGCGGCGAACGCTCTCATGGTGGCGGGGCTCCTGCGCATCGGCGAAGCGGCGAGGCGCATCATGGACGGGAGCGCCCAGAGCGCCATCGCCCATGCCACGTCGGGGCCCTGTCTGCAGCAGAACCTGGTGTGCGCCCTGGCGGCTGAGCCCTCGGGCGGCGCCGGAAAGGGGGCGTGATGGCCGAGCGCTGTGCGGTGATCGGTGTCGGCCAGACCAAGCATGCGGCCAAGCGCGAGGACGTCTCCATCGCCGGGCTCGTGCGCGAAGCGGCGGCGCGAGCCCTCGAGGACGCCGGGCTCGACTGGGCCGACATCGACGCCGTGGTCATCGGCAAGGCCCCGGACATGTTCGAAGGCGTCATGATGCCCGAGCTCTACCTGGCCTCGGCGCTCGGTGCGGTGGGCAAGCCCATGTTGCGGGTGCACACGGCGGGGTCGGTGGGCGGGTCGACGGCCATCGTGGCCGCCCATCTCGTGGCTTCGGGTCGTCACGAGCGGGTCCTCACCGTCGCCTTCGAGAAGCAGTCGGATTCCGACGCCATGTGGGCACTGTCGGTCCCCCAACCCTTCTCGGCTCCGTTGCTGGCGGGTGCGGGCGGATTCTTCGCTCCCATCATCCGCTCCTACATGCGGCGCTCGGGGGCGCCCGACCACATCGGGATCCTGGTGGCGGTGAAAGGCCGGCTGCAGGCGCTCAAGAACCCCTATGCCCATCTCCACATCGAGGACATCTCCTTCGACATGGTGAAGGACTCGATCATGCTGTGGGACCCCGTCCGCTATCTCGAGACCTGCCCGTCGTCTGACGGGGCCGCGGCGATGGTGCTGGCGTCGGAGCGGGTGGCGGCGTCCTCGAGCTCGAGCCGACCCCCGGCGTGGATCCACGGCATGGCCATGCGCTCGGAGCCCACCATGTTCGCAGGACGCGACCAGGTGAACCCCCAGGCCGGCCTGGACTGCGCGGCCGACGTCTACCACCAGGCCGGCATCACCGAGCCCCGGCGCCAGATCGACGTGGCCGAGGTGTACGTGCCCTTTTCGTGGTTCGAGCCCATGTGGCTCGAGAACCTGGGCTTCGCCGAGCTGGGTGAGGGATGGAAGCTCACCGACGCCGGGGCGACGGCCCTCGACGGCGGTGACATCCCCTGGAACTGCTCGGGTGGCGTGCTGTCGTCGAACCCCATCGGCGCCTCGGGCATGCTCCGGTTCCTCGAGGTGGCCATGCAGGTGCGGGGCCAGGCCGGAGAGCACCAGGTCGAGAACGTCCGCACCGCCCTGGGCCACGCCTACGGCGGCGGATCGCAGTTCTTCGCCATGTGGGTGCTCAGCACCGACAAGCCCTGACCGGCCGTCGCCGGTCCGGGGCGTGATGCCCGCCGGACACCGAGCGGCGGGGGCGCCCACCACTACACTGCGGATCGGGTCGAGACGGAGGTACGTCCCATGAAGGTCGTCGTTGACTACGACGTATGCGCGTCCAATGCCGTGTGCATGGGCATCGCGCCCGAGGTGTTCGAGGTGCGTGACGACGGGTACCTGTACGTGCTCAACGAGAACCCTCCGGCCGAGGTGATGGACAAGGTCCGCATGGCCGCCAACAACTGCCCGACCGGGGCGATCACGCTCGTCGAGGACGAGTAGCGCCCGTGGCAGGTAGTGCCGACGGGGCGGCTCCGGTCGCCACCCCCATCGGTCCGACGCGGGTCCGTTTCGCCCCCTCGCCCACGGGGTTCCTCCACGTCGGCAGCGCCCGGGCGGCGCTCTACAACTGGCTGTTCGCCCGCCACACCGGCGGCACCTTCGTCCTGCGCATCGAGGACACCGACACCGAGCGCAACCGGGAGGAGTGGGTGGAGGGGATTCTGTCGTCGCTGTCGTGGCTGGGCATGGAGCCCGACGAGGGACCCTTCCGGCAATCGGAGCGCACCGGGGCCTACCGCGCTGCCGTCGACACCCTGTGGGAAGCCGGCGTGGTGTATGCCTGCGAGTGCACCCGCGACGAGATCGACGCCCGCATCAAGGGCAACGCCACCCCCGGTTACGACGGCTTCTGCCGCGACCGGGGTCTCGAGCGCCAGGGTCGGGCGCTCCGGTTCCGGGTTCCCGACACCGGGACCACCGTGGTGCACGACCTCATCCGCGGCGACGTGACCTTCGCCCACGAGGCCATCGAGGACTTCGTGGTGGTGAAGTCGTCGGGGGCGCCGTTGTTCGTCCTGGCCAACGTGGTCGACGACGTGGACATGCGCATCACCCACATCATCCGGGGCGAGGACCTCCTGCCGTCGACGCCCAAGGGGCTCTTGCTGTGGTCCGCGCTCGAGGGCGAAGAGGCGCCGCTCCCCGCCTTCGCCCACCTGCCCCTCCTCGTCAACGAGCGTCGCCAGAAGCTGTCCAAGCGCCGCGACGACGTGGCCGTCGAGTCCTACCAGGAACGGGGCTACCTGGCCGACGCCATGCGCAACTACCTGGCCCTGTTGGGGTGGAGCGACCCGCAGGGCCGAGAGATCCTCTCGGTGCAGGAGATGGTGGCGGGATTCGAGCTGGCGGAGGTGAACCACGCCCCGGCTTTCTTCGACGTGAAGAAGCTCGAGTGGATGAACAAGGAGTACCTGCGGGCCTTGTCGGTCGACGCCTTTGTCGAGGTCGCCCGGCCCTGGCTCGAGCCCGACCGGGCGCCATGGCCGCCCTCGCGCTTCGACGGGGCCGTGTTCCGCACCATGGCCCCGCTGGTCCAAGAGCGCATCGGCGTCTTGAGCGAGGTGCCCGACATGGTGGATTTCCTGTTCCTGGCCGACCCCCTGGTCGAGCAGGAGTCGTGGGCCTCGGTGGTGAAGGACCCCGCCGCCCCCGCCGTTCTCGACGCCGCCATAGCGACCTACGAAGCTTGTGTGTGGACCGCAGAGGCCCTGCACAGCGCCACCCAGACGATGGCCGACGACATGGGCCGCAAGCTGAACAAGGTCCAGGCGCCGATCCGGGTGGCGGTCACCGGCCGCCGGGTCGGGCCGCCCCTATTCCAGTCCCTGGAGGTGCTCGGGCGCGAGGCTGTACTGGTACGCCTGCGTGCCGCCCGGGACCGTCTCGGGGGTGACACCAGCTGAGACGCGGTCCAGCGCAGACTGGACCGGAGGGTTAGGGGGACTGAACCGGTGGCAGTGTTGGGAGACGCAGTCGTCCGGGGAGCGCGCGCCCTCCGATGGGTCCTCCAACGGCTCGTGATGATCGGCCTCGTCGTCGCCGGGTACTTCGTCTTCACCGGGGTGCAGGTATGGCTGACGTCGCGTCACCACGATGCCCGGCCTGCGCAGGCGATCGTGGTGATGGGGGCGGCCCAATACGACGGGGTGCCCTCGCCCGACCTCCTGGCCCGGGTCCAGGACGCCAACAACCTCTGGCAGCGACACCTCGCCCCGACGATCGTGGTCACCGGCTCCAAGGAGACCGGTGACAAGTTCACCGAAGCAGAGGCCTCGGCGTCCTGGTTGACACAGCATGGCGTCCCTCCCGCCGACATCATCGAGGTCGGTGGGGACGACTCCTGGACCAATCTGTCTCTGGCGGCGGCGGCCCTCGAGAAGCGGGGAGTGACGAAGATCCTCATCGCCACAGACGGGTTCCACGAGGACCGGAGCCTCGCCATCGCCTCGAACCTGGGGCTCCAGGCCTGGCCCGCGCCCACCACCGACTCCCCCATCAAAGGGTGGGCCACCGTGCCGTACTACGCCAAGGAGACGGTGGGGGTGGCTCTGGGCCGGATCATCGGGTACTCACGGCTCCACCGCCTGGGCTAGCCTGCAAGGCCACCCGATCGGGGGTGGTGTAATCGGCAACACAGCGGGTTCTGGTCCCGTAATTGGGGGTTCGAGTCCTCCCCCCCGAGCCAAATTTCCTTCCGGGCCCCACTGCGGTGGGGCCCGGGTGCGCAACCGGGTTCGTCGCCCGCGGGCATGGCGTGGTCCCGGCGGCGAGCGTGCGCGGAGAGCGGTCGATCCCGACCAGATTGCGGGACGACGGTGTTCTGCCTTCTCGCCTCCGCGTCGGGCTTTAGGGTTCTGCACCAGGGGTGTTACCCCGGCCGAGGATCACGCCTGATCGGATAGTCTGGCTCGGCCCGAAAGGGTGCCGGGCCCCATCGTCTAGTGGCCGAGGACACCACCCTCTCAAGGTGGAGACACGGGTTCGAATCCCGTTGGGGCTGCCAGAGGTGTCATTGTGCGAACACCGGTCCCCTTGGGAGATTTGTTCGCCCGATCGACCTGCGCCCGACCGTTTGCGGTCGAGCGAACGACCTTGAATGTGGGGATGACACGCTCGCGTCCTTCGACCCGCAGTTCATGGACAAAGGATTGGGCTAAGTCCTTGCGAATCGGCGCCTGAGCGTGGCGTGCTGCAGCCTTCAGCTCCTGCCTGAGCTCACTGATCTCATCGAGGGTCGGGAATGGCTCGTTTTCCGCGCTGGCGGCCGCCAAAAGACGTGCTTCTCGGGCACGAAGGGCCGCGGCTTGCTCGCCGAGGTGGCGTACCCGTTCGCCAAACATGTCCTCGGTGACGGCCCCGGTCTCAAAAGCGCCCATATACCGTTCGAT
>Ga0187890_10001758_pt1 | contig 15377 bp, 14 predicted proteins | sample June2016WEW_21_1_FD_133005 | JGI IMG/M metagenome (GOLD analysis project Ga0187890, IMG submission 133005) | Peatland microbial communities from SPRUCE experiment site at the Marcell Experimental Forest, Minnesota, USA - June2016WEW_21_10 | ecosystem: Environmental > Terrestrial > Soil >... | reverse complement strand
CTTCGCAGTTCTGCGCGAACTCGGCGCGGTTGACGATCACCACAGACTTACCCCTATTGGCAGAATGATGGCCCGACTGCCACTCGATCCGCGTATCTCCAGGATGCTGATCGAGGCAAGGCGAGAAAACGCCCTCGGGGAACTGATGATTATCGGCGCTGCCCTGAGCATCCAGGACCCGCGCGAGAGGCCGCTCGATCAGGAAACACAGGCTGAGCAGGCGCAGGCTGTTTTTCGAGATCGGCGCTCCGATTTTGTGTCTCTTTTGAAGATCTGGCAGGGCTGCTGGCAGGAACCGGTCACAACCGAAACCATGCCCGAAGCGGCCGGCCGGAAGACGACGGTCTCCCCGAACGGCCGCGTGGGTCTGAGCGGTAATGCCGGTCCCAGCCGGAGCGATGAACAACGGTCCCCCCGCAGAACTTCAAGCCAGGTCCGAAGGTTTTGCCGCGAGCATTTTCTCTCTTTTCGGCGGATCCGTGAGTGGCGCGACATTTTTGAGCAAGTTCGCTCCATTCTCAACGAACTCGGCGATTTTATCGAAAACTCCACCCCAGCGAGCTATGACGCCATCCACCGCTCGATCCTGAGCGGCTATCTGAGCCAAGTGGCCCTACTCAAGGAGAAAAACATCTACTCGGCCGCAAGGGGCCGGCAGGCGATGATATTTCCGGGATCAAACATTTTCAACAAGGGCGGCCAATGGATCGTCGCGTCTGAACTGGTACAGACCTCCCGGCTTTTTGCTCGCATGGCGGCAAACATTGACGCCGCATGGATAGAAGAGGTCGGGCCGCACGTGTGCAGATACAGTTGGTCGGAGCCGCACTGGGAGAAAAAACGCGGCCAGGTCATGGCTTTCGAAAAGGCCACTGTCTACGGCCTCACCGTAGTGGACCGACGCAAAGTCAACTTCGCACGCATAAATCTTGCGGAAGCGCGCAACATTTTTATCCGTTCAGCGCTCGTCGAAGCAGACCTTCCCGGCAGGTACGCCTTTCTGGAACACAACCAGGCCCTGCTCTCAGAAATTGAGCAACTCGAAAGCAAGACCCGCCGCAGGGACCTCCTTGTCGACGACGAGGCCTTCTTTGGATTCTATGATGCCCGTATTCTCCAAATCGCAGATGTCAGGTCCTTTGACATGCTCATCCACGACAGGGGAGGAGATGATTTTTTGAAAATGAAGAAGGAAGACCTCCTTCGAACCGAACCTGATTTCTACTCGATGGAGCAATTCCCCGATACACTAAGGGCAAAAGGGACCGAACTTCCTCTTCGATACACGTTTCGCCCCGGTGAGGAGGACGACGGCCTCACGCTCACAGTACCGGTCCATACCCTGCCGGTCCTGCCTGCTGAACCCTTCGAGTGGCTCGTTCCCGGCATGCTCCCGGAAAAAGTGACTGTCCTGCTCAAGGGTCTTCCCAAAGGCATTCGCAGGTATCTGGTGCCGGTTAACGAAACTGCCCGGCGCATATGGCAAAAACTTGATTTCGGACAAGGAGACTTTTACCGCCGGCTTAGCGAGGCGGTGTTCAATATCACGGGAATCAGGATTACACCCGAACAGTGGGACACAGAGCAGTTGCCCGATCACCTCAGGATGCGGTTCGAAGTGCTCGGACCTCAGAGAAACGTTCTGGCCTCGGGACGTAACATCGAAACCCTTCGGCCCTTTGCCATTGAAAAGCACGAGGACGTACTGTGGAACGAGGCCAGAAAAAACTGGGAACGGCATGAACTCGCAGGCCCTGATTTCGGGGACCTGCCGCAGAGCATAGAAATTGGATCGGATGCGTTGGGGATTCGGCGGCTTGCCTATCCGGGTTTGGCTGACGAGCAAACAAAGGTTGCTGTTCGTCTCTTCGCTGAGCCTGGCAGCGCAAGGGAATCGACCCGCGCAGGGCTCATGCGTCTTTATAAACAGACATTCGCCGCCGAACTCAAAGAATTCCGAAAAGACTGGGCCTTTCCGGATACATTTGCATCGAGAGTTCTTTTCATGGGCGGCATAAAAGAGGCTTCTTGCGCTCTCTATGATTATATTCTCCGCGGCTTGTTTGCATTGGACTCAGCGCAGCATCCCAACCGGGACGGTTTTCTGAAAAATGTTGAAAGACTAAAAGGCCGTATGGGAATTCTCGGCAATGAGATTCGAACACCTGTTCTCGAAGCGGTGGGGCAGAGGCATGATACGCGCGCTGCACTTGACCGGTTTATGCGCATGGCGGGCGCAAACCGGGCTGTCATCGACCGGCTGGCCGTGATCGCCGCAGAGCTTGAAGCACTTATTCCGCCCGATTTTCTGTCTCGCTTTACAGATCGCCGAGTGAGACTCTTGCCACGCTACCTCAAGGGGCTTAGAATTCGGGCGGAGCGAGCCTATGTGTCCCCGGAAAAGGACCGTGCCAAAGAAGCTCAGTTCGGTGTATACAGGGCTGAACTCGATGAGTTAAGAAAGCGGATTCTTGCCCGCCCCACGCAAGAGGGGCTTGATTTTATAGAGGATGTCAGCCAAATGCTCGAGGAATTCAAAATCAGTCTGTTTGCTCCCGAAATAAAGACCCTGTTTCCTATCTCGGGCAAACGCATAGAGAAAAAGCTACACGGTTTTCCGACATGAACAGTCCGCCGGCCGACCTGAACCTGGTATTCGATGCCGCCGCTTTGCGGGAGCGCGTGATCAGCGTGCTCTCAAAGCTCGGCGGCATGGAGACCCTTTTCCAAAACGAGGATTGCCGGTACGGCGTTCGCACGTCAAGCGTATTGCTCCTCCTTGGGTGGCTTTTTCCCGAGGAAGGCGGCATACCCGAGATCTGCATTATCCTGAACAAACGCTCAAAGGAGATCAAACAGCCTGGAGACCTGTGCTGCCCCGGCGGGGCCATTGAAAAACTCGACCATTTTCTTGCCCGTCTTCTGGCGTTTAGGGGTTCAAGCCTTTCGAGATGGCCCTGTTGGAGTGAATTGAAAACAGGACAGCCGCAAAATGCCGAATTTCTCTCACTACTTTATGCGGCGGGGCTACGAGAGGCCTGGGAAGAAATGGGTCTTAATCCTTTCGGGCTGACTTTCCTTGGCCCGCTTCCCACGCAGTGCCTCGTTCTCTTTCGCCGGTCAGTCCATCCGATGGTTGCATGGGTTTCCTACCAGAAACGATTTCACTTGAGCTCGGAAGTCGAAAGGATCGTGCAGTTTCCCTTGCGTGCCCTTCTCAACCCGTTTAACTACGCCCTTTACAGGAAGTTCGTTCCTCCCCATCTGGAGTGGAGATTCAGAGGGGCGACCGTGGATTTCCCATGTTTCATTTATAAGATCGGAGAGCGGGCCGAACTTTTGTGGGGAGTAACCTTCAAGATCGTTACTCAGTTCATGGAGATGATCTTTGGGTTCCAGGTCCCGGATATCGAAAAGCTGCCTCTGGTCCCGGCAAGCCTGGACGAGGAATACGTGATCGGACGGACGCGAAACGGCGCTCGTCAAAATTATCTGTCCTATATGCCTCTGGATCATTGAACCGAGGCGAAAAATCGCCGGTCCGGGTACTGTCTTTCCGCATAAAGTGTATACTGATTTTAACAGGTCCAATTCGGACCAAACAACCGGAGGTTACCGGCAGGCATTAATGACCAAAGTTGGGGACGTCGTTCTCGTATATATGGATAACAACCCGAGCTTTTTTGCCAGAGTCGACGAAATATCCGCCGACGTAAAGCCGGGTTGGTTTCACGTGAAACTACTGGTGCTCCAGGTCCCTCTGCTGGTGGTAACCTGGATTTTGCGCGAGGCCTATTACAACGGCGGGGAATTCACGATGGGTGGCCGGCCAATGCGAATTGAAAAAGTGAACGCTCCCGCCGAAGAACATTCTCAAACGAAGCCTGAGGACACAAGAAAAAGCCCGGCAAAACCCGAATTGGTCGTGCACAAAAAACCGAAAGACGAAAAAACCCGCAAGCAGGGTAAAGTGATATCGATATCCGATCACCGAAAGAAAGACCCCGAATAGTTATCAAAATTATTCTTCGGGATTTTTCCCCCACCACTCATCGTGTCCTTTGAACCACCAGTCTGTTGAATCGGTCGTCAGGATTTCTTGGGCGATCTCTTTAGCAATCGAAGTAATCAGACGCTGTCTGGCAAAGTGTATCCATTTTGCGGCGTAGGAATTTCCGAGGTCATTTTGTTCCTTGAGCTCCAAAATCAGGTCAAGCTGGTCGGCATCGTGAACGAGTCCGGCTTCAACTGTCCCGGACTCCCTGTACTCTTTGAGAAGCTCCATTATCTCGTCCCCAAAGGGAAGTGAGTCGGCAAGATCAGCTATTGCACCGGTTTCGTCTACTGTGACATATCTCTTGTTGACATAGTTGCGGTCCCCGGTGCGTGCTTCCGGCAGATCGTGAACCAGGCACATGCAAACGACCTTGAACGGGTCAACGTTTGAGTCCATTCGCGCGAGAGCAAAGCCGATCATTGCCACACGGAACGAATGGTCGGCAACGGATTCGCGGCCGGACCCCAGAAACTGAAAACCCGAGCGAGGGGTTTTTTTGAGCATCCCCAGTTCGAAAAAGAAGTTTATGATTTTAGCGTAGCCCAATTGAATCTCCTTTTGTAGCTATTGCGCTTTAAAAGCTCAGTCAATGTTGATATATTTCGTCCAAGCCATGTAAATTCAACATGCTTCCAAAACTCAGCCGGAGGTTTCAAATAAATGGATAAGCACACCCTTTCGGTGCTGGTTGAGAACGCTCCAGGTGTTCTGACTCGAGTTGCAGGCCTATTTGCACGCCGCGGCTTCAATATCGACAGTCTTGCGGTGGGTCGCACCGACAGAGATGATGTCTCCCGGATGACCATTGTAGTGGAGGGAGACAAACCCCTGATAGAGCAGGTTACCAAGCAACTCCACAAGCTTATAGATGTTATCAAGATCAGTAATATAACGGAAGACGAATATGTCGACCGGGAACTGGTCATGATCAAGGTTGCGGCCGAGCCGAGCCAGCGCGTTGAGATCATGCACATCGCCGGGATATTCCGGGCTCGTGTCGTTGACCTGGGCAGGAAGACCATGACTTTCGAATGTACCGGGAATGAGGGCAAAATAAACGCACTCGAAGAATCCTTTCGCCCATATGGGATCAAGGAACTCGTTCGCACGGGAAAGATAGCCATGCTTCGGGGAAGCAAATTCGTAGCCCTGGGCGGGGGCGCCCCGGCGCGGGAATTGGAAGGCGATTAGAACGGCGGACCGCAGGTACGGCCATTTGCAGAACTTTCCGGAGGTGTTTTCGTGGAAATGACGGTTGCCGAGGCCCTGGTTGAGTGCCTCGAAAGAGAGAACGTGGAAATTGTGTTCGGCTATCCGGGCGGGGCAATCCTTCCGGTTTACGACGCCCTGTATCATTCGACCAAAATTAAGCACGTGCTCGTGCGGCACGAACAGGGGGCTGTGCACGCTGCCGATGGATACGCCAGGGTTACCGGCGGCGTAGGTGTGTGTATTGCGACTTCCGGCCCAGGGGCTACCAATCTGGTTACGGGCATTGCAAACGCGTATATGGATTCGGTCCCGCTCGTTTTGTTCACCGGACAGGTCCCAACGATACAGATTGGAACGGACTCCTTCCAGGAAGTGGATATCACCGGTATTACAATGCCGATTACCAAGCATAATTATCTTCTCAAGGACCCGCACAAACTGCCGACCGTGGTGAAGAACGCGTTCCATATCGCATCGACCGGCCGGCCCGGACCGGTACTCATAGATATTCCAAAGGACGTGGCTCAGGCCAGGATAAGTTTCAAATACCCGTCGGCGGTGCGACTCAGAGGATACAAACCGACCTATAAAGGGCATCCGGCCCAAATAAACGAGATCGCCAGGCTCATAGCAAAAGCCAGAAGGCCGGTTATCTATGCGGGAGGCGGGATACTCGCCTCGAACGCATCAGAAGAACTCTTGAAGTTTGCCGAGGCGATAACGGCACCGGTAACCAATACCTTCATGGGCCTTGCCGGCTTCCCCGGCGACCATCCGCTTTTCCTCGGCATGCTCGGTCTGCACGGGACCCGCTACGCCAATATGGCAATTACGGAGTGTGACCTTCTGATCGGCCTTGGCGCGCGGTTCGATGACCGGGTCGTAATGAACATCAACAGCTTCGCCCCGCACGCCACCGTAGTCCACATCGACATCGATCCGGCAGAAATTGGAAAGGTGATCGCTACAAATGTGCCCCTGGTCGGCGACGTAAAACTCATTTTGAAGGCGCTCCTCCCGCTTATTGAAAAAACCGACCGTTCCGAATGGCTCGCACGCATCAAGTCCCTTAAAGCTGAAAACCCTTTGACCTACAATCGCGATTGTGGTCTAAAGCCCCAGTTCATTATCGAGCAGCTTTGGAACTGCACCCAGGGCGAGGCCATTATCGTAACCGACGTCGGCCAGCACCAGATGTGGGTAGCTCAGTACTACCCTTTCAAGAAACCACGCACGCTGGTTTCCTCCGGCGGGCTGGGCTGCATGGGATTCGGCCTGCCGGCATCTATTGGCGCATGCTTCGGCGCTCCCTCCAGTAAGGTCATCCTGGTGACCGGGGACGGCAGTATCCAGATGACCATGCAGGAGCTTGGCACGATGATGGAGCAGGGTCTCAGCGTTAAAATCATCATCATGAACAATTCCGTTTTGGGCATGGTGCGCCAGCTCCAGGAATACTACTGCCAGGGGCGCTATATGGCCGTGAATTTCTCATTTCATCCGGATTTCGAAATCCTTGCGAAGGCATACGGCATCGCGGGATACACATTCAGGACCGAGGAGGACATAGTCAACGGGCTGCCCGAGGCGCTGCGAAAACCTGGGCCGGCAATTATCAACTGCATCATCCCCTCAGATGAGAATGTCTTGCCCATGGTTTTGGCCGGCAAGGGAATCAGCGAAGCAATTGACTGTGGATAATACCTAAGTGAGCATCGGCGGAAGTCAATATAGGTCTTATATGACCTTTGAATTCAAGGAGTCCGCGGAAAATGAAAACTTTGCTTCTAAATCCTCCGTCATTCGAGAAATTCGACGGGGGCGCCGGCGCCCGGTGGCCTGCACGCCGCGAAATCGCATCCTACTGGTACCCTGTCTGGCTCGCCTATGCCGCCGGATTGATAAAGCAAAGCAGGCTTGTTGACGCCCCGCCGCACGGAATCAGCTTTGAAGAAACTATTCGCATCGCAAAGGACTTTGAATTCCTCGTTTTATTCACCAGCAAGCCCGGTTTTCACAACGACGTCCGCCTTGCCGATAAGATAAAGGAAGTCAATCCTGCCGTTAAGATCGCCTTTGTCGGCCCGCCGGTTTCCGTCCAGCCCGAGCAGGCATTGAATGCGTCATCGGCGATCGATTTCGTTGCAAGAAAGGAGTTCGACTACACCGTTGCCGAATTCGCCTCAGGAAAGGACCTCAAGCAGATCGCCGGGGTCAGTTACAGGGAAAACGGGAAAATAGTTCACAATGCTGACCGGCCGCCCATCGAGGACCTGGATTCACTTCCGTTCATCGTGGAAATATACAGGCGGGACCTTGATCCGGCCAAATACAATATTCCTTTTCTAAAGCATCCCTATCTTGCGTTTTACACCTCACGCGGATGCCCGGCCAGATGTATCTATTGCCTCTGGCCGCAGACTTTCACCGGGCATCCCTGGCGCGTTCGCAGCAACGAGAGCGTAGTTGCCGAAGTGAAGCGCGCGCTTGAACTTTTCCCGGAAGTAAAAGAAATCTTCTTCGACGATGATACCTGGGCATGGGGCAAGACGCGTGTAATCGAGCTTTGTAAGCACCTCAAGGGGATCAATTTCACCTGGTCCTGCAACAGCCGGGTGCACGCGGACTACGATATGCTCAAGGCCATGAAGGAAGCGGGCTGCCGTCTTCTGGTAGTGGGCTTTGAATCCGGCGTCCAGGAAGTTCTTAATAACATGAAGAAGGGCATCACCCTCGAACAGTCCCTCACCTTCATGAAAAACTGCCGCGAACTGGGTCTGACCGTCCACGGAGATTTCATGATCGGCCTGCCCGGTGAAACCAAAGAGACCATAATGCGCACCATCGAGTTCGCCGAGCGACTCGATCCGGAAACCATCCAGGTCTCTCTGGCGCACCCTTTTCCGGGCACGGAATTTTATGAATATCTTCAAACCAATGGCTACCTGACCGAAGACGACATGTCGGACGAGCTGGGACATCAGCTCCCCAACTACGAGTACCCCTGGCTCAGCCGGCAGGAGATCGTGGATGCGGTCGAGTACTTTTACGGCCGCTACTATTTCAGGCCGAAGGTGATCTACAGGATAATTCGGCGGGCAATCTTCGACAGCCATGATCGCAGCCGCCTTTATCAGGAGGCCCGAGATTACCTGAGACTGCGGGCGCGGCGCAAAAAATTTACCGGCAACGTTTTCGAGAAGACCAGGTGAAACAACATCGCGATCTCACGTTCGCTTTTGGCAGCCGCAAGAGATGAAACCCCGCCGCCTGATTATAAATGGGGATGATTTCGGCGTTTCCAGGGAAGTTAATCAAGCCGTAATCCTTGCTCACCGCCGTGGCATTTTGACAAGCGCCAGCCTTATGGTCTCTGGCCAGGCGTGCGAGCATGCGGTAACTCTCGCAAAAGAAAATCCCCGCCTTGCTGTAGGACTTCACGTCACCTGCGCCGATGGACACCCGGTTATGCGTCCATCGGAAATCCCGCACATTGCCGGTAAAAATGGAACTTTCCCATCCAGCCCGGCTTGGGCCGGCCTGCGGTATTTTTTTTCCCGCAGCGCGAGAAAGGACCTTTTCAATGAAATCGCCGCTCAATTCGAAAAATTCAGCCAAACCGGCTTAAATTTTTCTCACGTGGACAGCCACTGCCACCTGCACGTACATCCCGTCGTCCTTGATGCAATAGTAGAAATCTCTGAAAGGCACCGCATAAAAAGAGTGCGAGTCCCGGCCGACAGTTTTTTTTCAGCCCTCCCCTTTTTAGGTTCACCCCTATTAGCAGCCGGAACTGCTCTTGTTTTCAAACTCCTCACGGGGAGGATGAAGCGAAAACTCCGAAGGCGAGGATTTATTTTTCCGCAGAGGGTATATGGGAACCTGATGACCGGCAATATGAGCCTCGAGTACGTCTTATCGCTGCTCGACAGCCTGCCGCAGGGGACCAGCGAAATATACTTTCATCCCGCCCTGCCCTGTTCGCCATCAACGTACGATGCAAGGCAATTACAGCGATTCAGGGAATTCTCCATCTTGATCGATCCCGATGTGCGTTCTAAAATCGAACGGCTTGGAATAATCCCTTCCACCTGCTTCGATCTGGAAAATGATTTATGAAAACAGCGTTGGTAATTACCCTGGCGGTCATTGCGCAAGCAGCCGCAAATACACTGCTCAGCAAAGGAATGAAAGTAATCGCTTCGATGCCCTCATTCAGCGATGGCTTCTCTATCATGATGCTGGCATACGCGCTGAGGAGCCCTTTCATCTGGGGAGGAATCGTTCTGCTGATCGTTTTTTTCGCCTGCTTTCTTTCCGCTGTTTCGTGGGCCGACCTGAGCCTCGTGCTTCCGGCAACTGCGATCGGATACATTCTGAACGTATTTTCCGGCAACTACTTTCTGGACGAACCGGTTTCGCCTGCGCATTGGTTCGGCTCTGTGCTTATCGTTCTGGGGGTCTTTCTGGTTTCACTCTCAGGCGCAGGAAAAGATAAAACGGAGGGCGCGCTTCCCAAAAGCGGCGAACATGGACCTGGGGGAGTTGCATGCTGACCGCCCTGATGGTCCTTATGGTTGTCTTTTCAAACGCCGCCGGGGACGTTCTCCTCACCAGGGGCATGAAGCAGGTCGGCGACGTCTCCGCGCTCAGCCTGCTTGAGCTCCTGCGAACAATCAAGCGAATAGCGGGCAACCTGAACTTCATTCTTGGCGTTGCATGCCTGGCCGTAAGTTTTTTTTCTTTTTTGACCGTACTCTCCTGGGCCAACCTGAGTTTTGTGGTTCCGGCGACTGCAATCGTGTATGTGGTAACGGTCCTGGGGGCAAAATTCTTCCTGAGGGAGCAAATCGACCGGATGCGCTGGGCGGGGACCCTTCTGGTCTGCTTTGGCGTAGCGCTGATCTGCCTGCCCGAAGACCAGACCTTATCCCTCTCGAGTCTCCTCGATCCGGTCAGGGTCTTCCTTGGCATCCTGACTGCGGCTTCCGCCTGTTATTACCTGGTAAGCATAATTGCCGCCGAGAAGTTCTTCGGACACGGGGACACGGAGAGGGAGCGACACGGGGAGGGGGAGAGGGTTTTGTCCCCGCGTCTCCGCGTCTCCGCGTCCCCGCGTCGGCTCTTTCCCTCGTCCCCCTGTCTCCCTGTCTCCCCCTCCCCGTATCTCCCCCTCTCCGCGTCTGTCTCTAAAGACCCTGTTTCCATACTGATTCCTCTTTGCGGAGCGGACTTTAGGGCCTATCAAAATTATGCATCCCTTTGCCGCCAGGAATATCCGGAATTCGAAATCATCTTCGGCGTTGGCGATTCGCGGGATTCGTCTCTTCCGGTTATCGCCGGACTGCAGGCAGACTTCCCCCAAGTCCCCATCAAATTAGTGATAAGCGCCGGCGAAATCGGCCCCAATCCGAAGGTAAGCACTTTAAACAACATGCTCCTGCAAGCCAGCCATGAGATTCTCCTGATGCTGGACAGCGACATCCGGGTTGGACCGGATTTTATCAAGGCGATCTCCGGGGAATTTCCGCCGGATGGGCTGCTGACCTGCCTCTATCGCGCCGGGGAGGCGCCCGGAACACCCTCAAAACTGGAGGCGGCTGGAATCTCATCGGAATTTGCCCCTGGCGTGCTCGTGGCCCAGATGGCCGGTGGGATTTCTTTTGCCTTCGGAGCGGCCATTGCCATCAGTAAGAAAACACTCCGGACCATAGGCGGATTCGCGGCCATTGCTCCCTACCTGGCGGATGATTACATGATGGGCAGCCTGGTGCGAAAGGCGGGTCTGCCGGTAAAACTTTCCAGGTACGTGGTCGAGACCGTTCTATCGAGGCTGAGCATAACCGATTTTGTCCGGCATCAGCTAAGGTGGGCCAGGGGCATACGCGCCTGTGCTCCCTGGGGACACGCCGGCTCGCTGATTACTAATGGGACGGCCCTCTCCTTTCTCTATTTCGCCTTTTCCGGCTTTTCGAGATTTGGACTGTTCGTTTTCGCATCAGTGAGCGCCTTAAGGCTCTGGATGGCCTGGATGGTGGGGGTACGACGACTCGGGGACACAATTTTGAGACACCACCTGCCGCTCGTTTTGCTAAGAGATTTTTTCAGCCTTTTCATCTGGTCGGCAGCCTTTTTCGGCAATCGAGTGCAGTGGAGAAACCGGGTATTCCGGCTTGAAAAAGACGGCAAGATCCGACCGGAACAAATATCTCTGTGAGGGGAAGGAGAATTGTGGAACTCCCCAGAATCTTTCTTCTTATTGTGTTTGTACTTCTGCTCTTCGCCCCTTTCGCTTCAGCAGAGGGTCCGGAACCGAAGAGTATGGTGGTCACCAAAGAGGATAACGGAAAAGAAATCGCCATATTCGCAGGCGCAATTTTCGAAGTTCGCCTGGAACACTCAGCCGGGACGGGATATATGTGGCAAATAGCCGAGCCGGACGAAACGCACCTGAGGGTGTTGGAATCCACTGAAATTCCACTCAGGGAGGGGCGGATTGTCGGCGGGCCGTTACTCAAGACATGGAAAATCAAAGCAGTGAAGGTGGGACAAACCGATCTCAAGATACTTTTGTACCGCCCCTGGGAAGGCACTGAAAAAGCGGCGGACAGCCTGCATGTCAAGATTCAGATCAGATAAAAGACTCGCTCCCGACTGAAAATCGGACTCCAAGGAGTTCATCCGATACTGCACCGATGATGCCGCCGAAAGTGTGATATCTAGCTCTTACCGCAGAAGGGTCCCTGCGGCTGGAGAAAAACCCGGAGAAGAATAGTGCCTCCGCCGGCATCGCCCCCAATGAGACACTCAGAATAGGTAACGGCACGGGACGAGGCTTTCGTTCAATACTTTCGATGCTCCCTAAGCCCATAATCCGTTTTGGCAAGGTATTGAAATTTCAGTATTTATAGGTGTGACCCCTTCTGTGGGATTGTCTTAGCGCCTCCCAGAAAAAACCGGCGGTATTGGCCCCCTGAGAAGCCAGCAGTAAAAGGCTTAGCAGAGAACCGTACATATTCCTCTGCTCCTTTATGCCGGAGAGAATCAGTTTAAGGTAAAAAGAAGGTGGGTTCAGCTTTGGTACGCGACAGCTCCTGTCAACACGTCCTTCTCTCAATCGGTAACTGCCTCCACCGTAGCAAAAATGGAGCCGCAAAAACGATGAAAGCCTCAACGGATGTGAATGGTATACCACAGCTTCAGGAATAGAGCGAAACGGATATCCCCGTAAGGCCCAACGAAAGCAAAAATCGCGGTCCTCACCAAATCGGAGGTTCGGATCGAATCCGCCCATCTCCAGAAATTTCACCCTGGGCACAGCGAAATTATCTGTTGGGTAGAAGCCGCCTAGATGCATTTGCGGACTGTAGTGCTGATGAAGGAAGTCTAAAAGTTGGTGGCTGGCAGTCGAGTAAATGTTGGGGCTGAGAAGATTGAGCGTCCTTCCTCCACAGATAGCGAGCGGGGTCTCCCGAAAAGTTTCTTCCAGAGCTTGCAGCCATCCGGCATCCACCACGCAATCATCGTCCGTAAAGGCGAGGAAGTGCCCCCCGGCCCATGATGCACCATGGTTGCGAGCCGCAGCCGGACCTGAATTAACCTGCTTCAGCAAGGTGATATGTAAATCGGTGGAAAAGGGAGACACAACAGGCTCCAGAGACACTTTGCTGCCGTCATCGACTACAATTACCTCGAACCGATTGGCGGCATAGTTCAACCCGGTCAGCGAAGAGAGAAGATTGGCCAACTGCTTAGTTCTACAGTATGTAGGAATGACTATGGAGAAGTTCGGTATTGATCGCATCGCGGCGGGCCTTTCAGCTATAGACTTGCTCTAAGACTGGATACCGCCTTCAAATCGTCCTCATTGATATGGAGATGCCGTTCGCTCTCGAAGGCAAATAGCTGCTCCCTCGCCTTGGCTGCCCCAAGTGCGTAGCCGAGCATTTCACCTGCAGATCCGGCACACAGGTTTAGAACCAGGGGTAAGGAAGCGCGGAAGAGCAGACTCGTTTGCAGCCTGACGGGTACTGTCTCTTTGAGGATACGCTTTAGCCTGATCAGCGGCAACAAGGGTGCTCCCAGGGTATAGAGCATCTTCCTAAATGCTCCCCAATTCCTCGCGCGGTCGGCCCCGAAAACCCTTGCGGCAAGTAAATGCTCAAAAAGCAATGGTTTTAGGCGTGAGAAGTTAAGATGATAGATTTTTGCTGCCGGTTCATGATGGAGCCTGTAGCCTCTTCTGAGCAGATCCCAGTGGAGCAGGCTTTCCGACTGCAGCATTTGCGGGAGGCGTGAGCCGTACTCCAAAAGAGTACTCCGCTTATAGCAGGAGTGGTTTGACGGCAGGTGTTCAACCCTTTTGCGAGGAGCCATCCAGTGGCCGTAGAAGACCAGAAAGCAGCCCCAACCCACGGAGCTGCGGGGGTTTGCATTCAGCATGACCGGACCCGCGACGGCGAATTTCCCGTGTAATGAGCGTTAATAAACGCCTGTGCACAATCAGGGGCAGGAAAGGAGTGGTCTTCGATGAAGGCCACCAGCGGGGCAGTGGCTGCTGCGACGCCCGCAGCCTTGACTAACCCTGCATCCCTGTTGGAGCCGGTTTCAACAATCTTGATCCCCCAAAAGCCTTCCAGCTCTTCTTGCCGAAGATTCAGCCTTTCTCCTGATGCAGTCACCACAATCAGTTCCATCCGTTGGGATACGGTCTGCTCTCTCTGGAACTCCAAGGCCATCCTCAGATTTGGTGAGTCGCAGTGTGCGACTATTATAGCCGACAGTAGCGGGGATGAGTTACGATCCAAAGCCTAAGCTCCCTTCGAGTGATCTGTCTGCTCGCGGGTTCAGGTGCATTTATGCCTGATCAGCCATTCCACTTCAGCGTTGCTGTCTTGGCCGATATCACCCTTTTCAAAGCCATAAGTGCATATCCCACAAAGAGGCAGTTCCTGCCAATGATTTCGGAACTCTCGCCTGAGGTCCTGAAAATCCGCACCGTTCCAGATATCGCCGAACTGCTGCCTGGCCAGGAAGCCCAGGGGATGTTTTTCACAAGAATCCGCGAAGCAGGAACAAACCGTCCCGTCCCAGTGGATGGTGGGGCAGTTCCAAAGGTTTCTGCAAGGATTTCTCGAGATGCGCACCGGTTGTCCATCCTCATCGGAATACGCCGGTATACGGTATTTGACTTCGCTTGGCGCGTATTGGCTCTCCCATCCGGCAGAGCTCTGGTGGCCGCTATGGGCCGTATGATATCTTCTCAGCACCAGCATGTCGACCCCCAGTGAGCGGGCAAATTCCCTCAATGCTCCGATATCTCGTTCGTTATGTCTCATTACGATGTAGCGAAGGTTTACAATAGGACGCTTCACTTTAAGACGTTTCTTCTCGGCAACGACCTTCCTTATTCCCTCAAGCACTGTCTCCAACCTGCCTTGATCACGGTAGCGCCGATAAGCCTCTTCAGTAATCCCATCGACTGAAAAGATCAAGGCATCCAAACCTGATTGGACCACTTTTCTGGCGTGATCCCCTGAGGCAAAAACGTGTCCATTTGTGCTGGAGATCACTTTTATACCGCACTGGCAAGCATAATGGATCATTTCGTAAGCATTGGGGTTCAGGAAGGGTTCTCCCCAGTCCCAAAATAGAATTAGTAACAAGTAATCGCGCAGTTGATCGATAATCTCCTTGAACATATCCAGTTTCATGTGCCCGAGCTCGCGACCCATACCTAGTGTGACAGGACAAAATGGACATCGAAGGTTGCAGTGGTTGCTGGGCTCTACCTGTATGAGAGTCGGAAATCCCCACGGTCTGGAAGGCTTGAAGAAGACAGAAGCCTCCGTCAGCACCCAGTTGATGATTTTCTTTAAAGACACGTTTTGGACCGCGACAGGAATTCCATCTGCTTCGAAACAGATCCTCCTCATTAAAAAAGCTCTGCACACATTGGACACATGAGTCAACATCTCGATTGTCCTCCACCTGCCTCATCTCAATTCAGTACCGACACGTCCCGCCACCGTTTACAGCATCCCAAGACTCTTGTACATGGCAAATGGGGTGGCAAATGGGGTGGCAAATGGGGTGGCAAATGGGGTGG
>Ga0187890_10001751_pt1 | contig 15393 bp, 9 predicted proteins | sample June2016WEW_21_1_FD_133005 | JGI IMG/M metagenome (GOLD analysis project Ga0187890, IMG submission 133005) | Peatland microbial communities from SPRUCE experiment site at the Marcell Experimental Forest, Minnesota, USA - June2016WEW_21_10 | ecosystem: Environmental > Terrestrial > Soil >... | reverse complement strand
CTCCAGCTCCACGGTGAAGTCGCCCATGCGGGCCACATCGCCCTTGGAGACCACCACTTCATTCAGCGCCCTGAAGGCCGCATGCTTTTCGCCCGCGCGCCACAACTCCGCGTGCAGCAGGATGCGCGCATCGATGACGTGGCAATTGCCGCACCAGGCTTCCAGCGTCGAATAGAGGTCGGCGAGGCGCACCTCGGTCAGGAAGCCGAGAAAGCCCAGATTCACGGCGAGGATGGGCGTACCGGTGGCGGCAAAGATGTGCGCTACCGAGAGCAGCGTGCCGTCGCCGCCCAGAACGATTACCAGCCCCGGCGCCCAGGAGGGCATCTCGAGGCGATCCACGGCCGGCGCAGCTGCTGTGTAGCGGCCGCCCTCCAGGTCCAGCAGCGGCTCAAATCCGTGCCCGCGCAGCCAGGCGATCAGCTCCGGCAGGAGCCGGGTCAGCTCTTCCTTCTGCGACTTGCAAACTATGGCGACGTGAACCATGCGGTCTCAGTGTAACGGATGCAGCCTGGGGTGCGATTCCGGCAAGATAGCGATCTCGCCGGAGCGAGCCCTCACGAATGCAGGGCAAGAATTTCAGCCGCCTATCCGTGGCAGTTGGATGTATATTGGCAGCTCGCCGGAGAATTTCGTGCAAATCTCAGGCATTGCGGCCAGCCGACTGGGTGGATGCCGCACACCTAGCAAGGTAGGCGATGAACGATCGGAAATGGAGGAAGAAAATGGAGTGGCACCTAATGGTCTGGAAGAGGTTTGCCGAGTTCAGCGGACGTTCGCGCCGCAAAGAGTATTGGATGATTAACGGGAATACCTCCATCGCTGAAGCAACGCGCCCATAATCGGGCATGGAGGGCTGGGCGTCCCGGCTACTGCACGTAGGTGGTGATGCTCATGGCGGGCAGTGTGGCACTGAACTCGTTGTTGGTTACTGTAACCGGGCTCAGCTGAGATACCGAAGAACTGGAAGTAGTCTGGTAAGGCGTCATCGAGGTCACTGTCTGGTTTGCGATCAGGATAGGCAGCGTGACCGCGGAACTGGTGGAGTTGATCGCCACGATCACCTGGTGCCCGTCACCGCTATAAGCCGAAAGATAGACACCGGTGACCGGGGTCGGCGTGGCGTTGTAACGGTAATAGCCAGGACGCACGAAGAGAGAGAACTGCGACATAGCTAAGCCGAAGAAAGTGGGAATGCCACTGGAGGTAATCAGATGCTCTTGTGGGCTGATGTTCGGATTCGTGTTGGGGCCCTCCCACCAGACGTACGCGTTGTAGTCGGCAGTGGTCATGGAGGCATGAATCTCCTCCGCCATGGCAATGGCATCGGCGATGGCGGTGGTTTTTCCACCTGAGACTGGGACGATGTAGTGCTCGGTCATCCACACATCCTTGCCCTTGTTCTCGGCATTGGTGTAATAGAAGGGCGACGCCCCATAGAGGTGACCGCCAACGATCGAGATGTTGCCGACGGCCGCGGGATCGTCCAGCGCCGGGTCGGATTCGTCTGTATTGAAGCTATCCGATTCCGGCATCATCAACTTGACCGGGTTCGAACCTGTAGTGAGTACCGAGCCGTTACCCGCGATCCATGTATCCAATTGCGCTCCGGTCCAGAGGCAAGATACATAGCTGGCATTGAAGTCCGGTTCGTTCTGCACGGAAACCGCATAGAGGTGCACGCCGTTCGGGCCTGGGCCGGTGCTTGCTGCATAGTTGACAAAGTCCTCAAGATAAGTCGCATATTGGCCATAATACTGGGAAAGCAGACTGCCCCCAACCGTGTTGTTGTTGCTCTTTATGCTGGCGGGTGGGGTCCAGGGAGTGGCGAAGATGAGCGCCCCGTAGGTTTGCTGTGCATAGTAGGCGTTGGTAAGCTCAGGGGTCCACGCACTGGTGCCGCCGGAAACGACGCTCGCGGTGGTTGTATTCCAGGTGGCGGGAGCGATTTGAATGCGCATGATGCTCAGCCCGAGTTGTGGGTAAACCGGCTGGGACCCTGGGTTAACCTGCGTGGGCGCTGGCATAGCCTGCCCGTACAATTCATCCCATTGGGAGGTTGGCAGCACCCCAAAAAACACTTCCGATGCGCCGAAACCGCGAATAATTTGCTCCTGCGCGCCAAAGTCCGCCAGCGCGCCTCCGGTGGGCGTGGTGATGAGGCTGATCGCCGCCGTTGACGGCGCTGCATTGTAGTCCGGTTCGAACGGCGGCGTTGACGGCAGTAAGGCGAACAGCGAGGTCAGATTGCTGGTTGGATTGTTCAAAATATCCAACAACGCAGTGGCAACGTCGCCCGGGGCCGTGCCGCCCGAGGGCGTGGAATCGGTGAACAGCGTGCCGCAATTCGAGCCATCGCCGGCAATGCCTCCCGTGGTGTTCACACACGACGACACAATGCCCGCAAGCGAATTGATCAGTGTGCTCGGAACTGCATCGCCGGCCGGTACTGAAGTGCCAGGCGACGTTCCGGTCGCCGTGCTTGCGTATTGCGAAGCCAGTGTGAACGCGGCCGCCAGCTCAGATGCATCCGACGTGCCCGATCCAATGCTGGTTGGCGAAGCCATATACGGCAAGAGCGCCGCCACCGCCGCCACCGTGGTTACTTCATTCACATTGATGGAAGTGCTCGAACTCAGCGAACCGCATGATCCCAGCGCCGCAATCAGGTCGATTGCGGTATTGTTCGTTCCGCTCGCAAGGCCTGGATTCCCTCCGGTTGCCAGCAGATAGACCTGCGTATTCTGCCCTGGGCACGTGTAGTCGCCGCTAATGGTGAAGGAACCGGCGGGCAGGCTGTTATTGGCGTTGCCTGCATTGGCATTGCTGTTCATCTGCCCGGTGCCGTCGCTGGTGGTTAGCGCGGTGGCGATCAGGTTTGTCGCTGACGATGCGTCTCCATTCGTTCCAACGGCGTAAAGCTGAATCGTGGCGCCCGATATCGGCTGCTGGACAGTCGGCTGCGGGTCACTCTGCTGCTGAACACTCTTCACCTGGCCGCTCAAGCTGCTCCCGGGGCGCGTCGAAGCAGTAGTCGTGACCGGCGCACTACTCATTCCCCCGCATCCCAGGATCGAGATGGTCGCTAATAAAGATAGAATCAGGTAAGATGGCTTGGCGGAAATCATTGTCACCGGAATTTCTCCCTTTTGCCTTTCGGCTAGGAACCAATATACGCCCATTTGCCTCCGCTTGCGACCTCTTTGCATCTGTTTCCATCCCAAATACCCGGTCGTTTCAGGCGGGGCCGTCTCCAGGCCAAAAAGCCATAACTTGCCTGATTTCGAATCCATTTCACGGACACCTCCCCCATCAATTCCCCTCCGTCGTCCAGATTGGTTTCGCCTGGCTGCCGCGCCTATCCGGCTGGCAGCGGCAAAGCCTCCATCCGCCGCAGCATGCTTCCGAACAAGCGCCGCGCGAGATGGCTCTCCGCCAGCAATAGCCAGTAGTAACGGGCATGCTTTACCAACCGGCCGCCGGTCTTCACCAACCGTTGCTGCAAGCTGGTCAACGACCACGTGCCGATTCCCTTCGGCAGCACCAGTCGCAGCCGCAGCAGCCCAAGGTCGAGAGCAACTTCGGGTTTTGCCGCAGTTGCGGCATAAGGCTGAAGGTTGCATCCCCGTTTCGCGGCAATTGCGGAGGGCGCGCCTGAAGGTTCATCCCGGCCTCGGTGCAAGGGATGCGGCCTGGGAACTCGATTGTGAAGGCTGGACATTTACCGGTTGAGCGAGCCTTCTGGGAATCCCGTCACAAGATTTCAGTCGCCTACCCGCGGCAATTGGATGTATATTGGCAGGACGCCGGAAAACTTCGTGCAAATCCCAGGCATCGCGGCCAGCCGACAGTGTGGATACTGCACGCCTAGCAAGGTACGTGATCAACGATCGGAAATGGAGGAAGAAGATGGAGTGGTACATAATGGTCTGGAAGAGATTTGCCGAGTTCAGCGGGCGTTCGCGCCGCAAAGAGTATTGGATGTTTACCCTCATTAACATGGTGATCTGTCTGGTGCTGTATATTCCCGGTCTCGCGCTCAGGGAGAGCGGGATCGGCCCAATCTTCTTGGGCCTGTATTTCATCTACTGCCTGGCCGTTCTCATCCCAGGTTTGGCTGTCAGTGTGCGCCGGCTGCACGACACCGGCAAGAGCGGCTGGTTCCTTTTGCTGGCGCTGATTCCCATCGTCGGGCCCATAATCGTGCTCGTGTTCGTTTGTATGGACAGCGATGCGGCAGCCAACCAATATGGCCCAAATCCGAAGCTAGGTTTGCAGGCCGCGCCGATCGGCTAACCCATGCGCCCTGGTTCTTCCGCAACTTCGCCCTCGGACGGAGTTGCGGAGACCGAAGCCTCAGGCCGCCGCGCATAGAGCAGAAACTCGCGGTTGCCCTCCGCGCCGGTGATCGGCGAGGGAATAGTCCCGACCACCTGCCAGCCGAGCGAACGGACGCAATCGGCCACCTTGCCGATGGCCAGTTGGTGCGCCTGGGGAGCGCGGACGATGCCGCCCTTGCCCACGTGCTCGCGCCCGGCCTCGAATTGCGGCTTGACCAGGATCACGGCCTCCGCGAGGCTGGGGGCTGCGGCCAGCACCGGCTCCAGCAGCAGCGTGGCGGAGATGAACGATACGTCCATCCCCAGCAGCGTGAGGCCGGGAATTCCCTCAGGGGCTAAAGCCCGAGTTCGATTTGCGGTGCCGATGTACGGGCTGAAGCCCGTACCCTTCATCCGATCGAATTTATCTTCAATCAGTATGGCGAGAGAACCCGGCTCAAGAAAGCGCGCGTTGGTGCGCTCCAGCAAACGCACGCGAGGGTCGTTGCGCAGCTTCATGGCGATCTGGCCGAAGCCGGTATCGACGGCGGTCACGTGCGCGGCGCCGTGCTGCAAGAGGCAATCCGTGAATCCGCCCGTGGATGCGCCCACGTCGAGGCAAGCCCTGCCGGTCACCACGATCTTCCAATGATTCAGCGCTTCAGCCAGCTTGAGGCCGCCGCGGCTCACGTAGGGCTGGTCCTCGCCGAGCAGGCGGATCGGCGCGTCCGCTGCAACCGCCGTGCCCGGCTTATCGACCTTTTGCTCGCGGACCAGAACCCGGCCGGCAAGGATGAGCGCGCGCGCCCGTTCGCGGCTGGGGACCAGCCCCCGCTCGAAGAGCAGAATATCCACGCGCATCTTTCCTCTGCTTGAGGGCTCTGCCATGATTCGCGCGCCGGGTGGGCCGCATCTCCATCCTACAGTTGGGCGCCCCAGGTTCCGGTCTTGGCGCCTGCCTGGATGCCACCGCGCCCCTTCAGGTTGCGCCATGTCCGCTGTTTCGATTCCTGGAGCGCGACCGGCCGCGACGACCCGGAAGCGGTTCCCCAGGGAAGGCTTTCGACATGACTGGGGAATTCGACTTCGGAAAACGCGCTCAATACTCGCATCCGTGGGGAGCCGGAGACGGATGGTTGAGTGTTGTGCTCCCCACTCTTCGCCCGACCACCCCACGGACGAAGGCCTGTCCGTGGGGGCCCCGGCCAAGCGTAGGATGGGGCACCCTCATCGGAGCGAAATCGAGGGTGCGCCATTCGCGTACCAAGGATGCTACTCCCCTGTTGAAAGCAGCGCATGTACACTGAGGTCGCTATGAGCTGCCTCTTCTGCAAGATCATTGAAGGAATTGTCCCCTCGACGCCGGTCTTCCAGGACCATCTTGGCTATGCCTTCGCGGACGTCAACCCCCAGGCGCCGGTGCATGTGCTGATCGTGCCGCGAGAGCATATCAGTTCGCTCGACGATACCGCCAGAAAAGATTCCGCGCTGCTCGGTCACCTTCTTTCGGCGGCGGCGGAGATAGCCAAGACCAAGCAGCTTGACGGCGGCTACCGCATCGTCGTGAATACCGGGCAGGACGGCGGCCAGACCGTGGACCATCTCCACCTGCACCTGCTGGGAGGCCGCCCGTTCACCTGGCCGCCGGGATAAAGACCGCGCTCGCTTGGAATAAGACTTCGCTCAAACAAAGAGGGAGTTCCCAGCCTGGGAACTCCCTCTTTGCTTATCCTCTTTCCGCCCGGCTCACATCGGCTGCTGGGCGTATTCTTCTTCCTCCGCCATCCCATAGCGGCGCAGCAGGCTGGGCAGGCTCTGCGAGAAGGCGGAGCGCGGCATTACCGTGTCGCACCCGGCCTCGACGGCCTTCAACTTCAGGTCGCCCTGCAGGTGATTGAGAAAGCCGATGATCGAAGTGGCCTTTTTCAGCTTGGACTTGAGCTTGGGAATCAGCGTCATCGGCTTGGCGTTCAGGTTGTTCAGGTCGAAGACCAGAAGCGTCGGCCGCTCCGCCTCGGGCAGATCGGTGAGCCGGGTCACGGAATCCTTGTCGCCCTTGAGGAACTCGACCTTGATGCCCAGCCGGCGCGAGTTCTCCTGAATCTTGGCCTGAAAGAAGAGATCGTCGATGAAGCAGAAGATGCGCGTGGGCGCGTCCTCGCGGACCGGAGCCGGCGGCGGCGCTTCGTAGGTGTCCTGGTAGTGGCCGCCGTAGCCGTTGCTCCCTATTTGAATCGTCGAGGGCGGCCCGTCGGCCACGTTGCCATTGACGGCGCGATAGCTGTGGTCCATGGGACCGACAAACTCCCGCGGTCCCCTCTGCTTGCCCTTGCGCCTGCCCTGCGAAGGCGAGGAGATGCTGTTGCCGGGCTGCGCGGCCGTGGCCGCGCCCTTCTGGAAGAACTTCTTCTTCTTCCGTCCCTGTCCCTGGCCTGGGTGCGCCTGATGAGTCTGGCTCACTGCGACCGGCCTGGGCTGCGGTGGCGGCGGTGGCGCCGGAGCCTGAGCCTGCTGTGCCTGGGGTGCGTTTGCCTGGCTGGATTTGTTCTTGCGGCGACGGCGGCGGCGCCGATGCCCTTGCGGCTGCACCTGCCCATTGGCCGGCGCTGGCCCCAGTTCAGACTGGGGCTGGGTCGATTCTGTCATCATGAGTGTACTTTCTGGCAGTGTGCCATCTGGTGCATTGCGTTCCTAGCTTCAGCCGTTGTCTCGCCCGTTGCTAAGCTTCCTTTGCCCGTCGCCTGTCCAGACCTGGACGGGGAACCCGGCGACCGGCGGTCCAGTCACTTCAGGACATTGAGCGGATCGCCCCGGAGCCCAGCCCCGCGCGCCATCCGCCATGATTCCCAGAAGCCTTGCCGCCTCGCCGCTTTCTTCGCGGGAACTCTCGAACAGTCCCCTCGGCCGATCAGGCCCGTTGCCGGGTCCAATGCCGGTTCCTCTTGCGGAGTTGAAACAGCGCGGCTGGCGCTTTCTTCAGGCAATGCCCTTCCTATGGGGAGCTTCCGCCGCGAGTGCTGAATAACCAATAAACGGCGCGGCGAAAATTCCTTGCTCAACGGCGAGCGCGCTCTGCCCGTTTCGGGTGGCTCGCGTCAGCCGCTTGATAGGCTGATTCGATAGTACAGCCAAGACCCTGGGCTGGCAAGTACACATTTAGGTGCGCCCGGACTCGGGAATCCCCGGCTTGCACCAGGAACTCCGGCCCATGCACAAAACGCCGCTCCAAACGGAGCGGCGTTTCGCTGTCCTGCGCTGGTCACTGGCCTCCCCAAAAGCTGTGGCCGGCGGCTCTTCCACCGTGCCTGCTACAGACTTTCCCGGCCGGTCTATCCCTTGTTCAGGGCCGCTTCGCTGGCGGATGCTCTTGCCGGGCGTCTGTTGTTCTTTGGGCTGGCCGGATTCTCCCCAGCAGCCGGTACATCACTGGCACTTGTTTAATAGCAATCGAAGCGCCACTTATACCATTTCCTGTTTTCAATAACTTACGAATGTCATGGTGCCGCCGTCTTCTGCATTTTGGAAGGCCAGAGGAGGAGCAATCTTAAAAATCATAGAAATGCCACTCATCGCTGGCAGCGCGGGCAATAGTGCGTTCCCCGTCCAGCCAACAGAATGCGCCGGATCGGGGTCTGGCAGTGCGGGCAGGGAAGCCCGGTGCGCAGGTAGACGCAGTGCTCGAGTTGAAAGAGGCCTCGCACCCCGTCCGCATCCACGTAATCGCTGACCGACGATCCGCCCATCCGGATGGCGTGCTCCAGAACCGCGCGCAGCTCCACGCGCAGCCGTTCAAGCTCGCTCCGGGTCAGCCGTCCAGCCCTCCGGCGCGGCCGGATGCCGGCGCGAAAGAGGCTTTCGTCGGCATAGATGTTGCCCACCCCGGCCAGCAGCCTCTGGTTCAGCAGGGCGGCCTTGACGGAAAGCCGCCGGCCGCGGAAGAGGGAGGCAAACTCCTCGGCCCCGATGGTGAGCGGCTCCGCGCCCGTTGCGCTGAAGCCCGCGCCGCAGCCGAGGTCGCGAAACTCAAGGCGCCCGAAGCGCCGCGAGTCAACAAAGCGCAGCTCCCGGCCGCTGGCCAGCCGCAGCCGCACGTGCGTATGAGCTGCCACGGGGGCGTCTGGGACGGTAACCAGCAGTCGTCCCGTCATTCCAAGGTGCACAATCCACTGGGCTTCTGGACGGGCGTTTGGCTGCGCGGTCGCCCCGCTCTTTGGCCGGCCCGTGGACGACTGCGATACCGGACTCAGCGATGGTCCCAGTTCGCAATCCCCCAGATCGCAGACGATATGCTTTCCCGTGCGATGCACGCCCAGGAATACGCGCCCCTCAAGGCCCGCGGCCTGCCGGTCCGGCGGCGTCTTGAAAGGTCCGCGATGGCCGCCGAACCAGGCTTCGACGATGCGGTCGCCACGCACCCGCTCGTGGACGCCGCGGGCAATGGTTTCTACCTCAGGCAGTTCGGGCATCGGTCTATTTTAGAGGACCGCGGCACGGCGGACGCCGATGCCGAGGCTTTCCGCGCCCGATGCGAGTTTTGCCGGTCAACCGGCGGTTGATTTATAGTTCCTCGTTGCCGGCGCGAGCGGTCAAGGCGCGGTTTGCGGCGAAAATTCATTGAAAATGAGGATCTTCCATGGCTGGCATCTCCCGGCGCAATCTGCTTGCGAGCGGAGCGGCGCTGACGGCTTCTTCCTTTGCGGCGCGGTCGGCCTGGGGGCGCGCGGCTGCGCTTCTGGCCGGTTATCCCCAGGCGTCATCGGCCGAGGCCCTGGGCGCCGTTGCGCCGCGCGAGCAACTGCTCTTCGATTTCGGCTGGAAGTTTCAGTTTGGCCACGGCAGCGATCCGGCTCGCGATCTGGGCTTTGGCGCCGGCCAGGGAGACTTCGCCAAGACGGGCGAATTCGAGTTTGCAAAGGGCAAGTTCGACGACTCGAAGTGGCGCGCGCTGAACCTGCCCCACGACTGGGCGGTGGAGTTGCCCTTTGTGCATGACGACGCGCAGGGCTCGCATGGGTTCAAGCCGCTCGGCCGCCGCTATCCGGAGACCAGCGTGGGCTGGTACCGGCGCGAGTTCGACGTTCCGGCCGGCGACCAGGGCCGGCGCATTGCGGTCGAGTTCGACGGCGCCTTTCGCGACGTATTGGTCTTTGTGAACGGCTGCTTCATCGGGCGCAACGATAACGGCTACGCGCCCTTCCGCTTCGATCTGACGGACTTTCTGAGTTATGGCCAGAAGAACTATATTGTGGCGCGCGTTGACGCCAGCCTCGGCGACGGCTGGTTTTACGAGGGCGCGGGTATCTACCGTCACGTGTGGCTCACCAAGACCGATGCGCTGCACCTGGGCAAGTGGGAGAGTTATGTGCGCGCGGCGGTAAGCGACGACGGCACCGCCATCTTGACCCTTGGGACAGTGGTGCAGAACGAAGGCAAGCAGGCGGAGAGCGCCAAGGTAAGCTGGCGGATTCTGGATGCCGCGGGCAAGACTGTGGCTACCGCCGAAGCGCCTGCGCAGTCGATTGACGTGGATGGCGCGGGGACGTTCACGGCGACGGCGAGTTTGGCCAATCCAGCGCTGTGGTCGGTGGATGCGCCGAACCTGTACTCGGCGATTGTGACAGTGGAGGCGGGCGGACGGACGCGGGATGCCGAGCGAGTGAGCTTTGGCGTGCGCACGGCGGTCTTCGACGCCGGCAAGGGCTTCTTTCTCAACGGCAAGTCAATCAAGCTGCAAGGCACCTGCAACCATCAGGACCACGCGGGTGTGGGCGCGGCTTTGCCCGACCGGCTGCAGTGGTACCGGCTGGCCGTGCTGCGCGAGATGGGCTGCAACGCGGTCAGAACCTCTCACAATATGCCCACGCCGGAGTGGGTGGAGGCCTGCGACCGCATGGGCGTGATGATGATGTGCGAGACGCGGCAGATGAGTTCGAGTCCGGAGGGGATGGCGCAACTGGAAGAGACGATCAAGCGCTATCGCAACTCGCCGTCGATCGTGTTGTGGTCGGTGGGCAATGAGGAGTGGCAGTTGCAGGACGCGATGGCCGAGCAGGGCGCCAAGATCGCGGGGAGCATGGTGCGCCGCTGCCACGAACTGGACCCCACGCGCCCGGTCTCGGCGGCGGTGAACGGAAACAACGAGCAGGGCGTCTCCGATGCGTTCGATGTGATCGGCTTCAACTACAACCTGAAATACCCTGATGACTTTCACAAGAGGTATCCGCAGCGGCCGGTCTATGGTTCAGAGACGGCCAGTTGTTTCAGCACGCGCGGGGACTACTCCACCGATCCGCTGCGCAACACGGAGAGCTCCTACGACGTGAATCCGGCGCGATGGGGCGAGACGGCCGAAGAGTGGTGGAAGTTTTATGCGGCGCGGGAGTGGGAGGCGGGCGGCTTTATGTGGACCGGCTTCGACTATCGCGGCGAGCCAACGCCTTATGGATGGCCGTCGGTCAACTCGCAGTTTGGCGTGATCGATATGTGCGGCTTTCCCAAGGACACGTATTACTACTACAAATCATGGTGGGGGAGCGAGCCGATCTTGCATCTGTTTCCCCACTGGAACTTCGAGGGCAGGGAAGGGGAGGAGATTCCCGTCTGGGTGCATTCGAATCTGGATGAGGTTGAGTTATTCGTAAATGGCAAGAGTTTGGGCAGCCAGAAAGTTCCGCGTCTCGGTCACCTGGAGTGGAAGGTGAAATACGCGCCGGGAGTTATCGAAGCGCGCGGAACGAAGGACGGTAAGTTAGCGCTAACCGAGAAGCGCGAGACCACCGGGCCGGCGGTGGCAATCCGGCTGACTGCGGACCGGACCGAGATCGATGCCGACGGCGAGGACGTGGCGATCCTGACCGTGGAGGCGCCGGACAAGGAGGGGCGGCCGGTTCCGACGGCAGGCAATCTGATCGGCTTCAAGGTCACCGGAGCGGGCGCGCTCATCGGCGTGGGCAACGGCGACCCCAACTGCCAGGAGAGTGACAAGGAGCCGAGGCGGTCCCTCTTCAACGGCCTGGCGCAGGTGATCGTGCAATCCACCAAGCGGCCCGGCGAGATTCATATCGAGGCGGTGAAGGAGGGCGGGGATGGCCCGGAGCTGACCGGGGCCAAGGTGGTCATCACCACGAAGAAGGTCGAACCGCGGCCGGCGGTAGCCCTGAGTCCGCCACGGTTTTCGTAGTGGTACGGAGCCTTCACGGTAAGTAACGGTAGGCTCTTCTGCTTTGTGCGAGGCAGCGCCCGCTCAAGGCAGACGCCGCCTCGGATCATTGTCTTCGAATCACGCCAACTGCGAAATCGCTGGAGCAAAGTCTTCAATTAAGCCGCAGTGTTACGGCTTGGTGGCCAGGATAAGCGGCGAAGGCCCATGCGTATTGAGCGTGCGCGCATCGGTGAATCCGGCCCCGCGCAGCCAGCCGGCGATCTCCGCAAAGGAGAATGTATCTCCGCAGTCGGTATTCACCAGCATGTTGACGGCAAAGACGAGTCCGTTCAACGGTCCCGTTCTCTCCGCGTTCACCAGGAACTCGGCGATGGCGATAGTTCCCCCGGAGGCCAGCGCCTGGAAGGTCTTGGCCAGCAGCGCCTTGCTGCGCTCGATGCCTTCGCTATGCAGGATGTGACCAAGCGTGGCGACGTTATGGCCGCTGCCGAACTCCGCCCGCAGCAGGTCGCCTTCCACGAACGAGAAGCGGTCCGCGAGGCCAAAGCGCGCCACTGTGCTGCGGGTAACTGGTATAACTCCTGGCCAATCGACGGCGGTAACTCGCACCTGGCTATAACTCTGCGCCAGGGCGATGCCCCAGACTCCCGAGCCCGCGGCCAGATCCAGCACGCTGACCGGGCCGCCGCCCGCGTTCAGATTGAGGTGCGCTGCCAGCTCCTGGGCCACGTGATAGCTCATGGGAAAGATGTCGCTGACGAACTTCTCAAAGAAATCGCTGCCCGTGGTCTGGCGGTTTACGGCGGTGACCGGCTGGCCGGTGGCTACCACCTCGTTCAGGCCAAGCCATCTGGGAAGCAGGTGCTCGCTGGTGTGGCGAATGAGCCCGCCCTGGAACTCCGGCTTGGAGCTGACCAGAAACGCGGCGCTCTCGGGCGCAAGGCTGTAACTTCCATGCCCGTCCTTGCGCAGAAAATCGAGGCCCACAAGAACATTCAGAATGGCGGCCAGCCCGCGCTCCGAGGCGCCTGTGGCGAGGCTTATCTCGCCGAGGGATTTTGGGCCGCTGTCCAGCACGTCGAAGACATGGTGGCGGATTGCCGCTTCAAGAACCAGAGGCGGCGCATAGCCAAAGGCAAACTGATAGATACGCTCTGGCGTGACGGGGGCAGAAACTGGGGTTGACATATCGACCTCGCTCATGGGGAATTGGGTTGGGGAAAGCGCCGGGGAACGCGGGTTGGGGAGAACCGCATGGAAAGCATAGCAGAGAGAGCGGTTGCGGGCTATGAATCTTTTCGCCCCGCGCCTCAGCTCAGCAGTTGCTTTGCCACCTTGATGTATAGCTCGACCGCTTCGTGCAATTCCCTCTTGGCCAACCTCTCTTGCGGCGTGTGGGCTACGTGGATGGAGCCAGGGCCGAGCAGGAGCGGCTTGCCCCAGTTGCTCAGGTAGGGAATGTCGGTGGAGAACTTGACGACCATGGTGGGCAGGCCCTCGGCGGCGCGCAAGCGGATGAAGGGAGAATCGAGGGTGAACTCGACCTCGGCCAGATCGCCCGCGACTTCGATCAGTTGAGCGCGCACCGGGGCCGAGTCGGTGACCGTGCGCACCAGCACCTGGGCCTCGGCCTTGTCGGCGATGACGTTGGGCGCGTAGCCGCCTTGGATCTGGCCGATGTTCAGCGTGCTGGAGCCGATACCCTCAACCACCGGCAGCGGAAGCGCCAGCACCTTGGCCAGCACCTGGACAAGCTTGTGGACGGCGCTCTCGCCCAGCTCGGGATAGGCCGAGTGCGCCATTTTGCCGGTGGATTTGAAAACGGCGCGCAGGGCGCCCTTCGAGGCCACGGCCAGGCAGTTGCCGGTGGGCTCGCCGTTGATGAGGAAACGGCTGCCCTTGGGCGCCTGGTTGGCGGCCTTGGCGCCGGCCGAGTCGCGCTCCTCGCCGCTGACAAAGAGCAATCCAATGCGGAATCCCGCCGCGCGCAGAGCCTCGGCGGCGGCCACCTGGGCTGCCAGAATTCCCTTGGCGTCGCAGACCCCGCGGCCGTACAGAAACTCCGCGTCCTCGCTGAAGGGAATGTAGGGCGGCACGGTATCCATGTGCGTGGAAAAGACCAGATCGGGCGTCTCGCCCGCCGCGCCGGCATAGACATTCCAGCGCGGGCCTCCATCGGCGTTCTCGCTCGGCTGCTCGACAGGGGTCTTCTCGACCGCCCATCCGCGCCCGGCGAGAAAATCGGCCAGAAAGTCGCCCACCGCGCCCTCGTGGTAGGTGGTGGATTCGATCTCGCACAACTGGCGCGTAAACCCGATCGGATCGAGGGAAGCAATGGGAGCGGCGGCCAGATCGGCAGGCGGTCGAACAATCATGATATTGCCAGAATATCCTACACGGTGTTTGCACCCATACCGCCCCGCCGATTTGCCTGTTTTTTGATCCTGCGCAGTCTTCCGGGCTTCCCGGCGGTGACGCAATCGCGGTGACGATTGCGCATAAAGAAATCTTTATGCGTTGCGCGTAGAATTGTGTATGGCATGACCTCTGTATCCGCCTCCGCCGCCGAACTCAATCGACAGGTGCTCCGTCCCGGCGCCGATCGTTTCTTTGCGGGTCAACTGGAGCCCATGCGGCAAGCCCGCTCAAGTTGGCTGAAGGAGCAACTGCCATGACGCCGGCCGGCGAAGCCGCACTGGACACTCTGCACTCCACGGTCACGGAGATCTTTACCGGCGCCGTGGCCGCCTGCAATATCGCATCGGCGTTCGACCGGCGGATTCGGATTGAGGGTCATACCCTTCATCGCCTGCTGCCCGACGGCAGCGGCCCGGCGACGATCGATCTGGCCGCTTACAAGCGCATCTTCGTGATCGCGCTGGGCAAGGCAGCCGGCCCCATGCTCGATACCCTGCTGGAGCGCATGAAGCGGCGCAAGGGTCTGCGCGGCATCTGCTGCTCAAACCAGTTGCCCAAGAAGCGCAACTGGCGCTTCCGCTACTTCGAGGGCGGCCACCCGGAGCCCAACGAGGACTCCTTCGACGCGGCCCGCTCCGCGCTGGCCATGCTCAAGAAGGCCCGCAAAGACACGCTGATCTTCTTCCTCATCTCCGGCGGCGGGTCGGCCATGTTCGACCTGCCCCTGGACCCCAAGATAACGCTCGATGAGACCGACGCCTTCCATCGGCTTCTGCTGGCCTCGGGCGCGCCCATCGGCGAGGTCAATACTCTGCGCAAGCACTTTTCGGCGGTGAAGGGCGGACGGCTGGCCATGGCCGCGCCGGAGGCAGCCAAGGTCTCCCTGCTGCTGCCCGACGTGCCCCTTCGCTCTTTGGACGCGCTTTCCTCAGGCCCTACCTCGCCCGATCACTCCACCGTCGCCGACGTGCGCGCGCTTCTGGCCAAGTACGACCTGGGGCCCAAGCTGCCGGCTTCGATCCGCGCCTTCTTTGAGCGCGAGGACCTGCCTGAGTCGCCCGGCAACAAGGGCTGGCGTCCGCCCTTCTTGCCTCGAATGCCGTGGACCGGCGTGGTTCCCACGCGCCGCGTCACCTCGGCTGCCTCCATGTCCGGCGAGGACGAACCCTTCCGCGATTCGGTCTTCGAGGTCTTGCTCTCCAGCCACGATCTGATCGAGAACGCACGCGCCCTGGCCGAGAAGGCCGGATACTTTACCGTAGTGGACAACAGTTGCGACGACTGGGATTATGCCGACGCCGCACGCTACCTGCTGGGACGCTTCCACACCCTGCGCGCCGTTCATCCGCGCCTCTGCCTGATCTCTGTCGGCGAGGTGACGGTGAGGATGGACCGCAACCCCGGCGCCGGCGGCCGCAACCAGCAGTTTGTCATGGCCTGCGCGCTGGAGCTGGAGAGTCATGAGGGCCAACGGCTGACCGTGCTCAGCGCGGG
>Ga0187890_10001749_pt1 | contig 15410 bp, 12 predicted proteins | sample June2016WEW_21_1_FD_133005 | JGI IMG/M metagenome (GOLD analysis project Ga0187890, IMG submission 133005) | Peatland microbial communities from SPRUCE experiment site at the Marcell Experimental Forest, Minnesota, USA - June2016WEW_21_10 | ecosystem: Environmental > Terrestrial > Soil >... | reverse complement strand
TCGACCCCTACCAGATCTTCCGCATCTTCCATGAGATTCACTCCGCCCTTGCCGAGACCCCCGATCTCGAGATCGCCTTCATGATCGACCAGAGCCACAACCTCAAGGGCAAGATCGAGGCCTCCGTCCAGACCGTGGTCACCGCCCAGGAACTCTGGCTCAAGGCCGCCCTCGTCGATCGCGAGCAGTTGGCCGTCCACCAGCAATCCTGCGACCTGGTCGCCGCCGAGGAACTCTTCCGCGGTGCCTTCTGGACCGATGTCCGCCCTCTCGCCGCGGCTTGGCGCGAAGCCCGCGGATTGCCTGCAGACCCCTTGGCCGCCCTCCGCGCCGGCGGCTATGTCGAACGCATTGGGCGCGAACGTGGCGGCCGCCACTCGACCGCTAACAGTTATGCCTGAAAGGCGTTATGCTTATGTAGGCACAATTTCGCTATTGGAATTGTGCGTTGGGGAGGCAATCGATTGCCGAAAGCGAAGATCAAGCGGCTGTACCTGATTCCGATTCTGTCCAAGGCGCTCGACGTCCTCGAACTGCTTGAGAACAACCATGATCCAGTAGCCCTCGAAGATGTCTATCGGAAGACGCATATTTCCAAGACCAGCGTCTACCGCATCCTCAAGACCTTCGTGCACCGCGGCTATGTAGCCCAGTCGCAGAACGGCCTTTACCGGCTGGTTTCGCGCCCCCGCCGCCTGCGCTTCGGCTTTGCGGCCCAGAGCGGCGAGATGCCCTTCTCCGTGGCCGTGGCCCATAGCGTCGTCAATGCCGCCGCCGCTTCCGGCGTCGAATTGCTGATCCTCGACAATCGCTACGACCCCGACATTGCCATTCAGAATGCCGAGGAGTTCGTCGCCAAGCGCGTGGACCTGGCCATCGAGTTCCAGGTCGAGGAGCGCGTGGCGCCACGCGTCGCTCACATCTTCAAAAATGCGGATATCCCCCTGGTAGCCATCGACGTGCCCCATCCCAACGCCACTTACTTTGGCGTGGATAACTTCGAGGTGGGCGTCGAAGCCGGTTCCCTGCTGGCACAGCACGCACTGCGCAAATGGAAGGGGAAGGTGGACTGGGTACTCGGCGTTGGATTCGCCGGGGCCGGCAGCTTTGTGCAGAACCGCATTACCGGCGCCTTCGACGGGATTCGCAACCGCCTCAAGGATCTCCCCGCCGACCGCTTCCTGACTGTCGAAGGCCGGGGTATGCGCCAGCCCAGCCAGTTGGCCGTCGCCGAGTTCCTCCGCAACCAGCCGAAGGGCCAGCACATCCTGGTCGCCGCGGCGACCGATTCCAGCGCCCTCGGCGTCCTCGATGCGGCGCGCGAGTCGGGCCGCGAATCGGACTTCGCCATCGTCGGACAGGACTGCATTCCGGAAGCTCTAGAAGAGATGGCCTCAGGCTGCAGCGCCCTCATCGGCTCCATCTCCCACGAGGTAGAAAGCTACGGGCCGCGCCTCATTCAGCTCGGCATCGCCCTGCTGCGCGGCTACACCGTGCCTCCTTACAACTACGTGCGCCACAAGACGGTAACCCCGGAAACGCTCGGCGTAGAGGAGGAAACTCTGGCGGTTTCGTGAAGACCGGCGCAGGATTCAGACGGACTCACGAGGAGATCGCGATACACTCCAAAGGATGCGCCCCGCCAAGAAGGCAACGCCGAAGAAGATTGCGCTGAAGACCTCCAGGCCAAAGGCCGCTGGCCGCGCGGTTGATCGCGACCTGGCGCCGGACCGCGTCGCGGCCATCCTGAAAGGCCTGGACGAAGCCTATCCCCACGCCGAGTGCGCCCTCAACCACCGTTCCCCATGGGAACTGCTGGTGGCCACCATTCTCTCCGCCCAATGCACGGACGTTCGCGTCAACCTGGTGACACCGGAGCTCTTCCGCCGCTACCCCACCCCGGCGGCCATGTCCAAAGCTACGCTGCCGGAACTCGAAGCCCTCATCCGCACCACCGGCTTCTTCCGTAACAAGGCCAAATCCATCCAGGGCGCGGCCCGCAAGGTGGTTGAGGAATTCGGCGGCCAGGTTCCGCAGACCCTCGCCGAGTTGACGACCATCCCCGGCGCGGCCCGCAAGACCGCCAGCGTCGTCCTCGGCGTCTGCTTCGGCAAGGCCGAAGGCGTGGTGGTGGATACGCACGTCTTCCGCATTGCCCGCCGCCTGGGCCTGGCCAAAGGCGACACACCGGAAAAAGTCGAGCGGGAGCTGATGCGGATTCTCCCGCAAAGCCGCTGGATCGATTTTTCCCACCAAATCATCCACCACGGCCGCCAGGTCTGCGCGGCCCGCAAACCCAAATGCGACCGCTGCAACCTGGAACAGCTCTGCCACTCCGAGGACAAGACCTGGCAGTCGTAGGGCAGCGGAATTGCGCGTGCGCCAGTTCAATAATCGAGCGAAGCTCTTGCCCATTGGCGGTTTGCGGCTCACCGGCGCAGCAGGCCGACAACAGCGGCAATCAGCCCCGGAATGTCGGATGGATCTGCTTCAACCGCTGGCTCCCAACCCAAATCCCGCAGCGTCTGGCTGGTGATCGGCCCGATCGAGACCGCCGGAACCCCCGCAAGCGGCCACGTCATCCCTGCCTGACGGGCCGCCTCGGCCAGATGCGTTGCGCTCGATGAGCTGGTGGAGGTGACCGCATCGATTCCTTGCGCAAGAGCTAGGCGAAGCTGCTCCGGCGCGGCCTCGGGCAGGACGTTCCGATAAGCGTCCACCACATTGACCTCGGCGCCGGCCTCCCGCAAGGCATCGGGAATCACATCCCGGGCGACTGCCGCGCGCGCCAGCAGGATTCGCCGGCCTTGAATCCGGCCCATCAGTCCCTGAACCAAGCTCTCGGCCACGTAGGCTTCGGGGACAAAACTGACCTGCAATCCCGCCGACCGCGCCGCCGCCGCTGTCGCTTCGCCCACCGCGGCAACCTGCAAGCCGCCTTCCGGCTGCGCCAACCCAAGACCCAGCTTCCCGGCACGCTCGACAAGCGCTCGCACGGTATTGGCGCTGGTCAGGATAAGCCAATGGTAGCTGTCAAGCTTGCCGAGAGCCGCATCCAGCGGCTCGAAGCTGGCCGGAGGGCGAATCTCCAGCACCGGAACCTCGACCGGCTCGGCCCCCAGCGCCCGCAGCCCGTCGCTAAGCTTGCCGGCCTGGTGCACAGCGCGGGTCACCAGAACCCGCCGGCCCGCCAAAGGGAGCGGCATCATCGCAAGCCTCCGCCCGCCGCTTCAAGCAGCGGACCCGCTCCCGCCTCGATCAGCATCTTGGCCGCCAGCCGCCCCAGGGCCTCCGGATCTGAATCACCCCGACGCGCACGATGAACGATGCGCACCGCCGCGCCCGTATTCTGGTCGGCGACCACCGCGAAGATCTCGACGCTTGGTCCAGCCCAGCCACGGGTCTCCCACTCCTGCTCGGGCGGAACTGGGCGGCAGTGGATGCCGATGGGAACCTGGCAGCCGCCTCCCAGCGCGGCCAGGGCCGCTCGCTCGGCGGTCACGTCAAAGCGAGTTGCCGCATCGTCGAGGAACGCAACCGCCGTGATCGTCGCCGCATCGTCCTTCCGGGTCTCGATCCCCAGAGCTCCCTGCCCGGCAGCGGGGCAAAAGTCCTTTGGCTCCAGCCGTTCCCGCACCCACTCCGTCTTCTCCAGGCGGTCGAGGCCGGCGGCAGCCAGCAGAATCGCCTCCACCTGCCCTTCGGCCAGCTTGCGCAGGCGCGTATCCACGTTGCCGCGGAACTCGACGGCCTCCAGGTCGGGCCGGAGCGCCCTCAGCTGTGCGCGCCGCCGCTGGCTGCTGGTTCCCACGCGCGCGTCCAGCGGCAGCTCCGCCAGGCTCCCATACTTCACCGAGACAAACGCATCCCTCGGGTCGACTCGCGGAGGCGTGGCAGCCAGCGTGAAGGGATCGGGCAGTTCCGTAGGCAGATCCTTGAGCGAATGCACGGCCAGGTCCACTCGCCCCTCAGCCAGCGCTTCTTCGATCTCCTTGGTAAACATGCCCTTCGACCCTACCTGGGCGAAGGCGATTTCCTGCAGCCGGTCGCCGGTGGTTTTGACGATCTCGATCTCGACCGAATGGCCCTGACCGCGCAGCAGCCCGGCGATGTGGTTGGCCTGCCACAGGGCCAACTGCGAGCCGCGGCTTCCAATGCGCAGGTTCACTGGCGAGTCTCCACGCCGGCTTCGGCTTGGTTCGCCGCTTCGCCCTTCTCCGCCTCAGATACCTTCGGACCAGCCGCAGCCGCCGCGGCCTCAGGCTCCGCCTCGTGGATCGCGGCGCCAGTGACCGACCAGGCCTCGCACAGCGCATCGAGGCGGGTGGAATCATTCTCGCGCGCGGCCTGCTTCAGGGCCTGCATGGGCGGATGGAGAAACTTGTTTACCAGTCCGCGGGTCAGCGCTTCCACGGCGGCAACCTGCTCGGCGCTGAGCGAGCCCAGGCGGGGCTGCGCGCGGCGCAACTCCGATTGGCGAATCTCCTCAGCCTGGCGCTGCAAGGCGACAATCGCCGGAGCGACATCTACCGTCCGCTGGCGTTGATGGAAGCGTTCCACCTCAGCGGCGATCAAGGTCTCGGCGTCGCCGGCCTCGCGGCTGCGTTCGGCCATATGGGAGGCGGCCACCGCCTGCAGGTCGTCGATGTCGTAGACAAAGATACCTTCCAGCTTGCCCATCGCCGGGTCCACGTCGCGGGGCACGGCAATGTCGATGAAGAACATGGGCCGGTTGCGGCGGCGATGCAGAAAGGTCTGCCCGTGCTCACGGCGAAAGATGGGGTGGGGCGCGCCGGTGGAGCTGATCACAATGTCGGCCTCGCTGGCCACTTCATACAGTTTCTCGAATGGAATCACGCGGCCCTGAAACTCGTCGGCCATGCGGCGGGCTCGCTCCTGGGTGCGGTTGGTGACCAGGATGGCCCCCGCTCCCTGCTGTACCAGGTGCCGGGCAGCCAGTTCGCTCATCTTGCCCGCGCCCACCAGGAAGACCGTGCGCCCCGCGAGTGATCCAAAGATCTTGCGAGCCATGTCCACGGCCACTGAGGCGATGGAGACGGAGTTGGAGCCAATCCCGGTCTCGGAGCGGACCTTCTTGGCCGCCGCGAAGGCGCTCTGCAGCAGATGTTCCAACTGCCCGGCCACTGTGCCTGATGCTCGCGCTACGGCGAAGGCCTCTTTCACCTGGCCCAGAATCTGCGGTTCGCCCACCACCATTGAGTCCAGGCTGGCGGCCACGCGGAAGAGGTGGCGCACCGCATCCCGGTCGTACTGCGTATAGAGGTGTGGCCTCAGCAGCGCCGCGTCCAGGCCGAACTGCCGGTGCAGGAAGCCGGCCAGATCGGCGTCCGGCGAGTCGACGACGGCCAGCAGCTCAACGCGGTTGCAGGTGGAGACGATCATGCATTCCAGAACCCCCGGCACGGCGGCCAGGGCGCGCGTCGTTTCCGGCAGTTCCTCGCGGGAGATGGCGACGCGCTCGCGCAGCTCGATGGGCGCGGTCTTGTGGTTGACTCCAATGAGCGCCAGCGTCATCGCGCACCGAACCTGTGGACGTGGCTGAAGAGGTTGGCAAACCATACGGCGGCCACCACCATAAAGACGGCGGCGGAGAGATACGCCGCCTTGCGGCCGCGCAGGCCCGCGCTCCGCCTCACCAGAAGCAGCAGGACATAGACGGCCCAACTGACAAAGGCCGCAATGATCTTGGGGTCGAGAAAATAGGATGCGCCCAGCGGCGTCTCCTGGGCCAGCACCGAGCCGATGACCAGGCCCACGGTCATGCAGGGAAAGCCGAATTCGAGCGTGGCGTGGGCGATGCGCTCCAGGGTATCGAGGGGCGGCAGCCACTCGAATGGCGCCCACCAGGAGTCCGCGCCCGGCCTCGGCTTGGTCTTGATGCGGCGTTCCTGGATGAGGTAGAGCACGGAGGCCAGCAGGCTGAAGCAGAGCGCGGCGTAGGCCACCAGCAGGGCGGCAATGTGGGCCACCAGCCAACTGGTGCGCACGCCTTGAGAGGGGAATGTGTAGCGATCCGGCCCCAGCGCGGGCACAAAAACCAGGAAGAATGTCGCTGGCAAGGCAAAGATTCCCAAAGAGATAGCGTCGTAAAGCCACCAGACCAGAAAGAACAGCGAGGCCACGGCCAGGCCGAGCAGCGACTCCACCTCGCGCGCGCCCACCGGCACCCAGCTATGCGCCTGCACCAGCATCTCCACTGCGGAAACGAAGTGAAAGAAGAGCGCCATTCCGCCCAGGTGGACGCAGGTCTTGCGCCAGCGCGGCAGACCGTAAAGCACGGCGGGGAAGACAGCGACACTCGCCGCCGCATAGAGGATTGCCGCAACTCGGAGCCAGAGCAGATACATTTCGATCTTCACCTTACCGGTGCAAATGAACAGTATACTGTGATGCAAATCACCAGAAACAGGGGTCAGAGATCAGAGATCAGGGAACAGGGATCAGGGAACAGGGATCAGGGAATAGGGAACAGGGAATAGGAACAACGAAGCATTTGTTGCCGCGGCGGCCTTAATGTGTGCGCCTTGATCCTTCCTAGGTCTCGTTTGGGCGCCCGCACCCTGCGAAGCGCCGTCGGCCATGTTGTCTTGACAGCACGCAATCGGCCCAATTCGAGGGCGGGAAAGGTGTGCTTGCGGACGCACCCAAGGATGGAAGAACTGGACAAGAGCGCACGAGAAGGCACCCTTCCGAGTCTGGGACCGGCCGGCCCGCGCCGCAAAAACTACAGACCGGCTTTGAGCACTTCGAGGCCGGCTTGAGAGACTTCGACGTCCTCATCGGCCGAGGCGCCGCTGAAGGCCACAATCGCGCAGCCGGTTTTCACGCGGGCAAAGAGGCCGCCCCGCCAGCCGAGTTCGCCAATCATGGGCGGGCGCTTGGCGGTGCCGCTGTTCTCCAGCGTGTCCGCCATCTCGGCGGCTTTGGCGTAAGCGACGGCCAGGAAATTGTTTCCCCTGCTTGCTGTCGAGGGGGCGATCTTCATCCGGCCCACCACCGCCATCTTCGAGGTCCAGTCCTGGATGCTGTCGCCCTGGGCATAGGCCACCACGGCGACCCCGGTGATGTTGAGCTCGGCGGCGCGGTTCTTTATGGCGGCGAGGGCCGCGTCGGTCAACTCATCGATCTTCCTGGCGCTGACGGGTTTCGGAGCCTTGGCCGCGGGGACGGCTTCTTCGCCGGCCGCGGGACCAGTTTCTTTCGCAGGTTCATTTGTCTTCATTTCATCGATCTCCGTGGGCCAGGTCATGCGGCGCTCCGCACCCCGGTTATCACTAAAGAATTGTAACCTGCAAACGCTGGTTGCTGTTGCGTCAGTCGCCGTTCAACCGGGTTATGGCCTTTTCATCCGGAATCCTTCCTAACCGTGCCCGAGATGTTGTTGTCCCGTCTTATAAGTAGCCGAGAACGGTAGAAGTCCGGCTGCCCCTGAAGCCGGAAACGATCTCAGTGGCGCCGAGCAAGAGCAACTGAATTCCCAGATGTGCGTGCGCCAAATCACGCGTCGCGGATGGAGAATTGGCGCCCGCCCCCGATCGCTCTGGCGTATGCTTCCTTCATAGACCAGATCCCTTTGGCGGCGGAGCGACTCGCGGCGGAGTCGCTTCGTCGCGTGTAAAGCCGGTTCCCCAAAAGAGTTAGATACGCCGGCGCCGCGCCCGGCGTACACTCTAGGTTGGCTCCTTTTCGCTTTCTTGATGCCTCTTGTGGGCTATTCCGGCGTTTGCCGAGGAACAAAACAGAAACGTTTCACCGGGAAGAGATTGCGCCTTGAGGTATTGCAGGAATATAAGCACGAATGGGGGTTGCTCGTCCGCGCCTCCAAGAGTGGGATTTTGCCATGGCGAAGAGAGCGTCACCGGATTCAGGAAAGGCCGAGATGCACGATCAGGTTGAAGCCAATCTCTCGGCCTTGATCGAAAGCACCGACGATCATATTTGGTCGGTGGACCTGAATTATCGCTTGACCCTGTTCAACCGGGCTTTTCAGCGGCACATCGAGAGGGTTTATGGCGTCCGGGCAGCGGTGGGGATGCAGCTTGCGGATCTGTTCCCATCAGATGGATTGGCGCTTTGGCTGGAGATCCTCAGGCGCGTCCTCTTGGAAGGCCCTTTCCGGACTGAGCATCCCACGCTCGACGGCCGGACATTGGGACTGAAGATTAACCCGATCATTGTCGATGGTAAGACGACTGGCATCTCCGTCTTCGGAAAGGACATCACCGAGCGCAAGCGGGCGGAGGATGCGCTGCGCGAGAGCGAGGAGTCTCTGCGCGAGTCGCAGAGGATTGCGGGCCTGGGCAGCTATGCTCTGGATATCCGCACCGGGGTTTGGAGCAGTACGGAAGTGCTCGATGCGATCTTCGGCATCGATTCGGCATACGAGCGCACGGTTGAGGGATGGGCGGCCCTGATCCATCCCGCTGACCGCGCCATGATGGTTGCATATTTTGCCGGCGAGGTCTTGGGATTGGGCAAGGCCTTTGACAAGGAGTACCGAATCGTCCGGCAGACGGATGGCGCGGAGCGCTGGGTGCATGGCATGGGCCGGCTGGATTTCAACGCCCAGGCACAGCCTTTGAGGATGCACGGCATTATCAGGGACATTACCGAGCGCAAGCAGGCGGAGACGCGGCTGCGCGAGAGCGAAGAGCGCTATCGCTCGACCTTCGAGCAGGCCGCGGTGGGAATCATCCATGTTGGGTTCGACGGCCGGATTCTCCGCTGCAACACGCACTTCGCCGAGATTCTGGGTTACACCGCCGAGGAGCTTACCAGCCTCACAATCTGGCAAATATCACTGCCGGAGGATCACGCACAGAGCACTCGGACCATCGAACAGGCCGCCAAAGGCGCCGCACCGGTCGTTGTTGAGAAGCGTTATATCCGCAAGGACGGCAGCCTCACCTGGGCAAAGATTACAGTCTCCGCGCAGCGCGACGCCGAGGGACGCCCGCTGCACTCCATCGCCCTGGTTGAAGACATCAACGACCGCAAGACCGCGGAGGAGCGCTTGGCCGCGACTCAGGAAGCGCTGCGGGCCAGCGAAGAACGCCACCGCATCGCATTCCAGACCAGCGCCAATGCCATCAGCATCGTCCGCCTGAACGATGGGATGTATCTCGACGTCAGCGAGGCGTTCCTGGAGACCACCGGCTTCAAGCGCGAAGAGGTTCTGGGGCGAACCGTGCGGGAACTCAACCTCTATGCCGGTCCCGGCGATCTGCGAGACGTGGCCGAATTGCTGCGCAGGAATTCGGTCTTCCGCGGTGAAATTCAGATCAGAAAGATGAATGGAGCCATCTACTGGGGCCTGATGTCGGCATCCGCGTTTGAGCATGACGGCGTTTCCTGCGCCCTCACCGTCACCCAAGACATCTCCGCCGCCAAGGCTGCCGAAGAGCGGCTTACGGCAGCCACAGAGGCGCTGCGGGTGAGCGAGGAGCGCTATCGCACCGCCTTCGACACTAGTCCCGACGCTGTCGTGATCACCAGGAAGAGAGATGGAGCGATCCTCGACGCCAATCAGACATTCTTAGATTCGGCCGGCTTCGAGCGCGATGAAGTCATCGGGCGCTCAACCACGGAACTCGGAATCTGGGTGAACGAATCCGACTGGCGGATGTATATCGATCAGATGCAGAGGCAAGGCAAATGCCGGGATTTGGAGGTTCTCTCCAGAAGAAAGGACGGGGAGGTATTTTGGATGCGGTTGTCCGCGTCTTCGATCGAGATCGGGGGAGAGCAGTGCCGGATTACATTCGCAAAGGAAATCACTGAGGTCAAAGCGGCGGAAGGACGGATGGAGGAGGCGCAGGAGGCGCTGCGGATGAGCGAGGAGCGCTATCGCATCGCATTCCAGACCAGCCTGGATGGCATCAATATCAACCGCCTGAGCGATGGAATGTACATCGAATGCAACAAGGCATTCCTCGATATCACCGGATACGAACGCGAAGAGATCATAGGGCGGACTTCGCTGGAACTGAACATCTGGGCGGACCTTCGCAACCGGCACAGATTGGTCGAGATCCTCCGCGAGAACTCAAGCTGCCGGGATATGGAGGTCCAGTTCAGAAAGAAGAGCGGGGAGGTCTTCTGGGTGGTGGTTTCGGCGTCTTTGATTGAGCTTGGCGGGGATACCTGCATCCTTTCTATGGTCCGGGATATCTCCGCCGCCAAGGCCGCGGAGGACCAAATCAGAAACCTCGCCTTCTTCGACTCATTGACTGGCTTGCCAAACCGCCGCCTGCTGTTGGAACGGCTGCGGCAAATCCTGGCCTCCAGCGCCCCCCATCGACGCCAGCACGCGCTCTTGCTTGTCAATCTGGACAACTTCAAGATGCTGAACGAAACCATCGGCCATCAAACCGGCGACTTGCTTCTGCAGGAAACTGCCCGGCGTCTTGTCTTCTGCGTTGGAGGCGCCGGAACCGTGTCGCGACTGGAGGGGGATGAGTTCGTGGTCACCCTGGACGACCTGAGCGCGACTGCCGAGGAGGCCGCGTCGCAGGCCAAGTCGGCCGCCACGGAAATCCTCACCGCCATCGGCCAGCCCTACCTGCTGGCAGGCCGCGCATGCCGATGCACCGCCAGCATCGGGATCACCGTCTTCGGCGACGGCCCGGAGACTGTGGAAGAGATATTGCAGCAAGCCGATATCGCCCTGGATCAAGCCAGGACGGCAGGCCGCCACACCATCCACTTTTTCGCCCCCGCCTTGCAAGCTGCCGTCAATGCCCGCGCCGAACTGGAAGAAGACCTCCATCGGACAATCAAGGCAAACGAGTTCGTGCTCTACTATCAGCCGCAAGTGAATCGCGGCCAATTGATCGGCGCCGAGGCCCTGATTCGATGGAACCACCCCAGGCGCGGCCTCTTGGTCCCTGGCGACTTCATTCCCCTCGCCGAGCAGACCGGCCTCATCCTGCCCTTGGGCGATTGGGTTCTGGAAACCGCCTGCAAGCAGATTGCGGCATTGGCGAGCCGGGCCTCAACTGCCCATGTCGTGATTTCGGTCAACATCAGCGCCCGCCAGTTCCGACAGCCTGACTTCGTCCAGCGGGTGCTCGATGCCCTGGAACGCACCGGAGCCAACCCGCAAAACCTGGATCTGGAACTCACCGAGAGCATGCTGGCGGAGAACATCGAGGAGGTGATCGCCAAAATGGCCGATCTCAAGGCCCATGGCTTGAGATTCTCCCTGGATGATTTTGGCACCGGCTATTCCTCGCTGGCCTATCTCAAGCGCCTGCCCCTGGACGTGCTGAAGATCGACCGTTCCTTCGTCCGCGACATTCTGGTGGATGCTGGCAGCGGGGCTATTGCGCAAACCATCCTCTCCCTGAGCAAGGCGATGGGTTTGCCGGTGATCGCCGAAGGCATAGAAACCGAGGAGCAGCGGGAGTTCCTCACCCGCATGGGCTGCCATTCGTTCCAGGGCTTCCTGTTCAGCCGCCCGTTACCTCTGGAGGAGTTTGAGCGCCTTTGGCTGGCCTCCGCCACATCCCCTGGCTCAATCCTCGAGTGACCGCGCTTTGAAGCAGGCGCCAGATACACCGCGCCCCCAGCCTTTCGCCCTCTATCGGGGAAAGGACCGGAGGCGCGATGAATTCGGAAGGTTCAGGCGCCCATTTTGCGGCGTTTCCACAAGCCGCCCGCCAGAGTCGCAAGCCCCGAAGCTAAGAGAAGGGTGGTATTCGGCTCGGGAACGGGCGAACCCACGTCGACCGTAAAGTCCTCTGCGGCTATATTGTCGAAGGTTTCCGAGTCGGACCCGCCCTGGATCGTATACGAACCGCTGTAACTTCCTAAGGGCGTCGCACCGTCGACCGATACATCGATGAAGGGGCCGGTATAAGCGTCACCTGGCGATAGAAAAAGGGGCGAATTGTTGAAGAAGGGCGAATCGTCGACGGTAAGGTCGGGGTACGGGAGAATAACCACATCGCCGTTCAGATACAGGTCGGCGTCTCCTGTATTGGTGAGGGTGCCAGCAAACTCCACGGTTCCGCCAGCAACCGTATCGAGGGTCGAGGGCGTTAAATCAAGGATTGCGTCCGCGCGCGCCGCTCCCGCGGACGCCGCCGCGATTGCCAGCGCGAGAGTGCATTTGCATAGTCTCTTTCGCATCGATTCCACCGATCTTCTTGTTCTTACAGTTGTGAAGCAGGCCTTTGACCTCACCGGCCCACCGCGGTCAAGCGGCGGATATGCAGGGTATAGCCCCAGCCGGGGCTATAAAACAACTTCCAGGACAGAGGGTCTCCCTTATCCACGACCATATCCCGCGTCAGCCTTTGGCCATTCGGACCCTGGACCACTACATCTCGCGACATCGGGGCGGCCATCTCAGCCAACAACATACCTAGGAGAGAGCGCGCCGTCACGTCGGAGCCAGATATGGTGGTTGTAGCTTGTGCTTGGAGCGAGCCCCCATTGAACGGAAAGTCCATTTCCTCAACCGATATCCCCGTGGCCTTGGTCAAGGACTGGCATATCGCTTGGAAAAGGCCGAGACGAGTACGCTGCTTCGGCTGGATCGTTATCTTTGTATCCAGGATGGGCGTCAATTGCTGGAGCTTTCCTTCTTTATTGAGAAAGTTAGTCGCCACCACGTGAAAGACTCCGTCTTCTTTTGTGACAGTAAACGTCTCGGGACCGCCCGAGGCGGCGTAGCCATCGAGCACACTCGATAAAGCGTCGGCCACCTCCACTTCGGCCTCTGCCTCGGTTTGGCTCGACCCGCCTGAGGGCGGGGCAGCGGGCGGCAGCTTGTAGGTAAAGGAAAGGGTTCTTGGCTTTATACCCATGACTCTGTGGGACGGGTCGGGGGTGCGCTGGACCTGCTCGGTAACATCCTCCAGCCGACTCTCGTTGACAACGGTGGTGTCTTCGTAAGTAATAGGAAGCCCGTATATCCCTTCGATTACCTCTACTGCTTTTGCAACGGGTTGGCCGTCCGTGACCTCGACGGTCTTTGATTGGGCATGGGCCAGTTGGCAGAGCGCAAGGCAGGAAATCAGCAGAATGTTCCTCGTAACCGTGGTGGTGGGTCGTGACATCAGTATCTCCTCGTGGCTGTGCCGCCAGCGCGCACAGAAGTTACGGTCGTGGCTGTGATGATTGACTGCAGCGTGTTGACAGGGCCGTAGTTGTGCCAGGCATCGTCTGAACACCTCATCTGCATCTGTTGATGAACAGTGATCGTACAGGGGACTCTCTCATGGGCCCGGTAATATGCCACTGTACTAGGTAGCGATCCGACATGGTCGTCACCCCATGTATTGCCGTCCTGGACCATCCACGCGCCGCCCGTGACCGTCGTCGTCGGAACGACGCCGTCCGGGTTGGGGAACCAACAGGCATCCACCCCACCCCCCGCGTCGGCTTCCTGGACCTGAAAACCGAAAAAGTTATCGCCGCTTGGATCGGACACGGTCTGTTTCCACAACCCAATCGAGGGCTCGGAATCGGCAGCATCCCACCCGTCGAATGCCGTGGCTTCTTGCGTTGGAAGGTTGCAGGAATAAGCCGCCGACGTCTGCGCCAGATACCAATATTCGGGAGCGTCTATGAAGACTCCGAACGATATCTCCTCCTCACTTGGGATATTCTGAGGTGTGCAACTGCCACTCCTTGCACTGCATGTCTCGTCGACGGAAATAGACGCTGTATCGTTCGGATAGGAAGGGAAAGCCGGCCACGGATAGGCATAGTAGCCCAGCGGATCGGAAAAGCAAGCCGCAAGTAAAAATTGGCCGCAGTCCGTGCCAATTGGATCGAGATTGAATTCGAGTGCGTGTGTGGAGTTGAGGGTGTAGGTGACGTTCGGCTGCGGCTGGAAGGTCGTGGCACACTGCCCCGTTGGGTTCCCATAGGGAAAGTTGAATACCGATCCATTAGCGCCACCAGGACACTGCGCAGAGGTGATCGCGGTTCCAGTGGATGGGGTCACGGTGCAAGACGCGAGGAACGTGTTGTAATCAGCCGCTGCCGCGGAAGGCGGCTGGTTGGGGTTGTTTGGGTTTACGGCTGATGTGCTGCAAGTAGCTATCTCGTGGTCGCCATCCGGCGCCACTGTGAATTCAGAGGATACCCATATCTGGGCGTTTGCGGCTTCAGGCGGTGCGAGAAGAAAAGCCGCGGAGATCAACAACAAAAGCGGAACGGCGCGGAGGAATGGCCTTACAATATGTCCCCCCCCCAAATTACCCAAGAGCTTGCGCATGGGCGCGGTCCTTTCAATAGATAGGCTGCCTGCCAAGTCGATGAAGCGTATCGAGAACGAGTATAGCTATCGTAAGTCAGGCAGCAATCGTTACGGAGGGACTAAACACTTTAGTAATGTCAGAAGCAGCGGCGATTTTGGCCCGGGGGTCGAACAGGCTGCCGTGTAGCCCTTCTGGAAGGGGGCCGAGGCTGGGCGTCCAGCGCTCGACTCTGAGACATGGGAAACTACGCATCAATCCATCGACATGCTCAACTGGTGGCGCACATCTGCGCCGCGAATCCAGAAGATCACATCGGTGGCGATATTCGAGGCGTGGTCGGCGATCCGCTCCAGGTGCTTGGCGACCAGAATGGCGCTCATCGCCTGCCGGGTAAACTGCGGCTTTTCCTCGATGAGCTTGAGCAAATCGTCGTGGGCGCGCCGGTTCATGCGGTCGATCTCATCGTCCATCTCGCGAATCGAGTCGGCCAGACGGGCGTCGCCGTCGAGCAGCGCCTGCACCGCCGAGCGGATCATGCGACCGGCAAATTCACCCATGGCGGCAAAATCCACCGGCAGATCGACCTCCTCGACCTTGAGGATCTCCTTGGTGCGGCGGGCAATGCCCATCGACTGGTCGCCGATCCGCTCCAGGTCGCCGTTGATCTTGATCACCGCCAGGATGAAGCGCAGGTCGATGGCCATGGGCTGTTCCTTGGCCAGCAGTTCATAGGCCATCTCGTCCAGCTCCTGCTGGGCGGCGTCGATTGCGGACTCGTTCTGCTTGACGTACTGGCAGAGTCCCTTGTCGCGCTGCAGGAAAGCATCGACCGCGGACTCGACCGCCTGCTGCGCCAGGGCAGCCATGGCCAGGAGCTTGTCCTTGAGTTCGGCGAGTTGGAGCTGAAAATGAATTCGCGGCACGACGGATTCTCCATTATTAACGATTGTGCATCATGGAATGTTACCGCAGTGCGAATTCCAGGCTGCGCACCAAAACAGTCACGTCCCGCGGCATGTTGTCCCGCTTTGGACCCGCTCCAGATTGGATGCGCCGCCGGCAAGAAGGATGTTCTAGCCTATCGGTATGGACGCCGCAAGCTCTTCCCGCAGCCCGATGCTCACTTTTTACCCGGCCGATTGCAAGATCCACGAGATTTACAAGCTGCTGACCGGC
>Ga0187890_10001748_pt1 | contig 15416 bp, 11 predicted proteins | sample June2016WEW_21_1_FD_133005 | JGI IMG/M metagenome (GOLD analysis project Ga0187890, IMG submission 133005) | Peatland microbial communities from SPRUCE experiment site at the Marcell Experimental Forest, Minnesota, USA - June2016WEW_21_10 | ecosystem: Environmental > Terrestrial > Soil >... | reverse complement strand
GTCCATCCATCGGACGTACCAAGCTTGACTGCCCTTCCGTTTGTAGAGTGTCGCCATGTTCCGGGCTCCTTCCGTGTTCTTTTGACTACTGTACTGACTACTATCAAGCCTGTCAAGAGCGTTTAAGAGTATTCATTTTCTTAGGAAACTCGCAAATCGTGCGGGCCTGTTGCCCTCGCGAGTTCGAATCTCGCCCCCTCCGCCAACTTCGTTTTCCCTAATGAAATGGCGCTTTTTGTGAGTTCACACCGTCCAGAATGTCGAAAGAATAACACGAAGGCATAACAACGGCTTTTGCGGATCGGTCACTGCGGTAGTGTCGTGCTGTGGATCAAACGCGGCGCTACAACGGCCCCGGTTGCGCTCAGGATGCCTGCCAGTGCTGGACTACCCCCCGTCAAAGGAAAAAACTATTAACGCCCGCGCAGTGCGGCTGACGGTTCGGCGCGGCGTGCTCGACCAATTCATGGCCGGAAAAACTCTTGAACGTTAAACCACCCCATGCAGGCCGTCACCCAATCGCCGACTGTCAAGGCGGCCAGTTCGCTCACACGAAGGCTTAAAGCTGTATCTTGCAAGCAAAAAGTACGAGAACGTGCATTCCGGCCAATAAAACCAACCTCCGAGTTTACAAGGGAAAACCCTACAATAGAATCAGGAAACCCTGATAGACAGCTGGGTTACCAGCGGTTCTCTGTCGATGTGGGAAGCGTTAGTCGCCGATCCTGTAAATGAAGAGCGTGTAGCCGACTCGGTCAATCGGTTGGTGTTCCTTGCGCAACCACGCCCATTCGGGGCGCATGAGAAGCATCGCGGGGACCACGAGCGTGCCCTGTTGAAGGTTGTGCGCTTCCGTCGCATCCACGGAGGTGGACTGGATGCCATAGTACGTGATCGCCTTCTCCAAGCCCGAGAAGGCTACGTAGCAGTGATTCACATTTCGGCCGGCCAGGTACTTCTTCAAGCGCTTGACGTCCTGGCCCCAATCGAGATTGGAGTCGAGCAGGTATTTGTAGCCGTTGCGAGCGCCGCCGACAAACCCGTTGAAGTATTCGATGTAGAATGGATGAGCGCAAATGCTCACCACCGCCAGCCAAGCGACCAGAACAAGGGTCGCGACTCTCGACGGTCCACGAAGCGGCGCCAACTGTGAAGCTACGGCTACGGACAACAGCCCGTACACGGGCAGGAGATGGCGGACGCCGATGTCCATCTTGTTGTGCATCGCGAGCGCAAAGAACATGGCGGCGGCAATCCAGGGAACGAGTTGTTCGGCACGGCGGGTTCGAATCTGCCAGAGAAGAACGATGAGGGCCCCAGCCGTCAGCGCAAGGAACACGATCGGTGTCTTCAAGGCAAATGCAACGGGGTAATAGTACCACCAACCCTCAGGGCTCCACTCTCCGAACAAGTAACCATTGTGCCCCGCGTCGGCCGTGCCTATCAGCAGCGCCACGGCCTTGAAGAAGTCAGGCGGAATCAGGATCAGGCGTAACTCCTCAAACCACGGTGGGACATTCAGCCACGCAGCTTGCCCTTTTTCCAGAGGCGGCGCGGGCGTCCAGCGCGGTGCGTAAACAATCAGGATGACGGCCCAAGTGCAAACAGCCAAAACGGGGATGAGACGGACGAACTGGAGGGTGCGCCTCTGCTCTGCCTCCAGCTTCCACCACACGAGTGCGGCCACGACGACGAATGTGGGCAGGAGCAGGAGTGCTGACAGCTTGGTTGCCAGCGCCAAGCCGAACGCCAGTCCCGCGATGACCGCACTACGGAGGCGGGGATGTTGCGCGAAATGGGTGAAGCTCCATACCGAGGCGAGCATGGTCAGCGTTCCGCCCCCGTCTGTCTGCACGATATGGCCGTGCGCAAGTGCGACCGGGTTGAAAACCCAGAGGGCACAGCCGACGAGCCCGGCCAAAGTGCCGCCGAGTCGATTGGCCCAGAGGAAAATCAATGCGGCAGTGAGCAGGGCCAGCACCACCTGCATCAGACGAGCTGCGGTCAGCAATCGATCCGCATCGTTTTCGCCACCGTACAGGAAAAACTGGCCAAACCGATCGCCTTCGAACCAAGGCCAGTAATACCAATTGTCGCGACCTGCCGGGAAAAGTTGGTTGGACTGCTGAAAGGGACCACGCCATGGACGATCCAGATGATAGCCAGTGCGGCCTTCGAATAACGACCGGCATTCCTCTGGAATCTGCACCGGCATGAACATCAGGGGTAACGCCGACCACATTTTGGCCAACGGCGGCTCGTCGGGATGCATGCGGAATCCCATGCCATTGCAGTACGTGTAACCCGCGCCGAGAATCCACGCTTCATCAGCCGTCGCACTCTCCTCGTGAATCGGCTGCCACATCAACCAAGCCATGGTCGTTGCGAGGAGCAGGAATCCGATCAATGCGCCCAATTTTGCGGGCCGAATCATCGGAAATACCCTAATGACTTCGCAGACGCGTGACAAGCCCGTTCGGTTCTCGATAGGAGAGGTGAGCGCCTGCATGCTCGCAAAACAAAAATGTCTTGCTACGCTGTGACTATGAGCAGGCAAAAAGGCCTTCCCAGTGGGCACGGGTTGGGGAAGAAAGTCGCTTATGGATAGCGTTCGCTCGAGCGCATCGGAGAGCGCTTCGCCCTTGGTGCATCAAGACTTGCATTGCGATTACTAATCGCCAGTCGGCCTTGGACTTTGCAGCGTTATCTCAAGACCGCATCGGGGCGAGCATTCGCCAAGAAGCGTTTGTAGCGAAGCGTTGCGGATATCGTCACACAACAACAGGCCGGCAACGGCTGGTGATCACTGCCTCTGGCGGCCTCTAGCAAGGCGGGGCTGGGCATCCTGGGGACACCCGTGATCGTGCCTGCGGTTCACAACCGCGGGCGGGCGCAGCAAACTCACGCGTCTGTATCCATCAACCGAACTGTGCCAAGTCACTACACGTACGCTTTTTCGCCGTGCAGGGCTTCGTCAAGACCCAGCTCTTCTTCCTCGACCGTGACTTGCACGCGGGTGATCTTGTTGATGATCCAGAGCATGATGTAGGTGAACAGGAACGCGTACACTGCCGCGCCCACCACGGCGACACATTCCTTCATAAAGAAGCTGCTGTCTCCATGGAGCAAGCCGTTGGCGCCGGAATCGTTCATCGCTCTGTCGGCAAAGATGCCCAGACAGATCACGCCGAGCACTCCGCCCACACCGTGCACGCCCCAGACATCCAGGGCATCATCCCATCCCAGCCGGTTCTTCATGTTGATGGCAAAATAGCAGACAATGCTGGCCGCGATGCCGATCGCCACCGCGCTCGGCGTGCTCACGTAACCGGCCGCCGGTGTGACAGCGGCAAGGCCGGCAATTGACCCCGTAAGCAAGCCCACGAACTTCGGTTTCTTCTCGAAGACCCAGGCCATAATCAGCCACACAATCGCCGCGAAGGAAGCGGCAACGTCGGTATTGAGAAACGCCAGCGACGTCACGGCGTCAACCCGCAACTCGCTGCCGGCGTTGAACCCGTACCAGCCGAACCACAGCAGCCCCGTGCCCAGCGCCACCAGCGGAATACTGTGCGGCCCGGGCGGTTCGGGAATCCGACGCCGGCCGACAAACATCACCGAAGCCAGCGCGGCAAACCCGGCAATGCAGTGCACCACAATTCCGCCGGCAAAGTCGAGCACGCCCCATTGGGCCAGCAGCCCGCCGCCCCAGATCATATGCACCATCGGGAAATACACCAGGATCAGCCAGGCAACCAAGAAGATCAGGTAGGCGGGGAATCGCACGCGGTTCGTAAAGGCGCCGGTAATCAAGGCCGGGGTAATCTGAGCGAACATCATCTGGTAGGCGATCAACACGAACAGGGGAATCGTCTTGGAGCCGGTGAATGGGTCCATCGGGTTGAGGCCCCGAAAGAAGGCGTGGTCGAGATTGCCGATGATTCCGCCCTGGCCGCCGCTGAAGCATAGCGAGTAGCCGAAGGCGAACCAGATGACGGTGGTGACGCCCATGGAAACGAAGCTTTGGATCATGATGGCGAGCACGTTCTTGCGGCTGACCAGCCCGCCATAGAAGAAGGCCAGCCCCGGAGTCATCAGCATGACCAGACTCGTTGCCACGAGCATGAAACCGGTGTTGCCAGTATCGAAGGTGTTAGAGATCACGGTGTTCCTCCTTGGTAAATGTTCCAGGGCGTGAGAAGCACATCGGTACGCCAAGCAACATTACTTTGATAGCGTCCATTGATTGTCTGAAGCTTGCGGCGGATTAGCTCACACCCCCCTTCAAAACGCAAGGTTTTTTCTGCTCCGGCCAGACGGGGGCGCATTGGAGGACGGCCTCGTGAGGCGGTCCCGCCGTTCGCGCCATCAACTTCGCACGAATTGTCGATACAACTCCGCGTACGCACCGTTGGCGGCGAGAAGTTGCCGGTGGGTGCCGCGTTCGACGATCTTGCCGTGGTCGAGCACGAGCACGAGGTCGGCGTGGCGGATGGTGCTCAGCCGGTGGGCAACGACAAAACTCGTGCGGCCTTTCACCAATGCCGCCAGCGCGCGCTGGATTCGCGCTTCGGTCATCGCATCCACGGAACTCGTCGCCTCATCCAGGATCAAAATTCGCGGGTCGGCCAGCATGGCGCGCGCGAAACAAACGAGCTGGCGCTCGCCGAGGGAGAGATTCGTGCCCCGCTCCCCCGCCTGGGTCGAAAAACCGGCCGACAGCGAGCCGATCACATCGAGAAAATCCAGTTTGCGGACGGCATCCACGACTTCCTCATCCGTTGCCGGCGGGCGGGCGAAACGGATGTTCTCCATCACCGTACCCGTGAACAAAAAGTTCTGCTGGCTGACGATGCCCATTTGTCGATGCAATGAGTCGCCGCGGATGTCCCGCGTGTCGAATCCGTCAATCAACACCTGGCCACGCTGCGGCAGATAGAATTTCGTGATGAGATTGACGATCGAACTCTTCCCGCTGCCCGTGTGACCGACCAGCGCGACCGTCTGCCCGGGTTCGGCCACAAAACTCATGTCGTTGATCGCCGGCCGGTCGGCGACATAGCTGAAGATCACGCTGTGGAATTCGACGCGGGCACCCAGTGTCGTAGCCGGGGCAGGCCGTCGCGCCTGTCCGTGGGTCGCGTGCGCTTGAGGGTGTAGATGGACGTCCGCTGCGACACGCGGATCATGGAGTTCGATCGCCTCCGGCGGTTCCTCCCAATCGGGTTTCGTATCGAGCAACCGAAACACGCGCTCGGCGCCCGCCATCGCGGTCAGCGCCTGGCTGAACTGCTGGCCGATGGGTTGGATCGAACTGAAAAACATGTTCGCCAAGAAGAAGAATTGAATGAGCGTGCCGACGTTCATGTGAACCGCCGGGCTCAACACGCGGCAGCCCCCGACCACGATCAACGCCGCCGCAAACGTCTGGCTGCTCAGTTCCAGCATGGGCAAGAACACGCCCGACGCCCGCGCGACGCCGAGATTGTAGCCCGAGTGGTCCTTGATCAGGTCGGTAAACAAACCCGCATTCACGTCCTGGCGGACAAATCCCTGCGTCACGCGGATGCCCGTGACCGATTCGGCCAGGGTCGCCGTCACGCGGCTCCAACTTTCTTGCACCTGCCGGTTCGCCAGGCTCAGTGAGCGGCGGAAATGATAGTTCAACACGCCCAGCACGGGCGCCATCGCCACCACGACGAGAAACAACACCCGGTCGTACCACAGCATCAGCAGCCCCGAGATGATCATCTGCCCGGCCTGGACGGCGGTGATGAAGAACACGTCCTGCCAGCCCACGCGCATCGCCTCGGCGTCCGACGTGTAGCGGCTGATGATGCGCCCGATTTTCGTGCGGTTGTAGAAACTCATCGGCATCCGCAGCAAATGCTGGAAAATGTCGCGTCGCAAATCCTGGATGACCGATTCGCCCAATTCCAACGCCAGCCGCTGGCGGAAGTGGAAACAGAATTGGGTGACCGCCGCGAGCACGAGAAAGCCGATCGCTCCCCATATGATGCCGCGCGGATCGTGGCGCGAGATCGGGCCGTTGATGACCGCGCCCAGCGCCCACGCCAGCATGGGCAGTTGAATCGAGCGGAGAATCACCAGCGCGAACAGCCAGTTGCGCCGGCGCGCGTGGGGTTTCGTGTAGCGGAACATCCGCCAGATCAGCGCCAGTTGCAGGGGCCGCTGGCTGATCTCGTCTTCGTCACTCGGCTCACGTCGAATGTGCGTGATCGTGACTGGAGGTTTGGTCGTCATGGGTGCCCCTACTCAGCGAATTGGACCTCCGCGGTTCGCCGATATGGGCCGTTTACGCGCATCAATTCGTCGTGCGTGCCCGTCTGGACGATTCGTCCGCCTTCCAGCACGATGATGCGGTTGGCGCGGCGCAACGTGCTGATGCGGTTGGCGACGATAAACGTCGTGCGTCCGCGCATGGCGTTCTCAATCGCCGCCAGGATCTCCTTCTCCGTCTCGGGGTCGACTGCCGCGGTTGGGTCATCGAGCAACAGGATGGCCGGGTTCAGCAGCAGCGCGCGGGCGATGGCCAGACGCTGGCGTTGGCCGCCGGACAAATCCTTGCCGCCTTCGCCCAACAAGGTGTCGTATCCCCTGGGCAGTTGGATGATGAACTCATGGGCGGCGGCGATGCGGGCCGCCTGCTCGATTTCTTCGCGAGTGGCGTGGGGATGGCCAAAGGCGATGTTGGCGGTGACGGTGTTACTGAAAAGGAAACTCTCCTGAAACACCAATCCGACGTTGCGGCGCAAGTCATCGAGGTTGAGTTCGCGAACGTCGGTGCCGTCGACGAGCACCCGACCGCGGAGCGGGTCGTAAAAACGCGGGATCAGGCTCAACAACGTGGTCTTGCCGGACCCGGTGGGGCCGAGGATGGCAGTGCACTCGCCCGCGCGCGTCTCGAAGCTGACGTCTCGGAGTTCGGGGTTGTCCGCGCCGTTGTAGCCGAAGCTGACGTTCTCGAACCGGACCTCCCCGCGGGCGTGCAGAAGCGGTTTCGGGTGCGGCGGGCTGACGATTTCCACGGGGGCATCGAGCACCTCGAACACGCGGCGCGCCCCAACCAGGCTTTGCTGGATGGTGTTGGCAATTTGCGCGACGTTGGAGATTTGTCCCGAAAATTGTTGGAGCAGGCCGGCGAACACGATCATACCGGTGCCGAGCGGCAATTCCCCCGCGATCACGAGATGTCCGCCGTAGATCAGGAGCACGAACAGGCTGATTTGCGTGAGCATGCCGATGCTGGGGATGAACAAGCTCACCCGCCAAAAGATGTTTTGTTGCTGCGTGCGGACGGCGTCGTTGCTGCGTTCGAATATCTGGAATTGCTCCCGCTCTCGCGCGAAGCCCTTGATGGTCTGGATTCCCTGGGCCGTCTCGGCGATGTGAAGGACCATGCGATCGACCAGTTCGCGGTTGCGGACGTACTGGGGTTGGACGACGCGCGAGAACGCCGCCGCCACGATCCACAACAGAGGCACGACGGCCAGGCAGGCCAGCGTGAGCCTGGCGTGGATCGCCAGCATGTAGGACAGGTACACCACCAGCGACAACACCATGATGATGCTCTGCATGAGGACGTTGTTGACGAAATTGGCGACCGCGCGCGAATCGCCCGTCACGCGGTTGATGATCGACCCCGTCTCGTTCGCGTCGTAGAAGCGGAAGCTGAGCCGCTGGAGTTTTTCGTACACGCGCGCGCGCAGCTCGACGACGATGTAGCGTTCCACGAGCACGGCGACGGCGATGCTGTACACATACGAGAACAATGCGCGCAGCAGGGCCAACACGAGCATCACCGCGGCAATCGCGATCAACACGTTCATCGGCGTCCACGTGGCCGTCGGGGCGACTCCGAACGGCCAGTGCGGCGGGGTCACGGTGGGCTGCATCTGGAAGCGGACGTAATCAATGCCGAGGCCGGTCAATCCCAAGCCGCTGAGTCCCATTGCCAGCAGAAGGAATTGGTAGATGAAAATCTTGATGCAGCCGGACCGATAATGCCAGCTCAAGCCCAACAGACGACGGATGATCGTCCAATCGGTTTCCGTGTTGGCCTGGATGGTTGCGGATGCCGGCATCGCCAAAAGCAAACCATGTTGCCGCGCCGCTCACAAGAGAGAACTCGCGGGCGTCACGTTCTCAGCATGATTGTCAGAAACATTAAGGCAGGCGAGGTCAAATCCGGATGGATACGGAAGGCATTGCGAGTCCGAGGCTCACCGCATCCAAAAGGTTGCTTTCCGCCGCCGGGAGTGATACGCACCCTAATCGATAATACGGTTGCACAGATTGTCATGGTGTCAAATGACCCATGTTCCAAAAGATGAAAGTGGCGAGGATCAGTCCGGTAATAAATCCTCCGACAATAGCTATAGGAAAATATGCCGTCTTCTTGTCCTCAGCATTCTCGCGCTCTCGCGTATCGTGACGGTCAGTTTTAGCAGTACAGCGCTGGTCGCCGTCGCTTTGGTGGAAGCTGGAATTGCCTATGCCCTGTGGATCTTTGCCGATTATTGGTGGCAACACGGATTCTCCATAATCGGCGATTTGTTCTGCTATCCGGCTTTGTGCTGCGTTCTTTTGACAATCACTCATGGCGCTGTTAAGGCTTTCCCGAATCGGAAAAAACTGATGGGGTTCTTCTACTTTTCAATTTGCGCGGCAGTTCTCACAGTATTCGTGTGTATTGGCATAGCGGCGCAAAAAAGAATTCGCGAGCAACGCAGGTCACCCGCACCGATTGTTCTGCCGTCACATATACAATTGCATACCGGCAAAGCCGCCGTAATAAACGTGGTGTCAATCAGAAACCCAACGGACGCCGATATGTACGACGTGGAACTTCAAATCATTCTTGATAAACCCGGTGTTCCAATTGAGTCTTTATCCATCGTTGCAGATGTTGAGCATGAAATAGAGGCTCCCATGCTGAAGTCCTTTGTGCTGTATGGAACTCAAGATGGTCGTGGACGGGCGATTGTTGATTTCACGGTCATTCCAGCGCACCAAGAACGAAGGTTGGTAATATCGGGAACTGTCCCGACGAATAATTTTGCCGATTTGTCAATCGTCTGGTTCACGAATTCGCTCAAAATCATTTCGATTCCGATCACAAATTCTGCAGGAGGGTTTCCCAAACATCTGAATATAGGGCCATTCGTTCCATAGTTTTGCGTCCGAATGCCACCTTAGCAATCGGGGCGTTGGACGCTTTGTCAAACTCCCCGATCATGAAATTAGGGCGCTACCGACCATAATTCGGGGCGAATGGCACTTTGGGCGGTATGCGACTGCCGAAAACGGCACCTTGCCGCCATGGTACTACACGGCGGCTTCTCGGTGAGTTAGAGCGCCGCCGCGACTTTATGAACGGGCTGGAAGCCCGTTCCACTGAATTAGGACGGTGCCGCCAACGGGCTTGGCTTGGGGGGGCGGGTTGCTATAATGGACGAACCATGCCAGCGAAGAATCCGCTTTTTTCGTCCACCAAACCTGTGATCGCGATGATTCATTTGGACGCATTGCCCGGCACGCCGGCCGGCGGGCGCAGCGTGCGGGAAATCGAAACCACGGCGTTGCGCGAGGCAAAGATGTATCGCGAGTCAGGCGTGCACGGGATCATGCTGGAAAACATGCACGACACGCCGTACCTGCGCGGCGCGGTCGGCCCGGAAATCGTCGCCGTGATGTCGGTCGTCGCCGGCGCGGTCAAAGACTCGACACAACTGCCCTGCGGCGTTCAGGTACTGGCCGGGGCCAATACGGAAGCGGTAGCCGTCGCGCACGCGGCGCGGTTGGATTTCGTCCGCGTGGAAGGCTTCGCGTTCGCTCATATCGCTGACGAGGGGTTTATTCAATCATCCGCTGCTCCCCTGCTCCGGTACCGAAAGCAAATCGGGGCGGACCACGTTCAGGTGTGGGCCGACGTAAAGAAGAAGCACAGTTCACACGCTATCACCTCGGACATCAGCGTCGGCGAGACGGCCGAGGCGGTCGAGATGATGCGGGGCGACGCGGTGATTATTACGGGCATGGTGACCGGCGATCCGCCAGCGCTGGCTGACATCCGCGACGCCAAGAAACATTGCCGATTGCCGGTTTACCTCGGCTCGGGGGTGACCGCGCAGAATCTGGCGAGATACTATTCGGTGGCCGACGGGTTCATCGTCGGGTCGCATTTCAAGAAGGACGGGCTCTGGTCGAATACGGTGGACGCGAAGCGGGTGACGCGATTCATGGCCACTCATGCGCAACTTCGGGCGTGATCTCAGGCCGGATGATCGGGTGAGCCGGTAGATTCGTTCTGGTCGGCCCGCTCCTGCTGTCGGCGCAAGGCACGTGACGCGCTGACGGTCATGACGATGCAGAACAGCAGGACGGGAGCGGATACACAGGCCATGAACCGCGAAAAGCCGATGTATTCGTATTGCGGATGGAACCAGCCGTCGCGGATGCACCAAATCTCCCACACCAGGAGGAGAATGGCGCCGATGCCGTATTTTTTGCGGACTTCTCCAGCGCTCAAACGATGCGGCGGCTGTTGTTTGTCATCCACTGGGGTCGTCTCCATCTAAATAGAAACCAACTGCGCCATCGTGAGCGCACTTGCGGTATCGTGTTCTCGGGCTGTTGGGTTGGGCACTGCTAATAGAGCGCGGTGCGGACGAGATCGACAATGGACTTCGTCCTGCGCCTGCCACGCGCCACCGTTGGCGGCTCGATCTCGGCGAGCTTACGAACTGGCAGTTGCATCAATTCGTACTCGGCCTGAAGCCAATCGTCGACATCGTGCCCATCGGTGCGCCCCCGCTCGAGATAGAGTTGATAGGCACGAGCAGCGATCTGTTCGGTCCTCGGACCTTGTTGCATCATATTGCCTGACTCCTCCTCTCTTCCTCATTCTGTGCGTTGCGACGGACCACCCTGCGGTCAACATGTCACGCGCCGGCACGTCAGACCTCCTTGTTTGTCAGACACGCCGTACGGCATATTCGCTCAATTCTATCGAATTGCAAGACTTTCATTTACCGTGGCACGGTTTGACCAGACCGCGCCGATTTGTTACTAGATAATTCGATGAACGCGTTGGCGCAACGGCTTCGGTCAATTCGCAGTCGATTTCAGGCACAGGTGTTCGCGCAACTGGGGAAACGCACGGCTGGTGAAAACGCTTTTCTGGCCCTGTTGCCCATCGTCGGCCTGTTGGTCGGGTTCACGACGGTTTTCACGGCGCACATAATCGCATTCATCCAAAAGGAATGCTGGGGCAACGGCCAGAACCTTCTCAGCGCCGCCCTCGATAAACCCTGGTATGTTCGCGTCATAATTCCGACAGTCGGCGGCCTCGTGGTGGGTTTGATTGGCAGATTTTTCCGTGTGCCGACCCGTGGCGGCGGCATCACGACCATCATGCAGGCCGTTTCCCTCAAAGGCGGATACATATCGCTCCGCAAAACCGCACCTCGCGACTGGGCCGCCATCGTGACGGTCGCCACGGGTGGCTCGCTGGGACGCGAAGGGTCGATGGCGTTGCTGGCCAGCGCCATTGGTTCCTACTCGGGCCGGCGGGTGCACCTTTCCACGCGACAACTTCGTGTCCTTGTGTGCGCGGCAACGGCCGCCGCGCTGGCGGCAGTCTACAATGCGCCCATTGGCGGCTCGCTGTTCGCCATGGAAATCCTGATAGGCAACTTTGCGCTCGAGGTCCTCGGGCCGGTGGTGGTCGTGTCGGTGATTTCCACACTGGTCTATCGCAGTTGCATGGGGAACCTGCCGCGGTTTGACGTTCCCCATTACGATCTCGTGTCCACCTGGGAATTCTTTCCGTATCTTGTGCTCGGGTTACTGGCGGGCGTGCTGTCCATTCTGTTCGTGCGCGCCCTGTTCGGTTCGCAAGACCTGTTCGAAAAAATCCGGCTCCCCAACTGGCTGAAACCGGCCATCGGGATGTTGTTAGTCGGCGTCATCGGCATCTGGTGGCCCCACGTGTTCGGAAATGGCTTCGAAGTGGTGAATTCAACGCTGCGGGAACAATTCCCGATCAAGTTGCTGATGGTGCTGGTGCTGATGAAGATCCTCGCGTCCGCGCTCAGCTTCGGATGCGGCGGCGCGGGCGGATTGTTCACGCCGTCGCTAATGGTCGGCGCCCTGCTGGGCGGGTCGTTCGGTTACGGCGTGCATCTGCTGTTCCCCACCGTCACGGCCGGCCACGGGGCCTATGCACTGGTGGGCATGGGCGGCGTTCTCGCGGGAGTGACCCACGCGCCGCTGACGGCCATCATGATGATTTTCGAGCAAACCAACAATTACCAGATCGTGCTTCCGTTGATGTTCGTCTGTATCGTCAGCCATTTCACCACGCGGTTGCTCAAAGCCGGCTCCCTGGAAGAAGAATCCCTGCGGCGGCGCGGCATCGTGATGCCGACGGGGCCGGAAGCCAGCATCATGCAATCGCTGCGCGTCGAAGACATCCTGCACGAGGACGTCCACGCCATCCGCCAGACGGCGGCGTTCTCCACGGTCGTCGAGCAGTTTTTCAAGGAGTCGTACAACAACATCTACGTCATCGACAGCGCCGGCAGATTCCTCGGCGCGATCCGCCTGCATTCGGTAAAGGACATGCTGCACCAAGGCGAGTCGTTGTCCTCGGTCATTGCCGACGATCTCGTGGACAGCTCGTTTGAGTTCTTGACCCCGCGCCAGAATCTGGCGGATGCGATGGATATTTTTTGGCGCGAAAACGCGGAGCGCCTGCCTGTCATCAATAACGCCACGGACCGCAAATTGGTTGGCTGGATTTCCAAGCGCGATCTGCTGGGCGTATACAGCCAGGAAGTCCTGCGCAAACGCCAGGTCATGGCCCGCTTCGTTGTCCACGAAGGGGACGAGGCGCGGGACGTCTTTGTGGAATTGCCGGAAGGGTTCGAAGTCCGCACCCTCGAATTGCCCGTTCACCTCGATGGCCGGACGCTGGCTGAGCTCGCGCCACGGTCCGGCTACGGCGTGCACGTCCTCGCCGTCAAACGCCGCGACCCGGTCACGGGTCGCATCATCACCGAACTGCCCGCCCCGACAACGCGTCTGGCCACCGGTAACGATCTGGTCGTGATCGGCACGTCGGAGAATCTGGCGAAATTCATGGGCGCGCTCGCGACGAGCGTTGAAAACGAGCCGAAGTGAGTTAAGCTATTGGAGGACATGAGCGCCGACCAACCATTACCGTCGCCGGAAGAGATCCAGAAGAAGATCTCCGAGTTCATGAAACGTGAGTTTGGCGACCGCGTTGTCTTTGCGTCACCGGAAGCCGAGCGAGCGGAGACCACGCCCGGCGAGGAGGTGAAGCGCAAACGGATCGAATTCGACTTTCATCTCAAACCCAAAGACGTACGAGCGCACCTGGACCGGTTTGTTATGCGCCAGGAAGACGCCAAGAAAGCCCTGGCCATCGCCGTGTGCGACCACTACAACCACGTCAAGGCCGCCGAACAGGGCGAGGAACTGCGCGATTACGTGAAGCAAAACGTCCTGCTCATTGGTCCGACGGGTGTGGGCAAGACGTACCTGATCAAGACGATTGCCGACCTGATCGGCGTGCCGTTTGTGAAAGCCGACGCCACGAAGTTCAGCGAGACCGGCTACGTCGGGGGCGACGTGGAAGATCTCGTGCGCGAACTCGTTCACCGCGCCGATGGCGATGCGAACCTCGCCAAGTACGGCATCATCTACCTTGACGAAGTCGACAAGATCGCCACGCCGTCCAACATCGTGGGTCGCGACGTCAGCGGCCGCGGCGTACAAACCAATTTGCTGAAGCTGATGGAGGAGACCGAGGTGCCGCTCCGCTCGCCGACCGATATCCAGGCGCAGCTCCAAGCGGCGTTCGAGTACCAGCGGCGGGGCAAGGTCAAACGCGAGACGATCAACACCAAGCACATCCTGTTCATCGTCAGCGGCGCGTTCGACCAGATGCTGGACATTATCCGCCGCCGCATCCGGCAGGCCGACATCGGTTTTGGCGGCCATCTCGCCGAATCCGTCAGCGACGCGGAATTGCATCGGCACGGTCAGACCGAGGACTTCGTCAAGTTCGGGTTCGAGCCGGAATTCATCGGACGCCTGCCCGTGCGTGTCGTCCTCGACCGGCTCAGCGTGGACGACCTGTACAGTATTCTCAAACAAAGCGAAGGGTCGGTCGTCAAACAATACGAGTCCAGCTTCAACGCGTTCGGCATCGACGTTATTTTCTCCGATGAAGGACTGCGCGCCATCGCGGAGCAGGCGGCGCTGGAAAACACCGGCGCGCGGGGACTGCTCACCGTGTGCGAACGCGTCCTGCGCGAATTCAAATTCGAGCTGCCGTCCTCCGCCGTGCGACAGTTTGTCGTTACGCCATCGCTGGTGGAAGACCCCGAAGCGGAATTGCAACGCATTCTGAAGGAGCCGGCGTACGAGAAGCGCGAGTTGATGCGCCAGTTCGTGCACGATTTTGAACGGAAATTCGACGAGAAACACAAGCTCCGCCTGCGTTTGGAGCCGGACGCGGTCGAGGAGATCGTCGCGCGCGCCCAACAAGCGAACAAGTCCGTCAGCGATCTTTGTCGCGAACTGTTCAAGGATTACCAGTTCGGATTGAATCTGATCAAGACGAACACGGGCCAAACTGAATTCGTCATTCCCAAGTCCGCCTTGTCCGACCCCGATAAATTCCTGAGCGACTGGGTCGTTTCCAGCTATCGCAAAGAAGAACCGCCCAGCGCAACATAGTCGGGAACCGCGTTGCGCCGGCTGTCATCCGCCGCCAGCCCTTGACGGGTGGCCGAATGGCATTTAGGTTTTCTTGTTTCGGAGCGAGAAACCTCAGAAAGGGGGAAGCTATGAGACGTCTGGTACTGACTGGAGGATTGTTGTTGTCAGTGATGTGCGCGGTGGCGGTATCGATACTGGCGGGTTGCGTGTATGGACCACCACCACCGCCGGGGCCGCCGGTGGATGTGGCTGGTTACGACTATTACTATTATCCCGACGATGAGGTGTATTTTTATCCCGGCGCGGGGGTGTACTTCTGGTTTGGCGGGGGCGGCTGGCATTCGGGTCGTCGATTGCCGCAGGGGATGGCGCTGCATGGCGAGTCGCGGGTGAACGTGAATTTGCATACGCCACGGCCGTACGAGCAGCACGAGACGATCCGAGCGCGTTACCCCGCGCATGGAGGCGGCGCGCCGAGGCCGATGGAAGGCGGGGAACACGGGCCGAGGTAGAGCAGGGTTCACGGTTCGGGGTTCAGGGTTCGGGGTTAGTGACCCGGCCACAGGGCGGACGGTCGGCGGTCATAGACTGCCGCAGAGGAAATGGCCCTTCGACGGTGCTTGTGGTTCGACAAGCTCACCACG
>Ga0187890_10001743_pt1 | contig 15436 bp, 10 predicted proteins | sample June2016WEW_21_1_FD_133005 | JGI IMG/M metagenome (GOLD analysis project Ga0187890, IMG submission 133005) | Peatland microbial communities from SPRUCE experiment site at the Marcell Experimental Forest, Minnesota, USA - June2016WEW_21_10 | ecosystem: Environmental > Terrestrial > Soil >... | reverse complement strand
GCCGAACGCCGCGGTGACCGAGGACATCAACAGGAGGCATTGCAGGCTTTCCGGGCGCAGCTTGCGGCTGAGCAGGAAGGCGGAATCGGCTTTGGTGTGGACCACGCGGTCGAACGATTCCGGGGTTTTGTCGCGAATGAGTTTGTCTTCGATGATGCCGGCGCCGTGAACGACGACGTCCAGGCGGCCATGCTCGCGGTAGATGCGGTCGATCAACTCGCCGAAGGCTTCTTCGCGGCGAACATCCACGGAATGATACTCCACTTTGGAGCCGGTGCGGCGCAGGCTTTCGATGCTTTGGACGATCTCGCGATCTTTCAGCAGGCGCTGCAGGGCAGCTTCCACTGCGGCGGGTTTCACGGCTGTGGACGAAGCTCGCAGCCGGGCCGTGAGGGCGGCTTTCAAACGCGGCATCTCGGTGATGCCGGCGGTGTCGGCGGGCTCGGGCCCGGAGGGCAACGGCGAGGCACCGGCCAGGATCAGCGTAGGCTGATAGCGCTCGGCAAGCTGGCGGGCGATCTCGGCGGTGACCCCGCGCGCTCCGCCAGTGACCAGGAAGACCCAATCGCGCTGGATGTGCCGGATGGCTTCGCCCGCGAGCGGCGCGATCTGCGGCATCACGGTCAGACGGCGATCGCCAGGCAGGCCCACTTGCAGCGTGTCATCCGACGAGGTCAGCTCGTCGATCAGTTTCTGCCGCAGGATGGGGTTGGGATCGGTGGGGTCCAGGTCCACGACTTTCGACAGTACGCCGGTGAATTCGAGTGCCAGAGTCTTGGTGAAATCGGCCACGGCAAAGTGCGTGGGAGAAAACGGTCCATTAGGCTGCAAGCCGAATGCCCCACCACGCGCGGTAATCGCGGCAAACAGCGCGCCGCCTGCGCGGCCCGTTTGTTTGAGATCGTTCTCGGTGGCGCGGGCCAGGGCGTATAAACTGCGGACGTCCAGCCGAACCAGCTCGCGCCATTCGGCGAAACTCGACTGTAGCGCGGGTTGGCCGGCGCGCAAGGGCAGCAAATGAATGACGGCGCCGATGGGGCCGAACTGTTGGCGGATGGCTCCGATCAACGACTCGACATGCGCCGGATCGGCGAGGTCGGTGGTGAATACGTCGCCTGCGGGAATGGTTGCATCCGGGCTATGGCGGAGTAGCAGGGCGCGTTCGCCGTTGCGCTTCAGCTCATCGGCGAGCGCGGAAGCGATGCCGGTTTCGTCATCGGTGATCAGGCAGACGCGCCCAGGGTAATATTGCGGCTTGGACGGACTGCGGGGTTTGTCTACCGTGGTGAGGATGAAGCGCGGGACTTCGGCCGTGGGGGCGGGGGACGATAGGCTGAAGCCTGTCCCACCTACCGCGGCGGCGATGCGGTCGGCGATTTCACGCAAGGTGCGGGCGCTGGTGAGTTTATCCATGGCGGCCTGGATCCTGGCTTGCTCGGGAGGGCTTACGCGCTGCTGTAGGGCGGTGAGGATTTCGACGCGTTTGATGGAGTCGATGCCCAGGTCGGCTTCGATGCCCGCATCCAGGCCAAGCATGTCGGGTTCGTAGCCGGTGCGTTCGCTGGCGATTCTGACCAGGTCGGCCAGGTAGTCGTGCCCGGCGGATGCGGCCGGGGCGGCGGGACCGCTCCCTGACGGTCGCGGCTCGGTAGCGGTGGCGGGTTCGGTAGCACCGGCGATGAGGTCTGCGATTTCACGCAGCGTGCGGGCGCTGGTGAGTTTGTTCATGATGCCCTGCACGCTCTGCTGTTGGGCGGGCGTGCCGAGTTTCTGCAAGGCGGTGAGGATTTCGACGCGCTTGATGGAGTCGATGCCCAGGTCGGCTTCGATGCCGGCGTCGAGGTCGAGCATCTCGGGCGGGTAGCCGGTACGCTCGGCGGCGACGGCGCGCAGTTCGGTGACGAAGTCGCGAGTGGTGGGAGGGGGCGCGGCAGTGGCGGGGCGCGCCTCCACTGAGCCGGCGATCAGGCCGGCGATTTCACGCAGCGTGCGGGCGCTGGTGAGTTTGTTCATGATGCCCTGTGCGCGCTCCTGCTCGGCTGGGGTGCCGAGCTTTTGCAGGGCAGTCAGGATTTCGACGCGCTTGATGGAGTCGATGCCCAGGTCGGATTCGATGCCGGCGTCCAGGTCCAGCATTTCCGGCGGATAGCCGGTGCGCTCGGCGGCGATGCGGCGCAGTTCCTCGATGACGTCGCGAGGGGCACCGCTCCCTAACGGTCGCGGCTCGGTAACGGTGGCGGGTGCGGTAATGGTGGCGGGTTCGCTAGTACCAGCGATGAGGTCCGCGATTTCGCGCAGGGTGCGGGCGCTGGTGAGTTTGTTCATGATGCCCTGGGCGCGCTCCTGCTCGGCTGGGGTGCCGAGCTTTTGCAGGGCGGTCAGGATTTCGACGCGCTTGATGGAATCGATGCCCAGGTCGGATTCGATACCGGCGTCCAGGTCGAGCATTTCGGGCGGGTAGCCGGTGCGCTCGGCGGCGATGCGGCGCAGGTCGTCGATGAAACTTCGTTGGGCTGGCGTGGGACCCAGAGGGTTCCCCGGTGCAGCTACAACCGGCGCAGCCACTACCGGTGCAGGTACTACCGGGGCAGTCGCAACAAAGGCTGAAGCCTGTGCCACCGCTGAAGCCTGTGCCACCGGGGCGCCTTGGAGGTACGCCGTCATGATGGTGGTTTGCGCCTGCAGGACCTGCTTCATGAGCTGCTGGAATTGCAGCATCACAGCGTCATTTGCGGTGGATGACGGGACAGACAGCGGAAGAGGAGCCGCAGCCGGAACCACGACGGGCACCGGCGGTGGAATAGACGACGGCGTGACCAGATCGAGCGGCTTGACGACTTGCGGCGGCTGGCTGCGCGGGAAGGCTCTCAGACCGTTCACCATCCAGCCGGTTTCGCGGGCTGCGGGTTCGGCCTGCGGGAGGCGGCCGCGGAGGAGTTGCGCGGTATTCACCGGTACGCCTTCGACCGCCAATTGGGCAAGCGCGTGCAGGAATTGTACGAGGCCGGCCCAGGGGGCACCGCGGTCACTATCGACTTGAATGAAGCGGGCATCCTTGCCTTCCAGGATCTGGCGTGACAGGCCGGTGAGCACACCCTTGGGCCCGACTTCCACGAACACGCGCGCGCCTTGTTCGTACATAGCGCGGATCTCATCGACGAATTTTACCGGGCGCACCAAATGGCTGGCGAGCAGCGCAGCGATTTCTATGGGATCTTCCGGATACTGCGCGCCGAGAGTATTGGAGAAAACCGCCGCGTGGGGCTTGGCGAAGGTCTGGAGGGCCAGCACCCCGGCGAAGCGCTCGCGCGCCGGCTCCATCAGCGGCGAGTGGAAAGCGCAGGCCACCGGGATGAGCCGCGCCGTAAGCCCGGCCGTCTCCAGCTTCTTGAGGACCGCGTGAACCGCGGCATTCGCACCGGAAATCACCGTCTGGCGCGGGCTGTTGTGGTTGGCCAACGTGATGCCTTCCATGCCGTCAAGCGCTTTGGTAATGGCATCCGCATCGGCCGATACGGCGGCCATGGTGCCGGCTTCGTCGTGCGTTGTATCTTTGATGGCGCGGCCACGGGACTCGGAAAGCTCGAACAAGGCACTATCGGAAATGACGCCGGCGGCGGCCAGCGCCACGTACTCGCCGTAGCTATGGCCCGCGGTCATGTCCGGGCGCACGCCCAGCCGATCGAGCGTGTGGCACAAACCGATTTCGACGACGCCCAGCGCGGGTTGCGCGACTACCGTGTCGGTGATTTCGAGACTCTGCTGTTTTTCCTGCTCGGGGCTGAACGCCGGCGGCGGATAGATGTAGGCGCTCAGCTTCTTGGGGAAGCGTCCGGCGAGCGACTGTTCGGCTTGTTCCAGACTGGCGCGGAATTCGGGGAACGTGAGGGCCAGGTCGCGCAGCATGTGCGTTTTTTGAGAGCCCTGGCCGGGGAAGAGGAAGGCGACTTTGCCGCGCGGAGGACCGAAGGCCAGATAGATGCCTTGCGGGTCGTTGAGCGGCTGTTTGGATTCGAGGGCGGTTTTGGCTTTGGCGAGTTTCGCGTCGAGGTCTTCGGGCGAGGTGGCCACGATGGCCAGGCGGGTTTGCGCGGATGGGGAAGCCACACCACAGGCTGAAGCCTGTGCCACCAGGGAAGCCACACCACAGGCTGAAGCCTGTGCCACCAGATCGGCGGGTGTCGGGTCGTTCCACACATACAGCTCGGCCGGCCACTTCTCGGTTTGCGCCACGTCGGCCGGATCTCCCAGATCACCCTGAAATTCCTCCAGCACCGCATGGAAATTGGTACCGCCAAAACCGAACGCGCTGACGCCGCCGCGGCGCGGTGTAGCGGCCGGTGGAATCCAGGGGAGCGTTTCGGTGTTTACGAAAATGGGCGTGCCCGGTTCGAGCAGTTTCGGATTGGGCTTCTCCACGTGCAGGGTGGGCGGCAGCGTTTTGTGGTAGAGCGCGAGCGCCACCTTCATCAATCCGGTAATTCCGGCGGCGGACTTGGTATGGCCCACCATGGACTTCACGGACCCGATGGCGCAGCTTTGCGGCAAGGCTCCATCTGCCATGAACACATTGTCCACGGCAGCCAATTCGCTGGCGTCGCCCAGGGCGGTGCCTGTGCCGTGCGCTTCAATCAAGCCGACGGTGGAAGGACGAATCCCCGCTCGCGCGTAGGCCCGCTGCAACGCCAGGATCTGGCCTTCCAGACGGGGCGCGGTCATGCTTTTGCCTTTGCCGTCGCTCGATCCGGCCACGCCTTTGATGACCGCGTAGATGCGATCGCCATCGCGCTCGGCGTCTTCGAGGCGCTTCAGCACCATCATGCTGATGCCTTCGCTAATGGCGATGCCGTCGGCGGACGCATCGAAGGTGCGGCAGCGGCCGCGGGCGGAGAGCGCCTGGGCTTTGGCGAAACACATGTAGCCGAAGGGACTCTGCGCCGTATCGACGCCGCCCACGATGGCCATATCGCTGGAATGGTCGGCCAGTTCGCGCGCGGCCAGGTATACGGCGGCCAGCGACGAGGCACAGGCGGCATCCACGCTGAAGTTCACGCCTCCGAGGTCGAAGCGGTTGGCCACGCGGCCCGCGGCTACGTTGAGCAGCAAGCCGGCGAAAGAATCTTCGGTCCATTCCGGCAGCTCCTGGAGCAGTTCCGCGGGTGGCTTGGCGATGAACTGCTGGAGCATGGAGCGCACCGCGTATTGCAGGCCCACATCGCCCAGTCCGCCGCTCAGGCCCAGGATTACGGAAGTCTTTTCGCGCGGGAAATCGCGATCATGATAGCCGGCATCGCGCAGGGCCTGGTCGACCGTGACCAGCGCCAGCAATTGCAATGGGTCGATGGACGGCAGCGCGGTGGGCGGAATGCCATAGCGCATGGGATCGAACGGCACGGCATCCAGGAAGCCGCCCCAACGGGAGTGGATTTTGTCTTTGGCTTTGCGGTCGGGGTCGTAATACAGGTCGATGTTGAAGCGCTCCTTGGGGATTTCGCCGATGGCATCGACTTTGTTCAGGATGTTGGCCCAGAAGGTGCGCACGTTGGGCGCTTTGGGAAGCAGGCAGCCCATGCCCACGATGGCGATATCGAAAGGCTTGAGCGGCGGCGCGGTCTCCACGCGCGGGCCGGCAAATGGCACGACTAGTTCGCCGACCAGACGCGCGCCTTCGGAGGCGATGTCCGCGGCGGCCAGGATACCGATGCGGGCTCCTTTTTCCGCCAGTTTTTTCGCTAGCGGGGCGGCCAGCACCGCGGCCATGGCTGCGGAACGGCCGTCGTGGATTCCGGAAAATGCGACGCGCGTTTCTTCGGTCGAGAGCAGCGCTTCGACGGCGGCGTCAGCCAGGCCGTCGATGATGCGCGTATCGGGCTGCGCCTGGGCAAAAGGCTCCAGACCCGGATATTTTCCCGCTAATTCGACATGCTCGCGGATGGCATCGCGCAGGCCGCGCACGACAGCGGGCAGGGTACGGAAGCGGTGCGCCAGCGGGGCCCAGGAAGCATCCTCGACGTCCAGCACCAGGCCCGCCGCGCCGCCCGCATACCAGGCGGCCGCCGAATGCAGGCCGATGCCGCCAGATCCCCACAGCGGGACAGGCGCGGCCATCGGTGTTTTGGATACTACGCCATCGAAGCCCAGATCGCCGGCCATTGCGGCCTCTTCCGTAGAGGAGACGTCCAGGAGAACGCGGCGCGATTGCGCGCGCGCCAGCCGCAGCAGTTCCTTGGTGCGCTTGCGCCCGGCTGCCGCAACGATCACGCATTCGGCTTGGGAGGCAAGCTCGGGATGGCCGGAATCCAGCCTGACGCCGAACAGTGCGGACCCATGCTGCCGGAGACGGTCCGGAGCGTTCAGAATAAGAAACTCAAATTGTGACGGCATTTTCCCCGTTTCCTGCCAGGTTACTTGTGACGGAATGATTGCAGAATCTTGCCGCTGCTTCGCCGTGGAAGGGGCGGCGGGCGCGCGAGTTTTTCAGTATAGGGCCGAACGCCCTTCGGCACCAGTATCTATAGATTATAACGGTTTATGGACTGCCAGGCATGGTTCTGGTGTGGGCTAAAAGTACTAAACGATCAAAGCCCAAGTGGCTGGATCTTTTGGAGCGCTGCGCGCCGGGACTGGGGGCTAGGGGCTGGGGGCTGGAGATCGGAGGCTGGGGCTGAGGGCTGGGTTTTGTTTCGGGACGGGGGAAGAGACAGTGATTGCGTATCAGTTGGAGTCGTTTGCCTGGTTGTCAAAGATCAGGGGGGCAGATTGCTAACGGGTGTAGGGGATGATGGGGGCGCAGAAGATGGGGTGTGCTTCCTGGCCCTCCGCCATGGTGTACTCGGGGCGCGGAGCGGGTGATTCGGCTGGCTTAGAAACCGGCGGCGGCGCGGGCTTCGCGGGTTGCGCCGTTTGCGGAGGCCGCGGCTGGAGGGCCTGGCGTTCCTTTTGTGATTGCTGGATGTCTGCGATGGCGGTGCGGAAGGAGCGCTCCAGTTGGGCGCGCTGTTTGGCAACGTAACCCAGCATTTTGAAGCGTTCTTCGCCGAAGGCGATCGACAGGTAGATCCGCTGCTCGCTCTCGGCAACGCGGCGGAGCAGCCATTGGGAGGTGACCATGGTTTCCAGGTAGCACCGTTCCGTGCGGGTTTGGGGCTGCCAGTCGGCTTCCAATTCGTCCCAGAGCTGGGAGTATTCCGCGGCGTTTTCGTCGGGGAGCATGGTGGCGCGGGTGCGCAGGCCGTAGGTTAGGGCGTTGAAGCGGATGGCCGCTTTGCCCGCAGGGGTAGCCGGGCCGGTAGAGTGCTGGGCATTCTGCCGGTTGGCTTCTTGTTGCTTGTGGGAAATTATCATGCGGAATCTGTCCTTTCACGGGCGGGTGTGGCGGGACTGAAGTCCCGCGCGGGGTAAACCCCGCCCTCCGATTTCATACTAGCGGGCGGGTGTTGGAGAAACGGCTTGCCGGGGAGGGTAGCGAGTTAGTAAGTGGTTTGGTTGGTGGGGGATGCAAGGGTAAGGTTATTTTCGAAAAGCGTGTGACCGAAGGATGGCCGCTCGAAGGGCGGTGGTTTTAGAGCTGGAAGTGGACGCTAGCTCAGGCGCGGGTCGAAGGTGAATCGCCGTGCGCGAACCAGGCGCAACCGCTTGGCGTCAGGGTGTTCCGGATTGAGCACGAAATTGGACTCTTCATGGAGAATCGCGGAGGGCACCGCTAAGATGCAGCAGGATCCACGCTGGCGCCAATGGCCGCCAATGCGGCGCGTGGCTTCTTCATTCTGGGTCCAATTCGCGGGAAGCGTGGCGAACTCTTCGACCTTGGTTTCCAGGACCGGTTCGGGAAACTCGAAACGGGCGAGTTGGAGATCGCCGGGCAGCAGGTCGGGATCGGTATGCGCCAGGCGTTCCAGTACCACGATGGCAGCCGATCCTCCGAAGTAGACCACCCGCTCACCCTGTGTGTGCCAACGTCCGCCGGCGAACATACCGCCGATTCCGTCCAGGCCGGGTCCGTGGCGGGTTCGGTACAGCCTCCACAACGACGGCATCAATAGACAAAGCCGTACTGAATCTGGCGCAATTCACGCTCGACCTGTTGAGTGCCGGCGTCGGTGTCGAGCAACTTGAGGGGCAACTGGTTGGCGAGCGCCCTACTGGGCCGCTTCAGCCATTGGGCGGCCTTCTGACCGTCGCCGAATACTTCGATAGCCAACGTGTAGATTCGATCAATCCGGGAGAGACGATCCGAAACAGCCGGGCTAAGGCGCTCCGAGAGAGCCTGTTTGCGTTCGATCGTGCGCTGGGAAACGCCCAGAATCCGCGACAGGAGGGCGCGATCCACCGCCAGAAGGTGCGCCATCTTGGTAAGCTGCGTGGCAGGGAGTCCTTTGCGGACCGCGCCGATCACGCGAGGTGCCGGCGGAGTGACAGGGGCTGCATGCGCCATTTGTCCATTATTATCCGCCAAATGCCGAGGTAAAGCAAAAATACGCGATGGGCGATGATGGCGCGTTCGAGGATCCTCGGCGCCCCCACGAAATCACCACGCGTTTTCCCTCCTTCGTGGTCGGTTTGGCATCCGGCCCCGACTATCCTCCGCGAGGCGGCAACTCGGTCCCCTCGTTCAATATGGCGAGGTACGCGTCGTAGACAAATAACCGTTTGCGCCGCTTGCGGGTAATCTCCCGTAACACGCCGAGCTGTTGCATGTGTGCGACAGCGCTGGCGACGGTGGGGAACGAGATGCCTGTTTTGGCGGCGGCGTCTCCGATAGAGAAAATCGGATGCATCTGCGCGTGTTGAAACACGCGCAGGACCGACGCGGACGGGCGCCCGAGCGATTCGATCTTGCGGCGGTCCCGATCCAGCACGCCGAGGATGCGGCGCGCGGCGGTTACCGCTTGCTCTGCAGTGTCCTTCACTCCGGCGAGGAAGAAGTCGAGCCACGCCTCCCAGTCTCCGCTTACCCGCACGCGGTCGAGCAGTTCGTAATACGCCCTCCGGTGGGCCTTGAAATAGAGGCTCAGATAGAGAATCGGCTCCCGGAGCGCGCCGCCCGCGCACAGCAGAAAAGTAATGAGCAAACGGCCCAGCCTGCCGTTGCCGTCGAGGAACGGGTGGATGGTTTCGAACTGCACGTGGGCCAGACCGGCCTGGATCAACAGCGGCAAGTCCGGCCGCTCGGCGTGCAGGAACAGTTCCAGTTCTCCCATGCACTCAATCACCATTTCGGGCGGCGGCGGAACGAACGCGGCATTCCCCGGCCGGGTGCCCCCGATCCAGTTTTGGCTGGTGCGAAATTCTCCCGGTTGTTTGGCACTGCCGCGGCCCTTGGAAAGCAGCACGGCATGGATCTCCCGAAGGAGCCGGAGGGAAAGCGGGAAGCCGCTCCGCAGCCGTCCGAGGCCATGGCTCAGGGCCGCGACGTAGTTGGAAACCTCCAGCACATCTTCCAGGGGAGCACCGGGGACCTCGTCATTTTCGAACAGGAGCAGGTCAGAAAGGGAGGACTGTGTTCCCTCGATCTGCGAGGAAAGGACCGCCTCCTTCCGTACGTAGGCGTAGATGAACAGGGAAAGATCTGGCAGGACCGACGCTAGGCCGTCGAGCCGTCCCAGCGACTGATTGGCCTGTTCCAGAATGCGTTGCAGGGGTTCGAGTCGAAGGGCGGGATTTGGGGGTAGCGCGGGCGGCACGAAGGCCCTGACTTGCTCTTCGCCCCAGTGCGTAATCACGTACCTTCCCAGCCGCCGATTGTTTTCCATGCGCATATCCGTAGCTTTAATAAGCGGCCCCCGTTATTAAAGCATAAGCCGCTTTCCTTAAATTGGCTACGGGCCACAGATTGCCCGGCGTGGCGCAGACGATCATTGCACAGGGAAGGCCTGACCGAAGCGCTCACCAACGACCGGCACTTCGAGCAAGAGGGTTTTCGCGACGCTGTTTCCGCGATTAAAGAGTAGACTCCCTTGCAATATCGCGGAGGATGCCGGAAACCCAGGCCTGCATTTCCTGTGGCGTCAAATTACTGATTAGCGCGCTTTCGGCGCGTAGAGCCGCATGCTTTTTGGATTGTTCGTTTGCAATATCGCGGAGCATGCCGGAGACCCAAGCGGGTTGTTTCTTACGGTTTGTTCGCATAGCCCAAGACACCTTCCTGACGATTGAAGATTAGCATAAAACACGCGCCCAAAAACCGGTGGACTGTGACGGGTGATACGCTGTTTGTATTCATGGAAGATCGACCGCACAAGTCGCGTGTTGCGCTGCCTGAAACCATCGGCAATACCATTGGCTGTGTCGGTGTTCTCCTCTTTCTTCTGATCGTGGGTGGAATTGTTGGCGCGATCCATGATCAACCCTACTATCGGTCTGACATTGTGGTGGCACATCTAAGCGACGAGACCGTAAGGAAGGCCACCGTTCAAAGCATTCCGGTTGCCGCCACGGAGGGCTCACTACCCGAACTTGCTGATGCCATCACAGACCCGGATTGGGCAGCAGCACTAATAAAAGCACAGGTGGCTTTCACGGTTCCGGGAGGAACCAGACTTGCCATACTGGGTCGCGATTTGAGCTGGTAATCTGGCATCTCCAGCGTGCCGGGGTCGTCCTCAATGTCCGGGTAATCGATGGCGAGAACGCCGGCAAGACTGGTTACGTCTTGGCCTCGTGGTTGAACTTCACCGACCGCAGCACAACCAACTCTTCTATTGGCCAGCCGGGCACCACATCTGTTGGGAAGCCCGGCAAAATTATAAGCATTCGGCCGACCGATCTCGCAGAGGACGATGCGACGACCATAATACGCGCTGCGAGCGAAGCCATTATGCAGGCGCATCCGGACACGGAAGTGGACAAGGAGCATATTTTCATCACCGACTCCACGCAGCAGGGTGCCTACGACATCTCGCTGCCGGTTCATAAGAAAGTTCGCGGTCGCTTATGGGTCTTGTCTGGGCCAGCCAAATGCACCGTCCGCAGAGTGGGGGGAAAATGGACGGCTGAATTGATTTATTTTCCAAACACCGCGTTCGATTTAAGTGGGGTAAAGTAAAATGGACCAACCACTACTTCCAACCGCGCGCTGCCGGCATCCAAACACCGATAGGCTGCCACGATCCGGCCGCCGTTGCTCAGATAATCAGTTATGCCCGCGGCTCGGAACTTTGCTCGGCGCGTTCCCTGTATGTATTCTCTGTTGCCTCATATGCGGATGCGTATCGGAGTCTCCTGAGTATGGGATGCCAGTGAAGCTGGGGGCATCGTCCGACGAGGTCCATAAACTTCTTGGACGGCCAAATGAAAGCTACGTAAAGCGCATGCGGATGCCACCTGAAGACGAAACACAGCCGGAGCACCAAACTACTCTGGAGTGGTACTACTGTTGGGGCGTGGTCGCGAGTTTCGAACACGATAAGCTTTTCAGCATCGGGCTTCCAGCGTTCTGCGATTATCAGGGATTCTTGATTTACAGCGGCACGGTGGTTAAGGGAGTCAAGGTCACCGACAGCAAACAGGCAATCCTAAAGGCCCTTGGGAAGCCGACGAAGATCGAGAGTGACGCTGTCCCGGTCGGCGCTGATCCTAATGTGCCGGTCGTATGGCCGAAGGAAAGCCGGTATTATTGGCAGTTCAGTGGTTACACCTTGGAAGCGGCATTTCTTCAACAAGCCCAGAGCGTTCAGTGGACGAGCGAACCTCATACATGGCCGAAAGATGGATTGACCTCAATGTACATCGTTTTGTCGTCTGCGCACCGTGCTCGAACCCGGCAGGCCACAAAAAACGATGGCCTGCCCCACAGCTAATCTGCTGTACAGTTAGACGGTTTCCACCACGCGCCCATCGCGCACCAGGACAAACGGGATGCCGCAGCGCGCGGCGAGCAGGCGGTCACGCTCGCCATCGCCGATCAGGAGAGAGGCGGAGAGATCGATGGCCCACTTCCGTTGCGCCTGGATTACCATGCCGGGCAGCGGCTTGCGGCAATTGCAGGCACCCTCCGCATGCGGGCAATAGAAAATATCGTCGAGAATGGCGCCCCGATCCGCCAACTCGGCGCGCATCTTTTCGTGCAGCGCCAGCAGATCGGCCTCCGTGTGTTGGCCTAGCGCGATGCCGCGCTGATTGGTGATGACGATGGCGAGAAAGCCGGCGGCTTTGAACAGACGAATCCAGGAGACCACTTCCGGCAGCAGCCGGAACTCGTCCCAGCGCCGGATATATTCGCCGGCTGGCGGCGCGGCGTTGATGACCCCGTCGCGGTCCAGGAAAAGGCATCGCCGCATTACTTCGCCGATGCGACACGCTCAACGAACTTCTGGTGATCCTGGGAAGCGAGGCCCGCGTTCAGCGCGGCCAACATCTTCGCGCCATCGTCGGCCCAGAAGGCCGCCACATCGAGCCACAGCCCGGGAAAGACCTGGGATCTGGCGATGCCGTCCGGAGGGAGCGTTGGGACAACGTAGACGGCATTTTCGAGTACGCGCCAGACGATGCGTTTCCAAAAAAGCTCGATGGTGATGTATTCGCGCACGCCGGCCCTTTGATAGAGCTTCCGCTTCGGTCCAAAGTCGACCTCGGTGGATGTCAGGCAGATCTCGACCGCCAGTTCGGGCGCGCCGGTACAAAACCGCTTCTCGTCCCCGGACTGCCCGCCGTGCGAGGGCAAAATTCGCAAGTACGCATCGGGTTGCGGAGCGCTATCCAGCATCAGCCAAGTGCTGTTGCTCCCACCCTGGCATCCGGGCGTTGCCTGCACATAATGCGCAAGCCACCAGTGGATCAGAAAATCGAGGCTTCCATGTTCGCGGCTAACCGGTGATGGCACGTGCACAACTCCGTCGATAAGTTCAGCGTTCTTCAGGCCTGGGAGTTCTTCCCAACGGCGCAGGAATTCCTCCACATTCATCCGCTCGCCGGTTACCAATTCCGTCGCTGTGACCACAGGAGAGAGCATGGCAGCGTTCCTCCTCCCCTCAGTGTAGCGTTTCAGTGGCGCGGTTGGCGGCGGCATAGTCCGCCTGTGCCTTGTAGTAATTTTCCAGGGTACCTATATCCACGAAATAGTCGCCGATCGGCAATCCCATGGCGTGGCCGACCAGTGCCGGCATTAGATACCGGCCTATGTCGGCGGGAACCTCGGTGGGTAAGTACGGTCGCACTTTGTGGCGGAAGACGTAGAGCCCGGCGTTGACCAGATCGCCGGGCGGATTGGCGGGCTTTTCCCAGAATCCGGTAACAAGGCCGGAGTTGTCCAACTCGACCACTCCGCAGGCGGACGGATTGGGGGAACGGAACAGGGCCATGGAGGCGATGCGATCGTGGGTGGCATGAAACGCGATCAGGTCGGACAGCGGGAAGGTGGTGAGATTGTCGGCGTATACCACCAGGAAAGATTCCGCGTCGTCCACAAAGCTCCAATTCGCGGCGATGGTTCCGGCGCTGCCGAGCAGGGTAGGTTCATAGGCCAGGGTGACTGGTATGCCGCGACGCGCCGCGACAAATTCCTCGACGCGCTCAGCCAAGTGGTGGGTGTTGACGAGCACGGCTTCTACGCCGGCGCGCTCGCAGTCGCGCAGCCACAGTTCGAGCAACGGCACGCCGTTGATGGGCACCAGACACTTGGGGGTGGTGGATGTGATGGGGCGCAAGCGGGTCCCCAGCCCCGCTGCCAGGATGATGGCCTTCATGGGCACACTCAATACTATCAAGGGGCGAAAGATTTCACGCAAAGACGCGAAGAAAAACCGCAAGGACGCAAAGAAGAACGGAAGAGGCGGATGACACTGGCGGCTGTGCTATTCTGCATTTGGGACGCCCCTTTGGTGAGTGTAATTATTCCCGCGTATCGGGCTGCCGAATCCATTGCCGCCACGTTGGATTCGGTGTTAGCACAGACATGCCACGATTATGAAGTTATCGTAGTGAACGATGGGTCTCCGGACAGCGAGGAGATGGAGAAGGCGCTGGAGCCCTACCGCGATCGCATCATATATGTGCGCCAGGAGAATCAAGGTCCGGGCGGGGCCCGCAATACCGGCATCCGGATGGCGCGCGGCGCATACGTCGCGCTGCTGGATTCCGACGATGTGTGGGACCCGGAGCACCTGGCGGCGCAAGTTGCGGTGCTGGAAGCGGACCCGTCCATCGATATGGTGTATGCCGACGCCCGGATCATCGGCGATGTACCGGAAGCGGGCCGAACGGTCATGGAGTTCTGCCCGTCGGTGGGCGAGGTCACCTTCAAGCGGCTGGTGACGCGCGAGTGCACGGTACACATCTGTGTCAGCGTCTGCCGGCGGGAAATCTTGCTGCGCGCCGGTCTTTTCGATCCCGCGTTTCGGGGGACCGAGGACATCGACATGTGGATGCGCATCGCGAGACTAGGGGGGCGGATCGCCTACCAGCGCCGGGTGCTGGGAAGCTATCGCCGCCAGGCGGGCAGTCTGTCTTCCGACCGGGTTTCCATGGTGGAAGGCTTCCTGGCGGTGCTGGCGAAGGCGGAGCGCGATCCCGGTCTGACAGCCGCGCAGCGGGATGCCGTAGAGCGCCAGGTTGCCGTCGAGCGCAACAAACTGGAACTGCACAAAGGCAGGAACGCTTTCCTGGCCGGAGACGCGGCCGCGGCCGTCAGCCATCTGCGGCGGGCGAACGCGCAACACAAATCCCTGAAGCTGGCCGCCGTGCTGATGCTGTTGCGGGTGGCGCCCGGCTTCCTGCGAGCGCTCTATCAGTGGCGCGACCGCCACGTCTACAAGCTGAAGACACAATCGTGAAGACGGTTACCGTTAAAAGCGGTTCTCTTACCGAGCACGTTTCCTGGCTGATGTTCGCCAAGACGGCGGCGTTCGTATTCAATGTGGCGCTGCCGATGCTGCTGGTACGGCGGCTGGATAAGGCGCAGTTCGGCGTATACAGACAGCTTTTCCTGGTCATCGGAACGTCGGTCATGGTGCTGCCGCTGGGCTTCGCCATGAGCGCCTATTACTTCCTGCCCCGCGAACCGGACCGGCGGCAGGGAACGGTGCTGAACATCCTGATTTACAACATGGCCGTGGGGACGCTGGCCTGCGGCGTGCTTTTGCTATGGCCGGTGCTGTTGGGCATCATCTTCGATCAGCCTGGGCTGGCCGGCTACGCGCACCTGATCGGCGTCGTGATCCTGCTCTGGATTGTGTCACAAACCCTGGAGATTATTCCGATCGCCAACGGCGAAATGAAACTGGCCAGCGCCTTGATTATAGGCGTACAGCTTACGCGCACGGCTATCTACCTGGCGGCGGTTCTCGCGTTCGGGTCGGTGCGGGCGTTAATCTGGGCGGCGGTGGTGCAGGGGGGCCTGCAAATGGTGGTGCTGTGGTGGTATTTGCAGTCCCGTTTCGGCCGTTTCTGGCAGCATCCGGATTGGGGGCTGATGGGCCGCCAGTTGTCTTACGCCGTGCCG
>Ga0187890_10001735_pt1 | contig 15487 bp, 15 predicted proteins | sample June2016WEW_21_1_FD_133005 | JGI IMG/M metagenome (GOLD analysis project Ga0187890, IMG submission 133005) | Peatland microbial communities from SPRUCE experiment site at the Marcell Experimental Forest, Minnesota, USA - June2016WEW_21_10 | ecosystem: Environmental > Terrestrial > Soil >... | reverse complement strand
TGTTCGTCTCCACCTATCGACACTGGCCTTCTCCCGAAAGGCGGGCGATGCGCTACGTCCGCGGTCGTGTCGTCGATGTCGGCTGCGGTGGAGGGCGGGTAGCGCTGCATCTCCAACAGCGGGGCTCTGCCGTCGTCGGTTTGGACGTCTCCCCGCTGGCGGCCAAAAGCACAAGGGAGCGGGGCGTCAAAGAGACATGGTGCATGTCGATCCACCGGCTGACCCAACACATCCACTCGTTCGACACCGTGGTCTTGTTCGGGAACAACTTCGGCATCTTCGGCACCCCGGAGCGGCTGCAGAGGGTTCTCGGCCACTGGGCACAGCGCATGCCGCCCCGGGCCCGCATCCTGGCCGAGAGCACGAGCCCATACGGTGGCGGGGCCCCTGGGATCGATCGGAACTACTACCGACGAAATCGTGAGCGCGGCCTCATGGCCGGGCAGGCTCGATTGCGGGTTCGATACCACGATTGGGCGACGCCGTGGTTCTCGTGGCTTTTCGTTTCGCCCAGTGAGATGCGGTCACTGCTACGGGGGACGGGCTGGCACCAGGGGCGGATGCTCGCCACCACGTCGGGCGATCCGTATGTGGCTGTCCTGGAGAAGGACTGAACCGGGCGGGGCACGCGGCGGCGATCACGGCCCGTCAACAGGCGCAGCGACCGGGAGGGATGCCGGCCCGACGTGGCGCCCGTAGGATCCTGTGCGATGGATGACATCGTCATCGCGCTCGCCGGCCAGCAGGCGGAACTGTCGGGCCTGCTGGACGGTCTTGCGGACGACGGATGGCGCGCCCCCACCCGCTGTGTCGGCTGGAACGTCGCGGACGTGGTGCTCCACCTGGCCCAAACCGACGAGATGGCCATCGCCAGCGCCACGGGACGGTATCCACAGCATATGGCCGAGGTCGCGGGCCAGATCAGACCGGTCGACTCCGTCGACGCCGGGGCGGCGCTGATGGTCGAGCGAGAGCGAGGCATCGCCACGACGGAGCTGCGGTCGCGATGGTCGACGGGCGCGGCTCGACTGACCGAGACCCTCGACGCCATGGACCTGTCGACTCGCGTGGTGTGGGTGGCGGGCGATCTCTCGGCTCGGACCCTGGCGACCACGCGTCTGGCCGAGACGTGGATCCACACCGGCGATGTGGCGGGCGCCCTTGGGGTCACATTGGCTCCTACCGACCGCCTACGGCTCATCGCCCGATTGGCGTGGCGCACGGTGCCCTATGCCTTTGCCGCCGCGGGCAGGACGATGACCGGACCCGTCGCGTTTCAGCTGTCCTCGCCGAGCGGAGAAGCGTGGGACTTCCTGCCCGACGACCCCGCGCTCACCACCATCAGGGGAAGGGCCGAAGACCTCTGTGCCGTCGCCGCCCGGCGAGTCCCCGCAGTAGCCACGTCCTTGACCGGCGAGGGACCCGACGCCGACGGAGTCCTGGCCCTTGTGCGTACCTACGCTTGAGATGGCCGGGCCATGACCGGCTCGACATCGACCTTCGTCGTGTCGGTGCCGGGAGGAAGCCTCACGGGGTGGCGCGCCGGGTCGGGGCCGCCGGTCTTGATCCTCCACGGCGGACCGGGGTTGTCGGACTACACCGAGCCAATGGCCGACGAGCTGGTAGACGGCTTTACCGTCTACCGATACCAACAGCGGGGATTGGCCCCTTCGACCACGACCGGGCCGTTCGACATCGAGACCCACGTTGCTGACGCCCTTGCCGTGCTCGATGTCGTGGACGAGACCCGGGCGTTCCTGATCGGCCACTCGTGGGGCGGCCACCTGGCCATGCATCTCGCCGCCACCTATCCCGACCGCTGGCTCGGTCTCGTCGTCGTGGACCCCTTGGGGGTGATCGGTGATGGAGGTGAGTCCGACATGATGCGCATCATGGGCGAGCGGACTCCACCCGAGGCCGCCGAGCGCGCCGCGGAGTTGGACGCCCGTGCAATGCGAGGCGAGGGGACCCCCGGCGACGCACTCGAGGCGCTATCGATAGTGTGGCCCGCCTATTTCGCCACACCCGAGAAGGCACCGCCCATGCCGGCCATGCGTATGTCTCTCACCTGTTACGCGGAGACGTGGGACTCGATTCATCACGAACTGTCCCGCCAGACCTTGCCGGGGATCCTCGGTCGGTTCCGGGCGCCGACCGTGTTCGTCCTGGGTGCAGACAGCCCCATCCCGCCCCGGCACGGGATCGATTCCGCCGCGCTGATCCCCGGCGCCAAGACCGAAGTTCTCGACGGCTGCGGGCACTTCCCTTGGCTGGAGCGGCCCGGCGTGATTCGAAGTGCGATCGACTCCGTCAGGAACGGCACCTAGGAGTACTGCTGGCATTCACCGAGGATTCGACCTCCGTTCGCGGTGCGTTCATCCCCCCGTAATGCGGTCTCCGTATCCTGGAGATGTCGGGAGTTCAGGGCCTTACCATCGGGAAGTTCGAATTGGTGCGAACGCGGTACAACTCTCCCTTGAACAATCTCGGAGGCATCATCTTGAACGCGCCGCGCCTGATTCCCAATCCAATAACCACCAGTGAGTCCGCGACTTTGCTAGGTGTCGCTGATCGGACACTGTTGGCTGATAAGGATGAATGGGGCCTCACGGCCCGAAAGCTGGGCAAGTCATGGATGTTTCTTGAGCACGAGATCCTGGGCCTGCTGGATGGGTCGTCCTCGTGAGCGTCGCGGCGGCGCTCCAGGCCGATGCCCGCCGAGTCCGACTAAGAGGTGCCATTGGGCGACGTGGCCACGAACTGGCTCTGGCGATCGGGACCGGAGACCCTCGTGTGTCTCGCCGACCTCAGAGCGCCAGCGTGAATGGCTGGCTCCTCGGATGCACCGGGAACGAACGTGATGACCTCGCAGATGGAACGCCGCATGCCCAGGTCAGCGGTGAGAGCGATCTCTGCTCGCGCACTCTCAAAGACCCTCTCGGTATCGGCTACGCCGTTGCCGTCCCACAACGAGATGACGGTGATCTCGTGTCGCACCAGATCGAGGTCAAGAGCCATGAACCCCAGGAAGTTGTCTCGATGGGAGAGTCGTTGTCCCGATGCTTTGAGGGCTTCGATCAGGCTTGGCAGATGGTCGTTGTCAACGTGGAACTTCAAGACGCGCGCTTGTGTCACCCGAGCAACATCGTCTTTCAGGTATCCGCAGATCAGAGGCCTTGGACCCTTTTTTCGGTTTCCGCCCGCGTGCCCTCTGTGCCTGTGACGTCTTGCCAGGCGTGGCGACGCTGGCCGACCAACGGCGAGCCCGACCGGGCGCTGGCTAGCTGTGGGGTCCTCGGTGATCGTTCGTCGTAGTGGGCAGCGTGGTCTTGTTCAGGCAGTGAACGGCACCAGCTACCACATCTCCGTCGATGGAGAGTTGTCGTGGGTGTTGCGGCTGCCGCTGTACCCGGTGCCCTCACTGTGACTCCTGCTCAGGAGCGACAGGTCATGTCCGACCTGGTGGCGCTGAAGGTCATACTTGCCAACGTCGAGGCGCGGCTGGTGGTGGCTCTGGCGGAGGGCCGCGAGATGGACGCTGGGATCTTCGGCGCCCTTGCCGAGGATGTGCACGTCACGGCAGTCACACTGGAGCGGGCGAGCACACTGAGCTTCCGGCTAGGTCAGCGGCATTGATCCCCGGTCACGGCTACTGTTGGACGAGATTGGTCCCGAATGGTGAGCAAGTGCGTTGAAGGTTGTAGGAGTGCCGCACGACTCGCGTCAGGCCCATACGGCGGTGCGCATTATCGGGGCGGTGGCCCAGTCGCGCCGCAGTGTCCGAGAGACAATGGGGCCGATTGGATCTGGCTTCTTGGTGACGGTCAAATCTGAGGCTGGTTCAAGATATGCCTATGTCGTAAGGAGCCGGAGCCCTTCCCATCGGGATGTGACGGCGAGTTCCCGGTCGAATGTTCAGCGGGTGAAGACTGGTTCGTAGTGCTCGACAACCGGGAACGGGTCGTAGAAGTGGTGCAAGAGCCTCCGCCACTCTTGGTACTGCGGCGAACCCCTGAAACCCTCGGTGTGATCCTCGAGCCGGTCCCACTCCACCAGGAGCACGTAACGCGCCGGGGTCTCGAGGCAGCGCTCCAGACGCAGCGACCTGAACCCCGGCATGGACGAGATAATGGTCTGGGCCCGACCGAATGCCTCTTCGAATTGCTGGACCTCACCCGGTAGAACGTCGAGACACGCATGTTCGAGGATCATGGTCCATACTGCCCCACCGATCCGGCTGCGCACCAAGCACGTGTGGGAGTCACGCCCACCCCAGCTCCTCCAGACGGGGGTCGCTGATGCCGAAGTGGTGGGCGACTTCGTGGATGACCGTCTTCCGCACCTGAGCTACCACCTCTGCCTCTGTCGAACATGCACCGCAGATCGTCTCCTGGTACAGCGTGATGCGGTCCGGCATCACGCCGCTGTAGCTCCCCGGACCTCGCTTGGTCAGAGGGATGCCCTCGTAGAGCCCGAACAGAGCACGCCCTTGGGCCCGATCCTCGACGAGCACGGCAACATTCTCCATCTCTTTGCCGAGCTCCGGCGGCAGGGAGTCGAGCGCATCGGCGACGAGCTCCTCGAAGCGCTCCCGGGTGACGGCGAACATGGCTGCACCGTAACCTCTCGCCAATCGAGGCGTCCGACCTCAGCGCGGGGTTGCGCAGTAGAAGATGCCGATCGGCACGATGAGTCCCGAACCCGGTGTGTTCGGCGGTGCCGGAACCTTGATGCAGTGACGTGCGATCCAGGCCACCCGGGGATCCTGGCTCCGCGCCGCGGTGAGGACGAGATGGAACTCGCCCGCCGCCACCAGCGACGCGAGGGCCCGGACCGACGGGGCGGGGATGTCACCGGTGAACCCTCCGATGGGCAGCACCTCTTGACCTGTGGCGTAGATGAATGTCGAGGCCAGCACCGAGGTCTGTGTCGCCATGAGGTCGGGGGCGCCGTTCCTGACCGACTCGATCCGGGGAAGCGTCGACAGCGCCTTGATCGGAGCGCTGAAGAACGCTCTGGTGAAGTTCGTCGTCTTCACCGGCTGGAAGGGTGTGTCGAACGGTCCGAGTGTGTTGGTCACCACCGAGGCCGAGGCCACTGCCGGGACCAGCAATGTCGCCCCGACGACTGCCGCCGAGGTCAACACCAGACCCAGGGTCCTGCGTCGGAACAACGATGCCGTGGCCAGCGCCGCGACAGCCACGACGCCGAGGCCGAGCACACCGGGACGGAGCCAGGCCGGGAGGCCGGTGCCCGCCGCCGGAAGGAGCCAATCGGCATAGCCCACGGTGAGGACGACCCCACCCACCAGCGCTCTGCGGGCCGCCACCTTGTGGCGGGCATCCCATGCCAACGTGCTCCCCATCCCGATCAGCGCGGCGACCGGGGGTGCCAGGGCCCCCAGGTAGTACCCGTTGATGGTGCTGGCGGCGCTGAAGACGGCGGCGAGGACCACCAGCCAGGTCCCCCACAAGATGATCCCGGCCCGGTCCCGGTCGGTTCGGGACTTGCGCCGTCGACCGACTACCCCGGCCACCACAACCACCAGAGACAGCGGGAGCAGCCATCCCGTGTCGCGGCCATAGGCACCGGTGAGGAGTCGATTCCACGCCGGCCCCGAGCTGGGGGCGGTGAAGAAGGGGATGTCGAGTGTTCGGCCCAGCTGCTGGTTCGGTGTCGGTTGGCCGACCCGCCCGAAGCCGTTGTAATCGAAGACCTGCTCGAAGACAGAATCGTGCTGGCTCCCGTCGACATAGGGGCGCTGCGACGTGGGGCTGAGTGTGACGAAGACCATCCAACTCAACGAGACCGCGGCGACAACCGACACCATCGCCGCCAACCGCAGGAGGCGCGACGAGGCGCTGCCGCGCGACGCCACCAGGTAGGTGACAGCCAGTGCCGGAACGACGAACCACGCCTCGATCATCTTGGCCTGGAAGGCCAAACCCACCCATACTCCGGCCATGACCAGACTGCGACGAGATCCGGTGATGACACAACGCACCATCGAGTCCGCCGCCAGGACCAGGAGCAGCACGAGCAGGGTGTCGGAGATGTTGCCGCGATCGAGGGTGACTGCCGCCGGGGACACCGCCAACACGGCGGCGGCGACGATGGCGGCGCGCGGTCCCGACGAGCGACGAACCGCCCGGTACAGAATCAGGACCGTGAGCACACCCTCGAGCACTTGGGGCAGCCCGATGGCCCAGGCGTGGACTCCGAAGAGACGGACCGACAAGGCCTGGACCCACAGGGCCCCGGGCAACTTGTCGACCGAGACCGTGCCCGCCGGATCGAAGGCGGCGTAGACAAAGTCATGCCAGCTTGTTGCCATGCTGCGCACCGCAGCGGCGTAGTAGATCTCGATGCTCGAGCCCATCTGCCAGCCGTAGGCGAGACCGGCCACCACGGCCACACACAGGAGCGTGGGCCGGGCCCAGGCCGGCTGGCCGGAGGGCGAACGCCAGAACGCCAGACGACGGCTCAACGGCTCTGGGTTTCGGGTCACGGACGTGGCTACTCCCCGTCGCGATTGCCTTCGACCAGCGACGCCAGGGTCGCTCGGGCGTGAGCGACGTATTCGGGACCGACCCGCGCGACGAGCTCGGCGTCGACGCGCTCGACGGCGGCCCTGATCACGGCCGCCGCGGCCAACCCTCGCTCGGTCAACGAGATCGTGAGCCGGCGACGATCGCCGCGATCCACCGCACGGTCGATGTACCCCCTCGTCACCAAGGTGTCGACGAGTTGTCCGCCGGCCTGCTTGGACACACCGAGGTCTTTGATGACCTCGCCGAGAGGTGCCCCGGTCCGGGCGATGGCCCCGATCACGTAGGCGCCGTTGCTCGGCACGTCGTCGCATCCAACGTCGGAGAGCGCCTCTCGGATGGCCGCCCCGTAGGTCCTCCGAGCGCCCCGCAAGAGCGCCGGAAAGGCAACCTCGTCGAACCACTTCGCGTCCGCCGCCTCCATCGTCGAAACCATTATAGTCAATAGGCAGGATAGTCAATAGCTAGTACGACTCTGCCGAGACCCTCGGACTCCGGCCCGGGGACCAGCTCGACGGCAATCGCCAGGGGTGGCGGTGACCCGCCGGGTGCGGCCGCACCTCATGGCCGGGGCCCTCGGGGCCCTCGCTCTCGACCGCCGGTCCACGGGCTTGGACAAGGCCCGGGCCCCGAGCTTCTATCGGATCGTCCCGGCCCCGGGGATCAAGGGGAGATCGAGAGCGGTCACCCAACCGGGCGGCAGGGCATTGACGGCCGGGACCGCGTTCAGGGCACGAAGGCCGGTGGCCAGACAGCCGGCGGCAGCGGCATCCCGGCCGCTTCCGTCGGTGAAACGAAAGGCCGTCTCCTGGGTGATCGACGGTGACCCCTCGATCTCCACGCGATACACGTCGTCCTGGGTGCCACGGGGCCATTCAGGGGCGGCGTCGAGCCCGACGCGGTTGACGTGTTCGAGCTGGATCCGAGTCTCTCCGTCGTAAATGCCATTGATGGTGAAGCGGATGGCTGCCACCGACCCCGGATCGATCACACCTTTCGCCGTCGTGATCGACTTGTCGGTCACCCATTTCTCCCAAGTGGTGGTGATGCCGTCAAGCTCGATCCCCGCCGCGTGGGCCATCATGGGGACGGTCGCGCCCCACGACATGACCAGGATGTCTGTGTGCTCGAGCAACGGCGTGAACTCGGGCGGGCGACCGATGCCCATCTCGTCCTCGTAGTCCCCTTCGTAATTGATGTAATCGAGGATCTCCAAGGCACGAACCGTGCGTACATCACCGCACAGGCCCATCAGCGTCATGGGCAAGAGGTCGTTGGCAAAACCCGGGTCGATTCCGGTGGTGAAGCAGGACGCGCCCCCCTCCGCGCAGGCCGTGGTGATGGGTTCGATCCAGGTGGGCGGGTTCTGGCCCATCGACGGCCACACCCAGGGCGTCATGGCGGTGGATGTCACGTCGATCCCGGCTCGAAGGAACGCTCCGATGACTCGAATGTTCTCGTCGGCGTACTTGGCGGTGGGACCGAAATGCACAAGGGCGTCCGGGGCAAGCGCTATCAGGGTGTCGAGATCGTCGGTGGCACGCAAGCCGATCGGCTCCAAGCCACAGATCTCACCAACGTCCCGGCCCACCTTGTCGGGGTTGCTCACCCCCACGCCAACGAGCTCGAAGGCGGGGTGGGGGACGATCTGGGCGATGACCATCTTTCCGACAAAGCCGGTACCCCACACGACGACCCGCTTCGGAGGCGTCATCGCAGGAGCTCTCCCGAGTTCACCAGCAAGTACTGGCCGGTCACGGCTTTGGCGTAGTCGGAGGCGAAGAACACAGCCACGTCGGCGACCTCCCCGTCTTCGGTCATGCGACGAAGCGGAAAGTCCCCGACGATGTCGTTCAGCACGTCCGATTCGGATCGGCCCTCGTGGGCCGCCTTCCCCGTGACCATCATCTCCACAGGCGGACCCCACATCCACGACGGGATGACCATGTTGCACCTGATGTTGTCGGGGCCGAGCTCGTCGGTCAGGTAGTACATCGCCGTCAGGAGCGCGCTCTTCGAGGCCGCGTATCCCGCCTGCGGCATCTGGGGTCGGAACATCGACTGCGAGCCGATCAACACCACCGAGCCTCCGCCACCTTCTCTCATGGCGGTGGCCACAGGCCGGAGCAGCGTGAGTGCCCCGATGACGTTGGTGTCGAATGCCTTGCGCCAATCGTCGAATTTCGTCTTGAACAGACCTCCCCAGGCATGCTCGAATGCGGCGACCTGGATGAGAGCGTCGACGGTGCCGAACCGATCAACGGCGTGCTCGACCACCGCCGCACACGACTCTGGGTCGGTGATGTCGGTGACGCAGGCCGTGACCCGCTTCCCGGTCGGATCGAGCTCGGCCACGACGCCCTCGAGGACAGACTCGGTCCGGGCCCCGACCACCACGTTGGCACCGTCGCGCACCGCGGCCGCTGCGCACTCACGACCGAGCCCCGCTCCTACTCCGGTGACCAACACGGTCTTGCCAGCGAGAATCATGGGGCCTTTCTACCCCAACCCCTCACAAGTCAGCTACTGGGGGAAATCCTTCAAGAACCCCTCTGCTCTGAAGAGCCACTGATAGACGAGAGCCCTGAAGCCTCGTGGTCCCCGCCCGGCGAGACAGAGGCAAATACCCAAGCTCCGACGGGGCCAATTTCCGTCTGTCGAGTAGATTGGATGCGGTGGTTCTCACAAGGGGGGAGGCGCGCGCCCAGCCGCAAGCCACGAACGTGGCGAATGGCGACCGCGCCCCGAGCTCGGCGCCAAGAAGGGCACCAGCCTTGGTGCGCGCCGGTGGCGCCTACCTCCTGGTGGCAATCCTGGTGTGGTGGCACGTGTGGTCAACTCATCCCACTGGTGTGGCGCCCTGTGGTTGCTCGGACCCGGCCTTCGTCACCTGGTTCTTGGCCTGGCCGGCACACGCACTGCTTCACGGGTTGAATCCCTTTTACTCCTCGCAGGTGTTCCACCCCGTGGGAATCAACCTGTTGTCCAACGCCAGCTCCCTGGCTCTCGGAGTGTTGCTCGCCCCGGTGACCTGGCTCTTCGGACCGGTGGCGACGCTGAATGCCGCGGCGACGCTCGTCCCGGCACTGTCCGCTCTGGCCATGTACTGGCTTCTGCTCCGGTGGGTTCGCTGGGCGCCGGCGGCTTTCGTCGGAGGACTGATCTACGGGTTCTCGCCCTTCGTCCTCACCGCCCTGGCCATCTCACACCTCATGACCGGCGCGCTCATGCTCCCACCGCTCATCCTGGCGTGCCTCGACGAGCTTCTGGTGCGGCAACAACGTCGGCCCCTACGCGTCGGGCTCGTGCTCGGCCTGCTCATCGTCGTGCAGTTCTTCCTCGGTACCGAGCTCCTGACCATCATGGCCCTCTCCGGCGCGGTGGGGCTGGTATTGCTCGGCGCCTACGGCCTCGCCACCGAGGGGCGCTCTCTGGCCCGACGGCTCCCACATGCCATCCGGGGCCTGGTGGGTGCCACCGCGGTGGCGGTGGCGGGCCTGGCATACCCCGCATGGTTCGCCCTGGAGGGCCCGGCCCATCTCTCCGGACAGCTTTGGGGCAAAGCCCAGAGTGGTAGCGCTGACTCTCTTTCGACCTATGTGTCCTCGGTGTGGGCTGCCCTCCCCCACTCCGCGGTGCGGGCGCTTCAGATCGGCGCCGTGTTCGGAGGGTACGTGGGTCGTCCCTTACCGGCACCGACGTACCTCGGGCCCGGAGTGGTCCTGGTCATCGTCGCCGGACTCTGTGTGTGGAGGAAGGACCGTCGCCTCTGGTTCTTCGGTGCGTTCGGGCTGATCAGCTTCGTCCTGTCCATCGCTCCCCACGAGGGCTCGATCTGGGTGCCATGGAACGTGTTGGCGAACGTTCCCGTCGTCGAGGACATCATCGCCGGTCGCTTCATGGTCATAACGATCCTCTGCGCGGCAGTGGTCGTCGCCATCGTGGTCGACCGGACGTACCACGCCGTGGGGCGCATGGGTGACCACAGTCGACTGAGTGCCGGCTCCGTGACCTACCTCGCCACCGTGGCGGGGTTGGCGGTGGCCCTGGTCGCAGTGGGCCCCATAGCCGAGGCTGAATCCTCCGCCCTGCCCCTCGCGGTCCAGCCGGTCGTCGTGCCCCGGTTCTTCAGCCCGACCACACCGAATCACCCCGGTGGCAATGCCGTTGTGCTCGCCTACCCGTTCCCGGGAGAGTCGGCCGGGCCGGTGATGATCTGGCAGGCTATCGACGGCATGAGCTTCGCCATCGCCGGGGGTGGCGGTCCCGAGGGAATCGTCTCCCGCGCCGGGCCCGAGATGGCTGGCTACGTCGCCCTGCAAACCGACTCCTTCTCCTTTGTCTGGGCGGAAGCGACGGCCGCGAACGATCAGGCCGTGCGCAACGCGCTGGCCGGATGGGGTGTGACAACGATCGTCATCCCCGCGCCGAATTCCGTGCCCCTGGGCGAACACGGCTGGGGAGCGTCGGTCCTCGGCGCCGTCGGCCTCATCACGGGAGCGCTCGGTCGGCAACCAGCCATTGTGGATCACGCCCTGGTATGGACCGATGTCCAGTCCCCGACACCTTCGGTGGTGGTGTCGGGAACCGCGTTCAAGCGCTGTGCCGCCATGGGCGCGAGCTCCGCGTCGTCGCTATCGGCGGAATCGCGCTGCATTCTGGCGGCGCGACCGTGACCGGGCAGCACGTCGGCACGAAACCTGACGAGCCGCTTCAGGTGACACCACGGTCCTCGGATGTCGAGGTGACCGCTCCATCGAGACGTCGGATTGAACGGCTCTTGCGCTACGGAGCGATGGCGTCGGCTGGGGTCTTCCTGGCCGCTGTGGTGATCAACCTGGTCGGCATCTGCCTATTCCGACACCCCGTCGTCGGTTTCTCCGACAACATCATGGAAGACGCCCAGGCAGTCGCGACAGGGCACCTTCAGTACGGGAACCCGGCCACACAGTTTGTCGGTTTCCAGTACACACCTCTTTTCACCTGGCTCGTGGCCGGCTTGCTGAGACTGTATTGGTGGGAGGGGTGGGGTTCGGTCCTGTCCGTGGTGGCGGCGTTGGCGGCGATAGCGTCCATGGTGCGGATGCTGTGGGTCTCCACGCGTCAGTGGCAGGGCCGCATCGTGACAGCGAGTTTCGTCGTGGCGCTGTCTTTGGGTGGGCTCTCCGCGTTACCGGTCCTCGGCTTGCCCATCAGCGCTCTCTACGATGCCCGCCCTGATCAGATGGCGTGGTGCCTCCTCGTGATCGCCGGGACACTCACCTTCGGTGGGCTCCTGTCACCCGGTGGCTTCTCGCGCAAGCAGATGGTGGTGATCGGCCTGCTCCTGACCGCCGCCGTGTTCACCAAGCAGACCACCATCGTGACCTGTCTTGTCATCGCGGGAATCGTTCTGGTGGCACCCCGCCTGATCGGCCCGGGACCGACTTGGACGTGGAGGAGGTGGCTCAGCTCGGCCACGGTCCTCGTCACGTTCGCCGGCACATCGGCGCTCTTCGGGATCGTCCTGCAGGTGGTGAGCCGCGGCTGGGCCTACGACCTGCTGGTGGCCGACCCCATGCGCTACGGACGGTGGGTCCCCCTCGGACAGGAGATCGGCACGAGCTTGCGTCTCCTCATCGTGCCGCTGGTGGCCCTGGTAGTGCTCGTCGTCTGCGTGACCTGGTCCCTGCGAGCCAATCCGGAGCGGGACCGTCGTCGCCACGTTGTCCTGGCCGTCGCCGCAGTGGTCGTCGCCATCAGCCCGATCCCCACCGCGATCCTCGCCGAATCCAAGTTGGGGGGCGAGGCCAACCAGCTTGCCGGCCCCGTGTGGACCCTGGTTCTGGGGTGCGCCGTTCTCCTGATGCTGCTGCGTCCCTCGGGTCGTCAGCTGGCGGCGGCGGCCATCGCCTTTGGCGTGCTGCTGGCCGGCCTCGATCCTCTGGCACAGGTCATGCCCGATCACCTCGGGGCGCCGAACCTCGACCAGGTTGTCCACTGGTCCAACATGAATCCCTTTCTCCTCGCCGCGGTGGACAAAGGTGAAGCCGTCTTCGACGAGAACTATCCCTCGCTCTCGGTGTCGACCGCCGATCCGGGGTATCCCGCCGGGGACATCAACGACATTCTGGCGGGCGGCTACACACCGAGGTGGTTCACCAACAATCTGCTGACGGGACGGTACGCACTGGTCGCTCCCTTCGTGCCCTGGGGAGGGCTCCCCTGGTACGACTCCGACGTCGGCCGCTACAGCGCTTCGGTCCAGTGGGAGTACAACCTCCTGCTCCATATGGGTTACACCAAGGTCAAGGAATCCGAGGGCACCGTCTATTACCGACCGGGGCCCCGGCTCAAGCAACTCGGGTGGTTCGCCGGTTGCATCGGTCCCTACCAGGCCCGTAGCGCCGGCGTGGAGGTCCGCCTGCGCGGCGCGGGGGGTCTGGCCTGCATAGACGCCGAGGGGTTGCACCTGACGGTGGCGCCCGTGCAGACGACACAGTTCGTCATGACGCTCGCGACGGGCCAGGGGGAGGTGAGCGTCCACTTCAAGACGACACCCCACGCCCTGCGGGTCACCCCCCTCGACGGCCACGACCGCGCCGCCTCGGCCACGTCGGACATCGTCCACCCCGGTTCCGCCGTCGCTCGGTGCCTGGCCGACGACGGCGGCAGGGACACGTTGACTCTCGAGGCAGGAGGAAGCGCTGGTGGGGCGAGGTGTCACATGACCCAAGCCGGACCGGTCCTTGCCATGCCCGTCACAGCCGGCGGGTCCACCGCGCACGTGGCGCTCAGCATCGCTGCGGCCAACTCGCCGACCATCATGGCGACGTCCAGCTCCGGGGGCTCGGTACCGTTCACGCTGCTCGACCTCACACCGAGCGACATCAACAGCCTCTGAGTTCTCGGCAACGGGGTGTGCCATGACTTACCGGGTCATCCAATGGGCGAGCGGCGGCGTGGGTCGGGCCGCCATGCAAGGCGTCCTGGCCCACCCCGATCTCGATCTTGTCGGATGCTGGGTTCACTCCCCGGAGAAGAACGGAGTTGATCTGGGGACCCTTCTGTCGGGAGACCCGATCGGCGTCTCCGCCACCACCGACGTCGAGGTGCTGCTTTCGCTCGATGCCGATTGTGTCGTCTACAGCCCGATCTTCGCCGACCCCTCGGTCATCATCCGCATCCTGGACTCGGGCAAGAACGTCGTGACGCCGCTGGGCTGGTTCTACCCGCCCGCCGTTGAACGAGATCGATTCGATACCATTTGCAAGACCGCCGGCGTAACCCTGCACGGCACGGGCATCCACCCCGGTGGCATCACCGAACGTTTCCCCATGGTCATCTCCGCCCTCTCCGGCTCGATTACACAGGTGCGGGCCGAGGAGTTCTCCGATATTCGCACCTACGGTGCGCCCGATGTCATCCGCGATTGGATGCTCTTCGGCAAGACTCCCGAAGAGGCGCGTACGAGCATCATGGCCGATGCTCTGGGGGCGGGATTTCGCCAATCGGTCTGGATGCTGGCCGACGAGCTCGGGTTCGACCTCGACCCCGACCTGCGCACGACCCATGACATGGCGGTGGCAACCAAGCCCATCGACTCGCCCATCGGAGCCATCCAACCGGGCACGGTGGCGGCACAGAGATTTCGGTGGGAGGGCCTCGTCGACGGCGCGGTCGCGATCACGGCCGCGGTGAACTGGCTCATGGGCGTGGCCGACCTCGATCCGCCGTGGACGTTCGGCCCCGAGGAGGAGCGTTTCGAGGTGGAGATCACCGGTGACCCCAATGTCCTCGTGACCTTTAAGAAGCTGCACCCACACTCGATCGCCGAGGGACTGGCACGCAATCCGGGCATCGTCGCCACCGCCATGCACTGCGTGAACGCCATCCCCTACGTCTGCGAGGCAGCGCCCGGCCTTCTCACCTACCTCGACCTGCCCCCGGTGGCGGGCCGCGCCGGCCTCGGCCTGCACCGCAGTCGCCGGTGATCCACTCCTCGGACGATCAACCGGCTTCCGAGTAGAACTGCCGGAACCAACGGCGGTACTGCACCACGGGCCCGTCGACCTTCGTGATGATCGGGTGCTCACGGTAGATCTTGTTCTCCCAGATCGGTACGTCCTGGGTGAACTGGAGATTGGTGATCTCGTCGTTGAGCTTCGAGATCGACTCGGTGGCGGCCGCATCCGGAAGTCGCTTCATGGAGAAATGGAGGTTCACCTCGGTGAACTCCTCGTCGATCGGAGTCTGCGTGATGTAGGTGAGCATCTCGATCGGGCCCTGGTTCACCTCGACCGCCACGATTCCCGGCCCGTACGCCGTGGTCCTCGTATTCACCTCGAAGCCTGTTTCTGAGACCGCGGTCACCTTCAGGCTCTGGTCGACGACCATGGAAGGTCCGGAGAAGCTGACTTCGAAGTGCTCGTGTTCGGGGGGTGCCATATCGTGCACCGTCAGGAAGTGGGACCTGTCGATGATGTTCTCCATCAGGTCCTGGAGATGGATGCGCACCCGGTAGCTGTTGCTCCTCCATGGCGTCCAGTCCGCCTCGTCCTCGCGATAGGCCTTGACATCGAAGCTTGGCGGTTCGCCTTGCGCGTGGTGCCAGACAAGGATCCGCCCGTTGCGCTCGCACACGACCCATGGCCGAGCGGCGGCGCGAGGTGGGCGGTCGAGCCTCGGCACCTCGACCAGTCGGCCGTCGCCGTCAAAGCGCCAACCGTGGAAGGGACAGGCGATTCCGTCGCCGCACACGCGCCCTCCCACGCCGAGGTGGGCACCGAAATGCGGGCAATGCGCATCGAAAACCCGAACCCCTCCGTCCTCACCGCGGAAGACCACCAGGTCGCGCTCCAGATATTTCACGGGCGTCACGTCACCCGGGGCGAGATTCTCGGTAGCGCCCACGCAGAACCAGCCGTTCGGCGAGGCGGGAAACGGATAGCGGGCCATCA
>Ga0187890_10001733_pt1 | contig 15488 bp, 13 predicted proteins | sample June2016WEW_21_1_FD_133005 | JGI IMG/M metagenome (GOLD analysis project Ga0187890, IMG submission 133005) | Peatland microbial communities from SPRUCE experiment site at the Marcell Experimental Forest, Minnesota, USA - June2016WEW_21_10 | ecosystem: Environmental > Terrestrial > Soil >... | reverse complement strand
GCGTCAATTGCCACGCAGAAATTCGTGGTCGCACAGGACACCGACACCAGGGCGCTTACTGTCTGATCAATGAGAACGGGACTCGACCAGGTCGTGCCGTTGTAGGTCAGGGCGTTGCCGTTGTAGTCGACTGCGGCGCAGAATTGCGCTGTCACACACGACACGGAGGAAAAGCCGCCGCCGGCGGAGTCCACCAGGGTCGGGGCTGACCAGCTCGTGCCGTTGTAGGTCAGTGCGTTCCCGTTGAGGTCGACAGCCACACAAAAGTGGACAGTCGGACAGGACACAGGCAACGGATTCCCGGCGTTGCCGGGGTCGATGCTCGCAGGGATAGACCAGCTGGGCTGAGCGGAGGCCGACCCGGCAAAGGGCACCGAGGCGATGGTGGCTCCGGCCACAACGGCGATCCCGAGTACCACCCGAGCTTTGCCACCCAGCCGTGGTGACGTGAGGCGCAAACTCCTTGGGCCGGCGTCTGCCGGGTGCCTACCCCGTCGTTGGGCTTCAGACCGAAAGCAACGGAAACCACCGAACATTGCGGCACCCCCGCATCCCCTAGCCGCGTATAGCCAGGACGTAGAATACACGTGCTCGGATCCTGACGCCCGGAAACATCCGCAGCGTCGCCTTGGTGGGCCCGCCTTGGCAGCCCCGGTTCCCGAAAGCCCGGTCACTCAGACAGTGGGAGCCTGCAGCGATGAGGTCTGTTGAAAACCATCCGGTGCCGGGACCTGCCTGGCTGCCCTAAGCCGCCGACCGTCCGCAATCGCTCACGCCGCGAAGAGCGCTCGCCCTATTCAGGTTCCATTCCCCGCTCGCTGACCCCGCTGACCCCGCTGACCTCGCTGACCTCGCTGACCTCGCTGACCTCGCTGACCTCGCTGACCTCGCTGACCTCGCTGACCTCGCTGACCTCGCTGACCTCGCTGAAGGTCGGTGTGCCGTGGATTGCGCCTCCCCGTTTCTGGAGACCCTGCCATTGCGATTGCGGTTCAAGTCGCTTATCGGGAGCGTCCTGGGTTCGTTCTGCCAAATGGCTTGACTCGCCGATCATGAAGACGAGCCTGACGACTTCCATCAGCGATAGCCGAGGAGAGATCGAGGCGCTTCCTGTCGGTCCCGCGCCGTCAAACGACCTAGGCACGGTCCCGGCGCTGGTCCCTCTCGCTCGAGGCATGTCGAAACGACACGCCTGCCTGGACGACCAGGACCTTCGAGTGGAGGCGAAGGGACTCGAACCCTCGAACCTCTTGACTGCCAGTCAAGCGCTCTACCAACTGAGCTACGCCCCCGGGACGAGCCGCCACGTTACCAGTCCGGCCTGGCCCGACCGTGGGGGCCGGGCCGCCTCGAGCGCCCCTTTCAGAGCCCCCTTCTCCGAGCCGCGTCTGATCCGCCGAGTCGTCCTTGACCGGGGCCCGGTTCTCTAGAATCCGACGATGCCGCGCCCGTATGACGTGCAGGAGGTCGAGCTCAAGTGGCAGCGGCGCTGGGTGGAGAGCCGCCTCTACGAGGTCGACGCCGATGACCCGCGCCCTTCGCAGTACATCCTGTGCATGTATCCCTATCCGAGCGGCCCTGCCCACCAGGGGCACGTCCGGAACTACACCTTTGGCGACCTGCTCGTTCGGCACCGGACCATGCAGGGATACGCAGTGCTCTCTCCTTTCGGTTTCGACTCCTTCGGCCTCCCCGCCGAGAACGCCGCCATCCGCACCGGGGAGGACCCGCGGGCCTTTACCGACGCCCGCATCGCGGAGCTCAAGGCCAGCGTGCAGCGCCTCGGGGCTGTCTATGACTGGCGCCGGGAGGTCCGCAGTCACGACCCCTCTTACATCCGCTGGAACCAGGTCATCTTCCTGAGGCTGCTCGAGGCCGGCCTGGCCTATCGCGCCCTGGCGCCTGTCAACTGGTGCCCGGGCTGTCAGACGGTGCTCGCCAACGAACAGGTCCTGGCGGACGGGACGTGCGAACGCTCCGGTGACCTGGTGGTGCAGCGCGAGCTGGAGCAGTGGTTCTTCCGCACCACCACCTACGTCGACGAGCTGCTCGATTCTCTCGAGGGCCTCGAATGGCCAGAGCGCGTGAAGACCATGCAGCGCAATTGGATCGGGCGATCGGAGGGTGTCGAGTTCGAGCTCCGGGTCGTGGGACACGAAGACCTTGTGCTCCGGGTCTTCACGACACGACCGGACACGAGCTTCGGGATGACCTACGCGGTGGTGGCACCGGAGCACCCCCTCGTGGACGTGCTCATCACCGAGGCCCAGCGGACCGAGGTCGAGGCCCTTCGGGTGTCTGCCGCGGGCAAGAGCGAGCTCGACCGGACCTCCGAGCACGGCTCGGACATGCTCGCCAAGCGCGGCGCCTTCACCGGGGGCCATGTCGTGAACCCCTTTACCGGCGACGCCATCCCCGTATATGTGGCCGACTACGTCCTCATGCGGTACGGGACGGGAGCGATCATGGCCGTCCCCGCTGAGGACGAGCGGGACTGGGACTTCGCCCAGGCCTACGGCCTGGCCATCGTGCGGACGACGCAACCCCCAGAGGGATTCGACGGCGGGGCGTGGACCGGTGACGGGATCAAGGTCAACTCAGGATTTCTCGATGGCTTGGATGTCGACGCCGCCAAGGCACGTGCCATGACCTGGATCGAAGAGCGGGGGATCGGTCAGCGGACCGTGAACTACCGACTGCGGGACTGGCTGGTGTCGCGCCAGCGCTACTGGGGCTGCCCGATCCCGGTGGTCTACTGCCCGGATGACGGGATCGTCGGGCTTCCCGAGGACCAGCTGCCCGTCCTGGCTCCCGACGACGTCGAGTTCCTCCCGACCGGGGAGTCGCCCCTGAAGCGCCACCCCACGTTTCGCCACACCACCTGTCCGAGGTGCGGCGGCCCGGCCGAGCGCGAGACCGACACCATGGACACCTTCGTCGACTCCTCCTGGTACTTCTTGCGCTTCTGCGATCCGTGGTCCGAGGACAGACCGTTTGATCCCGAGGTCGCCCGGCACTTCATGCCCGTCGACCAGTACATCGGTGGTATCGAGCACGCCATCTTGCACCTTCTCTATGCACGCTTCTACACGCGAGCGCTCATCGATGTCGGTCTTGCCCCCGGGCTCGAGCGCGAGCCCTTCCGCAGGCTCTTCACCCAGGGCATGATCCGGATGGACGGCAAGAAGATGTCGAAGTCCCGAGGCAACCTCGTGACGCCCTCGCGCTACTTCGACACCGTCGGTGCCGACGCGCTGCGCCTCTTCCACATCTTCGCCGGTCCTCCAGGCGACAACATGGACTGGACGGAGCAGACCGAGAACGTCATCGACGGTTGCGGCCGGTTCCTGGACCGCGTCTGGCGCCTGACGGTCGAGACCGAAGGCGTGTACCGCGACGGCACCCCATCTCCCCAAGACGTCGAGATCAACCGGGCGAGACACAGGCTGATCGCCAAGGTGAGCGACGACTTGGAGCGGTGGTCGTTCAACACCGCGGTCGCCGCCTGCATGGAATTCTCCAACGAGTTGTACCGCTACGGACGCGAGGCGCCCGGCGGGCCGCACCGCGAGACCCATGACGCCGCCTCGGACGCGCTGCTCCTCTTGCTCGCCCCCCTGGTCCCCCACGTCACCGCCGAGGCCTGGGAGCGTCGGCACGGGGAGGGGGCGATGGTGCACGCCGAGTCGTGGCCGAAGTTCGACCCGGAGCTGGCCCGGTCCGAAAGCGTCACCTTGGTGGTGCAGGTCAACGGCAAGGTGCGCGACCGGATCGAGGTCTCACCCGACATCACCGAAGACGAAGCCGTGGGGGTGGCCCTGGCGTCGGAGCGCGTGACGAGTGCGATGGGCGGGGCCGAGCCGTCCCGGGTCATCGCCCGACCACCTCGCCTCGTCAACGTCGTCATCTGACGCGTCCTCGGAGGCGCGTCGACCCCTACGACGCGTCTACGAGGCCCTGAAGCCTGCCAGCAGTTCCTGGATCCGGGCACGGTCCATGCGGTAGGGCGCATAGAAGCTCACCCGTGTGACCATGTCCCCGTAGCGGTCGACGACCTGGGCCGGGATGTCGCCGATCTCGCCGGTCACCGCGAACGCATCGAGCATGTCGTCAGGGATGAGGTCTGCCATTGCCACCCACTCGCCTCGCTTCGACAGCGGGTTGAGCTCGGTGAACAGGTCCCCCCAACCGTGGAGGTCGAGCACGGGTCGGTAGGCGGGTGTCGAGGCGTAGAAGGCCAACTGTTGCTTGACGGCTTGCGTGGCGACCTGCATCTCTTCCTCGTTGGCGCCGGTGACCATCATGGCGGGGTAGGAGATCTCGTACCCCTCGCGGGTGCGTCCGGATCGGGCCAGACCCCGGTCCAAGGCCGGCAGTGTCACCTCCCGCATATAGCGGGCGGTGGTGAAGCCGTGCGCCAGCAGGCCGTCGGCGACCTCGCCCGCCACCTCGGTCATGAGCTGGCCCACGGCGGCGAGGAAGACCTTGGGTGGGCCGTAGGGATTGGGGCCGGGATCGAAGAACGGGGTCATCAGGGTGTGCTTGTAGAAGTCGCCGCGGAAGGCGAGCTTGGTCCCGTCGTTCCAGGAAGCCCAGATGGTGCGCATGGCGACGATGAACTCGCGCATCCGGGGCGCGGGGTGCGACCACGGCATCGAGTACCGCTTTTCGATGTGCGGTTTGATCTGCGAGCCCAGCCCGAGCAAGAAGCGACCCTTCGAGAAGGACTGCAGGTCGTTGGCCACCACGGCGGTGGTCATGGGGTTGCGGGCAAAGGCCACGGCGATCCCCGTGCCGAGCTCGATGCGTTGCGTGTGCTCGGCCGCGAGCAGGAGCGGGAGAAAGGGATCGTGTCCCGCCTCCGCGCACCACAGGCCGTCGAAGCCGTCGTCCTCGGCTCGCTGCGCGGTCTTGACCGCGTCGGTCGGATCGAACCCGATGCCCCCGTCTACTTGCATCGGCGCACCATATCCGAAGCCCATCGAGCGCACCCAGGGGCGATGGTTGCGCTCAATGTCGTGAAAGGGCGCCGATCCATTGCAATTCTCGGCCCTGATGGCCGAGAATTGTCAGATGGGCTACGGCGGATCCCCGCTCGAGGACGATCCTCACGACCCCACGAGCGGCGCGCCCTTCGGCGTCACGGGACAGTCGCTCCCACCTTTTCGACCACAGCCCGCCCCGGCGGGGGAGATCGATTCGGGCCTGGCCATGCGCGAGCCGTACCTGCGACGGGTCCTCGCCGATTTCGAGGCCGGGCGCCTCCCGGCCTACGACTACACGCGACGGGTCCTCGCCATCAATGCCGCCGCGTCGGCCCCGCAGATGGCCGCCATCGTCGAACAGCTCCCCGATGGCACCGCCGGGGGCGCCGGTTCAGCATCCCCCCGGGGCCTCGACGCCGTCGATCTGGCCCTGCTCCGGTCGCCCCAGCTTTCGGGATCGAGCCAACCCACCACGCGCTACGTGGCCCTGGCCATCGTCTTCTTGTTGTTCGCCGTGCTCATCGGGATGGGGGTGTGGTTGGCGAGCCATATGCACAATGTGGCGCTGTCCCCCCACAGCGCGGGGGCCCTCGGTGTTGCCATCAGAGCACCGGGATGGCTGTGACGGCGCTGCGGCGAGACACGCCGGGCATACCCGCACCCTCGCAAGACATCTCCGCCGGAGACGGCTGACCGGGGCTCGGAGCGGAGGGCGCGTTCCGTGCAGCCACTCGGTGCGACCGCGACCCCGTACCCAGTGCGTAACCTGTCCGGCGTGCGTCGACTCCTCGTCCCCATGGTGTTCGTGACCGGGCTTCTGCTGACTGCGTGCGGGTCGAGCTCCCCGTCTTCGACGACCTCGGCGGGGTCGGGGAGTCCCACCGCCTCGGGGAGTCCCACCAACTCGGGGAGCACGACAACCTCGGTCACCCTGACTCCCGCCAACCCGCCCGCCGTGACGGGGGCCACCGACCTCAAGACCGAGCCGGTCATCGGAGCAGGGACCTCGCCGGCTCCCACCAGTCTCGAGACCAAGGACCTCGTCGTCGGGACCGGGACGACAGCGGTGGCGTCGGACACCGTGAGCGTCTATTACGTGGGCGCCGACTACGCCAACGGCAAGGTGTTCGACGACACGCCCTGGAAACAGGGCCAGGCGGTGCCGTTCCCCCTCAGCGGAGTCGTGCCCGGTTTCGCCCAAGGCATCGTGGGGATGAAGGTCGGCGGTCGGCGAGAGATCGTGATCCCCTCGGCTCTGGGCTACGGCGCCACAGGGTCGCCTCCTGCTGTCGGGCCCAACGAGACGCTCGTGTTCGTCGTCGACCTCAAGGCGATCCAGTAGCGACGTTCCTCGCCCTCTCAGAGATCCTCGGGCGGCCCACCATCGCTGCGTTCGTCGCGTAGGTACCGTTCGAGCTCGGCGGCGAGCTCGTCTCCTGTCGGCAAAGTGCCCACGTCCAAAGGGTTTCCTTCCGCCTCGTCGACGCTGCGTTCTAGTTGCCGCACCATCGAGGTGTGCTCGGCGCTCTTGGCGATGAGGTCGTCAACCTGCTGGAGCGAGGCATCGGCCGCGGTGTGCAGGTCGGTGGAGTCGACCGACAGGTCGCCCACCGCGGCGAGGCCGTCGAGGAGGGCCGCACTGGCCGACGGGAAGGACATGCCCGAGACGTAGTGCGGCACGCGGGCCCAGAGGCCCACGGTCGGGATCCCGGCTTCGCCCAGCGCGATCTCGAGGGCGCCCCACACCCCCGAGGGGACGTCGATGTCCCCCTGGACGATGCCCACCCGCGCCACGAGATCGGCCGACTCCCTCGGGGCCGTCGCCGCCAGGCGCACCGGTCGGGTGTGCGGGGCCGGGGCCGGGAAGGCGCCCAACCCCACGACCAACCGGACGCCGAGCTGGGTGGCCAACGTCACCACCGAGTCGACGAACGACGGCCACCGAAAGTCCGGCTCGGGCCCGACCAGGTAGCAGATGTCGGCGCCGGCGCGGTCGGTCCCGACGCGCATCTGGATGACGGGCCACGTGAGCCCCTCGTTGACTCCCTGGGAGATGTGGACCACGGGCCGCCGGGCGCGCTGGTCGATGAGTGCCTCGCTGTCGAAGGTGGCGACGAGCTCGGTCGACTCAGCCGACAACAGCGAGGTGATGGCACCGTCGGCCCCGAGGCCGGCGTCGACCCAGCCGTCGAGAGCCACGACGAGTACCGGGCTGGTGATCGCGCGCTCCCCGTGTCGCTCGTAGAGGGTCACCGGGACGGGGCCCCGCTCACGACGCGTCCAAGGTGCGCAGCGCCATCTCCGCCAGCCTGACGACACTGTGGCCGAACTCGTCCACGCTCGACCGGTCTCCGGCCGCGGCGCCACCCACGTAGCGGGCGTAGACGCCCTGGATGATGCAGGCCAGCTTCCAGTACCCGAAGGCGACGTAGAAATCGAGGTGTCGGAGATCGCGTCCCGACGCGGCGGCGTAGCGCGCCCGCATGTCGGCACGGCTCGGAAACCCCGGCACCGTCGTGGGGGTGACGCCGAGAAGCGCCGCCTCGTCACCGGGGTCGGTCCAGTACACCATCAGGAGACCGACGTCGGCGAGAGGGTCCCCGAGGGTGCAGATCTCCCAGTCGAGCACGGCGCGCACGGCACCGTCGGGACCGAGGACCGCGTTGTCGAGTCGGTAGTCGCCGTGGACGATCGACGTCCCCATCTGGGGGGGGACCTGGGCCGCCAGCCGGTCGTGCACGGCGCCCACGATCGTCGCCGTGTCGAGTCCCTCGACCGTGGAGTTGCGGAACTGCTCGTACCATCGCCGCAGCTGACGCTCGATGTACCCGTCCCGTTTGGCGAAGTCCCCGAGCCCGACGGTGTCGACGTCCACGGCGTGCAGGGCGGCCAGGGTGTCGGCCAGCGACTCGCCGGCTCGACGACGGGCCTCATCGTCGAGATCCCGCTCGGCGGCCCGCCCGTCCCGGATGATGTGCCCCTCGACGAATTCCATGACGTAGAAGGGTTGCGCGTTGATCTCCGGGTCCTCACACAGCCCGTACGTCACGGGCACGGGGACCGCCGTGGGGCCCAGGGCCGTGATGACGCGGTATTCGCGGGCCATGTCGTGCGCGGTCGGAAGGACGTGGCTGAGCGGCGGACGGCGCAGGGCAAAGAGGTGTCCGGCCGCGTCGGCGACCCGGTACGTCAGGTTGGAGCGGCCTCCGGCGATGAGTTCGAAGGAGAGGGGTGGCGTGCTGGCAGCCACGTGTGACGAGAACCACGCCGTGACCCGTTCGGCGTCGATGCCCTCGACCCCGCCGTCGACGAGGTCGGCAGTCGTCATGGGATGAACGCTACCAATGACCACCGCCGCGGCCTGAGCCGCGACCGGTACCCGGTATCGTCTCCGGCGTGATCGACGTTACCGACGCCACCTTCGAGCAGGACGTTCTCGTGCGCTCCGAGCAGGTCCCGGTCGTCGTGGACCTTTGGGCCCCTTGGTGTGGGCCCTGTCGCACGCTCGGCCCCATCCTGGAGAGCGCGGTGGCGGCCAAGGAGGGCTCGGTCGAGCTCGTGAAGGTCAATGTGGACGAGAACCCCCAGATCTCCGCCTCGTTCCAGGTGCAGTCGATCCCGGCCGTGTTCGCCCTCAAGGACCGCCAGGTCGTGGACGGGTTCATCGGGGCGGTCCCCGAACCTCAGGTCACCGAGTTCGTGGATCGTCTGGCTCCGGTGCCGTCAGAGGCCGACACGTTGGCCTCGGCCGGCGACGAGGCGTCGTTGCGCCGGGCTCTCGAGCTCGAGCCCGATCACCCCGGTGCCGTGGTGGCGCTGGCCCGGATGCTCGTGGGAGGGGGCGAGCCCACCGAGGCGTTGCAGCTCCTCGGCCGGATTCCCGAGACACCGGAGTCTCGCCAGGTGGCGGCGGAAGCTCGCCTGGCGGCCCAGCATGTCGACGTACCCGCCGACGGCGTGGACGCGCTGCTCGATTCGTTGTTGACGAAGGTGAAGGGCGACGAGCAAGCGCGCCAGGAGTTTCTCGACCTCCTCGAGACGCTCGGTCCCGATGATCCTCGTACCGCGCAGTACCGCAAGGCACTCTCCGCCCGGCTGTTCTGAGCGGCGATGTTCCTTCGCCTCGGTGATCGGACGTTCGATCTCACCACTCGGGCGCTGGTCATGGGCATCTTGAACCGGACACCCGATTCCTTCTATGACAAGGGGGCCACGTTCTCCCTGGACGCTCTTGTCGGGCGTGCCGACCAACTCGTCTCCGAGGGTGCCGACATCCTCGACGTCGGTGGGGTGAAGGCGGGCCCGGGGCCCGAGGTGACCGAGAGCGAAGAGCTCGATCGGGTCATCCCCGCTCTCGAGGCCCTGCGCAGCCGGGTCGACGTGGCGCTGTCGGTCGACACCTGGCGCGCCTCGGTGGCGGCGGCTGCCTACGACGTGGGTGCCGTCGTGGGCAACGACATCAGCGGATTCGCCGACCCCGAGTACCTCCCCACCGCGGCCCGGGCGGGAGCGACAGTGGTGGCGACACACATCCGGATCGGTCCTCGCATCCCCGACCCCGATCCGCAGTACGACGACGTCGTGGTGTCGGTGCGGGACTTTCTCTTCGAGCGGGCCGCTCGGGCCCGTGCCGCCGGCGTCGGGCCCGATCAGATCGTCATCGACGCCGGGCTCGACCTCGGGAAGACCGCGGCGCAGTCCCTGGCCCTGCTGCGCGCCTCTGACACCCTCGCCGGCCTCGGGTACCCGGTGCTCCTCTCGGCCTCGAACAAGCCCTTTCTCGGGGTGACCCTCGGCCTCGACATCGACCACCGCCGGGATGCCTCGCTGGCCGCCGCCGCCCTCGGCGTCTCGCTCGGGTGCCGCATCGTGCGCGCCCACGACGTGGCCGGCACCCGCCGCGTGTGCGACGCGCTGGCCGCCGTGCTCGAGGCGGCATGACTCCGGCGCGCCCCGCCGCGGCGGCCAAGGCCGGCACGAGCGCCGCCAAGGGCGCAGGGGTGCCGCCACCGGGCGCGGTCCCGGAGCCGGCGTACCTCGTCCGGGGCGACGACGCCTCGCTCGTCGGACAGGGCACGCACGATCTGCTCGGGGTCATCGTGGGCGAGAACGACGCCGCCATGGTGGTCGAGGAGCTCGGAGGCGCGGCCGCCGACGAGCTCGACGTCGGCTTGGTGGTCGACGCGTTGACCACACCACCGTTTCTGACCGACCGGAGGATCGTGGTGGTGCGCGACGCGGGACGGCTCGTCACCTCCGACGCGGCCCGCTTGGTGACGTGCCTCGATGACCCCCTCCCCGGGGTGACTCTGGTGGTGGTGGCGGGGAGCGGGACGATCCCGGCCCCCTTGGTGAAGGCGATCGAACGCCAGGGGACGGTCATCGACACCGCCGTGGGGACGGGTCGGGCCCGCACCCAGTGGCTGGTGGAGCACCTCCACGAGGGTCCGGTCAAGCTCGACGCGCGCGCCGGGGCCAGGGTCGGGGATCACCTCGGCGGCGACGTGAGTCGTCTGCGGGGACTGCTCGACGCCCTTGCTGCTGCCTACGGCGAGGGCGCGTCCATCGACATCGAGAAGCTCGAGCCCTTCCTGGGCGAAGCGGGCTCGGTGGCGCCATGGGATCTCACCGATGCCATCGACAGCGGTGACACCGCCGGTGCCCTGGGGGCCCTGCGCCGGCTCTTCGGGGCGAGCGCCTTCCACTCCCTGCAGGTCCTGGCGATCCTGCATCGCCACTACCAGGCCATGTTGCGCCTCGACGGGTCCGGCGTCACCACGCCCGACGAGGCCGCGGCCCGATTGGGGATGCGCAGCTCGTATCCGGCGCGCAAGGCACTCGAGCAGGGTCGCCGTCTGGGCCCGGCCGGGATCAGCAGGGCGGTGACGCTGTTGGCCGAGGCCGACCTCGACGTCAGGGGACGCAGCGGCCTTCCACCGGAGACGGTGCTCGAGGTGCTCGTGGGTCGTCTCAGCCGGCTGGGGGCGGCGAGGGAATCGACGACGCGGCGGCCGGTGGCCGGTGCGTCGAGACGGAGATCCTGAGTCTCAGGCCTCGCCCGAGGTGTTGGCCCTGCGCATGAGGCGGGACTTGCGATTGGCCGCTTGATTCTTGTGGATGACGCCCTGGGCGGCAGCCTTGTCGATTCGCCTCACCGCGGCGCGCGTGGCCTCGGCGGCATCCTCGGCCCCGGCGTCGAGAGCCGTGACGGCGGTCTTCGTCCGCGTGCGGATCTCCGAGCGCACCGACTTGTTGCGGACCCGGCGTCGCTCGTTCTGGCGGTTCCTCTTGATCTGGCTCCGAATGTTTGCCATGTGCTCTTCGCTGCTCCGGGACGTGCTCCGCTGCGGGCGGCTCGTCGATGATCGAGGTGGAAGGAGCGTGCTCCTGGCCGGACCGTGGAATCAGGCCCCGACCGGTGGCCCCACCGGGCACCACCAAGGGCGAAAGCCTAGCAGGGTGGCGGCCCGGGCCGCCCTGGGCACCGGGTGCCGATGCCCCGCCGGTACGCTCGGCGTGCCGTGCTCAGCCGTGACCTCATCCGCAATTTTTCCATCATCAGCCATGTCGACCACGGGAAGTCGACGCTGTCGGACCGGATCCTGGAGCTGACCCACGCCGTCGACCCCCGCCTCATGCGGGAGCAGTACCTCGACTCCATGGAGCTCGAGCGCGAACGAGGCATCACCATCAAGGCGCAGAACGTGCGGGTCCGATTCAAAGATCACGTCCTGCACCTCATCGACACCCCCGGCCACGTCGACTTCGGTTACGAGGTGAGCCGGTCCCTGGCCGCCTGCGAAGGGGCCGTCCTGCTCGTCGACGCCTCCCAGGGCATTCAGGCCCAGACCCTCGCCACCTGCTATCAGGCCATCGAGCACGACCTCGAGATCGTGGCCGCCCTCAACAAGATCGACCTGCCCGCCGCCGAACCCGAGAAGTACGCGGCCGAGATCGAACGCGTTCTCGGCATTCCCGGCGATTCCATCCTGCGGATCTCGGCCAAGACCGGAGAAGGCGTGGAGCAGCTTCTCGACGCGGTGGTGGCCCGGGTGCCGGCGCCGGCGGGAGAACCTGACGCGGCGTTGCGCGCGCTGATCTTCGATTCGGCCTACGACCAGTATCGAGGAGTGGTGAGCTCGATCCGGGTCATGGACGGCGTCCTGCGTAGCGCCACCAAGGTCCGCTACATGCAGGCGGGATTCGCACAGGAAGTGGAGGAGATCGGCGTGCGCATGCCGATCCCGACCGCCGTCGACGAGCTCGGCCCCGGAGAAGTGGGCTACCTCATCGCCGGCATCAAGGACGTGGGCCAGGCCCGGTCGGGAGAGACGGTCACCGACGCCGCGCACCCCGCCCCCGAGCCCCTGGCCGGGTACCGCGATCCCAAGCCGATGGTGTTCTGCGGGCTGTACCCGATCGACGGCGACGAGCTCACGGCGTTGCGCGAAGCGCTCGAGAAGCTCAGGCTCAACGACTCCAGCTTCACCTTCGAGCCCGAATCCTCGGGGGCGCTCGGGTTCGGCTTCCGGTGCGGGTTCCTGGGGCTCTTGCACATGGAGATCGTCCGGGAGCGCCTCGAGCGGGAGTTCGACCTGTCGCTCATCGCCACGGTGCCGTCGGTCGCCTACGTGGCGCATCTCACCGACGGCGGCGAAGTCCGCTTCGACAATCCGAGCGAGATGCCCGACGCCAGTCGCCTCGACCACATCGAGGAGCCCGTCCTCAAGGCGACGCTCATCGTTCCCTCGGAGTACATCGGGACGGTGATGGATCTGTGTCAGATGCGCCGGGGCGAGCTCGACCACATGGAGTACCTGTCACCCGAACGACTCGAGCTGATCTACCGCATCCCGCTGGCCGAGGTGGTGGTCGACTTCTTCGACCAGCTCAAGAGCCGCACCAAGGGATACGCCAGCCTCGACTACGAAGCCGACGGCTATCAGAGTGCCAATCTGGTGAAGGTCGACCTCCTCATCAACCACGTGCCGGTCGATGCCTTTTCCACCGTGGTGCATCGCTCCCAGGCCGACTCCTACGGTCGGCGCATGACCGAGAAGCTGCGCGAGCTGATCCCTCGGCAACTCTTCGACGTCCCCATCCAGGCGGCGGTGGGGGGGCGGGTCATCGCACGAGAGACGGTCAAGGCCAAGCGCAAGGACGTCCTCGCCAAGTGCTACGGCGGGGACATCAGCCGCAAGCGCAAGCTCCTCGAGAAGCAGAAAGAGGGGAAGAAGAAGATGAAGTCCATCGGACGGGTCGAAGTCCCCCAGGAGGCCTTCATCTCGGCGCTGCGCCTCGAGGACTGACCCGGACCCCGTCGAACCGATACCCGACGGCCACCGACCGGCCCGGGCCGGGACCGCCGGGGCCGAGGCGAGCGCCCCGGCGCCGAGGGACAGGCCATGAGCGCAGCCGGTGGGAGCGAGGTAGCAGTCGGTAGACTCGACTGCCAGGACCATGAAGACGAACCGGACCAAGCGCGCCGAGCACACCGAGGACGTCACGCGGGCCCCGAGGCGCACGACGAAGGCTTCCTCGCACCGAAGCGCGGCCCCGGCGGCGAGCGACGCGCCCGACACGACGCGGCCGCACCGGGCCGGGGCGCGGCCCGGTGCCGCCAGCGGTGAAGGACCCGACGCCGAAGGCCACGCCGCCCTCGACCACCGCAAGGCCGCCATCTTGAACGCGGTGGTGGCGGAGTACATCGACACCGCACAACCCGTGGGCTCCGCCCACATCACGGGCAACCCCGGCGTCGAGGTGTCCTCGGCGACCGTGCGCAGCGAGATGGCCGCCCTCGAGCGCGACGGCTATCTCGCGCAACCCCACACCAGCGCGGGGCGCATCCCCACCGACAAGGGCTATCGCTTCTTCGTCGACCACCTCGGGCGTCCGGGCAGCCTCGGGCCCCACGAGCGCCACGAGGTGCGCAAGTTCTTCGCCCATGTCCACGGCGAGGTCGAAGACCTCCTGGGCCGGACGAGCGGGCTGCTGGCCGGTCTCACCGACTACGCGGCGGTGGTCGTCGGGCCCCGCCACGAGTCGGCCACGATCCGATCGGTGCAGCTCGTCGGGCTCTCGCCCCGCCTCGCCCTCCTCGTCGTCGTCCTGTCGGACGGTGCGGTGGAGAAGCGCACCGTCGATCTGCCCACCGACGCCTCCGACGATCTTCTGGCCGAGGCGGCCACGCACCTCACCACCTGCGCGCGCGGGGGGACGTTGGCGAGCCCCGGCCTCTTCCCCGAGCTGCTCGATCCTTCGCTCAACGCCCTCGTCGGTTGTGCCGTGGCCGCACTGGGGGAGCTGGCCGCCACGGGCGAACCGGATCACGTCTTCGTCGGCGGGTCTTCGCGCATGGCGTCGGCCTTCGACGCCGTCGAGACGGTCCGGTCCGTGCTGTCGATTTTGGAGCAGCAGCTCGTCGTGGTGGAGCTCATCGAGGACATCTTGGACCGGGGGTTGTCGGTCGCCATCGGCGCCGAGCACGGATTCGAGCCGCTGGCGTCCTGCGCGCTGGTGTTGGCGCCCGTCGCCATCGAGGGTGAGGTGGCCGGCACCATCGGCGTGGTCGGGCCCACCCGGATGCACTATCCGCGCGCCCTGGCGGCGGTGGAGCTCGTGGGCGAGCAACTGGGTGAGCACCTCGGGGCGAGCACCTCGACGGGTCGCTCCGCCGGGGGCCGCGCCAAGGGGGCGACGACCGGGGGTCCGGGCTCGCGCCCGGCCAAGCGACGGAGGGAGCCCCGCGGTGGCGACTGACTACTACGCCCTCCTCGGGGTGACCCCGCAGGCGTCTGACGACGACATCAAGCGGGCCTACCGCCGCATGGCCCGGGAGCTCCACCCCGACAGCACGGGAGGCGATGCCGAGGCCGAGGCTCGCTTCAAAGAGGTCACGCGGGCCTATGAGGTGCTGCATGATCCCGAGCGTCGGGCGCGCTACGACAGGTTCGGTGCCGAGGGCGTCGACGGCCCGCTGCCCGGTGCCGGCGACATGTTCGGCGGAGGTCTCGGCGACCTCTTCGACGCCTTCTTCGGGGGGTCGGGCGCCGGGGCCAGGCGCCGGGGAGGCCCCGTCCGGGGTGACGATACCGAGATCGTCCTCGAACTCGCCTTCACAGAAGCCGTGTTCGGGACGTCGCGCGAGGTCTCGCTCGACACACCGGTGAGTTGCGCCACGTGCCAGGGGACAGGCGCCCGGGCCGGCACCACCGCCGTGCGATGCCCCGAATGCCAGGGGGCGGGTGAGCTGCACCGGGTGCGCCAGTCGATCCTCGGTCAAGTGGTGACGGCGGTGCCTTGTCGGCGCTGCAGCGGGTCGGGTGAGGTGATCTCGAGCCCGTGTGCCGACTGTCGCGGCGACGGGCGGGTGACCGAGACGCGCACCTTCACCGTGGACGTTCCTGCCGGCGTCGACCACGCCTCCACGTTGCGCCTGTCGGGCCGGGGCCCGGCCGGTCCGCGCGGCGGCCCCGCCGGGGACCTCTACGTGCACCTGGC
>Ga0187890_10001732_pt1 | contig 15489 bp, 14 predicted proteins | sample June2016WEW_21_1_FD_133005 | JGI IMG/M metagenome (GOLD analysis project Ga0187890, IMG submission 133005) | Peatland microbial communities from SPRUCE experiment site at the Marcell Experimental Forest, Minnesota, USA - June2016WEW_21_10 | ecosystem: Environmental > Terrestrial > Soil >... | reverse complement strand
CTTATTTTATTGATGTTATGGTGGACGCGGTAGGAATCGAACCTACAACCTGTCGGTTAAGAGCCGAATGCTCTGCCAGTTGAGCTACGCGTCCGTGCTTTACCAGAAACACATCCATGGCAGGGGTTTGCGCAAGCCTAGGTTCACAGGAATTTGCTGCTGCCACTTGAAAAATATAGCACAATCCGGGGTCGATTCAAAACCGTAACCGGGGGCAGTCGTCAGTTCCGAATACTAGAAACTGAAGGCGAGGCCGACGCGGACGCCGCGCTGCTCCTGAGCGAAGATCAACAATGAGCCATCGCTAAACAGATACGGGCGGTAGCCTTCGACGAGAGGGTTGCTCACGTCGAGCACAGCTTCAAAATTGCTTGAGCCGTCACCATGCAGATGAATGGGCTGGCGAAGGTGCAGATCCAAGTAAGGCTCCGCCGCGTTCTGCACGCAAGGAGCGACTTGCGTGACTGTCTCCTCCGGTTGCCAGCGATAGCTGGCGCGCCAGCGGGTTCCCGTTCCTTCAAGTGTGCCGGAGAGGGAGAGTGTAAACGCTTGGGTGCGGTGCGGATGCAGGCCGGCAAGCTCTTTGTCCACAGAGGCGGGCAATAGCCCCGCCGCCTGGGTAGTCGGTGACTTCGGAACCATTTCGAGAGCCTCACCTCTCGCATAGTCGAAGCGGAGATGATTCTCGCCAGGCAACCGGTGCTCGAAGCTGGCCTCAATCCCCGTGCTGGAAAATCCCGGTCCTGTTGCGTGGATTAGACCACTTGACGGGTCCACCAACATTGCCGCGGCCTCTGGACTGGCGGTTGTAAAGTGACCCATGGCCTCAACCACTGGATTGTCGATTCTGTCGGTGTAGGCCATCACAGACAAGCCAGAAAGATCGGTACGCCGTTCCCAGCCGAACTCATGGTGTCTGCCACGTTGGATTGCCAACGCACCATTGCTCGCGGAGATCGCGGGAAGCCAGGTTTGGGCTTGAGTTTCATCCGCGCCATCGGCATTGTGAGTGCCGGGGATCATGGTGGCCATTCGGTAGCGAATCGCGGAGTTGCCATCGATCCATCCCACTGAGGCGAAGGGCAACATTGCTATCAAGGCGTCCGAAGGCGAGGAAAGCCGGGCCAGCACTTCATTGGAACCTACTTCGGCATCGAACTCATCCCCGAGATGAATCGTCTCCCAAGTCCGAACCGCGGCTTCATTTAGTGCTTCAGCACCGCCTGCGGTCACTTCAGGATGGACCGCCACAGCAGCCACCGACTGCACGGAACCGGCAAAGCCAAGATCCTGGCGGAAACCGAGCATTGACTCCATACCGGCATCGGTGTTGGGTGCAAACTCAACATGGGCCAATAACTCACGACTGTCTGTAGGTGTCTCTTCGACAGTAACCGAGATGCGCTCGCCGCTTTCACTGAAAACCCCCTCCTCGCCGGTGGCGAGTAGCCGGGCCTTCAGCCGCCGATGCGCTCCGGAGCCATCCGAGACGACCACCAGCGGGCCGTCCTCGAGCCAGCGAAGCAGAGGGCGATTAGAGGCCGAACGCAAGGTCCACGCCCAGTCGTCTTTCTGCGCATCGCCGGCGCGCGGTTCTGCCGGTAGCCACTGCATCGCTTCGTACAGCGTGTTTAAAGTGAGGTTGACCATCGTGTTGGTGCGAACACGAATATCTTCGCGCAGAGAGGGCAGAAACCAGGCTCCCATGGCCTTGACCGCATAGCGACCGGGTACGATCGAAGAGATGACAAAGTGACCGTTGGAATTGGTGTAAACGCTCGCGATGACCGACAAATCTGGACGCAGCAACTGGACCTCGGCACCGATCTGCGGAGTACCGGTGGAGTCGCGCACCAACCCAGATATTGATCCGGGGGCAGCTCCGCGAAGCGGAGTTGCAGCTGTTGCAATTAGCACGGCGACTAAAGCGAATTGGAGCCTGCGCATAATCACTTTTGCGGGTCACCTGGCGGCGTCCCTGGCGAAACTCTCCAAAATCCAACCCACGCAGCCCTCCGAATCTTTCGTCCGGATGGATTCCTGCGCGAGTACATACTATTCCACGACAAAAGGCGCCGATTGCGCAATCTCTTGTTTCGAGATTCCGTCATTGATTTTGATCGTCACCTTGTATTTCCCCGGTTGGAGCCCAGCCAGGGGCACAGTCTTCTGCACCGTTAACTGGTCGCTATGAGCCCCCAAATCCTTTGACTCCAGTTGCTTCTCCAGATCAACGGTATTCGTCGCAGCATCGGTGATCTGGTAGCTCACCGTCGCCTGATTGCTCTTGGTGGTCTCGTCGATACCCAAATTATAAACCTGCATCCAGAAGCTAAGTTGCTGGTTGCGTGTAAACTTGACCGCGGGGGTCGGGTTGGCCGGGGTGGCACCACTACTCACGCGCGGGCGGATGAATGTGTTGCCGATGATGAAGTTCCCGCTGCCAATCTCCCGCGAAGAGACCGTATTCATCTGATCTGCCAAAATCAACGAAGAAGTGCCCAGCTTCTCGTCGCGATAGGTTGGCACATTCAGGCTGCTCCCGTAGTAACCCTTGTGGTCCTTATTGTTCTCGTCTTCAATTCCTATGTCCAGGCGGTAAAGTCCAGGAAGCAGGGGCAGCGCCTTCCAGTAGACTGACTGCCGGTCGAGGCTCTTCTCCAGCAATTCGGCTGGTTGTTCCACCTCGACACTGTCCTCAAAGGTCTGTACGATCTTGCCGGTGATGGTGATCACCTGGCCGCGAATGTCCACCACACCTCTGGCCACGCCGTCCTTGGTCACAAATGTGATGTCGCGGTTCTTCATCTGCAGCGTGATCGGAACCATTACCGTACTCTCCGTCACCTTGACAAAATCCGTGCGCACATCGAACGGGAAGACCGGGCCAGAAAGCAGTTTGTGTTCCGACATAAAGGCGGTAAGGTCTTTAAACTTAACCGGCGGCGGCGCAAAAATCTTGGCGGCCAACTCGATGCGGTCAAACTCCTTCGACTGTTGGGAAGTATTCCTCGGGCCGGCGTTGATGTTTTCGATGCCGCCCTGGAAGCGGTCGGCCTTCTTAGCCCGGCCCATCTCTTCCGCTTGGGTCAGGCCCATGCCCGGCACGCGCAGTAACGCGTCCTTCTCACTGCGGTCGATGGTGAAATGGTAGTCGCCGCACATACAGGAGTCGACGAACTCCATATCGATGTTCTCACCGATGTTCTCAATATACCGGTAGTGCCAAACCTCGAACGGAAATGTCGCTGTGCTGCCGCCACCCTCATCCTGGGGCCGATTGTATTGGCCGCCGGAAGGGTGGGAGTCGATCGAATCCGGGGCGCCAAAGGAGATGTAAACGTGCCCGCGGTCAGTCTTCCAGCCGGGCTTGCCGGCCGCAAAATGCTCATTGGCGTAGGCGATGCGACGATAATGCTCTTCGCGAAACTCATTCTCAGGCGAATCGGGATCGGGGTTGCGACGCAGCCAGAAATTCTCGATAAATGCCTCGCGCTCCTCATCGTTGCTCAGGTTTTTGAAGGCGCTCCGTTCTTCGTCGGAGATGATGTAGGCCACATCCTGTTCCAGCCAGGATTTATAGGCAGTGCTGAGCTCATTCTTATAAGATTTGCGTACGGCGAATTTCTGCTTGTCGGTGCGTTCGCGCTTGAGCGGGTCTGGTTCCTGATCTCCCGTCTGGTTCTGGTTGCTTGCCGGCTGCGCCTGTGTTGGTTTTGGCTGGTCCATCTGCTGGGCACCGAGCCCAGAGCCGGGACTAAATGCCAGGCCGAATCCCAGAACTGCGAAGAGGAGAGGTCGATAATCGTTAAGCGTCATTTGCCTTCAATACTCCTGCAATCCCCTATTCTACGGCTCTGAAAAGGACCGGGCAAGACCTTATCGCAGGTTAGACGCCGGAATTGGGTTAAGGTGAGCCCGGCAACGGCGGACGACGTTGCCGGGACAGAAGCTCATGAATGCCAGGTTTCAGCCCTTTGGGACTTGTGTTCCTTGCACCCAATCCTCGTTTTTGAGACTAGCCGGCCCTTGCCCGCGTCAAAACAGCATACCGGTCTCCAATCGTCAGGCGAGGAAAACAATTGTCCTCAAGATCCTTTTTCACGACGCTGCCAAGGATGAATTGAAGAACGGCTTTCAACACATCGACTCTGTTTTTGTCTCACCGTTTTTTGATTGTGCTCAGGATGCGTACACTGTTTCGCACCCTTCGCATAGGGAGTTCGAATGCCTTGTTCCTGTGGCTTTCTCGTCGCTTCGTCCCGTGGGATGGGAACCGTTGTGACGTCTGATGCCGATTTTGCTCACTGTTGGGAACCGCACCAGCCGCGATTGCGTACACTGATTTGAAGAGACACGGAGCACGTTACCCCGCATGAAAAAGATCATTCTCATTTCTCTCGCCGTCGTTGCCGTCGTCGCACTTGTTGCTGTATTTATTTGGAGGCAGCAGTCCGGTTACACCAAGGTCCTTACCGCCAAGATCGCGAAGCAGGATCTGGCCACCGTCGTCAGCGGCACAGGTCAGATTAAACCGAAGACCTATGTGAATGTCGGTGCGACCTCTTTCGGCCGCATCACCCACCTTCTTGTGAAGGAGGGCGATCATGTGACAAAAGGCCAGGTCATCGCGACCGTCGAGAGCGTGCAGCCTGAGGCGAATGTCGAAGCTCAGCAGGCCACGATCTCCGCCGCCAAGACCGACATCGCATCTTTCATAGCGGCCGAGAAGACCGGCGAGGCAAATGTCGAGCACGCCAAGGCCGATCTCGAACAAAAGAAGCTGGATTGGGAGCGCGCACAGGGCCTCTATAAAGATGGCATTCTGGCCAAACAGGACTTCGACGCCAAAAAAGCCGCTTACGACACCGATGTCGCATCTGTCGATCAAGCGGTAGCTCAACTCAATCAGGCCAAAGCGCAAACCGAGTCGGCGCGCGGTCATCTTCAGACTCAGGTCGCCACCCTTCGCTTCAACCAGGACGCGCTCAGCAAGACCGTCTCCACGGCGCCGTTTGACGGCATCGTCACCAACCTGCCGGTGAGGGAAGGCGAGACCGTGGTCGTCGGCATTCAAAATGCCGAGGGCTCAACACTGATGACCCTCGCCGACATGAGCGTGATTACCGCCGAGGTCAAGGTGGATGAGACCGACATCGTTAACATCCAGATCGGCCAGCCAGCCGACGTCACCGTGGACGCCATTCCCGGCAAAGTCTTCAAGGGACATGTGACACTGGCCGGCGATCAGGCTCTTCTGCGCTCCACCGGCGTAGCGACATCGCAATCCACCACCGGTACCGAAGAGGCCAAGGACTTCAAAGTCGTTGTCACCCTCGACGCGCCATCCAACGACCTGCGTCCCGGACTCAGCGCGACCGCCAAAATCACCACGGCCCACAAGCCGAGCGTGCTATCGCTGCCCATCCAGGCGCTGACCATGCACAACCCCGACGACGATAAGCCCAAAGACGGCGTGGAGGCAGCGTCTACCTCTTCAAGCACCGCGAAAAGCGCCTCCGTGCAGGGTGTCTATGTCGTCGACAAAGATAAGAGCGGCAAACTGCGGACCAGGTTCGTGCCCGTTAAGACCGGCATTACTGGAGCTACCGACATTGAAGTTCTCAGCGGGCTCAAGGAAGGCGACGAGATCGTCATCGGTCCTTACAAAACATTGCGCAGCCTGAAGAATAACGCCCTGGTGAAGCGGGACACCGCCAAGCCGGTTACCTCGGGCAGCAATTCTTAGAGCGAAATTCCTCAAGGATCGAAACGGCGCACGACGGCAATCCATGAAACACACGGTGAAAATCGGATGGGCTTTTCGCGCAACGAGCATGCCATGCAGGCTGAAGCAAATCTTTTGACCGGCAGAGGATGAGGTTCCTATGGCTTCACAAAGCATCAGTACCGAAACTGCTGTGAAACAGTCCGTAGGTCCCAATGGCGACATGATCGTCGTTGAGGATCTATGGCGCACCTACGACATGGGCTCGGAGCAGCAGGTGATGGCTTTGAGCGGCGTCGACCTGCGCATCAAGCAGAACGAATATGTCGCCATCATGGGCCCCTCGGGCTCCGGCAAGTCGACCTTGATGAACTTGATCGGCTGTCTCGACACTCCTTCCAAGGGCCGCTACTGGCTCAACGGCCAGTTGGTTAGCGAATTGGACGACGACCAGTTAGCGCGCATCCGCAACAAGGAGATCGGCTTCGTCTTTCAGACCTTCAACCTGCTGGCGCGGGCGACGGCTCTACACAACGTCGAACTGCCGCTGATCTATAACGGCACCCCGGCCGCGGAGCGCACCGAGAGAGCCAAGCAGTCGCTTGCCAGCGTCGGCCTCGAGGCACGCATGTACCACAAACCCAATGAGCTCTCCGGCGGCCAGCGGCAGCGCGTGGCCGTTGCCCGTGCCCTCGTCAACCGGCCTTCCATTATCCTGGCCGACGAGCCCACCGGCAATCTCGATTCCAAAACCGGCGTCGAGATCATGGCGCTCTTCGATACTCTCCACGCCGGCGGCAACACCATCGTCCTCGTCACCCACGAGCCCGATATCGCCGAGTATGCCCATCGGGTTGTACACATTCGTGACGGACAAATCTACTCCGACGAGCCCTCCAAGCGCTTCCGCTAAAGCCATCCATACCGCGAAGACAAACCCAAATCTCCAGCGCTCCCGAACCGGAAAGCCTCACAGCCTTTCCGGTTCATGTTTTTTACCTCTTCGCCGATGAAACTTCTGTTGGCCTTGGAACTGTATTTTGGGCCATGGAGGCGAGGCACGTTGAGAGCCATGCAAAGCGCCGCTCAGTACCAAACCCTGCCCCAGCCTGCTGTCTCGGGCCTGACCCTTGTGGAAGTTGGATCACCAACCGAAGCGCAGCCCGTTGGCGTCAGTGCCGCTTGGCGTAAGCTATTGATGCAGGCCGAAATGGCCGCACCACACGTCCACGTGGCAACCATTGAAGGCGAGCATGGCTCAGGGAAGCATACCTTGGCCCGCTATCTTTTTGCTCGCTCCCCGCTCTCCGGCGGCAGCTTTGAGCGCCGCGACGCCCGCGAATGGCTGGTGACCGATGCCGACCCCTCTACCCTCGCCGGCTGCACATATTTGGATCGCGTCGATCTGCTCGCTCCTCCTGGACAGGGGTTGCTGCTAGGCGTGCTCAAAGCGCTCCAGGATCGCCCGCCCGGCCGCTTCGTCATGCTGGCATCCTCTCAGACGTCGCTGCGTCAGATGGCCGCGCAAGGGCTCTTGCTGCCCGATCTCGCCTTTCGTCTCACCGCCGTCCGCTTTGCCATTCCGCCGTTGCGCCAGCGCCGCGAAGACATCACCGTTCTCGCCCAGTCCTTGCTCGAGCGCATCTGCACCCTCTATCAACAGCGCCCGGTCATCTTTGGTCCGGGTACCCTCGCTCGCCTTTTGCAGCACAACTGGCCAGGCAACGTCCGCGAATTGGCCGCCGTGCTTGAAACCGCGCTCCTCGAAGCTGTCAACGGCGTCATCCGTCCTGACGACCTCGCGCTGCCCACAGGCTTCGAGCCATTACAGGAGGCGCGGCCTGCGATTCCAACCGGCAGCCTCGACCTCGATACGGTGATACAACAACACGTGCAATACGTGCTTGACCTGAACCGCGGCAATAAGCTCCGCGCCGCCCGCCAACTCGGCATCAGCCGTTCGACCCTCTACCGGATCATCGGCAACGAAACCATACTGGCCCACTGATACTCGCCGACTGACACTGGCCCAGTCATTTCCGCCCCGCGCTCCGCCGAAACCATCGGGGCGCTGGGCCGTTGTGATTTTGGGCTTGAGGGGTTGGTCGGACAGAGGCGTCACGAACGATCTGCGAGTGAGAATCTTGCCGGTTTGACTATATTGTCGTGAGTCTCAGCTTTGTTTACAAATAAACTGTCATCCAGAGCGACCATAGGGAAGGGAAGGAAGCCGAAGGACCTGCGGTTCGGCTACCAGCACACTAAACCCATCTTCGAAAAAAATGCAACAAACGTCACTTCGTTGGCATTCCGTCGTTCGCTACGACGGTCCCCGCATAAGCGCCGACGATCCATTCGTTCATGGGCCGCTGTTCACCGCAGTCAAGGCACATCGTCGTTGCATACTGCGCCCCGCAATGCGGACAAGCACCGCGGGTCTCGAATGTATCGAAAGCCTGCCGGCACTGCCCGCAATGCCAGTAAGCCCCTGCCGGCGGCCCCGTCCGGCAGCAAGGGCAGGCAAGTCCCGGCCGTCGCGGCAGCTTTGAAATACGCAATAGCTCCTTCGCGTGCCGCAACCCACCCCAGCAGCTCATCAGCAGGTAGGCTGAGATCGCGGCCGTCCAGATCGAATGCAGATACACGGCGAGCCCGAAGAACCCGACAATCCCAAGCAAGCCAAGGACCGTCGCCACCATGAGGCTGCGCGCCCGGCCCAGCGCAAACCACAGCAACGACCGCAGAATCTGCCCGCCATCTAATGGGTAGATGGGAAGGATGTTGAAGACCAGGAGACCGGCGTTAATGCTCAGGATCGCCCACAGCAGTTGGTACACATCGTGCATCGTGTGTCCCCAACCCAATGACCGACCCAGCCAAACCGCTCCGCCCAGCACCGGCAGCAGCGCTACATTCACCAGCGGTCCTGCCGCGATACTCCACAGCGTAGCGCCTGGCCTCTGGGGCGGATTCACATACGCCACTCCGCCAAAGGGCCACAGCAGGATACGGTTCGCCGTACCTCCCACCTGCCGGCAAGCCAGCGCGTGTCCGAACTCATGCATGAGCACAATCACGAACAGCGCCAGGTACTCCAGAACATTCCACAAGACAGAGGAGTACCTGCCCTGTCGGCTCTGAATCTCAATTGCAGCCACCAGAAACCACGACCAATGCAGATACAGATCGATCCCAGCGATTCGTTTCAAATGGATGGCGCCCTGGCGAAGGCTTGGCATGGCTGTAGCTTATCCCATTCGCGCCGCCTCAAGCGATTCGCCGGTCACCTTCCTCCGGTATTGCCATTGAATCCTTTCATTCCCATCGCCCTGTTCCGGGCTCAGAATGCATCCTATCCCGCATTGAGCCGACAAGGCCATCACTGCGCTACAGGCGCCGGGGAGCCCGAGCGGATAAACTTGTCTTGAACAGCGCGGTTTGCTGGTGAATACAAGGTCGTAGAGCCCGGCCAAAGGCGGAAAATCCCGTTGACAAAGAAGGAAAAGCGAACCCAGTCACGGGGTGAAGGACTGCCGGACCGAGGCCGCCCGACAATAGGTGTGTTGGCCATCCAGGGCAACTTCGCCAGTCACGCGCAGGCTCTCAGCGACGCCGGCGCAGATCCCATCGAGATTCGAAAACCAGAGCAGTTGGCAGGCCTCGACGGTCTGATTCTGCCGGGCGGGGAGTCGACCACCATCCTCCGTTTCCTCGAAAAGCACAGTTTTTTTGAAGCTCTCCAGCAGTTTTGTGGCAAAAAACCAATCTTCGGCACCTGCGCGGGAGCCATTTTGCTGGCCCGTGAAGTCCTCAATCCGGCGCAACGCAGCCTCGGTATCCTCGACGCCGTGGTTGAGCGCAACGCCTATGGACGCCAGATCGACTCGGCTATCGTTACGGCGCAGACCACCTTGCCAGGGGGACCGCTGGAGATGGTCTTCATTCGTGCGCCGCGTATTGTGACGACCGGGCCGGATGTTGAGGTGCTGGCCGAACGCGAAGGCTTTCCGGCACTCGTTCGCCAAGGCAACATCCTCGCAGCCACTTTCCATCCCGAACTCTCGAGCGACCGGCGGGTGCATCGGCTTTTCATCGAAGCCGTCGCTGCGGCTAAAAAATAACCTGTCAGTCAAAATCGGCTCAATTTAAGTCTCATTTTTCTTCCTGAATCCCTTTCCAGCCGCTTTGAAAAAATAATCGTTCACATTCTGGATGCGTCCAATCCAAAGTGAGTGTAATCTCTACCTCACAGGGTTCCCCATGCCCGCGACCTTTACACATACACCGGCGAAAAAGAAGCGGAGAGATCCGGGTACCGGCGGTCTGCCCCCAGTCGTCCGGCGGCCTACCGGGGGCGATGGAGAGGGGGGCGACGGCGGCGACAGCTGGAAAAATGAACGTGGCGGCCCGCGGGAGTTGCTCCTGCGCATCCGTTTCTTTGTTTTTTCCTCGCTAGCTGCGGACATGCTCTTCTTTGCCGTCTTGGTGGCGATCTTTTTTGCCCGTCAAGCGGGCACCCAGATGGACCCGCGCACCCATGAGCAGATCGGCGACTGGCATCCGGTCACTCTGCCACCGATCCTTTACTTGAACACCGCTTTGCTGCTGTTGAGCGGCCTGACGATGGAGTTTGCACGGCGCAATATCTTCCGCGAGATTGACGTGCTGGAGGAGTGGCTCGGCCTCGGCCGGCCGGCACTCAATCGAACCCTGCCCTGGTTGGGTGCGACCCTTGCACTGGGCACGCTCTTTCTCGCTGGGCAGTGGACAGCCTGGAGGCAACTGACAGCGCAGGGTTTTGTCTTCAATCGTTTTGCGACTCCGGCCAGCTACTTCTTCTATCTCATCACCGGCCTTCATGCCGCCCATCTGCTCTTAGGTATCGTGGCACTCGCCGTGTGCCTGTCCGCGCTGGGCTGGTTCAAGCGAGTCGAGTTCCGCCAGATCGCTGTGGACGCGACGGCCTGGTACTGGCATGCCATGAGCATCGCGTGGGTTCTTCTGCTGGCCGTGCTGGCGCTGGGACAGTAAACGACCGCACGATCCCTGGGCCAATTCCGTTCAAGAAGGTCGAAGATTGATTGATTCGTCATTGTTTTTATTCCAGACTCACGATCACACCGAAGAAAACTTAGTCCTGTGAGCTATCCCTGCGCCCGACCAGTCCTTGTGCGCTGGATTGAACAGCTTAAGCATCCAAGCAATGGGAGACCAACAGGGAACCCACGGAGTCATACGATAAAACGGGGTGCATACGATGAAAATGACGATTGCCTTCATTGCAACGATGTTGACCGCTCTTCCGATGCTGCCGCCCAGTGTAAACGGGCAGACGCCGCAGAAGGGCTCCACGTTCACGGTCGCAGGACACCCAGGCGAAGCACAGCTCGTTCAGATCAACGGAAAGTCCTACATTGAAGTTGAGACGCTGGCGCGTTTGACTCAGGGCACGCTTTCATTCAAAGCCAACGAGACAATTCTCACCCTTAATCCCCCGACTGCGGAAGTCCAGCCCTCCGCGCCTCCGGCAAAGCCGGCGCTCTCAAGAGCGTTCATACAAGCGGCCATTGAAGAGCTCAGCGTAGTTAGAGAATGGCAAACCGCCATCGTCAATGCAGTCCAAAGTAACGCCCCACTGATGGACGATTTGATTTCCGCGCGCCATCGATTAGCAGAGAAGAATCTTGCTCTGGCATCGGCCGCAGTTTCGACCGACGACGATCGCAGCGCATATCCCTTGCTCGCGACTTAATACAATAACATGCAAAAGCTGAGTGATCTTTACATCGCAATGCGGAATCAGAACAAGCCCATGTCGCCGGAAGAATTCGGCAATAGTGCTCTTGAAGATCAAATCCTGAGTTGCGCGCAGGGCTTCCAGTCCATGACGGAGAGTCACGAGTTTCAAGATCAGTCCAACTGCCACTAGTGTCCTCGGTCAGAAATTCGCAAGATAAAACTGGCTGTCATCTTAGCCAACGCGGCCCCGAATGTTCTTCAGTTCGGGGCCGGTTAGACCTTCTCTGGTTTTGCTCTGGAGCCTGGCTTCCTACCGCTCAGTTCTCAAACTTTCCCATTAAACAGTTTCCGCGGATTGCCGATAAAGACCCTTAGCGGTTGTGTGCGAAAGGGGGAAATACTGAATGGTGCCCGCTGTTGATAACCCGGTTTGGGTTCGACTCGTTACCGGGAAAAAGCCAGTCCAATCCAGCAAGGCGACCTTTAACATGCTGATCCATAGCAACCAGATGAGCTACGAGAGAGATCCATCGCCTGCCAATATAAAGGATCTCATCGCCAAGAGCCACAGCTTTCTTACCAAATACGAATCTCTGTTCACCAGCGAAATTGCGAAAATCTTCGAATAATGTGTGAGGAAAAATATGTCTCTGACCGTTCACGCAACACTGCATTCCATAGCAGAAGTCCAAGCAGCGATCTCCGACGGAGAGTCGCTATTTCTGGCAGCGAGCCGGGAGGCGCTCATCCAGCTCCCGCGAGGTAAGTGGGTCGGTGGATCGATCTGCTATTTCATGACGGAAGACGGTGGCCTGATGTCGGAAGACAAGATTTTCGTCACCAGAGTTCCTGAGTTTGTCGTGGGTGCCGAGGCGGTCGACTACGGTCCGGAAAACCTGGCGCAGCTCTATAGAGACGCCCCCGCCAACGGCTTCACATTTGTGGTGATGCCTGCTGCAAGTAAGGTTCTCGAGACCTTCGCCGAGCACTCCGCGGAATATGACGGATTTCTGATGCGCCCCGTGGTCGGCTGGGTCGCCGGAGTCCGCGCGGACTTGATCGGGAAGGATTCTCCCGTGGTGATCAACGGTCAGACCGGAGACCTATTTGAGAATCGATGCGTGGCACTTCATATCTCCCTGCCCGATCACATCATGGCCGATCTGGATATCGTGAATATCTTCGAGAGCCAAGGCGGAGATGTCATCCGCTTCGAGAAGGCCGGCTTCGAGGTTAGCGATTGTCTGATCAATGACCAGCGAGCCAATTTGGCCGATTTCTTAACTGTCAGGGAAGTTCGCACCGACTTCCCGCTCGTGGGAGATTACAACGGTAGCTTAATCAACGTCTCGTTCCAGAAGGTGGACAAGATTGCCCACACAGTGGAGTTTTATGCCCCCGTCTTTCCCGGCGTGAATTATCGCCTGGCCAAGCCGGTCGCAGACTATGAGAAAGCCTTCGCGCGGGAGATTGCAGCCAGCGATCAGCAGCCGGCGTTTGCATGCAACTGCATACTCAACTATCTCTATGGTGGACTTGAAGGCAAAAAGACGGGTAACATTACCGGCCCGATCACCTTCGGCGAGATTGCGCACCAGTTACTCAACCAGACCATGGTGAGGCTCTATCTGCGGGACGTGGGATAGTTCTTCAGGTCGTCTCAAATCTCTCCTCCGCGCACTGCTCTCATAAGTTGATCGCATAGCGACTCCGTGTTTGCCCCGGGTCCCGAACTCGGGACCTGGGGCACTCGGCCAATGCTGATTTTCTCGCTCGCCGTCGTGTTTCCAACGATTACCCGCACGTGATACATCTACATCCAGGAATTAATAGGACACAATCGCAACTACTGCGATGCAGGAGCGGTAGGTACGCGCTCCCCACCTGCTCTTACTCGATTGCTGGACGCTGGTCCACCCCCCCAAAGGTGATGCGGCGATGGCAAACTCAGTTCCTGAAAGATAAAGAGGGTCGAATTCGAAAAGACCTGAAAACGGGCGATCTCGACGACGCGGGCAGGGCCATAAATGGCAGGCTCAACGGCGTGGATGTATTCAAGGAATCCTTCAATGCCGGTAAGAAGTTTCTTGAAGATATCGATTGCAAGGACATGGTTGCGAGAGTGGTCCGCTCCTGGCCGCGAACAATAGCGCCGTCGCTGCTGTATAACGGGTCACAGTTTCCTTCAGGCGATCGGCCAGCGGGCGATTCTGGCCCTCGATTGCTTCCACCATTTACGGGGTTAAAGTAAGGAGCTGTATTCATGTTCTTCCGTCTCGGGTTTATGACTTTGCTTCTCACCCAGTTAGTCGTCGCGCAGAGCGAGAATCAGGCCCGACGCCGACCAGAGATATGCTCTAACATCGCGCAAATGGAGGGTAGTAGTTCATCTGCGAGTGCGGCAACGCAGGATACGAATAAGAAGGCGGATCAGGAGGAGAATTCTTCGGACTTGTCCCGTCTCCCTCCGTTACACATTCCATCTCTTGACGTGCATGCCGCATCCCCCGAAGGGTTCGTTCCCAAGGGCTGGTTGCTTGAAGAGAAGAACGAAGGCGATCTCAATGGCGACGGCGCGCGGGATTTCGTTTTGGTGTTGCATCAGAATGACTCGAAAAACGTCATCAAAAATCAAAACGGATTGGGCGCAGATGAATTTGATTCCAACCCGCGGATACTTGCTATCGTATTTGCCGACAAGAAGGCTGGAGGCTATACGCTTATCGCCGACAATCACGATTTGGTTCCGCGCCTGGATTCGCCGACGCTTGACGATCCATTCGAGAGTTTAGAGATCAGGAAGGGAACGGTCAGAGTTGGGCTTCGTTCGTGGGCTAGCGCCGGAAGCTGGCTAGCTGGCAATTATTCCTATACATTCCGCTATCAAAATGGATGCATGGGCCTTATCGGTTATGACAGTTACGACTATAATCGCGGGTCACTTGAATACACAAAGGTCAGCGTAGATTACCTCACCAAAAAGGGGCAGATAGCCAAAGGTATCGATGATGGGAATGGAAAGGACAAGATACCTCAGAGAGTGAAACGGGTCACGCTGCCGACGAATAGCTCAATGCCGTGCTTTCAACAAGTCGGAGATGGTTTCGCGTTTCAGCCGCCTATTCCAAAAGACGAAACTGAACCGTAGTGCCTCGCTTACTCCATCGCGTGCGGATCGGGGACGGTCTTCATGGCTTTGAAGTGGCGGACGTCATCGCCCTGCACCCAGAAGATCACATCCTCAGCAATGTTGGTCGCATGGTCCGCTACGCGCTCCAGCGCGCGTGCGATCATTAGCGCATTCAGGGCCTGCGGGGCCAAGTGGCTCTCTTCTTCCATCACATTGGTCAGCGCCTTATAGGCCGCGCGGTTCATGCCGTCGACGGCATCGTCCATGGTGAGCACTGTGCGCGCCAGATCGGCATCGGCCTCGATAAACGATTGCAGGCTCTTGCGCACCATTTCTGCGGCCAGGGCGGCCATCCGCGGAATATCGACCGGCAGTTCGACTTGGGCCATCTGTTCGATAGCACGCACGCGATCGCTGATGGCCTTAGCGGAATCACCCACGCGTTCAAGATCGGCGTTGATCTTGATGACGCTCAAAATGAAACGCAAATCGATAGCCATGGGCTGCTCCATCGCCAGCAGATCGAGGGCTGCTTGATCGATGTCGCGTTCCAGGCGATTGATGGCTACCTCACTGCGGTTGACCAGATCGCAGATCGAAAGATCGCGCACGCGATAAGCCTCGATGGCGCGCTGAATCGCCTGTTCGGCAAGACCGGCCATCACCAGCAGTTGCTCTTTGAGATCTTCCAGGCTTTGCTGAAAACGTATGCGCGTCATCCAAACCTGCCCGTGATGTAATCCTCAGTCCGCTTATCGGCGGGATTGGTGAAGATCTTATGGGTCGAGTCGAACTCGACCATGCGGCCGTTGAGAAAAAAGCCGGTCTTCTCTGCGACGCGGGCCGCCTGCTGCATATTATGGGTCACAATCACAATAGTGTACTGCGTTTT
>Ga0187890_10001730_pt1 | contig 15491 bp, 16 predicted proteins | sample June2016WEW_21_1_FD_133005 | JGI IMG/M metagenome (GOLD analysis project Ga0187890, IMG submission 133005) | Peatland microbial communities from SPRUCE experiment site at the Marcell Experimental Forest, Minnesota, USA - June2016WEW_21_10 | ecosystem: Environmental > Terrestrial > Soil >... | reverse complement strand
TTCGCGCCGTTCGAATGGATGGTCGCGCTGCGCTACTTGCGCGCGCGGCGCGCGCAAGGCTCGATCTCGGTCATCGCCGGTTTTTCCTTCGCGGGCATCGTGCTCGGCGTCGCCGCGTTGATCGTGGTGATGTCGGTGATGAACGGCTTTCGCCACGACCTGCTCGACAAGATCATCGGCATTCAGGGCCATATATTCCTACAGGGAGTCGATACGCCGCTGACCGACTACGAGGCGGTGACGGATCGCGTCTCCAAGGTTGCCGGCGTAAGCTTCGCCCTGCCGTTGGTGGAGGGGCAGGCGCTCGCCTCGTCGCCGTACAATTCGTCCTTCGCACTGGTGCGTGGCGTTCGCGGCGCCGACCTGAGGCGCTTGCCCGGCGTCGGCTCCACGATCCGGCAGGGCGCGCTGGACGGTTTCGACGATGGCCAGGGCGCGGTCATCGGCGCGAGGCTCGCCGAACATCTGAGTCTGCGCATCGGCGACAGGATCACGCTGCTTGCGCCGGGCGGGGCGCAGACGCCGTTCGGCGTCACGCCGCGCCGCAAGGCCTATCCGGTCGCCGCGATCTTCCAGGTCGGCATGTCGAACTACGACAATACGTTCGTCTTTCTGCCGCTGCCCGAGGCGCAGGCCTATTTCAACAAGGACGGGCAGGCCGACGTCATCGAGGTCTATGTCGACGACCCCGACCATATGGACGAAGTGCGCGATCGCATCGAGCCGGCCCTGCAGCGCCCGATGATGGCCATCGATTGGCGCCAGCGCGACAAGACGTTCTTCGACGCGCTGAATGTCGAGCGCAACGTGATGTTTTCGATCCTCACGCTGATCGTGCTGGTCGCCGCGCTCAACATCATCTCCGGCCTCATTATGCTGGTGCAGGACAAATCGCACGACATCGCGGTGCTGCGCACGATGGGCGCGACGAGGGGCGCGGTGATGCGCATTTTTCTGATCACCGGCGCGACGATCGGCGTCGTCGGCACGGCGGCGGGTCTCGTTCTCGGGCTGGCCGTCGCCCACAATGTCGAGGCGATCCGCCAAGGGCTGAACTGGCTGCTGGGGGCCAACCTTTTTCCCGCCGAACTGTACTTCCTGTCGCAACTGCCTTCGCGGGTCGAAGCGGGAGACGTCGTCGCCGTCGTCGCGATGGCGCTGGTCCTCTCGCTCGCCGCGACGATCTACCCGTCCTGGCGCGCCGCGACGCTCGATCCGGTGGAAGCGCTTCGCTATGAATGAGACGGCGGAAAAGCCCGTGCTGTGGCTGCACAAGGTGGAGCGGCGCTTCGGGCGCGGCGAAGCGACCGTGGAGGTGTTGCGCGGCGCCGATCTTGCGCTGTGGGCGGGCCAGTCCGTGGCGCTGATCGCGCCGTCAGGAGCGGGCAAATCGACGCTGCTTCACCTGGCGGGCCTGCTCGAATCGCCGGACGCCGGCGAGATCTACATCGGCGGCGCTGCGACCGCCGCGATGTCGGACGACGCGCGCACGGCGCTGCGCCGCAACGAAATCGGCTTCGTCTACCAGTTTCATCATCTGCTGCCCGAGTTCTCGGCCATCGAGAATCTCATTCTGCCGCAGATGATCCGCGGTCTGCCGCGGGCCAAGGCGGCCAAGCGCGCCAGCGAGCTTCTCGCCTATCTCGGGCTTGCCGCGCGCGAAAGCCACCGCCCGACGGAATTATCGGGCGGCGAGCAGCAGAGGGTGGCGATCGCCAGAGCCGTCGCCAACGGCCCGCGCCTTCTGTTGGCCGACGAGCCGACCGGCAATCTCGACCTGAAGACCGCCGACCATGTGTTCGGCACGCTCGCCGCGCTGGTCAAGGCCAGCGGCCTCGCCGCCTTGATCGCGACCCATAACCTCGATCTCGCCGCCCGCATGGATCGGCGCGTCACCTTGCAGGACGGGTTGGTGCGGGAGCTGGGGTGAGCGCGGCCGGTGCGCTCGCGCCCGGGAGGCTAGAGCCTGATGTTTTCGTCAAACGCTTCAACCGGGAAGGGACGGTTGAATTCGACGGCGATTCCGCCCTCGAAATGACGCACAATCTGCGCCGGAGTTTCGCCGACGACGACGGCCGAGCCGATCGGCGGTTGCGCCGCGACGGCGAGCGCGGCCCCGGAAAGGGAGACGTCGATGAGCTTGGCGAGGTATTCTTGTCCGTCGGGCATCTTGAGCGTGGCGTGCGCAAAACGCGGGATGATGCGTTCGTGCCGGCGGTCCTCGGCCATGCCGAGCGCTTGCCGGTTGGCCAACCAGGTCAGTTGATCGGCAAGCTTTTCGCGCTTGAGGACCGGCAACTTCATCTGGATCGCAAAGCCCTGGTCGAAATGGCGCGTGACGGTTCCCTCGACGCGGCCGATCTGATTCAAGTAGGCGACGACCCGTTCGCCGATGCGGCCTTTGGCGAGGGCGGCGAAAGCGACGCCGCCGGGCGAAATGTCAACCGTGAGGCAGGGGTATTCGCGGCGATCTTCAAGCATATAGCGGCCGGGCAAGACTACTTTGACGCGCTGGTGACGGCGGCGCTCCTGAATCTTCGCCTCTATCAAAGGCATCGCGCTGGAGTTCACTTGCGCACCTTCCTGAACCGATCCAATGTCCCGCATGGCCCCACGTCGCCAAAAGAACATATTGTCTTTTGGGTTAATGGCCCATTACCGCGGACCGTTTTGGCGCCAGTTCAGCGTTGCTGGGGCGCGGCTGAGTAAATAAACAGGTGGCCGCGGCGATCGACGTCCGGGGCGCGGCTGAAACCGACCGCCTTGGCTCGTCCGTCGCGAGCCGGCGACAATCGTCTCTCGTTCGCTGATTCGGCGCGGTCAAGCACGCGCAGCGAAAACAGTCTCATCGGCGCCGCGGCCGCCAGGCCGATCCAACTGGGCAGAAACGCCGGCGAGCAGGCCCCTAGGACGCGCGAATGCGTATCGCCGTGATGGCGCAGCGGCAGCAGCAGAAGTTCGAGCTCCAGCGGCCGCAGGCCCCTAGGACTGGCCGAAACGCCGGCCACCATGGCGACCGCCTCGTCGGCGACCACGCCGAGCATGGCGGCTATTTCGAGCTGATCGGCCTCCTGCCATAGATCGAGGAACGCCCCGCCTCGCAACTCGCGCAAGAACAGGGCGTTGGTCCTCGCGCCGACGATGCGGATCGGGTAGCGCCTCTGCGCGTCGCCTTCGAGAATGAATGTGTCGGACAACACGCCGCGGATCGCGCCGGGATCGATCTGCGAACGCTCGGGCGCGCTGCGTGCGCCGCGCAGCAGATTCCAATAGGAATGCAGTTCCCGACTTGCTGCAAGCTTCACCAGCGTCCCCACGATCCCGACCTGAGGCGCGCTGTCCGGATATGACACAGGGTGGCGGAACCCCGGCGGCCATGCCCAAAGCAAAGCAGGGCGTATGCCAGCGCCGGGCGGCGGCTTTCCGCGTCGTCCTTAACCCGGTCATGAGGAGCCGAGCCGCGAAATTAACAATGAACTAAGGATTGCATTGTCGGCGGGCGCGCGATGCGCTACATTGGGGACGTCGAAGTTGAAGCGACGCCGGTTCACTTGCTGCAATAGGATTGGCGCGTTTCCTTGGGGGTCGAACGTCTCGCGGGTTGCTGCCCCGTTTGAAGCGATCGATCCGTCGAAAAGGGGTCATGCGGCGCGCTCCCGCCGCTGATCCATTGGCGTAGATGGGTGAATGAGAATGGGGAGGGCCCTTGCTCCGGGCTCTCCCTTTCTTGTTTTGGCGCGCCGCGCGCGCTTCGGTCGCGCCGCGCGCCCTCGTTTGCCGTCGCGCGGGGCGGCGGGCCGTGCTATCGCAACGGCCCCTTTTCCGAAGATCAGGTTCTGCGATGCCGTCGGACGATTCAGCGCCGGGCGACCCGATGGACGCGCCGAAAGCCAGGGAGCCGATATTCGACGCCCCGCCCGTCGTCGTCGCGCTCGTGGCGAGCCTCATCGCGATCCACATGGGCCTCACCCTGGCCTCCGCGCCGACGCAGGACTGGATATTCAGTCAATTCGCTTTCATCCCAGGCCGCCTCACGCTGGCGCTCTGGCCCGAGCGCTTCAACGACCTGCTGGCGCGGGCCAACGTCAGCCCCGAAGCTCGGCAGCAGGCCTCTCTCCTGCGCGCCGCCTTTCCTATGCTGCGGGACGGTCCGAAGCTTTGGACGCTTTTGACCTATGCGTTCTTGCATGGCTCTTGGGTCCATGTCGGCCTGAACTCGATCTGGATCATCGCGTTTGGTCCGCCGGTGGCGCGGCGTCTGGGGCCTGCGCGCTTCCTCGCCTTGTTCGCGGCGACCGCGCTCGCCGGCGCCATCGTCCATTGGGCGTTCAACATGATCGACATCGCGCCGCTCATCGGCGCTTCGGCGGCCGATTCCGGCCTTATGGCGGCGGCGGCGCGCTTCATCTTCGAGCCGGGCGGCCCCTTGGGCGCCGCGGGCGGCTATTCACGTTCGGCGCCGGGCGCCGATTTCAACGCGCCGGCGCCGCCGCTGCGACAATTGTTGCGCGAACGGAACGTCGTGATCTTCCTGGTCATTTGGCTGGCGACGAATTTCATTTTCGGCGCGGGCGCGCAGGACTTTGGACTTTCCGAGGCGCCGGTCGCCTGGCTCGCGCACATGGGCGGCTTCGCCCTCGCGCTGTTCTTGTTTCCGCTGTTCGACCGGCGCCGCCCGCTCTAGGCGCCGACGGCCGCCGCCTGGGTCCCCGTCTTCGCTCCCTTGTCCGACGGCGCTTCGGCTGGCAGGCGCGTGAGCAGCGAAATCAGCGCGCGATCGTTCAGCAGCGCCATGCGCTCTTTCGGCTTGAGCCAGCCGATGGCCTCTTCGAGCGACTTGGCGTCGTTGAGCTTGGCGGTCGCCACGGCCTCTTCGACATCGATCTCGCCGCGCCGGCGACGCCCGGCCGTCGGCAGGAAAAGCTCATGCTGCGCACGCAAGGCCGCGTCGCAATGGATGGCGCGCAGGCCGTCGTCGCCGTCGTGGCCCGTACGGGCCAATTCGATCGAAAGCGCGTTCGAGCGCTGAACGATGGCGGGCGGCGAGGACTCCTCGGGCGTCGTCAACAGGCCGAGCCGGCGTAGCGCGACGCCTATCCACAATTGCCCGCTCGCCCAGGACAACGGTATCGCGAGGATCAGGCCGGCGATCGTCGGCGACATCCAGACGACAAGGGAGGGCGAAATCAGCAGGCCGGCGAACAATGTCAGGACGCCGAGCGCCATATGGGCCCGATGGCGCCGCACGATGCTGGCGAAGGGTATCGAGCCGTCGTCGCGCCGTTGCGGATTCCAGCCGGTGTCGCGACCCGACAGGATCTGCATGACGAAACCGGACTGCATCACCATCGTGATCGGCGCCAGAAACGCCGACATGACGGTCTCAAACAGGGCGGACAGGACCAGGCGAATGGCGCCGCCGCAGGCTTTTCTGACGCGGCGGTCGATCAGCGCCGCGACAAGTCCGAAAAACTTTGGCGCGAGCAGGATGCCCATCGTCAATTCGAACAGCCGCAGCGCCCGCTCGGCGTCGAAACGGGGCCAGGCCGGAAAGAGCGAAAAGTCGGCGGTGAAATATTCCGGCCGGATATAGCTCGTCTGAAGGACAAGCGCGATGCCGACCAGCAATTGAGCCATCCACAGCGGCGAGGCCAGATAGCCCATGACGCCCGCCGCCAGATGCTGGCGCGAGGCGAATACCAGCCCCTTGGCGGTCAACAGGCGCGTGTGTTGCAGGTTGCCTTGGCACCAGCGCCGGTCGCGCGCCGCCAGGTCGATCAGCGAGGGCGGGCTCTCCTCATAGGAGCCGCCCAACGTCGGCAGCATATAGACCGCGTAGCCGGCGCGGCGCATCAGCGCGCCTTCGACAAAATCGTGGCTGAGAATCTGGCCGCCGAAGGGGGGGCGGCCGGGCAGGTCGGGCAGGCCGCAATGGGCGGCGAAGGCGCGCGTCCTGATGATCGCGTTATGGCCCCAGTAGTTGCCGTCGCGACCCATCCAGGCGCTCAGGCCCACCGCGACGATCGGACCGGTGACGCGCGCGGCGAATTGCTGGACGCGCGCAAAAAAGGTGTTGCGATTGATGATCAGCGGCGAGGTCTGGATGATGCCGGCGTCCGCATCCGATTCCATGGCGACGGCGAGGCGAACGATGGATTCGCCGGTCATCAGGCTGTCCGCGTCGAGCACCACCATGTGTTCGTAGGCGCCGCCCCAGCGGGTCACGAAATCGGCGATATTGCCCGCCTTCCGGTGGGTGTTCTTTCGCCGATGCCGATAGTAGATGCGCTCTTCCGGCAGTCGCTGGCGGATCGCCGCGAGCGCGCGCTCCTCGGCGATCCATATGTCAGGGTCCGTTGTGTCGGACAGAAAGAAATAGTCGAACGCCGGGCCAAGGCCGGTGGCGACGACGTCTTCGCAGATCGCCTGGACCGCCGCGAAAACGCGCGCCGGCGTTTCATTGTAGATTGGCATGACGACGACGGTTTTTTTCGAAAGGCTGTTGGGCAGCTCGCCGGGGGAGGGCGCGCGGAACGTCAGCCAAAGGAAGCCCACGACGCCGGTCGTGAAGGCGAGGGCGATCCAGGAAAAATTGGCGACGAACAGCACGACCAGCGCCCATTCGAGCAAAGTCACCACGCCGACCTGGACGACGCGATACATCTCATAGGCGCCATAGGCGGTAAGCGCCAGGGCCCCGCCAAACACGAACAGCCGCGTCGCCCACGGCGTGTAGGCGAGCGCGGGCGCCGCGCGAGGGCGCCGCTCGTCGCGTGAAAAGCGGGTCAGCGATTGCACGGGCATCGCCATGGGCGCCTCCGGCGGCGTCGCGGGCGCGGCGGGGACGGGCGCTGCGATCACGCCGTCCATCGGTAGAGCCATGTTTCGCTGGCCGGCTGGCCGGCCGATTCGAGGACGAGGCGCAGTTCCGAAAAGGCCTCCGAACCCGCATCGAGCTCGAATGCGACGCGTAGCGTCTTTCGTTCAGCGGACGTGAAAGTGCGGCTCCAGACGATCTGGCCGGGGTTTGCGGCCAGGTTGACCTTGACCTCCGCCGCCCTTGCCGCGTCGACGAACAATTCGCCCGAAAATTCGACGATGAAACGCCACCCCTTGCCCCCCTTGCCCATCCGGGAGCCTGTGCAGACCGCGAGCGTCGGGCGCGCCGGCGGAGTCCAGCACCAGAATTGCCGATAGGCGAAGGATTGCGTCGCCCCTACGGCGAGGCCGGCCTTAGGCCGCCAGAAGGCGATGATATTGCCGTTATTCTCCGATGTGGTGGGGATTTCGAGCAGCTGCACCTGCCCTTCGCCCCAATCGCCGATCGGTTCGATCCACAGCGAGGGACGCAATTCCCAGTGCTGGTCGTCGTCCTGAAACATCGAGAACGAGCGGTTGCGCTGAAGGAGGCCGAAGCCGCGCGGATTCTGGTCGACGAAAGCGGAAATCTGCAAGGTGTCGCGATTGGCGACCGGCCGCCAGATCCATTCGCCGGCGCCGGTCAGCATCTGCAGGCCATTGATCTCGTAGACATTGGGGCGAACGTCGTCCGTCTGACGATGTTCGAGGCCGCCAAACAGGTACATCCCGCCCATGGCGCCCAGGCCGATATGGTCGACCGCGGCCCGCGCGACGATCGTCAGCTCGGTATCGATGATCGTCGCCTCGCCGGGGCGCAATGTGAAGCGGAAGGCGCCGGCGACGCTCGCCGAGTCGAGCAGGGCGTGGATGACCAGGGCGTTGGCGGCCGGTTTCGGCTTTTCGATCCAGACCGAGCGAAAAAGCGGAAATTCCTCGCCTTGCGGATCGCCGGCGCGAATTGACAGGCCGCGCGCGGTGACGCCGAGATTTTGGCCGCGCGCCTTGGCGCGAAAAAAGCTGGCGCCCTGGTAGATCGCCACTTCCTGGAAGCCATGGCCCTCCACAGCGTCCAAGACGCGAAAGCCGGAAAAGCCGATGTCGGGCAAATCGGCCGGCGGTTGCAGTTTGCCGAAGTCGAACGCAGCGCGATCGTAGGGAACCCTTTGCGCCATGCCGTTGTCGACGATGTAAATATCCATCGGCGTCGAGAAAATGAAGCCGCGATGCAGCGGCTCCACGGCGAATCCGACATTGTCGCCGCTCCACAACGCCGAGCCGGCGCTGGCGCGGATGTCGACATATTGTTCGTAGGTCAGATTGGCGAAAGGATCGGGCAGGGCGCCTTTGGGCGGCTTGAACGGCGATTTGGCGAGCTGGCGCGCCATGGCGAGGACATTGTCGGGGGCGAAGGGAGAAGGCGCCGGGGCGCCGGCCGCCGCGGCGGCTTTCGCGGCGCCGAAGAGGCTCGAAGTTGCGCCAGACAAGGCGCCGGCGAAGACAAGCTTGATAAAGTCGCGACGCTGACGCATCGACTCTTCACACATCATGATCGGTCAGGCGCCGGCCGGCTTCACGCGCAAGTCCGCGGAACCAGGCGCATTCCTTCAACTGAAACGACGTTAGAACAAACGCTTGGCGGCAAGTTCGCTTCCTTCCGGAAGCTCACGCGGCGTCGAGCGTCATGCCTTCTATATCGCATTATTGCACCGCGGCGAGACGCTTTGTGAAGCGCGATCTGGACTTTTGCGCCGGCCCCCGGTTAAGCCGTGATAAACGCGTCTTGCGCAGAATGGTCCACGGGCTGGGAGCGTGAATTAAGGACAGGAACAAACAGATGACGGAACCCGAGCCGCGCCGGCGCCTGGCCATCGTTCTTGCCGCCGGCGAGGGCACGCGCATGAAATCGGCGCGCCCGAAAGCGCTGCACGAAATCGCCGGCCGGTCGATGCTCGCCCACGTGCTTGGCGCGGTCGCGGCGGCCGGCGCGCAGGATCTCGCCCTGGTCATCGGGCCCGATCGCGACGACGTCGCCGCCGAGGCGCTTAAAGCGGCGCCCCGGGCCCTGATTCGCGTCCAGACGCAGCGGCTCGGCACCGCCCACGCCGTCCTGGCGGCGCGGGACGCGATCGCCGTGGGCTATGACGATGTCCTGATCGCCTATGCCGATATTCCGCTGGTCCGCGCCGCGACGCTGGAAGGCCTGTATGCCGCGCTCGCCCAAGGCGCCGATGTCGTCGCGCTGGGCTTCGAAGCGCGCGATCCCAACGGTTACGGGCGCCTCGTCAAAAGGGACGGGCGCCTGCTGGCGATCCGTGAGCACCAGGACGCGAGCGAGGCGGAGCGTGGGATCAGGCTTTGCAATGCGGGCCCGATCGCGATTTCCGGAGCCCGCGCCCTCGCGCTGCTCGATCGGATCGGCAGGGACAACCGGGCGCGGGAATTCTACCTGACCGACGTCGTCGCCGTCGCGGCGGCGCAGGGATTTGCGACCGAAACGCGCATCGCGCCCGAAGACGAGGCGATGGGCGTCAACGACCGGGCGCAGCTTGCCGCCGCCGAGGCGGTCATGCAGCGTCGGCTGCGCGAGGCGGCGATGCGCGGCGGGGCGACGCTGATCGCGCCGGACACGGTGTTCTTCAGCCACGACACCAAAATTGGCCGCGACGTGCTGGTCGAACCGAATGTGGTGTTTGGCAAGGGGGTGGAGATCGCCGACGGCGCGGTCATTCACGCCTTTTCCCATCTCGAAGGGGCGAAAGTCGCGCCGAAGGCCTCGGTCGGCCCCTATGCCAGGCTGCGTCCGGGCGCCGACATCGCCGCGGGCGCCAGGATCGGCAATTTCGTCGAGATCAAGAACGCCTCGATCGAAGCGGGCGCCAAGGTCAATCATTTGAGCTATATCGGCGACGCGCGGGTCGGCGCGGGCGCCAATATCGGCGCGGGAACTATCACCTGCAATTATGACGGCTTCTCGAAATTCCACACCGACATCGGCGCCGGCGCCTTCGTCGGCTCCAATTCGGCGCTGGTCGCGCCGGTGGCGATCGGCGAGGGGGCCTATGTCGGTTCCGGCTCGGTCGTCACCAAGGACGTCGAGCCGGACGCGCTGGCGGTGGCGCGCGGCCGCCAGGTCGCCAAGCCCGGCTGGGCCAAAGCGTTTCGGGCGAAGCAGAAGCCCAAGAAGGCCGCCGAGTGAGGCGGGCCGGCTTGGCGCGCGCCGGTCGATCGCCCGGCGGGGCGGCTCCGGCGACCCGCCGAATCAAATCCTTGCAAAGTCCTTGGAAGACACCATTTTTGCGCGATTCGGCCATTCAGCGCCAAAAAATCCCCATTGTTTACAATGGGCTAAGATTTGACCTTGCAAACTTTTCCAAATTTTTTCTTGGCCGAAATGGGGAAAATCAAGAGGTTGCGAGCGAAAAAATTTGGAATCGCGTTTCCGGCCCTTCGCTTCCCTTTGCGCCGCGCTAGGGATTCCTGGCGCCGACGACAGACTAGCACGATTCCGTATTTTCCGAAACAAATTGTCGCCGCCAAGTTCGCGCGAGGCGTCGGATCGCCCGATCGGAAGCCGTCCCGCGACTACTTGATCACCTCCACGAACAGGCCGACGACCGCGACATAGGCCAAAGTGAAGACCAGCGTTCGCACGTAAGGCACAGCGAACCAATAGACCACGGCGTGCGCCAGCCGGAGCCAGAAGAAGGACGCCGCCCAGAAGGCGGTCATCGCATCGGCCTTGCCGGCAAGGTGGGCGACGATCACCAGCGCGGCGAAGGGCGCGAAACACTCCACGGCGTTGAGATAGGCGCGGTTGGCGCGCTGGCCCCATAGCGGAACGGGCCGCTGCGCGGGATCGACATAGTTCACCGGCGCAAGAGGGCCGTTCGTCATCACCTGGGCGGCGATATAGGGAATCCACAGCGTAGCCGTGAGGATAGCGGTAAGCGCGAGATATGTGAGATCTGTTGTCATGACGCCCTATTTCCCTCTCATGCGATTGTTCTTCGCGTTGTGCTCGACCTCCGCGAGGCCGAGCGCCTCCAACACCGGCGGAACATACATCGCGAAACGACCGCGCAGCCCCTTCTTCAGACCGTACCAGCCCTTGACCGGATTGTCGCCCGAGCGGCCCCAGGCTTCGACCGTGCCGTCCGCGGCTGGCTTTTGCTCGTCGGCGCTGCCAAGCGGCACCCAATCGCCGTTCTCTTTCAGCATGGCGTGCAGGTCTTCGATGCAGCGCAGGCGATAGCGCAGCTGCGTCGTTCCGACCTGCACGACGAGCGCCGGAGGATCGGCCGCTTCATCCTTGTAAGCCTGGTAGTCGGCCGTCCCCGGAGGCGTCTTGAGTCGCCAGGGCTTCTCCTTGCTTCCGAGTCCTTCGACCTTGGTCATGACGCGCTCCCTTCTGCCGCGCGGTTGAGTCATTCGGCGCGCCACCCTCAGTAGGGATAGTCGGTCTTGGGCGCCCCCCGTTCGGCGAGGTAGGCCCCGCCCGTCAGAAGAATGCCGAGGCCCACCACCCCAAGAACGGCAATGAAGAAGCGGTCGCCAGAGTGCGCGTACAGCCACGCGACGAACGCCCAGATGCCCAGCCGAATGAGGACGGTAATCGGATAGAGCGGCTCGAGGCTGAATCGGATGATCTGGCTCACGAGAAGACCGAGCGCCAACATGAGCATTCCCGCAAAGCGCGGCATTGCGTCGTCGTATGAATGGGTGGCGCCCAACAGGCCGAGCGTCGATGCCGGCGCCCACATCAGCCCGAGCCCGGTCAGCGTCAGATAGGTCGCCAGGTAGTAGAGGCTCAGCCGCGTCTTGCGCATTCGCAGGCCCTCAGGAACCAACTGCGATGCGCAGCGCGAAACGTCCGCCTGCCTTGAGAGCGGCCGACGCGTCCAAGACGACGTCGAATCGCGCGAGGCGTTCGAGCGGGCCGTTCGCGAGGGCGGCGATGGCTCTCATGCCGGGCTCCCCCTTGCGCGCGTCAGGCGACCAGGCCGTAGGAATCCACGACGGATAGTTCGGTGACCAAGGGCGGTTCGACGCAGCGCTCCTTGAGCTCCTTTTGAAACGCCTTGAACGACGGAAGCCCTGCGAGCGGGTTTTCGTCCGGATTATCGAGCGTCGCGATGTGAACGAACGTCACGCCGTCCGCGAGTCGATAGCTTGCGTAGCGCAGGCCTCCGGGCGCCCGCTCCCGAAGCTCGTCGAACACCGCGCGCACCAGCGTCCTATTCGCTTCGGCCTGCGCTTCCGACGTCTTGTATCGGACCATTAGCGTTTTCATCGATCGCCTCCGGAGAACATGAGCGAATGGGCCGCGTGAAGTTTGAAGACGGAGCGCGCGGATCGACGACCCGCGCCAAATCGCTCAGCGGGCCCTTCACCATCAGAAACACTCGGCCTCAGTACTTCTCCCTCGTCCAAATCTGATCGACGCGTCGGTGGTTGACGCGAGCATGGGGCGGCCGGTCTCGCAGCGCGCGCGCCACGCCTGTGGCCGCGATGGCTCCGATGCCGGCAATAGTAACACAGGTGTTACGAAAGGCAATTCGCCGCTAGGCCGCCGCTCGCGACAATGCGGCGAGCACGACGTCCCAGGACCGCGCGTAACGCGGCGCCCGCTCCGTCCACAGCGGCGCGCTGGCGGGCTTTGGCCGGTGCACGACCGTCACCTGTGTGCCGCCCCCTTGGGCGGCGAACGCAATCTCGACCTCGGTCGGCTTGTCGGGACCCGTCGCGATGAAGAAATCGAGAACGATCCGGTTCGGCAGGTCCCAGCTTCGGACACGGCCGAGCTCCACCTCGCGCCCGTCGCGCGCGCGCTCAAAGAACCGTCCGCTTTCGAGCAGAAAGATCTCGCTCGCCGGGTCCTCGGTGTGGCGACGGTCGGCGGGCCACCACGCCCCGATTTTCTCGGTGAACAGCCGAAACGCCGCGACGGGGGCGAGCGGCAGCAGCACGGACTTGACCATCATCGCCGGGCAAGCTCCTCCAGACGGGCGAGCGCCGTGTCCCAGAAGTCGTCGACGAATTCCCGCACGCTGGCGAAGCCATGCATGCGAATGGCGTAGATGTTGCGGGCGCCCTGTTCGCGCGCTTGCACGAGACCCGCGCCCTCCAGCACGCGCAAGTGACGCGACACCGCCGGACGGCTCACCGGCAGCCCCGCGGCGATTTCCCCGACCGAAAGCGGGCCGCTGCGCAACTCATGGAGTATCGCGCGCCGCACAGGATTTCCAAGGGCGTCGAGGACGTGCATAGCGCGTAACGGATACGTTACCATTCGTCGGCTGGCAAGGGAATCCATGCCGATCGGCGCGATGCAGACGTTCGCATTCATCAAGATTGCTTTGTTACGCACGACCGCCAAGGTCAGGAATGGGTCAGGGAATGCCGCATCGCCCCGTCCAGGGGGAATCGCCGGGCGTTCATTCTTCCGGCAACCCTGCCTTGCGTAAGCCTTCAATCCATGGCGGTATGTCAAGCGAATGCCCGATCAGCCATTTGACGGTGAGCTTGGGGTTGAGGCGACGCGCCTCCGCCAAGGCGGATTTCGCTTCGTCCATCTTACCGCTGAGCGCATATGCGGCGGCCAGATGACTGTACGGTATGTAGGTGCGATAGCCCGCGTTGATGCCGTAATTGTCCTCTTCGATCGTGGCGTCGAAATGCCTTAGGCCAAGTTCCGCGCCGGCCAATACCACGTGCCACAGACCGATATAAGGATCGCGCGGGCTTAGCCGCATCGCTTGCCGTGCGTCGGACTTCGCCTGCTCGAAACGTCCTAGAGAAATTTCGGCGGTGGCTCGTGTGGCGTAAAGGACCGCGAAGTTTGGATTGACGGCCAGTCCCGCATCGACTGCGCCGAGCGCCTCGCTCGGGCGACGCGAACTGACCAGATAAATCCCTTTGACATAATAGCCCCATACGCTGTCGCGAGCGAGCGCGATAGCTTGGTCGGCTCGCGCGAGTACCGCTTTTTCGTAATCGGTGTCTTGGTCAACCCATCCGTATATATAGTCGACCGCATGGGTTTGGGCGTCGCCGGCTAGCGCATCGGCATCGTTCGGGTCGATCTTGAGGGCTTGCTCGAACCAAGCGCGCGCGGCGATATCGCCGTCCCTAGTCGGCGGCAAATGCTGCCACAATTCGGCTCGGCCACGCATGGTCAAATCGACAGCATCGGGGTTCTTGGAGCGCGCACCCTTTTCCGCCTCCGCCTTCGCGAGTTCAAAACCCAACGGATTGGTCAATCTCGCCACCACCTGATCTTGCAGCTTGAACAAATCGGCCACGTCGTCCTCGAAGCGGTCGGCCCATAGATGCGCGCCAGTCTCGGCGTCAATAAGCTGCGCGTTGACGCGCACCCGGTTCTGGTCACGCTGCACCGAGCCTTCGAGCACATAGCGCACCCCGAGCTCCTTGCCGATCTCCTTGGCGTCGACATCTTTGTGTTTGAAGGTGAACGCCGTGTTGCGCGCGATCACAAAACTGTCGCGGATGCGCGACAGGTCGGTGGTGAGGTTCTCCGTGATGCCGTCGGCGAAATAGTCCTGGCTAGGGTCGCTCGATAGATTTGTGAACGGCAACACCACGATGGAAAGACGCGCGGCCTCGGCAGGTGCGCTCGACGCGAAGGGCGCGGTTCGGTTCGCACCTAGGAAATGCCAAGAGCCCGCCGCGATCACGATGAGCAAGGCGGCTATCCCAGCCGCGAGCAGGGCCAGCGCCGGGCGCTTTTTCGGCTCGGCAGGCTTCGCCTCCGTCGCGGGTTTCGCCTGGGCGGAGACGCCAACTTGCAGCGAATAAGCCCGGATCGACTTGGCGATGTTCTTGAGCTGGGTCGGGCCGAGATCGGTGACCTCCATATCGAGCCTTCCGCTGACTTGGCGGTAGGCGTCCTCGGAAAGACAGATGGCTCCGGGCTTGGCGATCCCTTCCAACCGCGCGGCGATGTTGACGCCGTCGCCCATCAGGTCGCCGTCGCTCTCCTCGACGACATCGCCCAGATGAACGCCGACGCGGAAATCGATGCGGCGCTCGGCCGGCACGCCGGCGTTGCGCTCGACCATGCCGGTCTGCACCTCGATCGCGCAGCGCACGGCGTCAACGACACTGCGGAATTCGACCAGCGCTCCGTCGCCGGTGCGCTTGACCACGCGCCCCTTGTGCACGGCGATGGTGGGATCGATCAGATCGCTGCGCAGCGCCCTGAGCCGCGCCAGCGTGCGATCCTCGTCCGCGCCGGCGAGGCGGCTGAATCCGACCACGTCGGCGGCCAGGATTGCTGCGAGTTTACGAGTTTCGGCCACGGCGCCGGTCCCCCTCGATCCAGACTAGCACAAACACCCGCTGCGATCGCGCGGCGAAAAGGGCGCAGCCGGCGGGGCAGGGGCGAACGCCAACGTGCGAAGCGCGCAATTCACATGGCTTGGCTCGAACTTCCGGCAAGCGCCGAAAGCTATCCTTCAACGGGCGGCCGGCCGGCGTTGGATCGCGTCGACGCGTCGTCCCGGCTTCGGCTCGCCGCGGTCTCCCCGAACCACGCCTCGAAGGCGGCGCGCAACGCGCGGTCGACGGCGCTCATCGGCGCCTGCCGCCCGGGATCGCGCGGGCTGGTGACG
>Ga0187890_10001729_pt1 | contig 15495 bp, 17 predicted proteins | sample June2016WEW_21_1_FD_133005 | JGI IMG/M metagenome (GOLD analysis project Ga0187890, IMG submission 133005) | Peatland microbial communities from SPRUCE experiment site at the Marcell Experimental Forest, Minnesota, USA - June2016WEW_21_10 | ecosystem: Environmental > Terrestrial > Soil >... | reverse complement strand
TTTTATTACGTAACCATCGGCTCCATCCTGCTGGTACTGGCGCTCTCTGCCAACACCGCGTTCGCCGATTTCCCGCGCCTGTGCAAGACCATCTCGCACGATGGATTTCTGCCGCGCTCGTTCGGATCGCGCGGCCGGCGCCTGGTCTACTCCCAGGGCGTTTACGTGCTGGCGGCGCTCGCCGCCGTGCTATTGATCGTGTTTGGCGGCGTAACGGACCGCCTGATTCCGCTGTTCGCGGTGGGCGCTTTTCTGGCGTTCACGCTTTCGCAGGCCGGCATGGTCTTCCACTGGAAGCGGATCGGCGGACGCGGAGCGGGGCGCAGCATGCTGGTGAATGGATTGGGCGCCGTGGCCACGGCTGTCACGGTAGTGGTGGTGTTGGTGGCTAAGTTCCTGGATGGCGCCTGGATCACTCTGCTGTTGGTCCCTAGCCTGTTGGCCGTGATGATTGCGGTGCGCCGCCAGTATCATCACGTGCGCATGAATGTCGGCAGCCAATCGCCGCTGGAACTCGGTAGCTTTCAAGCGCCGCTGGTGCTGGTGCCGCTGGATCACTGGAACAAGATCGCCAAGCGGGCGCTGACCTTCGCCTTGACGATTTCACCCGATGTCACGGCGCTGCACATCGATTCCGGAGAGCGCACCACATACCTGCGGGAGGAGTGGTGCGGCTTCGTGGAGCAGCCGGTGCTCCAGCTTGGCATGGCGCCACCCAAGCTGGTGATCCTGCCATCGCCCTACCGCTTCGTGATCACGCCGATCGTGGATTACGTGCTGGACCTTGCGCAAAAGAATCCCAGCCGCCAGATCGCCGTGGTCATTCCGGAGGTTGTGGAGCGGCGCTGGTACTACCACATGCTGCACAACCAGCGCGGGACGGAATTGAAATCGATGCTCTATTTCAAAGGAAACGGGCGCATCATCGTAATCAACGTGCCGTGGTATGTGGAGGGGGATTGAGAAGGAGACGGAAGGCAGAAGACAGAAGTCAGAAGTCAGAAGCCGCAACTCGCACACCGTGTCGCGCTTCCGTCTTCTGTCTTCTGTCTTCTGACTTCTGTCTTCTCACTTCCGTCTTCTCATTTCACATAAAACGCGATGGGCACGCTGGCTCCCGGTCCGGCCACTATCTCGATAAAATCCTCACCCGGCTGGGCGCCGGCGGGCACCACCGCATCGATCTGGCAAACACCCGCCGCCAGCCCCGGAGCCGGCCCGGCGTACAACAGCTTCATCGGCACAGGCGTGGAGAAGAGCGGGCTCTGGGCGATGGTCAATTTGACTGGATATTGCTGCGTGGGATAGTCGATCGTGGGTGTCACAGTGCCATCCACACCGGACGGAACGGTCTGTCCCAGGCCGGTCCCGTACATCGTCACGTACGTTCCCACGGGAGCGGGACTGGAAGGGCCGTTCAGCGAACCATCCTCGTTCACGATGCCGTATCCGAAGATGGCGGGCGCGGTCGCGGTTGCGCCGATGCCGGTGTTGGAAACCGAGCCTCCGGCCGCCTGGATACGCACCGTGGAAAGGCCGTTGGCCACCGAATAGGGCGCGATGGCGTTGATCTGGCCCGCGGAGATATAGATCAGGGGAGCCGGCACATCGTCGAAGAAAATCTGCACATTCGCGTTCGGAATGGTGAGCAGGCCGTCGGAGCCGAGTTCCCATTGGGCTGGCGTGGCCGGGCCCAGGTAGTGTCCGAAAAGGGTAACCAGTTCGCCCGGAGCGACCGGTCCCAACTGATAGCTCGCGGCATTCCCCAACGCCTCCAGGATTGGCGTTCCGGGCAATGCAGGCGGCGTGTCCGGAGTCACGGCACGCACCACCCGGGCGGTTCCATCCGCGACATACAGGGTCGTCCCGGATAGCGCTATCGCCGAGACGGAGCGAAGTTCTGCCTGGGTGGCCGGTCCGTTGTCGCCGGTGTAACCCATGGTCCCGTTTCCCACCACAGTCTGGATAATGCCGCTGTCCGCTGCGATCCTGCGAACGCAATAGCACGCCGCGTCGCCTACGAAGATGTTGGCGCTCGAATCCAACGCAACGCTGGACGGGCAAAGGAACGCCGTGGCAGCAGTTCCGCCGTCGCCAATATAACCGCATGCGCCCGCTCCGCCCGCGATGGAGACCGCGCCCGCCGGCGAGATCTTAAGAATGAGGTAGGTATTGGCGCCGCCGATGTAGATGTTCCCATTGGAATCGACGGCCACCCCCGCTACATTGCCGATACCGGTGGCGGTCGCGGGTTGGCCGAGTCCGGTGAAGGTCGCTTGGCCGTTGCCGGCAACCGTGGTGATTACGCCAGTCCCGGTGTCGACCCGGCGCAGACGGTTATTGCCAGAATCGGCAAACAGCACTCCGCCCGACGAATCGACGGCCAGCGCGGTGACGTGACCGACTTGGGCCTGGATGGCGGGACCACCGTCGCCAGAGTAACCCACCACGCCCGTACCGGCGATGGTGGTGACTATACCGCCGGCATCGATGCGGCGGATCAGGCCGGCTTCCCCGACCATCAGGTTGCCGGCGGAATCGAAGGCCAGGCTGATCGGCTCCAGCTTCGCCTGGAGCGCCGGAACCCCATCCTGCGTGCTGGTCCCTCCTCCGGCAAACGTCGAGATAATGTGGGTCGCCGCGTTCACCTCGCGGATCAGACTGCTCTCGGCGATAAACAAATCTCCCGCGGCATCCGCGGCCACGCCCTGCGGAATATTCAGGACGGCGCCAGCCGCCAGACCCCCGTCGCCATTCAGGGATGTACCCGCGATGGTGGAGATCGCCCCTGTAGCCGCGGTCACCAGGCGGATACGCCGGTTTCCAGTATCGGCAATATAGAGGTCGCCCCCGCTGTCGAGCGCCAGTCCCAGTGGCGCGTTGAGCTCGGCCTGCGTGGCGGGCCCCCCATCGCCGGCCAGCGCCGCCGTACCGTTGCCCGCCACGGTGGCCATCGCTCCCGTCGCCGCAGCGATGCGCCGCACGCGGTCTCCATCGATCAAGAACAGGTTATTGTGGCTGTCGATGGCGAGTTCGCCGAGCATTAGGAAAGAAGCCTGCAAGGCGCTGCCGCCATCTCCAGCTTCCAGTGCGTGCCCGGTCCCCGCAATGGTGGCGATCGTCCCGGTGGCGCCGTCGATCTTACGGATCCGCAAGTCGCCCGCATCGGCAATGTATAAGTTGCCGGACGAATCCACGGCAATACCCGCCGGGCGAACCAGTGCGGCCGCCATCGCCGGGCCGCCGTCGCCGCCGAAAACCGAGCCGCCATCGCCGGCTATCGTGGTGATCGTGCCGGTCTTTGCATCCACCCGGCGCACGTATCCGGCCAGCTCGACAATATAAATGTTTCCGGCGGAATCCAGGCAAAACTGCTGCGGCGCGTCCAGCGACGCTGCGGTGGCGGGTCCGCCGTCTCCGGTCGAGCCACCCGTTTCAACCTTCCCGGCGATGGTGGTGATGACCTCCTGCTGCACGTTGAGTTGGCGCAGCAAGGAACCGTCGAGAAACAGCACGTTGCCGGCGGCGTTGACTACCAGATCGGTGGGCGCGATGGTCACGGAAAGCGCCGGACCGTCCCCAACGTTGACAACCGCCGGCCCTGCTCCCGGGCGGCCTTGAGCAAACGGACCCAACGGAGCGTCGCCCGGAGTAAGAACTCCCGCCACTGCGGCAAGCACGCCGGTGGTATGATCCACCCGCAGAATGCGGCTCGCGTCGGCGATGTAAACGTTCCCCGAAGCGTCCACGGCGACTCCTTGGGGATTGTCGAGATAGGTCTCGACTGCCGGCGCGTTGTTGATGAAGCCGCCACCGGCCGCGGTGGTCGCGATTGCCTGTCCATACGCGGCGCTGGCGCACGCCATTGCGCCGGTAGCTAATAGAATTCCGATGATCTTTTCGTAACGTAACGATAGTGTGGGCATGTTAGTCCCTATACATCCTTCCGATGACCGGCGCCGGTCGGCCCCCGCTCCGTCTTCAAAACATTTCCGGCCGTTTCTGGTCAATGGCAGTCGGGCAATCTCGCTGCCAAACCCTCGGGTCTCGTTCTCCGCACGCTCTGATCGGCTTAGGGTACAAAACTCCCTCCGACTCCTGCACGCAAACGCTGCGGCAGTGAGTCAAATTGACCCACTTGGCCTTCGGCCGCGGGCCTCCTCGCGGTATGTTGAGACTATGCATTATCGCGCGCTAGGCCGCACCGGCTGGAGAGTCTCCGAAATCAGTTTTGGCGCATGGGCCATTGGCGGCGCCTGGGGCAACGTGAGCGACGCCGAATCCATGGCCGCCTTGCACCAGGCCATCGATTCCGGCGTGAACTTCATCGATACCGCGGATGTCTACGGAATGGGCCGCAGCGAACGGCTCATCGCGCAACTGCGGCGCGAACGCAGCGAGCCCATCGTGGTCGCCACCAAGGCCGGACGCCGCCTGTCCCCGCACAATGCGGACGGCTACAACGCGCGCAACCTTACCGCGTTCGTCGAGGACAGCCTCCGCAACCTCTCCACCGAGTGCCTGGACCTTGTCCAACTGCACTGCCCACCGACGGACGTCTACTACCGGCCGGAGGTCTTCGGCGCGCTCGACCGCTTGGTGGAAGCGGGCAAAATCCGCTATTACGGCGTGAGCGTGGAGCGCGTGGAAGAAGCTCTGAAGGCCATCGAGTTCCCCGGCGTCCAGACCGTACAAATCATTTTCAACTGTTTTCGCCACCGCCCAGCGGAGCTGCTTTTCGAGCAGGCCCGCAAGCGCCAGGTGGGGATACTGGCGCGGGTGCCGCTGGCCAGCGGCATGCTCACCGGCAAGCTCACGCGCGATTCCCAGTTCGCCGCCGACGACCACCGCAATTTCAACCGGCACGGCGAGTCGTTCGACGTCGGCGAGACGTTTTCCGGCGTCGACTATGACACCGCGCTCGCGGCCGTCGAGGAACTACGTCTGCTCGTGCCGGAGGGAGCCAGCATGGCGCAATTCGCGCTGCGCTGGATCCTCGCGTTTGACGCCGTCACCTGTGCCATCCCCGGCGGCAAGCGCCCCGCCCAGGTGGCCGATAACTGCGCCGCCTCGGACCTGCCGCCGCTGCGGGAAGACACTCTGCGCGCCGTCCGTGCCATATACGATGCGCGCATCCGCCCGACCGTGCACCAGCGCTGGTGATGGTACTGCCTCAAACGCCCGCAAAGGCACGACCTAGTGATTTTGTCTTTGTGGGGCGGGCTCAGCCTGCGGAGGCCTCCCAGGCCGCCAACGCGCGCCAGCGCGTCTTTTTCATACCCCGTTGTGACCGCAGGCCATGAGGCGTTGACACGCAAAGCCGGGCGGCCTGAGAGGCCGCCGCAGGCCGCGGGCCTGCCCCACAATCTGCGGGTATACTGATACTGCTCCGCGGCATGTATAATAAGAGAATCGTATAAACGCTGGCGGGCAAGGTCTGCCTTGCCGCCCGCGCGAGTTTCCATGTTCGATAATCTATCCGACAAATTGCAGCGGGTTTTCAAGAACCTGCGCGGCGAAGGCAAGCTCACGCCCGAGAACATGGAAGCCGCCCTGCGCGAGATCCGCGTGGCCTTGCTGGAGGCCGACGTCAACTTCCGCGTGGTCAAGCAACTCATCGAGAACATCAAGGTGAAGGCCATGGGCGAGGAAGTGCTCATGGCGCTATCCCCTTCCCAGCAGGTCATCAAGATCGTCCGCGATGAGCTGATCAAAATTCTGGGCAGCCACGAATCCAAGCTGCGCTTCGCCAATGAGCCGCCCAGCGTGCTGCTGATCGTCGGCCTGCAAGGCTCCGGCAAGACCACCTCCACCGGCAAGCTGGCCCGCTGGCTTTCGAAGAACGGCCACCGGCCGCTGATGGTCTCGGTGGACGTCTACCGTCCGGCCGCGCGCGAGCAATTGCGCGTGGTCGCGCGCGACGTCAACCTGCCCATCTACACCGGCACGCCGGAAGAAACGCTGCCCGCCGACCTGGTCCGCTCCGCGCGCAAGGAAGCCGTCAACACCGGACGCGATGTGCTGCTGGTGGATACCGCCGGCCGCCTGCACATCGACGAGGAGTTGATGACCGAGCTGCAGCAATTGAAAGAGCAGCTCTCCCCGGTCGAGATCCTGTTCGTGGCCGACGCCATGACCGGCCAGGACGCCGTGAAATCCGCCGACGAGTTTCACAAGAAGCTGGGCATCACCGGCGTCATCCTCACCAAGATGGATGGTGATGCGCGCGGCGGCGCGGCCCTGTCTATCCGGCACGTCACCGGCCAGCCGCTCAAATTCGTGGGCGTAGGCGAAAAGTTCGACGCGCTGGAACCGTTCTTCCCCGACCGCGCCGCGTCCCGTATCCTGGGCATGGGCGACGTGCTCTCGTTCATCGAGAAGGCCGAGGAAGTCATCGACAAGAAGCAGGCCGTCGAGATGCAGCGCAAGCTCATCGACAACGAGTTCACCCTCGAAGATTTCCGCGACCAGATGAAGCAGCTCCGCAAGCTGGGGCCGCTGGAGAACGTGCTGTCGATGATGCCGCAGGTGGGCATTCTGAAAGACCTCAAGAACGTGAAAGTGGATGAGAAGGAAATCACACACGTGGTGGCCATCATCGATTCGATGACGCGCAAGGAACGCGCCAACCACATGCTGGTGAATGGCACGCGCCGGCGGCGCATCGCCAAGGGCAGCGGTACCACCGTGCAGGAAGTGAATCAGTTGCTCAAGCAGTACGCGCAGGCCAGAAAGATGATGAAGAGTTTCTCCGGCGGGCTGCTGGGCAAGAAAATGGGCAAGTTCAAATTACCGAATTTCTTAGGAGTGTGAATGTTGATGATCCGTTTGGCGCGTTTTGGCGCCAAGAAGAAGCCGTTTTACCGCATCGTAGTGATTGAGAAGGAGCGCGCCCGCAATGGCCGCAACCTGGAAGTGGTGGGCCACTATAACCCGTTGACCGACCCGGCCAAGGTGGAACTGAACCGCGAGCGCATTACATATTGGACCAAGAATGGGGCCCAGGTTTCGGAAACCGTCGCGCGTCTGATTAAGAACAATCCCGAGCCGGCGGCCGCGCCGGCAGCTTGAAGCGGTTGTTAAGTGTAAGAGAAGTAACGATAAGGAAGGCCGAAACGGGCTGGTCCGCCGCGCGTCTCTGTTACCATAGGAGGCGGAGGGAGGCGGGGTGATGAAACAGTTGATTGAAGATATCGCGAAGGCTCTCGTGGACATCCCGGAAGAAGTTGCCGTGAGCGTGGTGGAGGGCGAGCAGGTCACCGTGCTGGAATTGCGGGTCGCCCAAAGCGATCTGGGCAAGGTGATCGGCAAGCAGGGCAGGACAGCCCGCTCCATTCGCACCATTCTGGGAGCGGCGGGCATGAAGTTGAACCGGCGATTCACTCTGGAAATTCTGGAGTGAGCTCCGGCCCCGCCGATTGGGTTACGGTCGCCCTGCTGGGCCGCGCGCGCGGCATTCGGGGGGAAGTCACTGCCATCTCGTTCAGCAAGCCGGAGCGCTACGAACGCTTGCGCGAGGTTTTCCTTTTTCCGGAAGGCTCGCGGCGCGAAGTGGAGTCGGCCTGGTTCCACGACAACCGGCTGATCTTGAAATTCCGCGGCGTGGATACCATGTCGGACGCGGAGCGGCTGACCGGGTGTGAAGTGCGCGTGCCGCGCAGTGAACGCATACCGTTGGAGCCTGGCGAGTATTTCGAGTCGGATTTGATCGGGTGTGAAGTGGTCGAGCGGGATGGCGGCGCGTCGCTGGGGCGGGTGACCGCTCTCCAGGATGCCGGCGGCTCCGGAGTGCTGGAAGTGGAAGGCGGGCTGCTGATTCCGTTTGCGCGCGCAATTTGCGTGGCCATCGAGCCGGAAGCGCGCCGCATCGTGGTGGATTTGCCCGAGGGATTGAAGGAACTGTACCAGGCGTGATTTTTCATGTGCTCACGATCTTCCCGGAGTTCTTTGACGGACCGTTCGAGCATGGCGTGATCAAGCGGGCGCGCGACACTGGCGCGATTGAGATCCGCATACACAATCTGCGGGATTGGACTAGCGACCGGCACAAGACCGTCGACGACCGGCCGTTCGGGGGCGGCGAAGGCATGCTGCTCAAGCCGGAGCCTCTGTTTCAGGCGGTGGAGTCGATCTCCGGCCGGTCTGGAAAGACAGTGCTTCTTTCCGCGCAGGGCCGCCTGTTCGACCAGAAGGCGGCCAACGAGTACAGCCGGCTGCCCGATTTGCTGTTGATTTGCGGGCGGTATGAAGGGGTGGACGAGCGCGTGGCCGAGCATCTGGCCGACGACGAGCTGTCCATCGGGAATTATGTGTTGAGCGGCGGCGAACTGGCGGCGGCGGTGGTGATTGACACCGTGGCGCGCCTGCTTCCCGGCGTGTTGGGCAACGAATCGTCGGCCGTGTTCGAGTCGTTCCAGGATGGCGGACATGCAGGCGCCATGCTGGATTGCCCGCAATACACGCGTCCCGCCGAGTTTCGCGGATGGAAAGTGCCGGAAGTTTTGCTGAGCGGAAATCACGAAGAAATCCGCCGCTGGCGGCGGCGGGCCGCCTTGGAGAAGACCGCGCGCTTGCGCCCGGATCTGATGCCCTGAACCTGATATTGTGGGGCGGGCAATCTTGCCCTTGGGTCCCCGCTGGGGACGGCTTTCAGCCGGCTCTGGCTCTTACGCTAGAATATAGAATTAGGATTTGAAATGACCAACTCCCTGTTGACGAAAGTAATTAACAAGAACAAGCGCACCGACACTCCCGAGTTCCGGCCGGGCGATACCATTCGCGTACACGTGAAGATCAAGGAAGGCGACAAAGAACGGCTGCAGGCCTTCGAAGGCACGGTGATTGCGCGCAACCACACCGGCATGGGCGAGAGCATCACGGTGCGCAAGGTCAGCTTCGGCCAGGGCGTGGAGCGTATTTTCCCCATCCATGCCCGTGTGATCGACCACATCGACGTAGTGCGCACCGGGCGCGTGCGCCGCGCCAAGCTATACTATCTGCGCGGATTGAAAGGCAAGGCCGCGCGTTTGCGGGAACGGTAGGACAGGCTTTAGCCTGTCACCATGCGCGCCGCACAGCCAGTCACTCATTTTCGCTGCGAAGGAACGCTGGAGCGCGAACTCCGCGCGCGTGGATTCCAAGCCGTGGCGGGTGTGGATGAAGTCGGCCGCGGCGCATTGTTTGGCCCCGTCGTGGCCGCCGCGGTAATTCTTTCGCCCGACCGTCCGGTGCGCGGCTTAAACGACAGCAAACAACTCGATCCCGAGCGCCGCACCGTGCTCGCCGGGCGCATCCGCGAGCGGGCGGTGGCGTGGGCGGTCGCGGCCGTGGACGCGGCTACCATCGACTGGGTCAACATCTACCAGGCCTCCAGGATGGCCATGGAAATGGCGGTCTCGCGACTCACCCCAGCGCCGGATTTTCTACTGACCGACGCCATGCCGTTGTCGCTCCCCACTCCCCAACGTCCGCTGATCAAAGGCGATGCGCAGTGTCACGCAATCGCCGCGGCATCCATTGTCGCCAAGGTCTGGCGCGACGAGCGCATGCGTGTCTGGGATGAGGTTTTCCCGCAATACGGCTTGGCCAGCCACAAAGGCTACTTCACTCCGGAGCATGCCAAAGCGCTGGAAGAGTACGGTCCGACGCCTTTGCACCGGCTGAGCTTCGAACCGGTGCGCGCGCGCTCGCTGTTTCCGGTGGATTTCGACCAGTGGGCCGGCGCGCAACTGGATCTATTTGCGGAACTGGGAGCCGCATCGTGACGGAACCCATCCCCGCCCCGGCCCCGGAAGCCCCCCGCCATCGCTGGTATCACATCGCCGCCTCGCTGATCTTCATCGTATTCTGCATGGAACTGGGGATGTTTCTGGTAATCTTCCCGTGGTCGGATTTCTGGGACCGCAGCTTCTTCTTTTCGCTCGCTCCCCAGTGGAGCCTGTATTGGGACAACGCCTACCTGCGAGGCGCTGTCAGCGGCCTGGGCCTCGTAAACGTGTACATTTCCCTGGTCGAAATCTTCCGCCTGCGCCGCTTCGCCCGGCGGTAATGGTTAGCCCGCATCTGGTGGTGCGAGCCACACCCTGTAAAGTAATACCATATAGATATGATCCAGTCGTTCAAGGATGCGCGAGCCGCGAAGCTAATGGGCGGCCGGCGCGTCGTTGAACTGGTGAACATCGAGGAACAGATTCGAACTCGGCTGATCCGGCTCGACTCCGCGGCTTCCCTTGAAGACCTGCGAGCGCTTCGCGGCAACCAACTGGAAGCGCTGAGTGGCAGCCGTAAAGGCCAGTTCAGCATTCGGATCAATGACCAATTTCGAATCTGCTTCAAATGGAAAGTGAAAGGACCGACCGATGTCGAAATCGTCGATTACCACTGAAAAGAAGCTGCCGCCGATTCACCCGGGCAGAATCCTGCTTGAAGACCTAAAGGATGAAAAGATCAGCATCAACGGCCTGGCACAGGCGATCCGCGTGCCGGCGAACCGCATCAGCCTGATCGTGAATGAGAGGCGCGGCATCACGGCGGACACGGCCGCGCGGCTGGGACGGTACTTTGGCACCTCGGCGCAATACTGGCTGAACATCCAGAATCGCTTCGATCTCGATTGCATCGATTGGGCCTTGATCGAGCGGGACGTCATTCCAAGGCAGGCAGCCTGAAACGCCGCTCCGGTGCGCCGATAAGTCAGAGGTTGTGGAGAGTCTGCTTGCTCCACCGCCACCGCGAGCACCGCGCACAGAGGCTTTCATGCGCGAGATGCAGGAGGCTTGCGACAAGAACGCCCAGCGTGCGCTGGCAGCGATACTGGAAGTGTCAGTGGAATTCGTAGACGTGCAGCGCAGACTCGAAGAGACAGAGGCCCCTATGCGTGAAGATCACGGGGCACCAGTTGCCAGGCCGGATGAGCGATCGCGGATGGTACAACGGCGGCCACTATAGCTGTCGAGGCTGCGGCCCACCGCGAGCACGCGCAGCACGTGGGATTGCGGTTTAGTGAGGGGCACGGCACAGTCTTTCGATGTGTTCCGCCAAACGCCGCCCGTCCATGCCGCCGTGCTTTCGCAATGCCTTCGTGATCGCCAATGCGTCGGCGGGGGTAGGGTCCTCGATAGGCCGCATGTTCCAAAGCGCCCGGCTGCCGTAGTCTTTGAAGGCCCGAAGGTAAAGACTGCCTATATCTTCTGGTTCTGTCGCCGGGCCGCTCATCGTGCCTCCTTGTCCACCCGCCAATTTGTAGCACGTCTTACGCATACCCCAGCTTGCCCCGCCTTCCCACATACGCCGCCATCAGCAGCGCCAGCGTAGCCAGCAGATAGAACGGCGTCCCAAAGCGCGCGGGCGCCATGCCCATGAAGTCCAATCCGGGCACGTGATTCATGGGTCCGGCGTACCACCACAGCGTGTACAGGGCCTCGAAAGGCCTGCTTGATCCGCTCCAGACACCCAGCGCCAGCGCGAAGGACGGCACGAACAGCGCTCCCGCCAGCCACGCGGCAAAGCCCGGCCAATCGCCTCCCATCAGCAAGCGAATCCCCAACCCGCCGCCGGTCGAGATCGCCACTGCCACCCCTGCAACCCAGACCGCGGGCAATTGCCGGTCGAGCGCGTGCGCGCAGGAAAACACCAGCTTCCCGGTGTCGTAGCGGGCCTCGCGCGCGCCCATCTGCGACCAGATCAGCACCGGCCACAGCCAGGTGAATGCCGCGACCGCTTGCCGCGCCTGAACGTCCGGCACCGCCAGGGTGGCCGCGAACAAGCCTGCCGCAACCAGGTACCACCACCAGCCGCGCCCTTTTAGCATCAGGCGCAACTCGGAGACAACCAGCCGCGGGAACCGGTTGCCGCGCGCCGTCCGCGCCAGGGGCGTCAGATGGATGTCGGCTATCCGGGAGGCCGGCGCGCCATTCGCAGTGGCCGGATCTTCAGCGGGTTGGGGCGCTTCCTTTTTACGGCGAGAACGCTCGCGCGCCGGATCGAAGCGGTGGAAGAACAGCGCCGCCAAACAGGCGATGGCGATGGCGATGGCCACCCATTGCAGGCGGCCGAGGAGCACTTGCGGAGTCCAATCGACGCCGTTCCAGAGAAATGTTTTGGTGGTGTGCACGGTGGGTCCAGCCTGAAAGGTGAACTGCTCGTCCCTGTGGGACGGGTCGATCAGTTTCAGCGCACCCGTCATGCTGCGCATGAAGAAGCCGAGTCCCAGATAGTCGTTCACACCCGCGACCCCACTCGCGCCCAGGTAGGCCGCCCACGCAAAGAAATAGATCACGTTGCCGGCGCCGCCGCGCAGCACCGGCAGGGTCTCGAACAACACGGCGATCGCCGCGGTCATGGCCATCGCCGGCAGCGCCACCCAGATGAATGGAGCCAGCAGTTTGCCCGGTTCCAGGCCGCCGCCCTCCGCGCGCAGCAGTTGCAGGATCACGGCCGACACGGCCAGCACGGCAACCATGACGGCCAGCACCGCGAAGTTGCTGAGCGCCTTGCCCAGCGTATAGAGACTCTTGCTCATCGGCGTGGTCGCCAGCACCAACCCCACACGTGTTTCCTGGTCGCGCTGGATGGTGTTCTTCACCATGTAGAAACCGGCCAGGGTGATGAACGTGGTCGAGACCAGCGTCATCATGCTCCCCACCCAGGCGGAGTTGTAGACGCCGCGGTATTCACCCAACTCGAGCGAGATCGTGCCCGAATAAGGGAGAAAGGCGAGGCCGGCGGCGAACGCCAGCGTGAGCAGGAAACTATACCGGCGGACGCGCTCCAGAAAATCGGCGCGGGCCAGGTGATACAGCACGCGGCCGCGCATCATCGCGCGTTGGCCTCCGCGCGCTGGGCCCGGTGCGTCGAGAGACAGTGCAGGTACGCGTCCTCCAGCGTGGCGGCCACCGGCACGGCGCCCGCGGGAGCGTATTCCGCCAGCAGCCGCACGTGCACGCCATCCGCCCGCCGCACGGCACCGCTGATCTGATAGCGCTGCTTGGCGGCGCTCAGTTCCGCGCTGGGGATGACCCACTCCCAGACCCTGCCCTCGGCTGCGCGGAGCAACTCTTCGGGCGGCGCGTGAGCCACCAGCGTGCCGCCTGAAATGAGGGCGATCTCCGTGGCGGTGGCCTCCACGTCGGACACAATATGCGTCGAAAGGATCACGATGCGGTCGCCGGAAAGGTCCGAGAGCAGATTGCGGAAGCGCACGCGCTCCTCGGGATCGAGGCCCGCCGTGGGCTCGTCCACGATGAGCAATTGCGGGTCGTTCAGCAGCGCCTGCGCGATGCCGATACGCTGCCGCATGCCTCCGGAATAGCCGCCCAGAGGCCGCTTGCGCACGTCGGCCAGGTTCACCAGTTGCAGCAACTCGTCGATGCGGCGGCGGGCGCTCGCTGCGTCCAGTCCTTTCACCGCGGCGAAGTATTCCAGAAACTCTACCGCGTTCAGGTTGGGATACACGCCGAAGTCTTGCGGCAGATAGCCGAGCACGGCCCGCACCGCGTCGGGCTCGCGCTTGAGATCGGCGCCGTTCCAGGTCACCGTACCTTCGGTCGCGCGCGTGATGGTGGCGATGATATTCATCAGCGTGGTCTTGCCCGCGCCATTCGGTCCCAGCAGGCCCAGCACACCGGGCCGCAGTTCCAGGCTGAAATTCCGCAGCGCCCACACCTTGCCTTTGTAGAGCTTGCCGGCTTTGTCGATGACTAGTTGCAACGTGTTCCCCGCCCCTCTCACATGGCAGAAACGAGAAGCCGCCCGCCAGAGTTCCTTCGAATGTGGAACCGGCAACGCCCCGCGGCCGGCACGCGACTGTTGGGTTCTTCAACGATCCAGGTAGTACGCCGCGCAGGTACCAGTACCAAAATTTAGTGCTTGCGTCAGAGCCAAATGGCGTTAAAATTCCGTAAGGATATTGAGATATTTACCCCTGAATATGCATTGCCGGCCGAGTTCGAATCTGTTCCGGAACGGCGTGCCGTGGTTTCAGTCAGTCGGAGGATGACGATGATACGCAGAATTACGTGGTGCGTTTTACTTTCCCTGGCGCTTACCGGTAGCGCTTTCGCGGGCTTCCTGAATGGAGGCTTCGAGAGCGGCGACTTCACGGGTTGGACGCAAGGCGCCGGATACTGGTATGGCGGCATGAACAATCTGGATCCGGTGAACTACTTGCCGGGAGGCCAGTTCTACGACATGTCGGCCAACGCGAGCGCGGTGGTGGGCCCTGGCCTGGACCCCAACACCGACAACAACCTCAATATGGTTTACGCCGGCAGTTATGCGGCGCGCGTCAACGACTCTTACAACAATTACAGTGTCTCGGTAATCAGCCAGACGGTGAGCAATTACACCGATCCGAATATCTATTTCGCATGGGCGGCGGTGCTGCAATCTTCGCACGGTCCCACCGATTCGGACAACTTCGGCCTAAGCTTGATCGACGATACTACCGGCGCGACGCTGTATTCGGTCTACTACAATTCGGCGAACACGCCGCCGGGCCTGTTCACGCAGTCCTCGAGCGATTGGTTTTACACGGCGTGGCAGGTACAGCAACTGGATGTGTCGGCGATGGCCGGCGACACGTTCACTTTAACCTTGTTGGCGTCGGACTGCCCCTACGGCGGTCATGCGGGATACGTCTACCTGGATGGGTTTGGCGCGGCCCCGCCGCCGCCCGGAGGCACACCCGAGCCGGCCACCATGGCCTTGATCGGGCTGGGCCTCAGCGCGCTGGCGGCGATCCGCTTTAGGAAGCGCTAGAGATCGAGTATCGGAGGAGAAGGGGCGCCCAGGTCCGGCGACTGGCGGTGGCCCTTTCAGGCCAGACCTGAAAGGGAAAACTGTCTTTCACGCGGGCTTGGACGCCTTCTTTCTTGGAAGGCCAACCGGCGTCTCCGGGCTGAGATTCTCTTGGAGGGCGGCCAATCTTGGCCGCAGCCGGCTTTTAGCCGGCTCTGGCCGCCTGAAAGTGAGGCGCCCGCAGAATTGCCCACCCTCCAATTGCAAAGTGACCCACTACCGAGCTTCCCCAGCACTTGACAACGTAATCATAATAATTGTGTGGACCTGGTTACACGAGTCACAATCGCCGCCGAAGCGGCTCTAGCCGATCATCAGTACGCCAGCTTCATCGATGTTCTCACCGGCATGAGCCTGTTGCACAACGTAGGTGCGTGGCATAACGGACGCGTCCAATACCTGGACGAGATGCTGCAAGGCAGCCCGGAGAAGCTGCTGAAGGTGATCGAAATATTTCGGCAGTGGGCGGCCCAACGCGGTCTCCGGAGCGAGGACCTGCCGCCGCACGCCTCCTTCATCCCCAGGCCGCCGAAATATCACACCGCCAGCCAATACCCGGTACTCGAGCAGGCGTTCCGGCTGCATTTCGTCTCGCCGCAAATGCCAGAGAAGAAGGTCGAGAAGCTTCGGGAAAAGGTCAGCGCGGCGGCGCCGCCCACCGTGTTCTCCATCGTGAAGGAATCCAAGTGTTCGCAGTGC